>Ga0335082_10005868_pt1 | contig 13432 bp, 9 predicted proteins | sample Lox_Sample_41_FD_206718 | JGI IMG/M metagenome (GOLD analysis project Ga0335082, IMG submission 206718) | Soil microbial communities from Loxahatchee National Wildlife Refuge, Florida, United States - Lox_Sample_4.1 | ecosystem: Environmental > Terrestrial > Soil > Wetlands | place: USA: Florida... | reverse complement strand
TGCTTCCGGGAATACGGCTTCTCGACCGATCCGTCGGGGCGCTACTCCGCGATGTACAAGCCGTATCACGCCATCGGCCTCGAGCTGGGCATCAGCGTGGCTTCCGCCGGTTTGCGCCGCGAGCCCACGGGGCAGCCGCAGGCATGGCACGGCGACGTCGTGGCCACGGCCAAGCGCGATCTTGCCGCGGGCGAAACGCTGGACGGCGAAGGCGGATACACCGTTTACGGCAAGCTCACGCCCGCCGCCGCGTCGAAGGCGCTCGGCGGGCTGCCGCTCGGCCTCGCGCACGGCGTCACGCTGAGGCGCGCGGTGGTTGCAGGCGAGCCCGTGCGCTGGGACGACGTGATCTACGACGCGAACGACGACGCCGTCCGGTTCCGGCGTGAGATGGAATCACGCTTCCCGCCGGCGTGACGACGACGGTCACCGATCGCGCCGCCTCCGGTCGCGGCCGTCCAGCCACGCGAGCGCTTCGGCGCCCGCGGCTTCGTCCGGCAAGCCGTACCCATCCTCGAATGCGGCGCGATATACCTCCTCGGGGAGCGCCTCGCGAATGCGATCGGTCCAGGGTGCGAGGAACGACGCGTCGGCGCGGTCGCGGCGATGCTTCAGCACCCCAACGCGCGCCTCGGCGGCGCCGCGCACGCGTGCGGCCATGAGCCAATCCCCTTCGACGGCGGCGAGCGCCGCGGTGATATCGAGGGCGCACAGACCTATCCACCGCGAACCGGCTTCGTTCGAGATCACGAGCACGTCGCGCACGAGGTCGCGCGCCGCCTCGGCCATCCCGCACGAGATGAGCAGGCGCGCCAGGTTGTCGCTGATATGCGCTATCCCGACGATGTTGACCTCCTTGCGTGCAACGGCGAGGGCCTCCTCGTAAAGGGGCCGGGCGGCCTGTAGATTGTCTTCGCTACGGTGCAGCTCACCCACCGCGTTCAGCGCGAATATGAGGGCGCCCGGGTCGCCCGCACGCCGGACAACCGAGAGCGACTCCTCGAGCATCGAAAGCGCGGTCGCAGTGTCGCCCTCCTCGCCGATCGCGTAAGCGACCAATCGCGTCGCCCTCGCGGCGCTCAACGCGTCGCCGAGCCTTCGCGCAGTCGCGAGCGCCGCCTCGGCGTGCGCGTTGCCTTCGGCATTGCGGCCTATGCCGAACGCGAGCGATGCGGCCACCAGGAGCGCCTCCACATGGCTCGCATCGCACTCCGAGGCGCGCTGCACGGCCGTGCGCGTCACTTCGTATCCCAGATCCAGCAGGCCGGAATGGAACCAGAAGCGATCGAGCGCGTTGACCAGGGCCAATTCCCCTCGAGCGGCGTCGCGGGACCAGGCGAGTGCCTGCAGCAGATTCTCGAGCTCCCTGCGAAGGCGCGCCTGCCACAGCGCGTGCCCACGACTCGAATGCACGGCCTCCGGCCCACGAGCGAGCGCGAGGTAGAAGTCGAGATGGCGATCGCGGGCTTGCGCGCCCTCTCCCGAAGCGTCGAGCCGCTCCTGGGCGTATTGACGCACCGTTTCGAGCATCGCATAGCGGCTCGTCCCATCGTCGAGCCGCTCCAGGACGACCAGCGAGCGGTCGACGAGTCGCCCAAGCGCGTCGAGCACGACGTAGTCGTCGGCGCCCTCGCCGATAACGTGTACCGCCGCGGCCAGGGTCCATCCGCCGGCGAACACCGACAGCAGCGCGAGCATGCGCTGCTCGTCGGCGCAAAGATGGTCGAAGGCCCACTTGATCGTCGCGAGCAGCGTCTGCTGGCGCGGGAGCGTTCCCGTCCGGGTGCCCGTGAGCAGGCGGAAGCGATCGTTGAGGCGGCCCCGTATCTCGTCGACCGAGAGCACCTTCACGCGCGCCGCGGCAAGCTCGATCGCCAGCGGAATCCCGTCGAGGCGCCGGCAGATCTCGGCCACGGCGCCTGCATTCGCGGCGTCGACGGCAAACCCACGGTCGACGGCGCGCGCGCGCTCGACGAACAGGCGAACCGCCTCGCTCGTTTGAACCGCCGCAATGTCGCTTGCTGCGCCGGGGGTGGCGAGCGAGCGCACGGTCACCGTTCGCTCACCTGCGACGCTCAACCCTTCCCGGCTCGTGGCGAGGATGCGAAGCTGCGGCGCTCGGTCGAGGAGCCATTGCGCGAGGTCAGCACACGCGCTCGTCAGGTGCTCGCAGTTGTCGAGCAGCAGCAGCGCCTCCCGCGGCGCAAGGTGGTGGCTGATCGTTTCGCGCGTCGGCGAGTCGACCTGCTGGCGGATCTCGAGCGCCTGCGCGACTGCAAGGGGCAGCCGCTCGGCGTCGGCGACGGCGGCGAGATCGACGAACCATACGCCGTCGCGGAACGAGGGCAACAGCACGTTGGCGAGCTCGAGCGCGAGGCGGGTCTTGCCGCATCCTCCGATTCCGGTCAGCGTCAGCAGCCGGGACGCCCCGACGAGGGCGGCGTACTCGCGAAGATCCTCCTCGTGTCCGACGAAGCTCGTGGCGTGCGACGGCAGATTGTGCCGGCGGGCGCGCGCGAACCCCGGCGCATCGGCGTCGCGCGTCACGTCCGCCGTGAACCGATAGCCCAGCCCGGGCACCGTCGCGATGAGGTCCGGACCGAGCGCCCTGCGCAGCGAGGAGACTTGCACGGCCAGATTGTTCTCCTCGACGACCAGACCGGGCCAGGCCCTGTCGATGAGCTGGTCCTTGCGCACGACCTCGCCCGGCCTCTCCACGAGGACGGCGAGCACGTCGAGCGCGCGCTGCCCCACCGGCACGGGCCGCCCGTCGTGCAGGAGCTGTTGCCGGCTCGGGTGCAGCTCGAAGCTTCCGAAACGGTAGGCGATGCTCATCGCGAAGGGCCTGGCGGTGGGTCCGGGCCGAATGTATCGCGCCGGGACGGCGTCGAGCGCGACTTTTAGAACATTTAATGGCCACCCGCGCGCGTAGCCCGCCCGATCATAATCCGAGGACAGTGCGCGGCTCGCGCCGCCGATCCAGTGAAAGGAACGCACCATGAGCACGAAGCGCTCCCAAGTGCGAATTGCCCCGAAGCGCGTAGCGCGGAGGGTCGTCCCATGACCTCCTGGGCGCCCTGGCTTCCCTTCGCGCTGGGCTCGGCCTTCTTCGCCGGGCTGACGGCCATCCTCGGCAAGCTCGGCGTGGCGGGGCTCAACTCCAACCTCGCAACGCTCATCCGCACCGTCGTGATCCTGCTCGTGACGGCGGGCATCGTGACCTTGCGAAGCGAATGGTCGATGCCGAAGGACGCGGGGAGGGGACCGCTCGTCTTCCTCGTCCTGTCCGGCATCGCGACGGGCCTGTCGTGGCTCTGCTACTACCGCGCCCTGCAGCTCGGCCCCGCGTCCCTGGTCGCCCCCATCGACAAGCTGAGCGTTGCCTTCGCGATCGTGCTCGGCATCCTCGCGCTGGGCGAGCCGCTCACCTGGCGGGTGGCGCTCGGCGGAGCGCTGATCGTCGCCGGCGCGCTGGTCATCGCGACGAGCTGACCTTTCATTCTTCCCACTCGAAGCGCCAGACTGCGAGCGCGGCGAACGCCGCCGTGAAGCCCAGCATGACCGCGACCGGAAGCAACGCGTCGTGCAGCGGCAGGCCGCGCCAGGTCATCGCATCGAGGCCGTCGACCGCCCAGCGCGTCGGCGCTAGCAGCGAGAGCTTCTGCAACCACGCGGGGAAGACGAACGCGGGCACCCATGCGCCGCCCAGCATCACCATGAGCAGCGTGGCGAGGATGGCGAGGCCCCGCGTCGCCTCGGGCGTCGCGCCCACGGCGGCGATCAGCAATCCGAAGCTCGCCGTCAAGAGCGCGAAGGACGCGAGCACGAGGATGAATCCCGGCACGCTGCCTTCGATGCGCACGCCGAACACGGCCATCGCGACCGCGTACACGATGGCGAATACGATGACGGCGATCAGCGCGCAGCTCGCGATGCGGCTCGCGAGAAGCTTGCCCTTCGAAAGCGGCGCCGCGCGCAACCGCTTCCACAGGCCCATGCGGCGCATGAGCAGCAGACCGACGCCGAGGTCCACGCCCATCAGCAGGACGAACTGCACGCCCATGCCCGCGAAGGAATGCGAGTAACTGTTGTACTTGATCTGCGGCCGCGCGCTCGCGGCCTCCTCGCGCGTGACGTAGGGAAGCGCGAACGCCTCCCCCGCACCCGCGCCCTGCGGCGGCGCCGACCAGCGCTGCACGCGCGCGATGCTGTCGAGCATCTGCACGAGATCGAGCTTGCGCGGCTCCGGGAGCGCCGTACTGCGCAACGTCTGCTCGCGAAAATCGGCCAGCAGCGGGCTGTCGGCGCTCGCGAGCGATCGGCCCACGGTCTGCATCACGTGCTCGGCAAGGAGGCCGCGCACCACCTCGCGCGCCATCGCCTGCGACGGGTCGTAGCGAAGCACGAACTGCGGCTTGGCGCCGCCGAACATCGCGGCAGCGGCAAGCTCGCCGAATCCCGACGGAACCGTGATCGCCGCGGCCGCCTTGCCCGCCTTCACGAGCGCCAGCGCTTCGGCGTCCGCGGCCTCGACGATTTCGAAGGCGGTGTCTGCGCGCAGCGCGGCGACCGCCTGGCCGGACAACGGACTGCGATCGAGGTCGGTCACGGCAACCTTGATTCGAGCCGGTTTGCTGTCGCCGCCGCCGAAGAGCGCACCGAAGAACGCAGCGATCAGGATCGGCGCGACGATGCTCATGAGCAGAGCGCGGCGGTTGCCGAAATACAGGAGCAGGTCCTTGCGCACGAGCGCGATGAACGCGTTCATGGTCAGTCGCGAAGCCCGCGCCCGGTCAGGGCGAGGAACACGTCCTCCAGGTTGCCGCGGTCCGAACTCATGCGGCGAACGCGCTTCACACCGGGGAGCGCGGCGAGCATGTCGGTGTCTACCGCTTCGTCGACGTCCAGCTGTAAGGTCCGTGCGGCCGGCAGCATAGTGAGCTCGGCGAGCGTCCCGCTCGCGACGACGCCCCCATGGTCGATGATCACGATGCGATCGGCGAGGCGCTCGGCCTCCTCCATGTAGTGGGTGGTGTAGACGAGCGCCTTCCCCTGCCGTTTCAGCGACTCGAGGTTGTCGAAAATCGCGTTACGGCTCTGCGGATCGACACCCGCCGTCGGCTCGTCGAGCAGCAGCACGTCGGGGTCGTGCACGAGGGCGCAGGCGATGTTGAGGCGCCGCTTCATGCCTCCGCTGAACGTCGAAGGCTTGTCGCGGCCGCGGTCGCGCAGGCCCACGACGGCGAGCACCTCCGCAGCGCGCTCGCGAAGCCGCGGCCTCGGGATACCGTAGAGGGCGCCGAAGAGCTCGAGGTTGGCGAGCGCCGTCAGATCCTCGAACAGGGCGAGATCCTGCGGCACGAGGCCGATGCGGCGCCTGAACCCGTCAGGGTCGAAGGCGAGCGCGGCACCCTCCAGCGCAACGGTTCCGGCGTCGGGCACAGTCAGGCCGCTGATCATACCGATGGTCGTCGACTTGCCGGCCCCGTTCGGCCCGAGCAATCCCAGCACCTCGCCGGGCCGCACGCACAGCGACACGTCCGTCACCGCGGCGCGCGTACCATACGATTTTCGCAATCCCACAACCTCGAGCATCGCCTCCCCCGTTTGAGCGTTTCGGCGGCCATGCTAACGGGCACATCGAACGCCGCCAGCGGGATACGACGAAGGCTACGGTTTGGGGGGCGAGTGAACGCCCCGGCGCGCGACTTGCAGGACCGCCATGGGCATCGACCCAAGGACGTCGTCGACACCGCCCCCGCGCCGCGGAGGAAAGCGAAACGGCGGGCTCGCGCCCGGATGCGCTGGTGAAGCTGCTGTCGTAGCGCGAGACCCGCGCCGCGGCGCTATCGACCGGCGATGGTCGGGTTGGCTTGCGCGAGCGCCAGATGCTCGGCTGCCTTGTTCTTGCCCCACCATTCGAGCATCGCCGCGAATTCGCCGCCGAACTTGGTGCGCAGAAGCTCCTCGTAGTTCGCGCTGCAGGCGCCCGCCTCCAAAGCGCTCACGCCACGGACCGTCGCGGCGTAGTCGCATGCCCAGAACTGCCGTTCGAGGTCCTTGGTCACGGACGCGCGCTCGACGGATCGCGGCGAGCCCGCGCGTTCCTGCGCGTACGGCGAAGTGCAGCAGAGCGCGATCCCGGCGGCGACGAGCGCGGCAACGGCGCGCTTCGCGATCGTGAAGCCGGTGCGCGGATTCGAGCCTTCATCGAATGACATGGTGATCTCCTCGGTTGGTTTCGATCGTCCTCGGCGTGAGGACGGGGCGACTCTATCGGCTGGCGTGCCCGAGGTCTTTGCGATACCCTTGATTTTTCGTTGAGATTCTCCTGACGCGACCGTCTTCGAGCGCGCCCGGCGCAGGATCCTTCAGTGATCTATCTCTTCGACGGCTACTCGCTCGACGCGCGGCGCCGGGAGCTGCGACGCGGCGAGCGCATCCTCCCGCTCGAGCCGCAGGTCTTCGATCTGCTGCAATACCTGGTCCGCCACCGTGCGCGCGTCGTCAGCAAGGACGACCTCATCGCCGACGTCTGGCACGGTCGCATCGTTTCCGAGTCGACGCTGAGCAGCCGGATCACGGCGGTTCGCCAGGCCATCGGCGACAGCGGCGAGGAACAGCGTCTCGTCCGGACACTGCCGCGGCGGGGATTCCGCTTCGTGGGATCCGTCGCGGAGCAAGCGCCGCCCGACGACTCGGCTCCCGTTGCCCGCGCGGCGCAGGCCGAAGCGGACTCCGCGGCACAGCAACAGCGCCTCGCATCGGGCTCGGCCGAGCGGCGGCAGCTGACGATCATGGTGTGCAACATCGTCGATGCCGCGGCCCTTTCCGCGCACGTCGATCCCGAGGACTTCAGCGAGATCGTGCAGGGATATCGGCGGTGCCTGCGGGACGCCGTCGAGGGTCAGGGCGGGCATGTCGCCCGTTTCACCGACGAGGGAATCGTCGCCTATTTCGGATATCCGCGTGCGCACGAGGACGACGCCGAGCGCGCGGTCCGGGCCGGTCTCGCTGCGGCGAGGTCGATCGGCGAATTCGCAGGCAAATGCCCATCGAAAGCGCTGCAGGGACGCGTCGGCATCGCCACCGGCCTGGTCCTGATCGCAGAGTCGACGAGCGCCGACCCCGACCTCCCCGTGATGGGCGAAGCGCCGTACGCTGCGGCGCGCCTTGAGGAGCGGGCTCCGCCGGGAGCCGTCGTGATCTCGGCAGGCACGCGCGGGCTCGTCGGGAAGCTCTTCGATTACGCCGACCCTGGCGATGCGGGCCCGGGAGAAGCCTCACTCGTGCTTCGAGAGAGCGCGCTGACGAGCCGATTCGAAGCGCTCCGGCCCAACCGACGGGCGCTGGTCGGACGCGACGAGGAGCTCGCGCTCCTGTCGCGCCGCTGGTCGGAGGCCAAGTCGGGCGAAGGCCGCGTGATCCTCATCTGGGGCGAGCCGGGCATCGGAAAGTCGCATCTCGTCGCCGCGTTCCAGGAGGCCATTGCCGGCGAGCCGCACGCGTCGATGCTTTGCTTCTGCTCGCCCAGCCGCACGCAGACCGCGCTCTATCCCGTCATCACAGAGATCGAGCGCGCGGCCGGATTCGAGGCCGCCGACGGCGACGACGTGAAGCTGCGCAAGATCGAGCGCCACCTCGCGCTTCGCTCGGCGCCGTCGGCCGGCGACGTCGCGCTTCTCGCCGAGCTGCTCTCGATCGACGCGACCGCGCGTTACGCGCCCCTGGCGCTGAGCGCGCAGCGGCGCAAGGAGCTCCTCCTGGAATCCTTGATCGTGCGGCTCGCCGCGGCCGCGGCGCACGATCCGGTGCTGCTGCTTCTCGAGGATGCGCACTGGGCCGATCCCACGACCCGCGAGCTGTTCGACACGATCGTCGAGCGGATACGCGATCTTCGCGTGCTCCTGATCGTGACTTACCGCCCGGAATTCAGCCCGCCGTGGCTCGGCCAGTCGCACGTCGCGGCCCTGACGCTCAATCGCCTCGGCCGGCGCAGCAACGCCACCCTCGTCAGGCAGATCGCAGGCGGGAAGGATCTCCCGCCGGCGGTCATGGAGCAGATCGTCGCGCGTACCGACGGCGTGCCGCTTTTCATCGAGGAGATCACGAAATCCGTCCTCGAGAGCGGCATGCTGCGCGAGGAGGGCGACGCGTACGTGCTCGACGGGCCGTCCCCGGCCGTCGCCGTGCCGTCGAGCCTGCAAGCCTCGCTCATCGCGCGGCTCGATCGCATCGCAACGGCGCGCAACGTCGTGCAGACGGGCGCGGCCCTGGGCCGCGAGTTCCGCTACGCGGTCGTGAAGGCGGTCACGCTGCTCGCCGATGCGCAGCTCCAACCGCATCTGGATCGGCTCGTCGCCTCCGAGCTCGTGCATCAGCGGGGCGATCCGCCCCACGCGCTGTACGCCTTCAAGCATGCGCTTGTCCAGGATGCCGCCTACGAGACGATCCCGAAGGCGGAACGCGCCGGGATCCACCGCCGCATCGTCGACGTGCTCGAGCGGCAATTCCCCGACGTCGTCCTGCATCATCCAGACGTTCTCGCGCGCCACTGCGCGGAAGCCGGGCTCGCGGAGAAGGCCATCGATTTCGCGATCAAGGCCGCGCGTGTGGCCCTCGATCGATCGGCGGGCGTCGAGGCGCAGACGCAAGTCGAGAACGCGATGGGCCTGCTGCAGGCCATTGCGCCGGGTCCGGCCCGCAGGCAGGTCGAAGGGCGGCTCTACCACGCGCTCGGCGACGCGTTCGTCATGACGCAGGGATTCGCCTCGCCGCGTGTCATGGCCGCGATGTCGAAGGCCCGCGAACTCCTCGACGAGAACGAGCATCCGCTCGAGGCCCTCGGCGCGCTCTGCGGCCTTTTCAACTACCACCTGATCCGATCCGAATCGCGTGCGTGCCTCGCGCTGGCGGAGCCTCGCCTGCGACGCGGACTCGACCGGCCGACGGGCGCGGTCGTGCACTACCTGGCGGGGACCGCGCGTCTGCATCTCGGCGATTTCAGGCAATCGATCCGCGACCTCGAGAAGGCCTTGCTCCTCTACGACGAGGAAGCGTGCAGGCCCGTTTCGTTCGTCGCCGGCTATCACCTTCGCTCGTTCATTCACATCTGGCTCGGTCTGGCCTATCTGTACGTCGGGTCGCTCGAGCAGGCTTCCGAAACGATGATGGCGGCGGTCAGCGATGCCCGGAACAGGTCGCATCCGTTCACGCTGGTCTCCGCGCTTCTCGCCCTTGCCAGGTTCAGGGTGCATACGGGCGACGTGGACGGGGCCGTCGCCGCCACCGAGGAAGGCATGCGCATCGCCACCGAGCAGCGCAGCCCGTACCATGCCTCGCGCGCCAGCGTCCTGCGCGCCGTCACGGTCATCGAGCGCGGGCGGGCCGAGGAAGGCACTGCAATGATGGAGCAGGCGCTCGCTGCGCACCACGCCATAGGCGCTAACTTCCAGAGCTCCTACAACGCGTCGTGTCTTGCCATGGGCCATGCGCGTGCGGGCCGCACGGACCGCGCGAGCGAGCTCGCGACGGCGGCGATCGCCGAGGTCGAGCGCTCCGGCGAGCGCTGGTGGGAAGCGGAGGCGCAACGGCTGCGAGGCGAAATCCTGCTTCTGACCGCCGGGCAGAATCGCGACGAAGCCAAGACCTGCTTTCTTCGCGCGCTCGAGTGCGCGCGGCGCCAGGAGGCGAGGCTATGGGAACTTCACGCCGCGTTGAGCCTTGCGCGCGTGCTGGTGAGCGAAGGCGAGGAAGCGCGGGCGCATCGGCTGCTCGCGCCGATCTACCGGGCTTTCGACGACGATTACGAAGTGGAAGCGCTCGCCTCCGCTCGGCGGCTTCTCGACGCGACTGCCGCCCGGAAATGACGAGGCGCGGACGGGAGTACGATGACCCGATGCGCAATGCCAAGCATGCCCTGCCCGCCGTTGTGCTCCTGCTCGCGGTCTCGGCCCGCGCCGAGCTGATCAAGGTCGCGGATACCGGCGAGGCCGCCTATTATCTCGATCCGAAAGCCGTCGCGGCCGACGGCGACATCCGCCGCGTGCCGGTGATCGTGGACTATGCGAAGGCCGAGCCCGAGGGCGTGCGCTCGCGCAAGATGGCCGTCGAGGTCGACTGCGCAAGCCAGCGGCTGCGAAGCGTGGCGAGCAGCGTGTATGCCGAGCCGATGGCGGCCGGCAAGCCGGTCGATTCGAAGGAAGTCGATTCCGACTGGCTCTACGTCGCGCCGAAGACGGGCTCGCACATCCCGCCGCGCACGCCCTACCGGTTCGTCTGGGAGTTCGTCTGCCGCGCGGTCGTCTAGGCCGCGCGCTTGAACGTCGCGAGGAGCGCGCCCATTGCGACAAGCACGCCGCCGAAGGTGCGGTTGACGGCGCGGATCTGGCCCGGCCGGCGCAGGAGCCGCAGCGCCTTGGCCGCGGAGGCCGTGTAGGCCGTCATCACGACGAGGTCGGTGAACATGATCGTGCCCGCGCACGCGGCGTATTGGGCCACGAGCGGGCGCGCGGGATCGATGAACTGCGGCAGCACGGCGAGCATGAACACGATGCCCTTCGGGTTCGTCGCATTGACGAGGAAGCCGCGCGCGAAGAGCTCGCGACGCGCGCCGCCGATCACGGTGGCCGCCGGATCGACAGGCCTGGCGGCGGATCGCCACTGCGCGACGCCGAGCCCTACGAGATAGGCGGCCCCCGCCCACTTGACCGCCGTGAACGCGGCCGCGGAGGCGGCCAGCAGCGCGCCCAGGCCGGTCGACACGAGCACCAGGACGAGCAGGATCCCGGCGATCAGGCCGAACACGTTCCACACGCCGCGCGCAAGTCCGTAGCGCAGCCCTGCGGCCATGCAGGAGATCACCCCCGCGCCGGGCGAAAGCGAAATGAGGAACGAGGCCGCGAGGAACGCGGCCCAGGTCTCGAGCGTCACGGCCGAATCAGTACTTGACCGAGCAGCCGTACGGTGTCGTGTTGGCGACGCTCACCGGCTTGCCCGCGGTCGCTTCGTCGAGCGCCGCGCGCACGTAGTTGTTGGCGCTCTTGCGATCCGACTCGCGCGCGCTGCGCTTGTCGTCGATGGCGCCGGCGTAGACGATCCTGCCCGAGGGATCGATGACGAACATGTGCGGTGTCGTCTTCGCGTCGTAGGCGCGGCCGGTGTCGCTGGTGCCGTCGATCAGGATGTCCTTCTGCGCCGCGCCCCTGTCCTTCATCCACTGGCTCATCTGCGCGCCGGTCTTGTACTCGCTGCTCGACTGGTTGGTCGAGTTGATCGACAGCCATACGACGTCCTTCGCGCCGGCCTCCTTCTGCAGCGCCTGCATCGTCTCGGCGCCGTACTGCGCGCGCACGAACGGGCACTCGGGGTTGGTCCATTCCAGCACGACGAACTTGCCCTTGAAATCGGACAGGCGGACCGTCTTGCCGGCGGCGTCGGCGACCGCGAAATCGGGCGCGACCGTCCCGGCCGTCACCGCCCACGCCGCGCTCGCGGCAAGGGCGAACGAAATCGGAACCAGGCGAAAAAGAGCACGCGTCATGAAAAGCCTCACGAAAGGGTGGCCAGCGCGTCGAGCACGGTCTGGCGTTGCAGCACTTCGGGCAGAAGCAGCGGCTCCTTGCCCGGACGGTACAAAACATACACCGGCACGCCCTGCCTGCCCAGTGCGGAAAGGGCCTGGGTGATCGCGGGGTCGCGGCGCGTCCAGTCGGCGCGCACGAGCGCCACGCCGCGGTCGGCGAACGCCTTCTTCACCTCGCCGTCGTTCAGCACGAGCCGCTTGTTGACCTGGCAGGTGACGCACCACGCCGCGGTGAAGTCGACGAACACCGGCTGGCTCGCCGCGAGCTCGCCCACCCGCGCCGGCGTGAACGACTGCCACGGGTCGAGCGTACTCGACGTCGCCCGCGCCTGCACCGGCGCCTGGCCGTCGCGCTCGACCGGCGCCGCGAAGAGCGGCCACGCGACGAACGCCGCACCGGCGAGCCCGGCGAGCGCGGCCAAGGAGAACAACGGCGCGCCGCCGCCGCGGTACGCGCGCCATGCCCACAGCGCGAAGCCCAGCACGACGAGCGTCACGAGCAGGCGGACCACCGCATCGTTGTCGACCTGCGCGCCCAGCACCCACACGAGCCACGCCACGGTGGCGTAGAGGGGAAACGCGAGGAACTGCTTCAGGCGCTCCATCCACGGGCCCGGCTTGGGGAGCATGCGCCGCCAGCCCGGATACCACGTGAGGAGCATGAACGGGATCGCCATGCCGAGGCCCAGCGCAGCGAAGACGACCAACGTAAGCGCCACCGGCTGGGCGAGCGCGAAGCCGAGCGCGGCGCCCATGAACGGCGCGGTGCACGGCGAGGCGATCACCACCGCGAGCACGCCCGAGAGCGCGGCGTTCGCGTACTGGTTGTGCGCACTCCACGACGCGGCCGACGACGGCACCAGCAGGGTGAACTCGAACACGCCGGACAGATTGAGCGCGAGCACGAAGAACAGCAGCGCGAGGGCGGTCACCACCGCCGGCGACTGCAGCTGGAAGCCCCACCCGAACTGCTCGCCCGCGGCGCGGAACGCGAGGAGGATGCCGGCCAGCGCGAGAAACGTGGCGAGCACGCCCGCGCCGAAGCATAGCCCTTCGATGCGCAAGTGGCGGCGGTTGCCGTGGCCCGGCTTGGTGAGCGACAGCGCCTTGAGCGACAGCACGGGAAACACGCACGGCATCAGGTTCAGCACCAGCCCGCCGATCAGCGCGAACAGCAGGGCGGCGGCGAGCGAAAGACCGCTGCCCGCCGCGGTGGGCGACGCCGCCACGTTGAGCGCGGGCGCTTGTGCGCTCACCGGCTTCGGCCCGGCGACCACCCCGCCGGTCAGCGGCGTGTCGAGCGTGATCGCGTGCACCGGCCCGCCGTCGCTCGCGAAGCCGTTCTTCGATGTGATCACGCCCGCGACCCGCGTGAAGCCCGGCGTGAGCTGGTTCGCCACCGGGAGCGTCATCGCGTACGTGCCGTTCGACTCGCGCGCGAAGGTCTGCTTGCCGGAGGGCTCGATGCGCCCGTCCTGATAGGGGAAGAAATGAACGTCCGCGGGGGCGGCCGCGCCGGCGGGTCCGGTCAGCGTGACCACGACCTTTTCGCCGTCGCCGCGAGCGGCAGCGAGCCAGCCGGGCAGCGCACGCGGCAGCGCGTCGCGCGTCGCGGCGATCGCCGCGCCCCACTGCGGGTACGGGTGCGCGCTCGCCGCCACCGGCAGCTCGAGCTCGAGCGCCGCGTCCTCGGGAATGCACGTCTCGCGGCACACGAGCCACTCGGCCTTCGCCTTGAGCGGAAGCATCTCGCCGACCGGCGCGTTCGCGGGCACCTGCACGTCGGTAAGGAGCAGGACTTCGCCTTCGTAGCCGTAGTTGACGAGCGGCCCCGCGGGCAGCGCGCGG
>Ga0335082_10005867_pt1 | contig 13432 bp, 9 predicted proteins | sample Lox_Sample_41_FD_206718 | JGI IMG/M metagenome (GOLD analysis project Ga0335082, IMG submission 206718) | Soil microbial communities from Loxahatchee National Wildlife Refuge, Florida, United States - Lox_Sample_4.1 | ecosystem: Environmental > Terrestrial > Soil > Wetlands | place: USA: Florida... | reverse complement strand
GTTCTTGAAGCCGACCGGTCCGTGGCAGGACTGACAGGGAGGAAGGCCGCGTTGCGCGTCACCGAGAACGATGAGCTGCGCCGCACGGGCGGACTGGGCGGCAGGAATTGGCAAACGAGGGAAGGCCCGTTTATCGAAAGGATCAGCGGATGTGGGCATCAGGGAATAGTAGGCGGCAAGATCGGCGATGTCCGCGTGAGAGAGCGGGGCGGCAATGGGGCTCATGATCGCGGAATTGCGTTTGCGGGAGGCGAAGTCCATCATCTGTTTCCAAAGAGAAAGACGATCCATGGCGGCGAGATTTGGAATATCGGGGCTGGCGCTAAAGGCTTCCGACCCGTGGCAATGCTCGCAACGCTTGGCGATGAGCAGTCCACGGAGAGCATCGCCTTGAGAGGCTTCTTTGATTGTGGCGGGCGTCCATGCAACGTTGGAAGGGATGCGTGGAGGCGGCTGGGAGTTGGAGGAAGAGGAAAGAGAGAAGAAAACGCTGAACAATGCGGGTAACGCGAACGCCGCAAAAGCGGTACGAATGTAGTGGGCTTGCCTACTGTACGCCACAGGACACCCTGTCGGTGGGCTGTAAATTCTGAAACTGATCCGCGGGGACGACTTCCATGCGAGAAATCATCGTGAAATGACCTGTGCCGCAAAATTCATTGCAAGGCATGGGGAAAACACCGGGCTCCGAAACGCGTAGAACTGTGGTGGTGACGTGCCCGGGAACGGCTTTGACCGTGAGATCCAAGCCCGTAGCCGTGAGGGTATGCGGATTATCCGCGCTGGTGATTCGGAGGCGGACGGGAACGCCGGCCGGGATGCGCACACAATGCGGCACAAACATGTATTGCTGGGCGATCATGCGGAGTGTGTAGGAACCATCGGCTTCGCGCGCCGTGCCCAGATTGTTCTCGACAAATTCGCCTTGCTGATGAAGCGTATTCGCATCGACCCAGCGATTACCGCCGAGTACCCGCAAGATCGGTGCATCCAGTTCGTAATAGCGTGTCGAAAGCGCGAAAGCAATTAAGATGAGGACCGCAAGCAGCGTCTGCCACCAATGAAGTTTCGGACTGACCGGTTCGGGATCGGAGGTGTAAGTCATGATCCTCTCTGGTCACCGACGAAACAGGATGAAAATTCCGGAAATGGATTGATGAATGCTAACAGAGGTGGAGAGGCGAGCAAAGGCTTTCACTCAGGAGGCATGTTTAGAGTTGATGCGGCGGGCGGCGAAGAGGGAGGCGAGGTTGGCGAGGAGTTCTTTGGTGTTGACGGGCTTGGTGAGGATGGAGCGAATGCCGAGTTGGTCGGCTTTGACCTGATCCTCGGGGTTAATGTAGCCGGAAGTCAAAATGATGGGAAGGTCGATGCGAAGCTTTCGAACTTCCTGGGCCAGCTGAAGGCCGGACATGCCGGGCATCGAGAGGTCGGTGATGAGGACATCAAAGGCGGCGGGATTTTGCTGGAGCTCGTGAAGGGCGGCTTCGCCGTTGGGGGCGCCAGTTACTTTATAGCCGTTTTGCTCGAGGCTCATGGTACCGACGAAAAGAAGGACGCCTTCATCGTCGACGAAGAGGACCCGTTCGCCGCGACCTGAGGGGGCTTGGCTCTCTACGGCGGGAGCTTCCGCGATCGAGCTGCGGACGGCCGGGAAGTAGACGAAGAAGGTGGTGCCTTTGCCCGGCTCGCTGTAGACGCGGATGACTCCCTGATGAGAGGTGACGATACCGTGGACGACGGAGAGGCCCAGGCCAGTGCCCTTGCCGGTAGCCTTGGTGGAAAAGAAGGGATCGAAGATGCGCTGGATGGTGGAGGAGTCCATGCCGCAGCCGTTGTCGCTGACCATCAAGCGCACGTAATGGCCGGGTTGCACGTCGGAATAGAGGGGGATTTCCTCATCACTGATGGTACGGGCATCGAGTTTCACTTCGATGAGGCCAGGTTTGTCGCCGATGGCGTGGGCGGCATTGGTGATGAGATTGACAATGACCTGATACATCTGGGTGGCATCGAGGCGCACCTTCGGAAGATCAGGATCGAATTCGGAGCGGATTTCGATCATGGTGGGAATGGTGGCGCGGACCAGCTTGACGGCTTCTTCGACAACCGGCTCAAAGGCCTGGACTTCCAGATTCTGATCCTGCGGGCGGCTGAACCGGAGGATGCGGCGGACGAGATCGGCGCCGCGGGCACCAGCCTTTTCGATCTCGATCAACAGGGTTTGAACGGGATTGTCTTTGGGAATTTCGGTGACGGCGAGGGAAGCGCTGCCGCTGATGGCGGCGAGGATGTTGTTGAAGTCGTGGGCGATGCCGCCCGCGAGCGTTCCCAGGGCTTCGAGTTTCTGAGAGCGCATCTGGAGGATCTCGGCGCGGCGCAGGGCGGTGATGTCGGCGTTGACCTCCAGGATGCGAATGGGAGCATTCCTGGCGTCACGATGGAGAACCCACTGGCTTGCGGTAACCAGGCGCTGGCCATCGCGGGTGCGGTGGACGAGTTCGCCTTCCCATACACCTTTGATGTTCAGCGCTTTTTCGATTTCGGGGAGAGGCATGGGGAATTCGGTTTGCAGAAGATCGTGAGAGACGCGGCCTAGCGCTTCTTCCTGGGAATAACCGTAAAGACGACTGGCGCCGAGGGTCCAGGCGATAATGCGATTGTCCATATCGCGGACGAGGGCTGTGGCGAGATTCAGTAGGCCAGCCTGCTGGCGGATTTCCTCTTCGGCGTGCTTGCGTTCCGTAATGTCGCGGGCGATCTGGGAAGCGCCGATGATTTTTCCGGAGGTGTCTCGCAGCGGCGAGATGGTGATGGAGACGTCGATGCGTTCGCCGTCTTTGCGGACCCGCTGGGTTTCGAAATGGTCGATGGATTGTCCCCTGGCAATGCTGGCGAGGATAGCGGGCTCTTCGTTGGCTATTTCCCGAGGAAACAGGATGGCCATGGGCTTGCCGATGGCTTCCGAAGCAGAATGACCGAATAGTTTTTCGGCAGCGGGGTTCCAACTTGTAATGAAGCCATCTAGGCTTTTACTGATGATGGCGTCGTCCGTGGATTCCACGATGGAGACGAGCCTGGCGCTGGTCTCCCGGGATTTGGCGGTGTCGGTGACGTCGCGAATGATGGCGGTGAACAGCTTCTTGCCGTCTATCTCAACCTGAGAGATGGAAGCTTCGATAGGAAATTCCTCGCCATTGGAACGGAGTCCATACAGAGGAGTGAATCCTCCCATAGTGCGGCGGGTGATCGAATTCAGCCCGAAGGAACGGACATACTCGCTGTGAGCGGCGCGGAAGCGCGCGGGGAGAAAGCGGTCGAGGGGAGCGCCAATGGCGTCGGAGACCGGGCAGCGGAACATCTTTTCGGCGGCGGGATTGAAAAGAGTGATGCGCTGCTGGTCGTCCACGGTGATGATGGCGTCCATCGCGGAGTCGATAATGCGGGAGAGACGCTCTTCACCGGCGCGGATTGCCGCGACATTCTTGACGACTTCAGAGGTGCGCTCGCTGACGCGAGTCTCCAGTGTGTCTCTTGCACGTAAGAGCTCCGCTTCCACGAGGCGACTGCGGGCAAAACCCCGGCCGATGAGGAAGAAAGCAGCCAGGAGCAAGATCAGAGCGACGATGCCACCGGTTGCGATGGCCAACTGGGTTACGAGACTGCTGAGTCCGGCGCGCGCCTCGCGCTGCTGCAGAAGCTGATTTTCCTGCTCTTCCATGTTGCCAACGACTTTCCGGATGGATTCGCGAAGGAGTTTTCCTTCACTGGAGAGCATGGTGGCTTGCGCGGCGGGGAGCCCCTCGCGGTGCGCTTTGTCAATGCGCCCACGCATCAGGCTGAGACGGTTGGCGACCAGAGGCTCAAGGGCGTCCAAGTTGGTTTGTTGGATGGCACTATCCTGAGTGAGTTCGCGGAGGCGGCGAAGCTGCTGTTGGACTTGCTGGGAGGCATCGTCGAACTGTTGGCGCTGGTCGTCCGTGCCAGTGATGAGGAATCCGCGTTGACCAGATTCGGCAGCACTGAGGCCGGATAGCAGGTCTTTCAGAGAATTCAGAACCTGATGGGTGTGTTCCACTTGCCGGGCATCGGCGCGGAAGCGAACGACGCTGTAGTAGGAGAGAAGGCCGATCAATACGAGCAAGATGGCAGCAACCACAAAGCCGTAGCGGACCTTGCGTTCCAGGGAATCGAGCCCAGAGGAGGGCGGATAAGATTTTGTTGCGTCCAAAGTTCCTCGCCGGGAGCGTCGGAAAGGCTTCTGGAGGTGCGCTGAACAGGATCTGAGTATCGAGAATCTGTGAACCAGAGCGTTTCTGGAAAACCGGGGATAGTATGCGATGAGGTAAAAAAGGATGTCAATACTGTTCGGTTATTGTCGCGAACATAGCGGACTTTCAGCAGACCGAGGTCGAGGACTGTTCAGGGTTGGAACGCATTCGACGACAAGCGGGGGGCGGCCGGGCTATTTGGCGCCAGCGGCCTTGAGATTTATCGGCAAAGACGGGAGGTGCTTTAGTTGCGGCGATATGAACCGGGATAGACGGGTTTTGACGGAGAGGGAGGCAGAGAATATACTGCGCGAAGAAGAGGGCGTTAGGAATTTGCCGATTCCGTGGTTTGAGTTGGGAGACCGTTGGTAGCAAGGGATGGATTACGGGAAAAAGAGGCTGGCATGAAAACCTAGCGCTATATTGAGTGCGCGGGATCGGAAGAGGCAGCGCTGCATAGAAGAGACTAGAAATGAAGAGGGAAGAGAGTAGGACGGAGAAGCGACGTGGGAGTGATTGACCAGAGGTTTGAGAAGAATGTTCTGATCAGCTCGGTAGACTACGTGTTCAATTGGGCCCGGAAGAGTTCGCTGTGGCCGTTGACATTCGGGTTGGCGTGCTGCGCGATCGAGATGATTGCTTCGACGACGGCGCGGTTTGATATGGCGCGGTTCGGGGCGGAGGTGTTCCGGCCATCGCCACGGCAAGCGGATTTGATGATTGTGTCCGGGACGGTGACGCTGAAGATGGCACAGGTGATTGAGCGCATCTGGCAGCAGATGCCGGATCCGAAGTGGTGCATCTCGATGGGAGCGTGCTCGGGGGTGGGCGGGCCGTTCAATACGTATTCGGTGTTGCAGGGAGTGGATCGGATTGTGCCGGTGGATGTCTATGTGGTGGGGTGCCCGCCGCGGCCGGAGGCGCTGTTCTATGCACTGCTGAAGCTGCAGGACAAGATTGACAATATGAGCCTTGCGAAGCGGCCAACGGAAGTGAGGCTGCGGCCGGAGATGGCAGAAGAGTTCAAGAAGAGTGTGATGATTGCCCAGGTGGCGGAGCCGAGATGAGAGGCTGATAGCCGAAAGTTTACAGTCGACAGTCAACAGTCAACAGTTTAAGACAGAATGGAGAGGCTGGCTTGAAAGCCAGCGCTACAGGGAAGAGGAAGAGAGGAAGAGGAGAGAGGCGATGGCGTTTGTAAGGACGGTGAAGGCGGGGGAAGTGCCGGCGGGCACCATTCGGGAATTGCAGGTGGAGGGGAAGGCAATCGCAGTGGCGAATGTGGGCGGGAAGATTTACGCGATCAATAACACGTGTTTGCACCGCGGAGGGCCGCTGGGCGAGGGCATGTTGGAAGGAAAGATTGTGACTTGTCCGTGGCATGGATGGCAGTTTGACGTAACGAATGGGAAGTCGGCGCAAAACCCGGCGGCAGGGGTAGATTGTTATCAAACCGAAGTGCGGGGCGAGGACATTTTCATTGATATTGGTTAAGGTGGACAAACAGGGAATTTCTGCAGGAAAGTTACTTTAAGCTACAGAAAAGATTAGGTTTGTCTGGTATTTGAGGCGTTCTAGACCTTTCGGGCAGAGTTTTGCACACCGTTTGCCCCCTATCCCTCACATTTTGTTTGGTTTTGTGGTCTCGACCGTGTATATTGCACGCGGCTTCGGGTGAAGATGGCGACTGCGACTCCTCAGACACGACACTATTGGATCTTCAGCACGGACCCCCACCACTATCACTGGGACACACTTTTCGTGAAGGGCAAAGAGATGTGGCACGGGGCGGGTGCGAAGCCCGACGCGATTCGCGCACTCAAGCAGGTGAAACGCGGGGACCGCGTGCTGTGTTACCACTCCGCTCCAGAACGTTCACTCTATTCGATCGCCGAAGTGACACGGGACCCGTATCCGGATCCGCACGACCATAAGGGGAAGAATCTGGTGGCGGACCTGCGCGCGTTTGAGAAGTTGCCGCGCCCGGTGACGTTGGCCGAGATGCGGGCGAATTCCGCGCTGCGGAAGGTGAAGATGCTGAAGAACGTGCGCCTGATTATTTCGCCGATTTCCGAGGCGGAGTATCAGGAACTCCTGAAGATGGCCGGAATAGTGGCTACCCCGGGAGTGCCACTGCCCTGAGGTTCCCACCGGGCCTCCCGGATTGCACAAAATCGGTGAACAAAAGTGCGGGACAATGCGTCCAAGGTATTGGGCTGTGTCAAGGAACAACCAATGAAAACAGGGTGGAAGAGAAGTGCACCGCTGGTGGCACTTTCGGCTGTGCTGGTGTGGGCATGCGGGGTCAGGGCGCAGGAATACCCTGTGGCAACCAAAACGCTGAAGAACGGGATGAAGATCCTGGTGCAGCCGGACCACAGCATTCCAAACGTGGCGCTCTACACGTTTTACAAGATTGGCTCGCGGAACGAGCGGCCGGGGACGACGGGGATCTCGCACTTTTTCGAACACATGATGTTCAACGGGGCGAAGAAGTACGGGCCAGGCGAGCTGGACAAGGTGATGGAGGCAAATGGCGGGTCGAATAATGCGTACACGACTCGGAATGTGACCGTGTATCAGGACTGGTTTCCGCGCTCGGCGCTGGAATTGATTTTCGATATCGAAGCGGACCGCATCGAGAACCTGAGTTTCGATCCCAAGAAAATTGAGAGCGAGCGGGGAGTGGTGGCGAGCGAGCGGCGGACCAGCGTGGATGGAGAAAATGAGGGCGTGCTGGACGAGCAACTCTGGGCCACGGCGTACCTTGCGCACCCGTATGAGTGGCCGGTGGTGGGGTGGATGAGCGATATCGAGCACTGGACGATGGCGGACCTGAAGCACCACTTCGCAATGGGATATTCGCCGAACAACGCAACGATGGTGGTCGTTGGTGATGTGACGCCGGAAGAGATTTTCGGGCTGGCGGAAAAGTATCTGGAGCCGATTCCCGCGCACACGCCGCCTCCCCCGGTGACAACCGTGGAGCCGGAGCAGTTAGGAGAGCGGCGACTGCTGGTACATAAACCGGCGGAGTTGCCGCTGCTGATGATCGGATACCACGTGCCGAAGACCGATAATCCGGATTTTTATGCGTTGAACATCCTGCAATCGATTTTGTTCGCGGGGGAGAGTTCGCGGATGTACCAGCGGCTGGTGGACAAGGACCAGATCGCGCTGGACGTGGAAGGGAGCGCGGAAGTTGGCTTTGATCCGACGCTGCTGGTTATCTCCGCGCAGCCGAAGGAAGGTGTGGACCCGGCGAAGTGCGAGAAGGCGATTTACGAGGAGCTGGAACGAATGAAGACCACGCCGGTGTCCGACCAGGAGCTGCAAAAGGCGAAGAATTTCCGGCTGGCGGGATTTTACCGGCAGGTGCAGACGATCAGCGGGAGAGCAAATACTCTGGGGACCTACGAGGTGTTTTTTGGGGATTACCACAGATTGTTTGATGCCGCGAAGAACTATAACGCGGTAACGAAGGACGACGTGCAGCGCGTGGCGAAGCAATACTTCAGCCCGAACAACCGGACAGTGGCGACACTGCTGCCGGAGAAAGAGGAGAAGGGCAAGCCATGAGCGCCAGGCGAGGGAGTTCGAAGAGAAGAGAAAAGCAGATCCCTCACCCCGCAAACAGCGGGGAGATTCGGGATGACAGGCACTGCCGCTTGCCTGCCCTTCGAGGTTCAGCGCGATTGCCTGCTGGAAGCAGGCGCTACCAAACGGTTTTGGTTGTGGTGGCGATGCTGGCATTTGCGTGCGCGGCGCGCGGCCAGGGAGTGAAGCTGCCCCCGCATGAGAAGGTGGTTCTGCCGAACGGGTTGACGGTGCTGTTGCTGGAGAAGCACAGCGTGCCGATGATCGATGTTGCCGGGGTTGTGAAGACGGGAAGCCTGGCCGACCCAGCGGGTATGGAAGGGCTGGCATCCACGACGGCTGGGCTGCTGCGGAAGGGGACGAAGACGCGGACGGCGCAGCAGTTCTCCGAGGAGATTGATTTTATCGGCGGGAGTTTTGGCGCGGACGCGGGAGCCGATTATTCGAGCTTTGGCGCGGAGTTCCTGTCGAAGGATACGGAGAAGGGGCTGGACCTGGTTGCCGATGCGGTGCTGCATCCCACATTCCCACAGGACGAAGTGGATAAGCTGCTGGCGCAGTCCGTTGATGGAGTGAAGGCGGCGAAAGACAGCGCGCAAAGCGTGATTTTCGACTATTACGAAGGGTATTTGTACAACGGAAAAGGATACGGAAGGCCAACGGGCGGCGATGAGATTTCGCTCAAGAAGATCCGGCGCGACGCCATCCTGAAGTATTACGAGACGTACTATACGCCAGGGAACACGATTCTGGCGGTGGCCGGGGATTTTCAAACGGAGAAGATGAAGAAAAAGATTGAAGCTGTTTTCGGAGGATGGGCGGCGAAGGCGGCGCCCGCAGTGAAGAGCGAGGCGACGTGGGCAGGAAAAGGGAAGCGGCTGCTGCTGGTGAACAAGGGTGATGCGACGCAGACTTACGTTGTGGTTGGGAATGTGGGCATCTCGGCGACGGACCCGGATCGCGTGGCAGTGCAGGTGGTGAACTCTGTCTTCGGGTCGAGATTTACTTCGATGCTGAACGAGGCGTTGCGCGTGGAATCGGGGTTGACGTATGGAGCGACGTCGTTTTTCTCGATGGAGAAAGAGCCCGGGCCGTTTGCGATGTTCAGCTACACGCGGAATGAGACAACGGAAAAAGCAATCGATCTGATGCTGGAGGTGCTGAAGAAGCTGCACGCGGACGGAGTAAGCGCGGAACAACTGGCTTCAGCAAAGAATTATTTGAAGGGGCAGTTTCCCCCATCGATCGAGACGGCGGGGCAACTGGCGAATATTATCGCGCGGCATGAGTTTTACGGACTGGGCGACGACGAGGTGAACGAAAGGGACCAGCGGATTGACGCCGTGACACCGGAAATCGCGAAGCAGGTTATCGCAAAGCACTTTCCCGCCGAGAATTTGACGTTTGTGCTGGTGGGCAAGTCGGCGGAGATTGCACCGGTGGTGAAGAAGTTTGCGGAGAAGCAGGATACGAAGGAGATTTCGGCGACGGGATTCTGGAGCGGAGAAAAGTAAGAACGAAAGCGCGGAGGGCGCAGAGACTTCTGAGTGGCGGGGAAGTTTGAGACGAAGGATATGGGGGATACGATGAAGAAAATGCGGGAGTGGGCGGTAGTGGTGGTGTTTGTGCTGGCGACGGCGTGCGCCGGGGTGGCCGCGGCGGCGGATGATCCGCTGCTGCTGCAGGAACCGACGATGTCAAAGAGCACGATTGTGTTTGTGTACGGCGGATATCTGTGGAGCGTGCCTCGGGAAGGCGGAGAGGCGCGGCAGTTGACCACCGGCGGCCACGAGTCGCACCCCGCATTTTCACCGGATGGCAAGTGGCTGGCGTTTACCGGATTTTATGACGGGAACGCCGATGTGTACGTGATGCCCGCCGGCGGGGGCGCGCCGAAACGGTTGACGTGGCATCCGGGGACAGACGTGGTAGACGGATGGACGCCGGATGGGAAAAAGATTGTGTTCCGTTCGCCGCGCGACGCCTATGCCGATTTCGACCGCGCTTACACGATCCCTGCGGAGGGTGGAGTGCCGGAAGCGCTGCCGATGTGGCGGAGCGAAGAAGGAAGCTACTCTCCGGATGGAGAGATGTTCGCATATGTGCCAAATCTGAAATGGCAACCGGCGTGGAAACGCTACCGGGGCGGACAAACGACGCCAGTTTACATCGTGCGCCTGCGCGACCTGCAACTGACGAAAGTTCCGCGGGAGAACTCGAACGACTCGAGCCCGGTATGGTTCGGAGACAAGGTGTACTTCCTGTCGGACCGGAATGGGGCGCCTATGACACAAAGAGCAAGAGCGTAAAGCAAGCCGTGGAAAACAAGGGTCTGGATCTAAAGAGCGTATCGGCAGGGCCCGATGCGCTTGTCTACGAACAATTCGGGGGATTGTTTGTCTTCGATCCCAAGTCGGGAAATGCAAAGAAGGTAGATGTGCGCGTGAGCGGGGATTTGCCGGCGACGCGCGGACACTGGGAGAAAGTAGCGGACGAAATCGAGAACGCGCAGATTTCGCCGACGGGGCAGCGAGCGGTATTCGAAGCGCGCGGAGAGATATTGACGGCACCGGCGGAGAAGGGTGACATCCGGAATTTGACGCGGACGACGGGAGTGGCGGAGCGCGATCCGGCGTGGTCTCCCGACGGAAAGTGGATTGCGTATTTCTCCGATGAATCGGGTGAGTATGCGCTGCACTTGCGGGATCAGAGCGGATTGGGAGAAGTGAAGAAGATCAACCTGGGGACCCCGCCGTCGTATTTTTACGGGTCGGTGTGGTCGCCGGACAGCAAGAAGATCGCGTACACGGACAAACGGCTGAACATGTGGTACGTAGACGTGGAGAAGGGAACGCCGGTGAAGGTGACGACGGACCGATATGAGTTTCCGACGGGATTTCCGACGGGGGCCTGGTCGCCGGACAGCAAATGGCTGACGTACGCGAGGTTCCTGGAAAACCACTTCCACGCCATTTTTGTGTATTCGATCGAGTCCGGGAAGGAAACGCAGATCACGGACGGGACCGCGGATTCGCAATTCCCGGTATTCGACAAGAACGGGAAGACACTGTATTTCACGGCGAGCACGGATGAAGGCTTGACCGCAGCTTGGCTGGACCTTTCGAGCTTTCAGCATCCCGTGCTGCGAAGCGTGTACGCGGTGGTGCTGAAGAAGGGCGATCCGGACCCCGTGGCGCCGGAGAGCGATGAAGAAAAGGTGGCCGAAGCGAAGAAGGACAAGGACCAGCCGAAAGACAAGTCGACTGACAAGGGCAAGGAAGGCGATAAGGACAAGGGGAAAGAGGGAGAGAAGAAAGAGGAAACACCGACGGTCACAATTGACTTCGATGGAATTGGGCAGCGGATCGTGGCACTGCCAATTCGAGCGGCGAATTACCAGCAGATGGATGCCGGAAAGACCGGCGTGCTGTTTTTGTCCGAGGTTGTGGATGTGCCGCGATTTGGTGAGCCGACGCTGACAGCGGTGAGTAAGTTTGATTTGAGCACGAGGAAGACGGAGCCGTACACTGCCGGAGTGAGCAGCTTTGCTGTGTCGGCGAATGGCGAGAAAGCGCTTTTCCGGCTGGGACCGCAGCAGAGCACGAAATGGGTGATTGCCGGAACAGCGGCAGCGCCAAAACCAGGAGAAGGGGCGCTGAACCTGGAAGGGATGCAGGTATACACTGACCCGCGGGTGGAGTGGAACCAGATGTATCACGAGGTTTGGCGCATCCAGCGGGACTTCTTCTACGATCCGAATTTCCATGGCCTGAATCTGGCGGCGGCCGAGAAGAGATACAAGGAGTATCTGGCCGGGGCCGGGGGGCGTGCAGACTTGAATTATTTGTTCGTGGAGATGCTCGGAGAGCTTACCGTCGGGCACATGTTTGTTGGCGGCGGAGACGTGCCGAAACCCCCGGCGGTGAGAGGCGGATTGCTGGGCGCGGATTACAAAGTGGAGAACGGGAGCTACCGGTTTGCGCGGATTTACAACGGCGAGAACTGGAATCCGGATTTGAAGGCGCCGTTGACGCAGCCGGGCGTGGACGTGAAAGTCGGGGAATACCTGATCGAAGTGAACGGACGTGATGTGAAGGCACCAGCCAGCGTGTACAGCTTCTTTGAAAACACGGCCGGCACACAGGTGAAGATCAAGGTGGGACCAAACGCCGATGGAAAGGATGCGCGAGAGGTCACGGTGGTTCCCGTGGACGATGAGTTCCCACTGCGGAATCGCGCGTGGGAGGAAGACAACCGGCGCAAAGTGGAGGAGTTGAGCGGCGGGAAGCTCGCGTATGTGCACGTACCGGATACTGCGGTCGGTGGATATACGAACTTCAACAGGTTCTACTACGCGCAGACAGGGAAACTCGGAGCGATCATTGACGAGCGCTACAACCACGGCGGAGCGATCGCGGACTACATCATTGATGAGTTGAAGCGGCCGCTACGGAACTGCGCGATCTCGCGGGAGGGAGAGAAGTTCTGTTCGCCGCTGATGCAGATTTATGGGCCGAAAACGATGGTGACGAACGAGATGTCCGGGTCGGGCGGCGACGCGCTGCCGTGGATGTTCAAACAGGACGGTGTGGGGCCGCTGGTGGGCACGCGGACGTGGGGCGGACTGGTGGGGATTTACAACTACCCGCCGCTGATGGACGGGGGAAGAGTGACTTCTCCGCGCGTGGCGATTTACGGACTGCACGGGCAGTGGGAAGTGGAGAACCATGGCGTGGCACCCGACATTGAAGTAGAGAATGATCCGGCGTCGGTGGCGGCGGGACATGATCCACAACTGGAGAAAGCAGTGCAGGTGACGATGGAGGCGCTGAAGAAGGGAACGGTGGTGCCGCCAGATCATCCGCCGTATCCGAATTATCATCAGCAGTGAAGAAGACGGCTATCAGAAATCAGTAATCAAGTATCAGAATGCAAAGGGCACGGAGAAACCGTGCCCTTGTTGCGTTGGGGCGGAAATGCCGGAATTGCCGGAAGTGGAGACGGTGGCGCGGGGGCTGCAACGCGAAGTTGCAGGGCGGCGCGTGGTGAGCGTGACGCTGGGCAAGACGGACTTCATGGACAATCCGGAGCAAATCGAGCGGCTGCTACCGGGAGCGGTGATCTGCGCGGTGGAACGCTACGGGAAGTTCATGCTCTTGCGTCTGAATCCAGCGGAGCAGGGGGAAGAGACGGCGCTGCTGGTGCATTTGGGGATGACTGGGGCGATGATGCCGAAGGCGGCGGACGAGCCGCATGCCAAGCACACCCATCTAGTGGCCCTGCTCGATGACGGGCGGGAGTTGCGGTACGTGGACCCGCGGCGATTCGGGCGGATGGCGATGCTGCAGGGCGACGCGCTGGAAAAGGAGTTAGTGCGCTTCGGGGCCGATCCGTTGCAAGTGTCGTTGGGGGAGTTTGCGCAGCGGATCCGGTCGAGAAAGGCGCGGATCAAGGCGTTGTTGCTGGATCAGAGCGTGCTGCGCGGCGTGGGCAACATCTATGCCGACGAGAGTTTGTGGAAGGCGAAGATTCATCCGGCGCAAGTGGGGGCCCGAATTCCACGG
>Ga0335082_10005864_pt1 | contig 13435 bp, 11 predicted proteins | sample Lox_Sample_41_FD_206718 | JGI IMG/M metagenome (GOLD analysis project Ga0335082, IMG submission 206718) | Soil microbial communities from Loxahatchee National Wildlife Refuge, Florida, United States - Lox_Sample_4.1 | ecosystem: Environmental > Terrestrial > Soil > Wetlands | place: USA... | reverse complement strand
TTCGTAGAGTTGGCGCGCGCGGGCCATGTGGTTTTGCGCGGCCTTCATGGCTTCGGCGGTGGGCCGGCGCGGCGCCTGCGCGAGCGCACTCGTGGCGACGAGCGGCGCGACGGCGATCGCGACGAAGCAAGCAAGGACGGCTCGACGCACGACCCGTGGAGCATAGCTCGCTTCGACCCGCGGACCCAAACTGTAAGGCGCGGCGCGCCCGCGCGTTTGGCTCGCATGAAGCCCATCGTTCTCGGTCTCGTCGCGTCGTCGGTCGTCGGCGTCGCGAGCGCCGCTTCCGCGGATTCGGCCACCATCGGCGTCGGCGGCGGTCGCTACGCGCCGCCCCCCATCGTCGTCGTGCGAGACGAGACGCCGCAGCCCACGATCTTCGCCGAAGAACGACCGCGCGAGCTCCCGAAGGATCCGTACCGTTCGCCGTTTCGGCTCACCGTCGGGCCCGCGGCGATCACGAGCGGGCAGGGGATCGGGCCCGGTCTCTTCGCGGCCGCGGACTTCGGGACCGGCGTCGTCGGCGTGCGCCTCTCGGCGTCTTGGTTTCGCGGCGACGCGCCGGACGATCCGGCCGCGCGCCTCGGGACGCGCATCGGGCTCTACGCGGGCGAGCTCACGCTCGACTATTTTCGGCACGCGTCGCCGCTCCACCTCGTGCTCGGGCTCGGGCTCGGCGCGGTGGACATCGGCAAGGCGAGCGACGTCTGGGGCGTCGCCGGGCTCGGCCGCGTGGGCTTCGAGTATTCGCTCGGGCTCGCCGAGGCGGACGCGCGCATCGGCGTGTCGGTGATGGGCGGCCTCCTCGGCCCGCTCGACGAGACCACGACCAACGCGCAGGCGTTCGCGATGATGACGGCGACGTTCTCGATCGGGTTCTGAGTGCTATAACGCCGCCGTCATGGCGGTCGCGTTCTCCGAAGTCTGCGCTCGAGCTCGCGCTGCGTCGCGCGCGCTCGCGCTCGCGTCACGCGCGGACAAAGACGCGGCGCTCGACGCGGCCGCCCGCGCGCTCGTCGCCGGCGCGGACCGCATCGCGGCCGAGAACGCGGCCGACGTGGAAGCCGCGCGCGCGCGCGGGACGTCCCCGGCGCTCGTCGACCGGCTCGTGCTCGACCGAGGACGCGTCGAGGCCGTCGCCCGGAGCGTGCGGGAGATCGCGGCCGAAGAGGATCCCGTCGGCCAGGTGCTCGAAGACCGAGCGCGTCCGAACGGGCTTCGCGTGCGCCGCGTGCGCGTGCCGCTCGGTGTGATCGGGATGATCTACGAGGCGCGCCCGAACGTGACGGCGGAGGCCGCCGCGCTCTGCCTCAAGTCGGGCAACGCGGTCATCCTGCGCGGCGGCTCCGAGGCGCTCCGGACGAACGCGGCGATCGCCGAGGTGATCCGCGCCGCGCTGCCCGAGCGGTTTCGCGACGCGGTGCAAATCGCCGACGCGTCCCGCGATAGCGTCCTCGACATGGTCCGCGCCGAGGGCGCCATCGACCTCGTCATCCCGCGCGGCGGCGAAGCGCTCATCCGCTTCGTCACCGAGAACGCGCGCGTGCCCGTCGTGCAGCACTACAAAGGCGTGTGTCATCTCTACGTCGACGCGGGCGCGGACGTGGAGCAGGCGACGCGCATTGTGGTGAACGCGAAGCTGTCGCGCCCGGGCGTGTGCAACGCGCTCGAGTGTCTGCTCGTCGATCGCGCCGACGCGGCGCGCGTCCTTCCGCGCATCGCCGACGCGCTCCTCGCCGGCGGCTGCGAGCTCCGCGGCTGCCCCGAGACGTGCGCGATCGTTCCGCGCGCCAAGCCGGCCGCGCCGGACGACTTCGGGCGCGAGTTCCTCGACCGCGTCCTCGCCGTGCGCGTCGTCTCCGGGCTCGACGGCGCGCTCGAGCACATCGCGCGGTACGGCTCCGGCCACACCGAGGCCATCTGCACGCGCGACCCGGCTCACGCCGAGCGTTTCCGCGCGGCGGTGGACGCCGCGTGCGTCGTCGTCAACGCCTCGACGCGCTTCCACGACGGCGGCGAGCTGGGCCTCGGCGCGGAAATCGGCATCGCGACGAGCCGCCTCCACTGGCGCGGGCCGATGGGCCTCGAGTCGCTCACGACGATGAAGTGGCTCGTCGACGGCGACGGCCAGACGCGAACCTAGTACGTTGAGGGGCGGAGGTTTCTGATTGGCCACGCGCAAGAGCGTCACGATCCCAGCGTCTCACCACGGAAGTCGTCCCCAGCCGAAGAAGAAGCGGACGAAGCGCGTCGTCCTCCCGGGCGCGCGGCCCGCGCCCGAGCCTCCGCCGCCGCCGCGGCTCCGAAAGGCGCGCCTCGAGCACGTGCCGACCGAGAGCGTCGCGAGCGACGAGTCGCGCAAGCTCGCCGTCGCGATCGCCGCCGCCGCGCTCGAGAAGAAGGCCGTCGGTCTCGAGATCCTCGACGTCGCCGGCCGCACCGACTACGCCGACTTCCTCGTGCTCATGTCCGGCCGCAGCGATCGTCAGGTCGCCGCGCTCGCCGAGGGCATCGAAGACGCGATGCGCAAGAACGGTCGCCGCGCGCAGAACGTCGAAGGTCGCCAAGCCGCGCGCTGGATCCTGCTCGACTTCGGCGACGTGGTCGTCCACGTGTTCCAGGAGGAGGTCCGCTCGATGTACGATCTCGAGGGCCTCTTCGAAGACGCCCACCGCGTCCCCGTCCCGGCGTGAGGAGAAAGAGAAACAGGAAGATCACAAGATCAGAAGGATGTTCGAGATTTGGCCGTCAGGCCTCGCAAGTTTGACGATGTCGTTGCTGTTGCAACATTCAGAAAAATCCTTCTGATCTTCTGATCTTCCTGTTCATTTTTCCTTTCCTTTTTTCTTTCGGGCGATCAGGAACGCGAGGCCGACCGAGATGAAATAGAGGATGACGAGCGCGCCGCTCACGGCGAGCTGGCTCGTGATCTCCGGGCCCGGCGTGACGATGGCGCCGACGATGAACGAGAGCAAAATCGCCCATCGCCCGAAGCGGAGGAGCTGCTTGGGCGTGACGATGCCTGCGAGCGCCAAGAACATGATGAAGAGCGGCAGCTCGAACACGACGCCGAACGCGAGGAGCATCTGCGTCGTGAAGTCGAGGTAGTACTCCATCGTGGAGTGCTGCGTGAGGATCGCGCCGCTGTGCCCGATGGGCCCGAGCAGCGAAAAGAAGTATCGGAACGTGAACGGGAACGCGACGTAGTACGCGAACGCCACGCCGGACAGGAACAGCGTCGTCGAGAAGAGGACGAACGGGACGATGAGCCGCTTTTCCTTGCGGTACAGGCCCGGGCTCACGAACGACCAGAGCTGATAGAAGATCACGGGCGCCGCGGTGATGACGCCGGCGGTGAGCGCGAGCTCCAGGTAGCCCATGAAGATGTGCGCGGGCGAGAGGCCTTGGAGGTCCGGCGCGCCGGGCAGGCCGCGCTCTTTCCACGCGACCTCGTACGGCGTGATGAGCCAGCCGAGGATTCGCTCTTTGAAGGCCCACGCGACCACCGTCGTCAGGAGCACCGCGAGCGCCGAGCGAACGAGCCGCCCGCGGAGCTCGTCGAGGTGCTCCCAGATCGTCATCTTGACGTCTTGTTCGGGCGTCGGAGCGGCGGGATCGGGCGCGGCGGGCTTGTTCGTGTCGGCGGTCATTGCGCGGGCGGCTCGGCAGGTGACGCGACCGCTTCTTCGGCGGCGCGCGCGGGCAACTTCGCCTGCGCGTCCCCGAGCACGTAGAGCGGGTCGTCGGCGAGGGCGCTCTTCGGAAGGGTGTTGTCGTAGACGATGGCGGTGTCGGGGAGGGCGCCGTACGAGTCGGCGCCTTCGCGCGGGTTCTCGCGGTCGCGCTCGACGTAGGCCTCGGAGAAAATCGGCGGCGCGACGGGCTCGGAGGCGGCCGCCGCGGACGCGATGCCGGCTGCGGTCGCCGCCGCGGCGAGATCGTTCCGCGCCTCGAGCTCGCGGCGCACTCCCGCGCGGACGACGCCGTCGAGCTCGCCGCGCGCGAGCTTTCGGATCTCGTTGATGCCGATGTCGAGGCCTTCGCTCCGGAGCGCGTCGTCGATGCCGCTCTGCTGCCGGAGATCCGCCGCCATGCGGCGGAGCTTGCCGGCCCACTGACCGACCTTGCGGAGCACCTTGGGCAGCTCCTTCGGCCCCATGACGACGAGCGCGACGACGATCACGACCGCCAGCTCGCCGAAGCCCATGCCAAACATCGCACGAAACCTTAGCACGCTCGCCCCGTGATATAGCGTCGAGCCGTGATCGCTCTTCAAGGCGAGACCCCGGAGACCCTCCGGGCGAGCGTCCCCGAGCTCGACGAGGGCGAGGCGAGGCGCGTCGTCGCGGCCGTGCATCGCGACGAGGGGATCGGCGCTCCGGTGCGTGGCGTGCGGCGGACGAGCCTCGAGGCGGTGCGGCGGCTCGGCCACGTGCCGCGGCTCGCGCGCGTCGCCGAGCAGAAGAGCTCGCTCGACCCGTTTCGCAAGCTCGCGCTCGCCGGGAGCGATGGGCGCGCGTTCGAGACCGTCCGCATCCCGCTCGACCCGCGCCACGGGGAGCGCTTCTCGGTGTGCGTGAGCTCCCAGGTCGGCTGCGCGCTCGCTTGCGCGTTCTGCGCGACGGGGCGCATGGGGCTTCTGCGAAACCTCGAGACGTGGGAGATCGTCGAGCAGGTCCGCGAGGTGCGCCGGATGGGCGGGCGCGTGCACGGCGTCGTCTTTCAGGGCATGGGCGAGCCGCTCGCGAACCTCGACCGCGTGCTCGCGGCGATCGCCGTGCTCACCAATCCGTGCGCGCGACCGGTCGACGCGCGCGCGATCACGGTCTCCACGTCGGGCTTGCCGAGCGGCATCCTGCGGCTCGCGCGCGAGGCGCCGCGCGTCCGGCTCGCGATCTCGATCGCGTCGGCCATCCCCGGCGACCGGCGGTCGCTCATGCCCATCGACGACGCGCACGCGCTCGCCGACGTCCTCGAGGCGGCCGCGGTACACGTCGCCGCGAGCGGCTACGCGCCGATGTGGGCGCTCACGCTGCTCGAAGGCCGAAACGACTCGGCCGAGCACGCGCGCGCGCTCGCGGCGCTCGCGAAGCGCTTCGAGGCGAAGACCGGCGTCCGGCCTCGCATCAGCTTGATCCCGTACAACGCGTTTCCGGACGATCCCTTCGCGCGCTCGAGCGCCCACGCCGCGTTCCGCGAGGAGCTCTCGCGCGCCGGCGTGCCCTCGCACGAGCGTTACAGCGGCGGCGCGGACATCGCGGCCGCCTGCGGCCAGCTCCGCGCCGCGACGTGATACGCTCGAGGCGTGCGACATACGATTGGCTTGGCTTGCGTGCTCGTCGCGTGCGGCGGTGCGTTACCGGACACGGGTGACGCCGGCGACGCCGCGGCCGACGTCGCGAAAAAAGACGTGAGCGCGCCCGACGCGGCCGACGCCGCGGACGCGAGCGACGGCGGAACCGGCCTCGGCGTGAACGTCTCCGGCGACGGGCCTGGATACGAGAGCGAGGATCAAATCGCCGTCGCCCCCGACGGCACGATCGCGGTCCTCTGGCAGGCGTTCACGCAGGGCCCGCCGTACATCGCGATGCGCTACGCGTTCAGCACCGACGGCGGCAAGACGTTCTCGACGCCGCAGGCAGTGTCCACGCCGAACACGCTCTACCCCGGCGATCCCGCGTTGACCGTCGACGCCGCCGGAAACTTCTGGGCGTCGTATCTCGGCATCGCCTACTCCGGCCAGACCCTCTCGTTCAGCAACGTGTACGTCGCCGAGGCGCCGCACGGGTCCACGACCTTCGGCGCACCCGTCGAGGTCAGCGCGCCGAACAACACGCAGGCGTTGAACGATCATCCGAAGATCTTCGCGACGAAGAGCGGCGCGCTCCTCGTCGGCTGGGCGAATTTCCCGACGCCCGACGCGACCACCACGACCGGCGTCGTCGCACGCAGCCCCGACGGCACGACCTGGACCCGCACCAACGTCGTCGACAACACCGAAGCCCAGTTCTCGAATTTTCTCTGGTTCTGCGAGGGCGCGTCTCACGTGTACCTGACGTTCCTCGAGGCGACGAGCGAGCTCGTCATCGGCGCTCGCTCGAGCGCGGACGACGGCGTCACCTTCACCACGAGCTCGGTCGCCGTGTCGGCCCCGAGCGACGAGATCGCCGCGCTCGACCCGGCGTGCGCCGCCGACGGCGACGACGTCTGGGTGATGTACGCGACGACCCAGAATCCGTCGGTGGACGAGACCACGATCGACGGCGCCGACCACATCTGGGTCGCCCACTCCGGCAACGACGCGCAGACCTTCGACACGAGCCACGTCGACGCGCTCGACACCGCGGCGTCGACGCTCGGGACGCTGCCGCTCATCGCTCGCGACGCGACCGGCAAGCTCGACGTCGCGTACGTCGCGGGGAGCTCCAGCGGCGACCCCAACGGCTCGATTCGCTTCACCCGAAGCGACGGCGCGACGGCCTCGCCGAGCACGTTCGTGGACGGTCCGATGACGTTCGATCTGAGCCGCGTCGACGCGGCGTGGCTCGGCGACTACTTCGGCGGGGTGGCGTTCGGCGGCTCGTTCTACCTCGCGTACCCGCGCAACGAGACCGGGCTCGATCACATTTACTTCGCCAAGATGCCGCTCCCGTGAGCTAGTGTCGCCTCGTGCGCGCGCGGGGTGCGATCGTGTTGGCGGGGGTCTTTCTTGCGTCGCGCGCGCTCGCGTCGCCCGAGGATCTCTTCGGCTACGGCGCGCGCTCGGCTGCGATGGCCGCGACCGGCGCCGCGACGAGCTCCGACTTCGAGGCCGCGTACACGAACCCGGCGCTCCTCTCGCGCATCCGCCACCCGAAGCTCACGCTCGGCATCCTCGGCGCCACGTTCGACGAGGTGGAGGACTCGACGCGCGTCGAGGACCGCTCGGCGCACGGCCTCGACATCGGCGCGGACCTGCCCATCCCGCTCGGCGGCGCGCTGCGGGACCGCGTCTCGGGCGCGCTCGCGTTCTACACGCCGAGCGACGTCGTCGTGCGCGGGCGCATCCTCTATCCCGAGACGCCGCAGTTTCCGCTCCTGTCGGACCGCGCGCAGTGCGTCGCGATTCGCATGGGCGTCGGGCTCGATCTCGGCCACGGCATCCGCGTCGGCGGCGGGTTCGGCGCGCTCGCGGAGATCGTCGGGAGCGTCGTCGTCGCGACCGACTCGACCGGCAAAGTCGGCTCGCGCATCGACGACCAGCTCGTCGCGACCTACGCGCCGATCCTCGGCGCGTCGTGGGAGCACTCGCTCGCGCTCTTCGGCGCGCCGGGCACGCTGCGCGTCGGCGCGGTCTTCCGCGGCGCGCTCGCCGCGCGCTTCTCGGTCACGATCGACGCGACGAAGCTGAGCTCGCTCAACATCCCCGTCTTCAACATCGCCGGCCTCGCGCAGTACGACCCGCTCCAGGCCGGGCTCGAAGGCGGCTGGGAGGGGCGGAAATGGAAGCTCGCCGTCGGCCTCACGTGGAAGCACTGGAGCGACTATCCGGGCCCGCTCGAGCCCACCGTGCCGTGCCCGGCGGACGAGCCCGACTGCGGCTCGCTCGACGTGACGCGCGTGCCGTACTCGGACACGGTCGTCCCGCGCGTCGGCATCGAGCGCGCGTTCGCGCTCTCGCCCACGGCGTCGTTTCACGCGCGCGGCGGGTACTTCTTCGAGCCCACGCCGATCCCGTCGCACCTGCCCGCGTCGCAGGCCTACGACATCCCGTCGCAGTCGCTGGTCTCGGTTCCGACGCGCTACTTCGACGCCGACCGCCACGTCTTCACGGCGGGCCTCGGCGTGAGCCTCGACAAACCGCTTCGCCTCGACGTCGACGCGTTCGCCCAGGTCCACGTGCTCTCGCCGCGCACGATCACGCTCGACGCGGGCAACGCGGACGGTTCGGCCGCGAGCGTGAACGTCTCCGGCAACGTCCTCGTCACCGGCGTCCAGATCGGGGTGGGCTTCTGATGAAGCGCGCCGCGTTCCTCCTCGCTTTCACGATCGCCGGCGCCGCCCGCGCGAACCCGCTCGACACGTTCGGCTTCGGCTCGCGCGGCACGGCGATGGGCGACGCGCAAGTCGCCGACTCCTCCGACTTCTCGGCCAACTACTACAACCCCGCCGGCCTCGCGCGCGCGCGCGACTTCCAAATCGCCGTCGGCTACTTCCGCGCGACCCACCAGCTCGAGACCAATGGCCAGGACAACCACGTCGACCCCGTCGCCGGCCTCGTCGGCGGGCTCGTCCTCCCGGGGCGCATCTTCGGCGTGCCGATCGCGTTCGGGCTCGGGCTCCACGTCCCCGACGATCGCCTCTCGCGCGTGCGCGATCTCCCGCAGACGCAGCCGCGCTGGGAGCTCTACGACAACCGGAATCAAAGGTTGTATCTTGCAGCTAATTTGGCGTTCGAGCCGCTGCCGTGGCTCGACATCGGCGGCGGGCTCTCGTTCATGGCGTCGACCGAAGGCACGCTCGACATCAGCGGCGAGGCGAACCTCTTCAACCTCTACCAGTCGCAGCTCCGGCACCAGGTCGACGCGAGCCTCGGCGCGATCCGGTATCCGCAGTTCGGCGCGCGCGTGAAGCTCGGCAAGCGCGCGGCGCTCGGCGTCGCGTACCGCGGCCAGTTCGCGCTCCACCTCGATCTCTCGGCGAACCTCTACGGCTCGCTCTCGAACCTCACGACCGCGCTCTACACGCTCCAGACCTCGAGCGTCGACGCGTATCTCCCGCAGCAGGTCGTCGTCGGCGGGAGCTTCGACCCGCTCGACCGGCTCAAGGTCAACGTCGACTTCACGTGGATCAACTGGAGCGCTTACGTCACGCCGGTCGCCGACTTGAACGTGAACCTCGACATCCCGCCGCCGGCCGGCGGCTGGCCCGCGGGCCTCACGCCGCCCACGGTCCCGGCGAAGACGGTCGTCGTGCCGCTCGTCATGAGCGACCGCATCGTGCCGCACGTCGGAATCGAGTGGCACGCGTTCGACGCGGGCAAGGTCGCGGGCTTCGCGCGCGCGGGCTACTCGTTCCAGAAGTCGCCCGTCGGACCTCAGAACGGCATCACCAACTACGTCGATCGCGACCGCCACACGATCGCGTTCGGCTTCGGCGTCGACATCCAGAAGCCCGTCGCGATCCTGCCGGGCGATCTGCGCTTCGACGTGCACGCGCAGTTCGACGTGATGCCCACGGCGACGACGACGAAGGACGATCCCGCCGATTTGGTCGGCGACTACACGGCGGGCGGGTTCATCTGGAACCTCGGCGCCACGCTGATCGCGGGGTTCCGATGACGCGCGCGGCCATCCTCCTCGCCGGGTTCGCCGTCGCGTGCTCGACGCTCGCCGAGACCGCGGGCGGCGACTCGAACCTCCCGTCGGCCGGCGTCGGACCGTTTCGCAAGCTCGGGGCGACCGAGGTGAAGGGCGGGCCGCTCGTGCTCGACGACTCCACGCTCCTCTATCGCGAGCCGTGCGCGCTCGCGCTCGGGAGCGGCACCACCGACGTGGCGCTCTACGTCGTCGAGAAGGACGCGCCGAGCGGCCACGACGTCATCGCGCGAACGCGCGCGACCGACGCCCGCGACTTCTACGGCGCCCCGCTCGACGTGGGCCACCACCCGCCGGCCGTGCTCGCGTCCGACCAAGCGTGGGAGGGCCCGGACCTGGCGCACCCGAGCGCGGTCGCCGTGCCGGGCGGCGTATGGTTGTATTATGCAAGTAACGGATCGATCGGGCTCGCGCGCTCGACCGACGGGCTCGCCTTCACCAAGGCGTCCGCGCCGGCGCTCGCCGCCGACGCGAGCGGCCCGATCGACTCGGCGAGCGTCGCGGTCCTCCCCGACGGCACGTTCGACATGATGTACGCGCAGAGCGGCGCGATCTGGGAGGCGACGAGCGCCGACGGGGCGACCTTCCAGCGCACCGGCGCGCCGGTCCTCGAGCCCGCTCCGCCCGCCACGTCGCTCGAGACCGGACAGCTTCCGCCGTTCGACACGCTGCGCGTCGCCGACCCGTTCGTCTCGCCGCGCATGACGCCGGCGGGTCGCCTCCAGATACGTGTACTCTACACGGGTTACGCGCAGGGCGAGGCGGGCGTGACCTCGGCGATCGGGTTCGCCGCGCGCTACGGCACGTCGGGCGCGCTCGCGCGCGCGTCGGGCGCCGTGTTCGCGATCGGCAAGAACGAGAGCAGCCCGACCTTCTTCGAGTACGCCGACGGCTCGTTCTTGTACGTCGAGGAAGACGGCGGGGGCACGACCGGACCGTCGTACCGAGCCGTGGGCGCCGCGGTCGCGCCCGCGACGCTCGTGCTGCCCGCGCCCGACCCGAATCCGTACCCCGACTCTCCGTGACGTGACGTGGCACGACCGTTGCGTCGAACACGGGGGTGCGTTCTCTCTTTCGACGCGACGCGCTCCTCGCGATCGCCTCGGTCGTCGTCGTCCTCGCGGGGCTGAAGCTCGCGCGCGACCTGCTCGTGCCGGTGCTGCTCGGGATGATGGTCGCGGCGACGTCTTCGCCGGTCGTGACCGCGCTCCTGCGCAAGCGGGTTCCGCCGATCTTGGTCGCGATCGCCGCGCTCGCGCTCGACATCGCGGCGCTCGTCGCGCTCGGCGCGCTCTTCGCGGCGGCGGCGCACGAGCTCGGGGCATTCTTGCCGCGGCACGCGGCGGCGCTCGCGGGCGTGGACGCCTCGACCGGCGCCTGGCTCGACCGTCACGGCGTGCACGGCGTCCCGCACCCGCTCGCGCCGCTGCTCGCGGGCGAGCGCTTCGGGCAGACCCTCGCGGGCGCGGCCGACACGTTCGCGTCCGTGGCGTCGCTCGTCGCGGTCGTGCTCCTCGTGGCGTTCTTCACGCTCTGCGAGGTCACGCTCCTCGGCGACAAGCTCCGCGCGTTCTTCGTCGACGCCGAGGCGCAGTTCGCGCGGCTCGACCGCGTCATCCACGACGTGCAGCGGTACCTCGTCGTGAAGACGCTCGTGAGCCTCACCGCGGCCGTGCTCGCGTACGTGGTGTTGCGCCTCGCGCACGTCGAGCTCGCGCTGCTCCTCGCGTGCGTGCTCTTCGTGCTCCACTTCCTGCCGGCGATCGGCGTCCCCATCGCGACGCTGCCCGCGGTGGGCGTCGCGCTCCTCTCGCGCGGCGTCGGCACCGCCGTGATCGTCGCGGCGAGCTACCAAGTCATCGCGCTCGTGTGCGGCAACGTCCTCGAGCCGCGCCTGCTCGGGCGCACCATCGGGCTCTCGCCGCTGACCGTGCTCCTCTCGATGCTCTTCTGGGGCTGGATGTGGGGACCGCTCGGCGCGATCCTCGCCGTGCCGCTCACCGCGGTCGGCAAGATCGTGCTCGAGAACGCCAAAGGCTTCGAGCCGTACGCGCGCCTGCTCGAGGTGTCGCCCGCGGGCGCGACGCCGCCGAAGAAGAAGCACCCGTTCCTCGAGCCGCCCGACTACGTCATCGGCGAACACCACGGTCCCGCGAAGTAGCGATCAGCTCCCAATCCACACGCCGAGCCGATTCAACGACGCCACCTCCCACCGGAGCCGCGCCTCCTTCACGTCGAGCGATCGGCCGCGCTCGCCGCGGCGGCGGCGGTTCTTGATGAACGCGATCTCGACGAGCGCGAGCTGCTTCTTGCGGCGCTGGCGGAACTTCGCCCAGCCTTGCGAGAGGAGCGTCGCGATGTTCTTCCACCCGATGGCGAAGTAGGTCGTCACGAGCCTGAGCTCCTGCGGGTGCAGGAGCGCTCCGACCTCGGGCAAGAGCTCGCGGATGACGATCGAGCGATCGCGCACGACGAGCAACGCGAGGAGGATGAAGAAGAGAAAGTCGATGAGCCACGAGATGAGGATCATCAGCACGGTGCCTTCGGCGTGGAAATACGTCGGCAGCGCGTTGTGGAGCGCGTGCATCGCCATCGCGCAGCAGTAGCCGAAGATCGGCGCCATGATCTTGAGGAACCAGCTCCGCGTCTCGACCGCGATGCCGAACCCGAGGCCGGTGCACGCCGTGAACGTGCAGTGCGAGAGGCCGAGCATGACGGTGCGCAGGAAGAGGAGCCCGACGAAGCCGGCGAGCCCGCCCTCGGCGTACGCGCTCGCGACGTAGAGCGTGTCCTCGGTGAGCGTGAAGCCGAGGCCGACCATGCCGCCGTAGATCGCGCCGTCGAGCGGGCCGTCGAGCTCCTTCACGCCCATCGCGCTGATCGCCGCGATGATCGCGACGCCGAGGCCCTTGAAGCCCTCCTCGAAGACCGGCGCGAGCACCGTGGCGCCGAAGTCGCGGATGCTCGGGTCGTTGGGCGGCGCGCCCGTCACCGCCGCCGCCACGCCCTCGCCGACCGCGCTCGAGAGGCCGCCGCCCAGCGTCGCGAAGAGCGCGCCCCAGAGAAACGCGCAGATGAGAAGCCACCACGGCTCGGGCTCGAACCGGTCGACCCACCGGATGAAGAGCGCGTAGCAGATGACGAACGGCGAGACGAAGACGACGCCGAGCATCAGGCCGACGAGGAAGTTCATCGGCCTCGAGCGTATCACGGGCACGGATTGGGCGGCGTCGGCGGCGCCGGCGCGACGCTCGTCGGGTTCGCGACGCGGCGCGCGGTGAACCCGAGACCGATCGAGATCGCGTCGCACGGGACGCCCGGCGCGTTGGTGCCGTCGCGGAGGATGTCGCTCGCTCGTTCGATCTCGGTCGCGACGAGATCGCTGGGCGTCCCGCAGAGGCGCGGGGAGATCGCGCCCGCGAAGCGTCGCACCGTCGCGACGAGCTCGCTCGTGTCGAGCACGCCCGCGATGATGCCGTCGACGAGCCGCGTCGGGTCGCCCGGGTCGCGCGCGAACGTCACGACGGCGCGATGAATCGCGAGCGGCAGCGCGACGCCGCCGTAGTCGAGCGGCAAGACGAGCTCCGACGGCTCGCTCACGAACGTGCCGCCGGTCGCGTACGCGTTCGTCCACGTCACCGGCGACGGCAGGACGGGCCAGTCCGTCGTCTCGTCGAGCGCCGGCGGCGTCGCGAGCGGCGCGCCCACGAAGACGGTGCCGCGGATCCCGACGACGTCGGTCGCGAGCGACGGCAGGCCGTCGTCGAAACGCAGCTCGAGCGTCCACGCGCCCGCGCGAATGGCCGCCGTCTCCCACGCCGAAGCGAGCGCGTCGCCCGCCGCCGTCTCGCCGATGGGCACGACGAGCGCGCCGAACGCGTTGTCGACTCCGCCCGCGCCGTCGGTCTGCGTCGCGCGCGGCGCGCCCGCGCGCAGCGTGCACACGTCGTCGGAGCTCGCGTTCGTGCCGAGGCCGTCGAGATCGTATCCGTAGCGCTCCCAAGCCGTCGGCGAGGCGTGCCCGTCACGCGCGACGTCGCCGAGGAAGAGCGCGTCGAGCGCGTAGGTCTCCGGCGCGG
>Ga0335082_10005863_pt1 | contig 13438 bp, 11 predicted proteins | sample Lox_Sample_41_FD_206718 | JGI IMG/M metagenome (GOLD analysis project Ga0335082, IMG submission 206718) | Soil microbial communities from Loxahatchee National Wildlife Refuge, Florida, United States - Lox_Sample_4.1 | ecosystem: Environmental > Terrestrial > Soil > Wetlands | place: USA... | reverse complement strand
CTGACCCCAGAAGTCCGTCCGTTCCCGTGCCGTCAGCTCTTCAGCCTGGTGCCGCAGGATCCGCTGGGTAACGTCGGGGTCCACGGGCCGCGTGGACTCCGCCTGCCCGGACCAGCCGTAGCCGTCGTCGGCCGCCTCGGCGGACCGGCCGTTGCCGGCCTGCTGCGGCCACGTTACGTCGCCGTCGGCGGCCCTGGCTTCGGGCTTGTTCTTCCGCAGCCAGGAGAACTCTTCGGTCGCAGGGGATTCGGCGGTATCGGGGATATTGGTGAGCGCGGCGTCGAACGGCCCGCGCGGGCCGACACTGGCCGCATGGTTCCCGTTCGCAGCCGCGATGCCGGAGTCGGGGGCCGGATCCCAGCCGGCGCTGACCGCTGAATCGGCGGGCATGCCCGAATCAGGGCTCTCCAGGCCGGTGCCGGTCGCGGCCGAAGCCGGGGCCAAGAAGCCCGGGTGACCGGCTCTTCGGCCGCCCTGCTCCGAACGGGCATGGTTACCCCGGAGCGCGGCCTTGATCCGCTCCGGATCATAGACGTCGGGGGGCGCGACGCCGACCCCCGCACGGGCACCGGCCACGGCGGCCGCGCTCGCCCCGGCGGGCCTGACCGGAAGCTCTGGGTCGTCCGCCACGTCGGGGTTGAGCCGCCGCCACCGTTCTTCCCAGTCCAGCACGTCCCCCTCGCAGGCGCGGACGTAGGCGTTCAGGATGGGCAGGCCGGGCAGGGAGGGGCCGTTCTCGGCCTCCTTCAGGACGTCGCTCGGGTAGTGTGCCCGGGCCGCCAGTTCGTCGTACCCGATCGCGGCGGAGTCGCGCAGCGCGCGTAGGTCGGCTAGGAATCGTGCCTGATCGTCGCCGGGTCCGGCCGACCACGTTCCCCGGATTTGCAACTGGGCACCTTCCCGTTGGATAAGCATGGGCTTAGGCACCACCCCGCGCCCGCACCACATCACCTGGGATTACCGGGCAGGGTACCGCGCCAGCCGCCGCCACGCCGCTGATACCACGCATTTCCTATCAGTGTCTCTCACCAGGCCCGCAAGCGTGACAGAATCGCTCATCCCGAGCCCATCCAGACCCGGCAATCCTGTCATCCCGCGTGCCGCCCGGGTCGCGACTGGGTGGTGCGCCGCCGCGTCAGCCCCACCGTTCCCGTTCGTAATATCCTGCCACCTTCGTACCGCCTCGGGTGGGCTTTCCGCGGTTGATCAGGCGTGGCGGGCAGCCGTTCGGTGGCAACGCTGCTCGACCTGAGTCAGATCATTGCCGGGCGGCGCGTGGCCGGTCGCGATCCCTGGTGCTCCTGCGTTCCCGGCTCGCTCCCGTGACCGCTGATGCCCCGCCTCCTGCCCCGGCCCGCCCACCGATACTGCATGGTTGCCGCGTTACGAGCCGCAAGAGCCCGGAACGCGACCAGCCCTGGATTCCCGGAACGCGACCAGCCCTGGTCTCAGAGCCGGATGGCGAGGCCGATCGTGAACGCGATGCCGAACGCCAGCTGCAGCCGCCCGGTCTGGCCGAGCGCCCTGATCAGCGCCGGACCCGACGCGCCGGCCCGGACCGACCGCACCGGCATCCGCGCCAGCGGCAGGGTCAGCGCGGTGAGCAGCGTGAACGGCCGGAAGAAGCCGAGCAGCGCGGCAACGCCGAACGGGGTCAGCAGTGTCAGCACGTACGCCACCCGGCTGCGCGCGTCGCCGAGCATGACCGCGAGCGTGCGCTTGCCCGCCAGGGTGTCGGAGCCGATGTCGCGCAAGTTGTTGACCATCAGCAGGGCGCAGGCCAGCAGCCCGGCGGGCACCGACGCGGCCAGGCCGAGCCAGTTGAATGCCTCCATCTGCACGTACGCGGTCCCGGCCACGGCCACCACGCCGAAGCACAGGAACACGAACACCTCGCCGAGCCCGTTGTACCCGTAGGGCTTCGGCCCGCCGGTGTAGAACCAGGCGGCGGCGATGCAGGCCGCGCCGACGGCCACCAGCCACCAGGAGGTCACGGCGGCGAGCGCCAGGCCCGCCACCCCCGCCACGAAGAAGCACCCGAAGGCGGCGAACAGCACCTGCCGCGGCGGCGCCAGCCCGGCGGCGACCAGCCGGACCGGGCCCACCCGCCGCTCGTCAGAGCCGCGCACGCCGTCGCTGTAGTCGTTCGCGAAGTTGACGCCCACCTGCAGGGCCAGCGCCACCACGAGCGCGAGCAACGCCCGCCACCAGGAGAACTCGCCGTACCCGAGCGCCACGCCCGAGCCGATCAGCACCGGTACCACCGCGGCGGGCAGGGTCCTGGGCCGGGTTCCCGCCAGCCATTCCCGAGCATCAGCCACGCACAGATCCTAGCGATCCGGGGAACAGGTGCCGGAAGGCGCCGGACGTGACGCCCTTTGACACAAGCTCACGGCGACCGCGCCTATTCGCTGATCGCCGTGTGCAGCCGGACGACCGGCACGCTCGTGCCCAGGTCGAGTTCGGCCCGGGCGCCGTCGGCGGCCCAGCCGGACGACTCCAGGAAGCGGCGCAGCGCCGTGTCCGCCTCCAGCGCCCACAGGGACACGGTGTGAAATCCATCGGAAACGAGCGTGTCCGCCACCGCGTGGAGAAGCCGGCTGCCGTGCCCCTGCCCAGTCCGTTCGGGAGAAATGCGCAGCTCGTAAACCTCACCGTCGGTGCCTGGCCAGCGGTCGGCGTCGGTGGCGGGCCCGGCCGAGACGAACCCGGCCACCTCCCGCGCCGGGTCACCGGTAACCGCTGCCAGCACGCGGTGCCTGCTCGTCGGCGGGTTGGTGATCGCCTCCCGCCAGCGGTCGCGGAACGCTTGCTCGGCCTCGTCACCGGTCAGCTGGGCCAGCAGTGGCGCAGGCACGATCCAGGCGAAGCCGCACCGCCACGAGGCGACCTGGACCCGGGCCAGGCTGGCGGCGTCGCCCGCGCGGGCCGGCCGCACAAAGCCCGCGGATCCCGCGGATCCCGCGGATCCCGCGGACCCCGTGCGGGACCGAAGCGGCGGCATACCGATCTCCCCTCAGCCTGGGCTGGCTTGCCCGTCAGGAGCAAAGCACCACCCTACCGGGGCCGAACGGGCCCGAAGACCCGGATCAGCCCGCCGGGGAACCCGAGCTGAGATGCGGGAACGCCTCGTTGGCGGCCTTGAAGATGCGCTCGACCTCGTCGTCGGTCAGCGGCCTGATATCACGGTTCCTGGCCCGCCGGCGCAGGTACTTGCGTAGTCGCGGGCCGCTGAAGACGTCGACCTCCCGGATGGTGGCCACGTCCCAGGGGATCTTCGGCCCGTAGACCGCCATCGCCGGGCGGACGGAGACCTCCGTGCCCAACTCGCCGGAGAGCAGGTCGGCGGCCCGCTGGGCCTCCCACAGGGCGTGCTCGAGCCGGTCTCTCTTGCTGAACGGCCCGTGGTACAGCTGCTTGCCGCTCTTCGTCCGCACGATCAGCCGCTTGTCCCAGTCTTCCGAGTCGATGGCGAACACCCCGGCCGGGCCGACCACCAGGTGGTCGATCTGGTCCTCGCTGTCCGGGATCGGGCTGGCGTGCATGGCCCGGTAGCCTGCCCGGCCGAGCTTGTTCAGCTGCCTGCGGGTATGGCGCTGCGCGGCGGTCAGCTTGACCTGGCCTGGGTAGCCCTTCCTGGACCGGTAGATGGTGTCGGCGATGACCACGATCACGGCGAGCGTCAGCCCGAGCTTCCAGCTCACCAGGATCGAGAACGCCACCATGACGATGGCCGCGGCGAGGGCCCGCAGCCGCCAGACCCGCATCCTCGGGTTGCCGGACAGGTGGCTCAGGGCCCCCCAGCGCTGGCGGGGGCCGCCCTCGATCTCCTCGACCGGGGTGACCACGGGCTTCCACTCGGGCTTGGGCGGGTCCTCGCGCTCGGCGGGCGGCTCCTCGGCGGAGAATCCTTCCACCGAACGATCCTCCGGCGGGGACCAGTCCCACAGCGGCAGATCGGCCGACTCGGGTTCGGCCGCCGCGGGCTCCGGACCCGTCGCCTCGCCCCCAGCCACCTCGGCGGCCTGCGTTGCCCCGGCTTCGGCTTGCTCCGGCCAGGTCACCGATGCGTCACGCACCGTATCGTGCTTTCCGGTCCCTTCAGTCCGTCTGGCCCCTTGGGCCCGGAGAAAGGGCAACCGGACCTGACCTCCCGGCGCGTCCTCGGGTGCCTTTTCCTGCGACTGTGCCCCGTCGTGTGCCGCCCCGCTGCGATTGCTTTCTGTCATCAGTGAAGCTGATGACTTATTTCTCAGCTTCGGCCACGCCATCCGGTATCACCCACCACCTCAGCGTAACTGCCTTAGGACTCAGCGCAAAGCACGTCACCAAGTCGATTGTGCCCTACTCCGGCTGGTTTTATAGCTGGACATAAAGCCCGATAACACGCCAAACGTCTGGGCTTTCCGTGGTCTACGATCTCCAGCATGGCCCAGATTCACGAGCTAACCATGATCGAGCTGGCCGCGGCGATCCGCGCGGGCGAGCTCTCGCCGGTCGCCGTCACCGATCATTATCTGCGCCGGACGGCCGAACTCAACGACCAGGTCGGCGCGTTCTACACGATCACCGCCGAATTCGCCGCCGACCAGGCCCGGACGGCCGAGAAGGCGGTCGCCACGACGGACGACAAGGCATCGCTGCCGCCGCTGACCGGCGTGCCCATCCCGATCAAGGACCTGAACATGGTAGCCGGGGTGCGGCAGACCCTGGGCTCGAAGGCCTTCGAATCCAACGTGCCGGACACCGATGACTACGTGGTGGTCGCGATCAAGCAGGCCGGTGCGGTCATCACCGGCAAGACCGCCACCCCCGAGTTCGGGCTGCCCTGCTACACCGAAACCGCGGTCGGGCCCCCGGCCCGCACGCCGTGGGACCTCTCCCGGTCGGCGGGCGGGTCGAGCGGCGGCGCGGCAGTCGCGGTGGCGGCGGGCCTGGCCCCGGCGGCCCAGGGCAGCGACGGCGGCGGCTCCATCCGCATCCCGTCCAGCGTGTGCGGGCTGTTCGGGATCAAGCCGTCCCGCGGCCGTATCTCCGAGGGCCCGCTCGTGCCCGACCTGGCCGGCCTGGGCATCAACGGCCCGCTCGCGCGCACGGTCGCGGACGCGGCGCTGCTGCTCGACGTGATGGCCGGCAACTTCCCCGGCGACATGTACACCCAGCCGCCGCTCCCACCCGGCGAGACGTTCCTCGGCTACGCCCGCCGCGAGCCCGGCCGCCTGCGGATCGGCCGGACGCTGCAGAACGCCGTCGAGGGCGCCGAGGTGCACCCCGACTGCGTGGCCGCCTACGAGGATGCCAGCGCGCTGCTGGCCAGCCTGGGCCACGAGGTCGAGGACGTGGCCATGCCGTTCGGCCCGGACGTGGTGCCGTTCTTCGAGACCCTCTGGTACGCCTACGCCACGCTGGCCCCGCTCGCCCCGGAGCAGGAGGAGGTGCTGCTCCCGCTGACCCGCTACCTGCGCGGTCGCGGGCAGGCCACCGGCGCGGCCGAGCTCATTTTCGCCCAGGCCTACCTGCAGGCGGTGACCCGCGCCGCGGTGGCCACGCTGAACGCCTACGACGCGATCCTGACCCCGACGCTGGCCCTGCCGCCGCGCCCGGTCGGCTGGTTCGACGAGGTGGACCCGGCCGAGAACTTCGAGCGGCAGAAGCGCTTCACCCCGTTCACCGCTCTCTGGAACATGTCCGGGCAGCCGGCCGTGAACGTGCCGCTGCACTGGAGTGCCGACGGCCTGCCGATCGGCGTGATGCTGGCCGGCCGGATGGGAGACGAGGCCACCCTGATCTCCCTGTCCGCCCAGCTGGAGCAGGCCCGCCCGTGGAAGGACCGCCACCCGCCGGCCTGGTAGACGCTCAGTCGGCCCTAGTCCTCAGTCGGGGGCCGCCTTGGCCGCGGCCAGGTTCTCCCAGTCGTGCAGGAAGAGCTGCTGGAAGTACTGGGCGGCGTCCTGGTGGTAGATGATGACGCCCGCGTCCCGGTTGCGCAGCGTCCCGTCCGCCGACCAGTTCTGGCTGCTGACCAGGACCGTCGCGCCGTCGACGACGATGCCCTTGTTGTGCACGTTCTTCTGGATCTTGACGGTGCTGACCACGTCCAGGCCCATGGTGCGGAGCTGTTCGAGGTAGCCCACCTTCTCGAACTCGCTCATGATGATCTTGACTTCCACGCCGTGGGCCTGCCGGTCGATGACCGCGTTGATCAGGTCGATGAACGGCTGCGCGGTCGGATCGCCCGCCTTGGGCGGCTCGATGTACTGGAACTGCATGTAGAGCGTCTGGCTGGCGCTGGCGATGAGGTCCTTGATCGCGCCCGCGTAGACACCGGGATCGGGCGTCAGCAGCGGGGCGATCTTGATGGTCCCGGTGATGGTGGCGGCGGGGAAGAACTGGCGGAAGGCCGGGGTCTGGGCGCTGCCCAGGGACGGCGGCGTCAGCGGCGGGCCCGCCGCCTCGGGCGGCGTGTTGTGGCCGGATGCGACCTGCAGGTCGTTCTTGATGTAGTCCTCGAATACCCCGGCGAGCTGAGGTTGCTCCACGACCACGTGCCAGTCCCGGTCGCGGTGCCGGGCCTGCTGCGCGTCCGCCGGCACGGTGACCGGGTCGATGTCGGGCTGGTTGGAGTTGTTCCAGTTCCCGCTGGAGAGCCAGAACACCGAGCGGTCCCGGACCGCCACCTTGATGTGGTACGCGGTGGGGAAGATCCACGCGGTCGCGTCGGGGTCGGCATGGGTCAGCGCCCACGCCTGCGTGAACGCCGTGTCCAGGACCTGCCGCAGCTGGCCGACGGTGGCGGCGTCGGTCTGGTCCGCGGTCGGGTTCATCCCCGGGTGATCGAGCACCAGGTTCAGCGTCTTCCCGGTCAGGCTGTCCGCGACGGCCTGTGCCACGTGCGCCGAGGTGAAGTCGTACAAACCGACGGTGAGCGTCTGCTCGGTGCCGGCCAGGAAGGCCTTGAGCGTCGGCCACCCGGCGTCGGGACTGGCGCTGAGCGTGATGGTCGCCTGCGCCTCGACCGGCTCGAGGGCCACGCCGGACGGACCGCTGTAGTCGAGCTTGGGTTTGGGTATGGCGGCCAGCACGGCGTGCGCCGACGCGGCCGCCGCCGGGCGAACGCCCGCCAGCGTTCGCTCCTGCGGGAAGTGCGGCACCGACCCCTGGTTCGGCGCCAGCCGGAGGCTGGCCGCGTACTTCTGCGGGTCCTCCAGTTCGAGGGCCTTCTCCGGCGAGGCCTGCCGAACGTCCACCGGCACCCCGTCCACCTCGGCGGGCAGCATCTCGCCCTCCGGCGGGTGCGCGACCTTGCGCCGGACCGTCACGACAATGGCCGGCGTGTTGGTCAGCCAGTTGCTGGTGACCTTGAAGCCGGGCCGGACGGACAGCACTCCAGGCCGGTCGAAAGCCGGCAGGTTCTTCTCGATGACGGCATCGAGGTCAGACAGGTCCTCAGCCATATTTCCCACCCCCACCTCAAGTCTGGCAGTTGCCCGCCAGGATCGGTAGCCTCACCCCGACCGCGAATCCTCGAGCGGCTGCCGCCGCTTCATCAGTGATTCGATGAATGTGACTCTCTAACGGATCTATCCAGTAGAGAGTCACATTCATGGGGAACGGCGGCTACCGCGGCTTACGCGTGACGGACCTCGTTCACCGCGACGATGGCCTGGATGACCTGCGGGCGGGCCTGCCGGATCCGCGCCCAGGCGGCCAGGCCGAACAGCACGAAGAAGATCCCGCTCAGGCCGAGCAGCATCCCGCCCGCCAGCACCTGGGCGTGATGCTATGAGGGCCATAGCGATCCACGATCACGAATGCGGCCTGCCTGGCCGGCCGCCATGACTGCATATAGTGCGGGTGTGGTTTCAGCAGTCGACGGCAGCCCGATCGAGGCGCCGAAGGTCAGCGCGATCCTGCTCGACGCCGGCGGGGTGCTGGTCTTCCCCGAACCCGCCAATCTCCTCCCGCCGCTGCGCCAGGCCGGCCTGGACCCCGACCTGGCCGCCCTGGAACGGGCGCACTACCACGCGATGGCCGCCCAGGACCAGCAGGCCACGCCGCCGGCCCAGAGCACCTGGTGGCGCGACTACCTGACGACCTACCTCGCCGCATGCGGCGTGGCCGAGGCCAGCTGCGAACAGCTCGCCATCGAGCTCGCCCAGCACCCGACGGCGACGGACAGCCGCCGGAAGGGGTCCGGATGGGCGTCATCCTGGACTCCGCGGTGGTCGGCGTGGCCAAGCCGGACCCGGGAATCTTCCGCATCGCGCTGGAAGCGCTGAACCTGCCCGCGGACGGCACCGTCCTGCACGTCGGGGACAGCCTGCGCTACGACGTGGCCGGGGCGCTGGCCGCGGGCCTGCAGCCAGTGCACATGGATCCGTACCGGCTCTGCTCCGCGCCCGAGGGCCATCCGCACATCAGCAGCCTGGGCGAGCTCGCCCAGGCCCTGACAGCGGAACCGCGATAACCCTCGGCCGGCGCTCTGCTTACTCCGGAGGGGACGACCCCCGCGAGACCATTAGACTACGGCGTCATGCGCTGGTCCACGATGCACATCCCCACGCTGCGCGACGACCCGGCCGACGCCGGCGCGCCCAGCCACCGCCTGCTGCTCCGCGCGGGCTATATCCGCCAGCTGATGGCCGGGCACTATTCCCTGCTGCCGCTCGGCCAGCGGCTCCGGCTCAAGGTCACCGGGATCATCCGCGAGGAGATGGACCGGATCGGCGCGCAGGAATTCCTGATGCCGGTCATGCACCCGGCCGAGCTGTGGATCAAGAGCGGCCGCTTCGAGCTGATGGGCGACGAGCTGTTCCGGCTCAAGGACCGCAAGGGCGCGGATTTCGTCCTCGGCATGACCCACGAGGAGATCATCTCCACCCTGGCCACGGAGATGGACTCCTACCGCGAGCTGCCGCAGATGTGGTACCAGTTCCAGACCAAGCTGCGCGACGAGCCACGGCCCAAGGCCGGCCTGATGCGCACCCGCGAGTTCACCATGAAGGACTCCTACAGCTTCGACCTGGACCGGGCCGGCCTGGACCTGTCCTTCAGCAAGCACCGCGACGCGTACGTGCGCATCTTCGAGCGGCTGTCCATCCCGGCCGTCCCGGCCGACGCGTCCAGCGGCGCGATGGGCGGCTCGGACTCCACCGAGTTCATCTGCCCGTCCCCCTCCGGGGAGGACCTCGTCGTCCTGTGCCCGGAGTGCGATTACGCCGCGAACATCGAGAAGGCCGCGTCCCGGCTGGCCGCCGTCGATGATTCCGAACGGGCCGGGCTACCCGCCTCTCCCGAGCCCTTCGCCACCCCGGGGGTACGCACGATCGAAGATCTCGCGGTCCAGTACCAGGCCCCGGCCGACCGGCAGATCAAGACCCTGGTGTACTTCCTGGACGGCGCGCTCACCCTGGTCCTGCTGCGCGGCGACCACGCGCTGAACGAGCAGAAGCTGGCCGACGCCACGGGCGCGGTCGGCTCGGCGTCGGAGGGCCATCCGGTCATCGCGGACGAGGCGCTGCGCGGCCGGCGCGGCATGTTCACCGGCGCCAACACCGACGACACCCACCTGCGCGGCGTGGACGTCGAGCGGGACATCGCCGTGGGCCGGTGGGCCCCGCTGCGCGAGGTGGCGGCCGGCGACGCCTGCCTCAACTGCGGGCACGGCCTGGAGGTCGAGCGCGGCATCGAGGTCGGGCACATCTTCAAGCTCGGCTACAAATACTCCGACGCCATGGACATCCGGGTGTCCGGCCCGGACGGCAGGCCGGTCAAGCCGATCATGGGCTGCTACGGCATCGGCGTCGAGCGCGCCATGGCCACGATCGTCGAGGTCCACCACGACGACAGGGGCATCATCTGGCCGGTCGCCGTGGCCCCGTTCGAGGTCGTGGTGGTGATCGCCCAGCAGGACGACCCCACCGTGGCCGAGACGGGGGAGCGGGTCTACCAGGCGCTGCTCGACGCCGGTGTCGAGGTCATCGTGGACGACCGGCCGGTCAGGGCGGGTGTCAAGTTCAGCGACGCCGAACTGGTCGGCATCCCGTTCCGGCTCACGGTGGGCAAGCGCGGCCTGGCCGTGGGCACGGTCGAGCTCACCGACCGCGCCACCGGCGCCACCGTGCAGGTCCCGCTGGACGAGGTGGCCAAGCACGTCCGGGAGGCCGTGGCGGGAGCGTGACATGGCGCAGACGGTGAAGTGGCTGCCGAAGCCGGAGAAGCGCGACTTCCAGGCGGCGGAGGACTACCTCTCACTGGTCATGCCGGCCAGGCGCGCGGCCGAGTACCGCAAGAAGCTGTCCGCCGCGCGCAACGAAATCACCCACCGCAAGGCCAAGGACATCCTGCGGGCCAGCCGGCTCGACCTGCTCGGCGAGGACAACAAGCACGTCACGGCCGACCTGCGCAAGGCCGCCTCCGGCGCGGCCCTGTCACCGATCCTGCTGCTGCGCGGCGACGACGCGCACCCGCTCATCGCCGCCGACGGCTACCATCGGGTCTGCGCCAGCTACTGGATCGACGAGAACACCGAAATCCCCTGTGTCTTGATATAGCTCGGCGTCCTGATATAGCTCAGGACCCCTGCCGGTCGCGGGCCTGCCGGTCCTTAGCCTGACAGCGCAGCGCCCGGAGCACGTCGTCGCGGCCCTCGAGGAGCAGCCGGCGCAGCGCGGCGGGCGGGTCCGTGGCGGCGATGTACTCGTCGGTGATCCGCACCGTTTCCTCCGAGATCGCGCCCACCGTGTAGGCGCCGATGGCGAAGTCCTGCGCCATCGCCGAGGACCACTTCCGCCACACGTCCCCGACCACGGCGAAGAAGCTCTGCCGGTACGGGTTCACCAGCTCGGGCTGGTCCGGGTCGGCGAAGCCGTTCAGCACCGCCCGGAACATGGCCAGGGGCAGCTCGCCTGAGACCAGCGTGTCCCAGGCCGCCTGCTTGGCCTCGGCCGTGGGGATGGCCGCGCGGCAGGCCGCGGCGTGCCGCGCGCCCGCGTCGGTCGCGTCGCGGGCCAGTTCCGCGTCGATCTCCGCCTCCCCGAAGCCCCGGACCCCGCGGCTCACCAGCCGCCCCAGCAGCGCCCAGCGCAGCTCGGTGTCCACGGTGACGCCGTCGAGCACCACCGAGCCGTCGAGCAGCCCGGCCAGCAGCGCCAGGTCATCCCCTGACGTGGCCAACCCGGCGAAGGCCCTGACGTAGGCGAGCTGCGCGTCCGAGCCGGGCGGCGCCTCGTGCAGCAGGCGGCGCAGCGAGTCGGCCATCAGGGTCAGGCCGGTCTCCCGCCAGCCCGGGTCGGCGAACCGGCGCACTGCCTGGCCGGCCTGCCGCAGCAGGGTCTGCACCACGCTGATGTCGGCCACCGAGGAGATGCCGGACAGCACCAGGCGGACGTAGTCGCGCGCCGCCATCTCGCCGTCGCGGCACATGTCCCAGGCCGCGGACCAGCACAGCGCGGCGGGCAGCGAGTCGGCGAACGCCCCGATGGACTCCACCAACGTACCCAGCGAATGCTCGTCCAGCCGGATCTTGGCGTAGGTGAGGTCCTCGTCGTTGACCAGGACCAGGTCCGGGCGGCGCTGCCCGGCCAGCTCGGGTACTACCGTGCGCGGGCCGGCCGCGTCGGTCTCCACCCGGAATCGCCGCACCAGGCCGTCGCCGGTCAGGTCGTACAGCCCGATGGCGATGCGGTGCGAGCGGAGCACCGGGTGGCTCGCCGGGGCTTCCTGCTCCACCCCGAACTCGGTGAACCGGCCGTCGCCGTCCAGTGAGTACGCCGGCCGGAGCGTGTTCACCCCGGCGGTCTGCAGCCACTGCTCCGACCAGGCGGCCAGGTCGCGGCCCGAGGTCTCCTCGAGGGCGGCCAGCAGATCGGCCAGCGTCGCGTTGCCCCAGGCGTGCGCGGCGAAGTACTTCCGCACGCCGTCCAGGAAGTTCTCCCGCCCGACGTAGGCCACCAGCTGCTTGAGCACGGACGCGCCCTTGGCGTAGGTGATCCCGTCGAAGTTCACCTCGACCGCCTCGATGTCGGGTATGTCCGCCGCGATCGGGTGGGTCGAGGGCAGCTGGTCCTGCCGGTAGGCCCAGGCCTTGTACAGCTGCGCGAACGTGGTCCAGGCGGACGTCCACCGGGTCGCCTCGGCCTGCGCCAGCGTGCCCGCCCAGGTGGCGAACGACTCGTTCAGCCACAAGTCGTCCCACCAGCGCATGGTGACCAGGTCGCCGAACCACATGTGCGCCATCTCGTGCAGGATCGTCTCGGCCCGCGCCTCCCGGGCGAAGTCGGTGACCCGCGACCGGAAGATGTAGTTCTCCACGAACGTCACGCAGCCCGCGTTCTCCATCGCGCCTTCCTTGAATTCGGGCACGAAGAGCTGGTCGTACTTGCCGAACGGGTACTTGATGCCGAACAAGCCGTGGAAGAAGTCGAAGCCCTGGCGGGTCACCTCGAAGATCTCGCCCGCGTCGAGGTACGGGGCCAGCGACTGGCGGCAGTACACGCCCAGCGGGATGCCGTCGTGCTCGTCGCGGACCACGTGGTAGGGGCCGGCCGCCACCGCGGTGATGTAGGTGGGCATGACCGGCGTGGCCGGGAAATGCCAGCGCACCGCCTCGCCGTCCGGGGCACTCGACTCTGCCGCCATGTTCGACACGACCTGCCAGTCCGCCGGGGCCGTGACGGCCAGCTCGTACGTCGCCTTCATGTCGGGCTGGTCGAAGCAGGCGTAGACCCGGTGCGCGTCGAAGGTCTCCAGGTCCGAGTACAGGTAGACGCGCCCGTCGACGGGGTCGGCGAACCGGTGCAGCCCCTCGCCGCTGTGCGAGTAGGCGCAGTCGGCGCTCACCCGGAGCATGTTGTCGGCGGCCAGCCCGGTCAGCGTGATCCGGTCGCCGTCGAACGCGTCCGGGCTGACCGGCGCGTCGTTCAGGATGATCTCGCGGACCGCGGGCGCGGTCAGGTCTACGAACGTGGACGACCCCGGCGCGGCGCAGCCGAACCTGATGACGCTGACCGAGCCGAACGTGGTGTCATCTCCGGTCAGGTCCAGGTCCACCTGGTAGGAGGAGACGGTGATGAGCGCCGAGCGGGTCGCCGCCTCGTCGCGGGTCAGGTTCGAGGTCACCGGCCGACCATCCCTTCTGCGGAATTCGCGCGGTTTTGCCGCGGCTAAAACTGCACATGCCCCTGTACAAGTCAACAGAACAGATCGCTGCCCAGGTCGACTTCTGGTTCGACCCTATCTGCCCGCGGGCCTGGATCACCTCTTACGGCGTGGATGCCGCAACCACGTCGTTCTTACGGCATGAGCGCGGCATCCATGCAGTACGGGCCCGTCAGCGGGAGGCGCGGCCCCGCCGCCGGCGCGGGAACCCGGGCCGTCCCGCCCGCTCGTCCCCGGCCGCCGCCGCCCGCGGCGTCCTCGTCCTCTCCCCGCCGCGGGC
>Ga0335082_10005862_pt1 | contig 13441 bp, 11 predicted proteins | sample Lox_Sample_41_FD_206718 | JGI IMG/M metagenome (GOLD analysis project Ga0335082, IMG submission 206718) | Soil microbial communities from Loxahatchee National Wildlife Refuge, Florida, United States - Lox_Sample_4.1 | ecosystem: Environmental > Terrestrial > Soil > Wetlands | place: USA... | reverse complement strand
TGGAGGTCCAGCTGAGCCAGCACTATCCCGCCCTGATCCCGATCGATGAATTCACGGTGACCGACGACCGGGGAGCCCGGTACCAGCTCGACCTCAGCCCCGGCAGCGACGTGGCGTGGCCCAACCTGATCAGGCTGAGTCCGGCACCGCCGGCGACCGTCCGCTGGCTCGACATCACCCCGCCGTACCGGCAGGCGGTCCGGGTCGACATTCGCCGCGGCGGCCGGCCCAGTGCGGGCAGCCCCCCCGTGCGGGGGGTCACCGGGGGGTCGTCCCCCGGGGGCAATGCCGCGCGGGCCGGCGTCTGTGACACCAAGCTCAGCCCGGGCGAGCACCTGCTGGTGATGCTGGCCGAGCGGCTGCTCACCGGGACGCCCGAGTTCCCGCGCCGCGGCCTGCTGGCCGCGCCGCCCACCAGTCCGCGGCAGGTCGTGGCGGGCGGGTTCGGCGTCATCATCGAGGCGCTCGAGGCGGCCGGCGTGCTGTCGCCGCTCAGCCCGGTGCCCGCCAGGCTCGCCACGCTGTGCGCCAGCCTGGACCTGACCGGGCACGGCATCGCCGCGCCGCCAACGCTCGACCTGCCCGAACCCTGGCTGAGCCTGCTCGCGCACTACCAGCGCAGGAAGCCGGAGCCGGCCCAGATGCGCGAGGGCTACGCGGCCCTGGCCGCCTGCCTGCCGGAGCTGGACGGCATCCGGATGACCCTGCTCGGCCTGCACCACACCCAGGGCGGCTCGGCCCTGCACGTGCTGGTCCAGGGCCGGATCCCGGAGCCCCGCCCCGGGCCGCTCGACATCGACCTGAACTTCCCGCTGTCGTTCTGGCTCAGGGACAGCGGCGGCCGGTGGCACGCCGCCCGCGCGGACCGCTGCCACCAGGCCGGCCGGGAGCGCGCGATCAGGCTCCGGCTGGTGCCGCCGCTGACCCGGCCCGCGGAATGGGTCGAGGTGCTGGCCGGCGGCCGGTCGGCCGAGGTCCGCGCCACGCTCCCGCTCTGCTGGAGGTACCCGTCGTGACAGATGCGCCAAACGGGCCGTGGTTCACGTCCCTCCCGCCGTGCGAGACGCTGGTGCCGTGCGGCCAGGGGCGGCATTGCGTCCGCTGGGAAGCCGGGGAGCTCCGGCTGGCGAGCCACGCCGACCCCGGGGCCGAGCTCGTGCTGGCCGCGCTCGGCGGCGACAAGGCCCGCTGCGTCGAGATCGCCGAGGCGTGGCGGCGGCACACCGCCGACCTGACCGTGCTGAGCACCGGGCCCCGCAGCCCGGCCGACGAGGTGGCGGTGACCTGGGATGACGTCGACGCGGCCGGGCAGGCCGCCCGGGGCGGCGGCTGGCGCTGGGGCGGGCCAGGGCCCGGGCCCGGGCCCGCCGGGCGGCGGCTGGCCAGCCCGCCAACCGCGGCGATGGCCAGGGCCGCCATCAGGCACCAGCAGCACCAGCAGGACGCCGGGGAGGCCAGCCAGCGCCGGCTGGACATGCTGTCGCTGCTCGCGCTGGGGACGGGGTTCCAGATCCGGCTGGCCGGGCAGGTGGTCGCGGCGTACGCGGACCGGCTGGAAGAACCGGACGAGCTCGGACGGACCATCCGGTCGGTGCTGACCGCCGCGCTGGGCGGCCGGCTGGCGCCGGTGGCCGAGCGGTGGCTGGGCATCGACCCTGACCAGGTGGTGGTGGCGCTGCACCGCGGACCCGGGTGGGGTTCGGCCGAGCTGACCGGGCGCGGCGAGCAGCGGCGGCTGCGCGTCAGCCTGCCCGCCTGGTGGCTGGCCCGGGTGTGGGCCTGCGGGCTGGCGCTGACCGGCGGTCACCTGGTGGTGGCGGTCGAACGCGCGGGCTGGCCGGACGCCCAGGTGCTGGCCCTGCACGCACCGGGCGCCGAACCCGTTCCGCTCAGCGCGCACGCCGTCAGCCGCCCGTCCGGTGCCGCCGATGCGCCACACTGGGAGATATGAGCGCGCAGAATCCGGCGGTGGAGGCACTCGGGGTCGCGGTCGCGGCCCGGGTGCCGGTGCTGCTCTGGGGGGCGCCGGGCACCGGCAAGACGTCCGCGATCCGCGCGATGGCGGGAGCCATGGACCTGCCCTGCGAGACGGTGATCGCCTCGATCAGGGAACCCTCCGATTTCGCCGGGCTGCCCATCGTGGTCGGGGGCGAGGTCCGGTTCGCGCCGCCGGCCTGGGCGCGGCGGCTGGCCGAGGCCGGGCGCGGGGTGCTGTTCCTCGACGAGCTGTCCACCGCCCCGCCGGCCGTCCAGGCGGCCCTGCTCCGGGTGGTGCTGGAGCGGGCGGTCGGCGACCTCACCCTGCCCGACGAGGTGGCCGTGGTGGCCGCGGCCAACCCGCCGGAGCAGGCCGCCGACGGCTGGGACTTGTCCGCGCCGCTGGCCAACCGGCTCTGCCACCTGGCCTGGCAGACCGAGCCGCGTTCGGTGGCGGACGGGCTGGCGGGCGGCTGGTCCGCGCCGGTGGTGCCGGTGCTGCCCGACGGGTGGCAGGCCGAGGAGATCTTGTCCCGTGGCCTGGTCGCGGCCTTCCTGCACGTCCGGCCCGGGCTGGCCTGCGCGCCGCCGGCTGACGCGGCAGCCGCGGGCCGCGGCTGGCCGTCGCCGCGCACCTGGGAGATGGCGGCCCGGCTGATGGCCGCCGCGGGCGCCGCCGGCGTCGGCGACGAGGCCAGGTCCGCGCTGATCAGGGGGGCTGTCGGCGACGGGGCGGGGGTGGAGTTCCTCGCCTGGCTGGTGGAGATGGACCTGCCCGATCCGGAGCGGGTGCTGGCCGACCCGGCCTCGTTCCGCCTTCCGGACCGGGGTGACCGGGCCTACGCCGCGCTGGCCGCGATCGCGGCCGCGGTGGCCGCGGACCCGACCCCGGCGCGCTGGACGGCCGGCTGGCAGGTCCTCGGCCTGGCCGCCGATACCGCGCCGGACGTGGCCGCCGTCGCGGCCCGGGTGCTGGCCCGGTGCCGCCCTCCCGACGCGGACCCGCCCGCCGAGGTCCACCTGTTCGCTCCCGTCCTGCGCGACGCGGGTTTGCTGTAGGCGTGAGCCGGGTTGCCTGAGCACGGCATCGATCACCTGGCGGCGGCGCGGCTGTGGGCCGCGACGAAGTTCCCCTACCTGGCCACCGGGGTGTTCGGCGCGCAGGTGATCGCGGACCGGGGCGGCGGCACCGTGTCGGTGGACGAGAGCTGGCGGATGCGCGCCGATCCGGAGGTGACCGCGGACTGGACCCCGGCGCAGCTGGGATCCGTCCTGATCCACCACGTCTGCCACCTGCTGCGGACCCACGGCGAACGGGCGCAGGGCACGGGAGTGCGGCCGGACGAGGCCGCCGACTGGATCCGCGCCGCCGACGCCGAGATCAACGACGACCTGGTGCCGGCCGGGCTCGAGCTGCCCGGCCATCCGGTGCTCCCCCGCGACCTGCGGGCCGAGGACGGGCTGCTGGCCGAGCAGTACTTCGCCGGGATGCGCCGTCACGCCGGCAGGGCCGCGGGAAACCAGGCCCGTTCGGGTCAATGGCTCGACTGCGGATCCGGCGCGGACGGGATCCCACGCCCGGGCCAGGGTGGGGACGGCCTGCCGCGCTGGCAGGCCGACCTGCTACGGCGGCAGGTCGCGCAGGACGTGCTCGCGCACGGCAAGCAACCGGGGACCGTGCCGGCCGGGCTGCTGCGCTGGGCCCAGGAGGTCCTCAGCCCGAAGGTCAACTGGCGCGCCGTGCTCGCCGCCGAGCTGCGCCGGGCCGTCGCCGAGGTCTCCGGGGCGGTCGACTACTCCTACCGGCGGCCGTCGCGCCGGTCCGCCGTGGCCGGGCCGGTCGTGCTGCCGGCCTTGCGGCGGCCGGTGCCCGAGGTGGCCGTGGTCTGCGACACGTCGGGCAGCATGACCGAGGACCTGCTGGCGATGGTGCTGGCCGAGGTAGAAGGGCTGCTGCGGGCGCTCGGGCTGGCCCGGCAGGTCCGCGTGCTGGCCTGCGACACCGCGGTGGCGCCCGCGCAGCGGGTGAGTTCGGCCCGCCAGGTCGAGCTGGTCGGCGGCGGCGGGACGGACATGGGCGCGGGCATCGGAGCGGCGGCCGCGCTGCGGCCCAGGCCCGCGGTCACGGTCGTGCTCACCGACGGGTACACGCCGTGGCCCGCGGTCGCCCCGAAGGGCATGCGTGTCGTGGTCGGCCTGCTCGGCGAGGGGGCGCCGGAGGCGCCGCCGTGGACGCGGTCCGTGCGTGTAGAACCTTAGGATGGACACCAGGCCAAGACAGCAGATCCTGACGCTGATCGCGATCGCGCTCACGTTCGGGTCCGGCGCGAACGACGTGGCCAGCTTCACCCGGCTGGGCGGCGTCTTCACCAGCGTCATGACCGGCAACATCGTGCTGTGGGGCCTGTCCGCTGCGCAACACTCGGTGTCGCTGTTCAGCCACACCGCGGTATCGATCGCCGGCTACATCGCCGGGGTGGCCGGCGCCACCTGGGTCGCACACGGTTTCAAGATCCACGCCCCCGCCAAGCCGGACGACACGGACCGGGCCAGCGTGCTGCCCGGTCACGTCAGCTGGGCGCTGTTCACCGAGCTCGTCCTGCTGGCCGGGTTCACCGCCGGCTGGGAGGTCACCGGCGCCCGCCCGGCCGGGTGGGTGGAGTTCGTCCTGCTCGCGGTGCTAGCGGCGGCGATGGGCATGCAGTCGTCGTCGGTCAACGAGATGGGGCTCACCAACGTGTCCACCACGTTCCTCACCGGCACCCTGACCGGACTGGTCAGCTCGCTCGCCAAGCCCGGGCAGGGCATGCAGCACGGGCGGCGGAGGGTCGGGGTGCTGGTCGGGCTGGCGGCCGGGGCCTTGCTGTGCGGGCTGCTGGTGGCGACCGCGCCGCGGGCCGTCCCGGCGCTGCCGCTGGCCGCGGTGATCACCGCGCTGGTGCTGTCCGCGGTGCCCCTGAACAACGGGGAGGACGAAAACCCGCCGCGGTAGGCGCCGCGCCCGCGCGGAACGCGAAATGTCACAGGGCGGTGTCAGCATGTGGCCATGAGGCCAGCGCTGAAGGCCGGGCTGCTGCCGGTGTGGCGGGACCGGGAGACGCTGCAGTTCGGGGTGGATCCGCGGCGCGCGGTCGCGGTGGGCGGGCTGGGCCAGACCGCGGCCGTGCTCAGCCTGCTCGACGGGAGCCGCGACCGCGACGGCGTGATCGCCGCTGCTGTCGGGTACGGCGTGCCGGCCGAGGCGGCCGGCCGCGTGCTCGCGGTACTGGCCGCGGCGGGCGTGCTCGACGACTTCCCGGCCCGGATGCACGCCTCGCTCCCCGAGCAGCTGCGCGCCCGGCTGGCGCCCGAGCTGGCCACCGTCTCGCTGGCCTACGCGGACGGGGACGGCGGGGCGCGGACGCTGGCGCGGCGGCGGGCCGCCTACGTCCGGGTGCACGGCGCGAGCCGGACCGGCGCGTGCGTGGCCAGCTTCCTGGCCGCCTCCGGCGTCGGGCACGTCAGCTGTGCCGATCCGGAGCCGGCCGAGCCGGGCGACCTGGCGCCGGCCGGGCTGATCCTGGCCGACCTGGGCTCGCCCCGGCAGGACGGCGCCGCCCGCGCGGTCGAGCGGGCCGCGCCCGAGGTCAGGACGGGCGACGACGGCAGCGTCCCGGACCTGGTGATCCTGACCGGGCCGACGCTGCCCGACCTGACCGGCCAGTTGCTGCGCGACCGGGTACCGCACCTGGCGCTGCGCACCGGGGAGGCGATCGGGGTGGTGGGACCGCTGGTACGGCCGGGGCGTTCGGCCTGCCTGGGCTGCGTGGACTTGCGGAAGACCGAGGCCGACCCGCGGTGGCCGAAGATCTTGGCCCAGGCCACCTTCACCCGGACCCGGCCGCAGGCCTGCGACACCGTGCTCGCCGCGATGACGGCCACGCTGGCCGCGGCGCAGGCGCTCGCGTTCCTCGACCGGCCGGGGACCGTCCCGGTGACCGCGGACGGCACGCTGGAACTGGTGCTGCCCGACTGGCAGTGGCGCCGGCGCACCTGGCCGCCGCACCCGGCCTGCCGGTGTGGCGCGGCCCGGCGCGGGGCGAGCGACGGGGACGCCGTCCGGAGCAGGCGGTAGGTTGGGGTTCTTGACAATAGTTTCCTATCTTGGAAATAATTGCCTGGATGGTTGAGGAAGTCGGCGAGGGCGAGCTGGCGGCGGTGCTGCAGGCGCTGGCGGATCCGGCGCGGCTGCGGGTGGTGGAGGCGCTCAGCCGGTCGCCGCGGCGGGCCGGGGATCTCGCGGCCGCGGCGGGGGTGCCCGCACCGACCATGAGCAAGCACCTGCGGGTGCTGCTGGCGGCCGGGATCGTGACCGACGAGCGGGGCACCCGGGACGCCCGCGTGCGGGTCTTCCGGCTCCGCCGGGAATCGGTCGTGGCCGTGCAGGCCTGGCTGGACCAGGTCCAGGCGCACTGGGACGAGCAGCTGAGGGCATTCAGTGCCTATGTCGAACGGGCCCAAGTCGAACGGGCCCAAGTCGAGCGGGAGGGCGGCCGATGAGCGGATCGGGACAGGACACAATGGTGTCGTCGGAGGTCGAGGTGGCGGTCGATCCGGACACCGCGTTCGCCGCGTTCACCTCCGAACTCGACCTGTGGTGGGTGCGCGGGCCGATCAACCACTTCGCGGGCGGGCGCGCGCTGGCCATGCGGTGCGAGCCGGGTGTCGGCGGCCGGCTGCTCGAGGTGTACGAGGACGACGCGCTGGAGCTGGGCCGGATCACCGCCTGGGAGCCGGGCAAGCGGCTGGCCTGGCACAGCTCGGTCGACGACGTGAACATCGACGTCAGTTTCATCCCGGCCGGGGACGGCTGCCTGGTCCGGGTGGAGGCCAGCGTCCCGGCCGGCGGCCAGGACCAGGGCGGGACGGCATGGGTGCGGGTGACACCGAAGTGGTTCGGGCCGTGGTGCGCCCGGCGCGACAGCGCCCCGCACCAGGTGCGTGACCTGGCCCGGCTGGCCCTGGGCATCTCTTACACCCGGCCGGCCGCGGCGGCCAGGTGGCTGGCCAGCGTGTTCGGCTTCACGTCTCCCGATCCGCTGCCGGAGGGCAACGACCCGCTGCCCGAGACCGGGCACGGCCATCCGTGGATCGAGTTCCGCCTCGGCGACAGCTCGCTGATGATCTTCAAGCTCGGCTCGGAGATTACGGACCGCTCGGCGGTCCACACGCCCTGGGTCTACGTCGACGACATCGACGCGCACTACCAGCGGGCCAGGACCGCCGGGGTGACGATCGTCACCGAGCTAGCCAGTCCCTGGGGCCTGCCGTTCTACGTGGCGGACGATCTCGAGGGCAACCGCTGGACGTTCGCCCAGGCCCGCCCCACCATGCGCTCCTAGGGCTGGGTGGGGGTCAGGGCTGGCCGAACAGGACGCGGGCGGCGTGCTGGGTGTCGGTGTACTCGCGGACCGCGGCGATCTTGCCGTCGCGGACGGTGAAGATGCCGACGTTGCGGTTGTGGTACGCGGCACCGCCCCGGGCGGTGGCGCGGGAGGTCCATTCGGCGACGACCTGGTCGCCGGCGGACAGGACGCCGGTGATTTCCAGCGCCACCGCCGATCCGGGCTCGAGCACGGTGCCCACGGTGCCGAGGAAGTCGTCGACGATGGAGTCGCGGCCGCGCCAGGTCCCTGAAAGCGGCAGGTCGCCGGGATAGTCCCAGATGGCGTCCTCGGCGAAGCTGTCCCGGATCGCGCCGCTGTCGCCGTCGCGGACGGCGTGGATGTAGCGGGTGACGACGGCGGCCGGGTCGGTGGTGGCCATGACAATTCTCCTTACGGAATGGTGAGGACGGCATTGCCGCGGATGCGGCGCTCATACAGGTCGGTGAGGGTGGCGGCGGCGTCTGCCCAGCCGGCCAGGCGGCCGATCTCGGGGTGCAGCCGTCCGGTGGCGACCAGACGGACCAGGACGGCGAGATCGCGGCCGTAGCAGACGGGTGAGTCCCAGTAGGCGAACGAGCGGATCGTCACGGTCTGCGGGCCGCCGAGGATGTCGAAGAAGCTCAGGGTGGCCGGGTCCCGGCTGGCCTGGCCGAACCAGATCAGCGTCCCGGCGGGTGCGAGCCGGCCGGTGGCCAGCGCCAGGTTCTTGCCCCCGGTCGACTCCAGGACGAGATCGAACGGGCCGGCCAAGGCGTCGATGTCGTGGACCACGGCCGCGGCGCCGAGCGCGGCCAGTCGCTGGCCGCGTTCGGCGGTGGAGGTCACGACGGTGATGTCGGCACCGGAGTTGGCCGCGAGTTCGGTGACGTAGTGGCCGACGCCGCCGGATGCGCCGGTCAGCAGGATGCGCCGCCCGGCGACGCTGCCCGCGCAGCGCAGCAAGCGCAGGGCGGTGAGGCCCGCCAGCGGCAGCGCCGCCGCCTGGACGGCAGGCACGCTGTCCGGCAGCGGAGCCAGGGCCGCGGTCGGCACCGCGGCGTATTCGGCCCACCCGCCTGCTTCGGGATGCCCGACCACCCGCTCCCCCGGGGCCGGGCCGGTTCCGTCGGCGGCCGCCTGCACCACCAGCCCGGCGATGTCCTTGCCTGGCCGCGTCCCCGGGCGAGGCTGTTCCAGCCGGAAGATCTCACCGCGGTTGACCGAGAACGCCTCCACCTTCACCAGGGCCTCGCCCGGCTGAGGCTCGGGCAGGCCGGTATCGGCGAAGGTGACCAGCGCATCCGGCCGGCCGGCCGGAACGAGTGCTTTCATGACAGCAAGCAAACCGGCGCTCATGCCGGGCGGTCCAACACCGCCCGGGCCTGGTTGACAACCAGCGGTTGTCGACGAAGGCTGGGAGCGTGGATCTCGATACCGCGCAGGTCCGGGCGTTCGTCGCGGCGGCCGAGGAACTGCACTTCGGCCGGGCGGCCGCCCGGCTCTTCCTCACCCAGCAGGCGTTGTCCAAGCGGATCGCCCGGCTGGAGCGTGAACTCGGCGTCGCCTTGTTCACCCGGCAGGCCCGCGCGGTGCGGCTCACCGAAGCCGGGCGCCGGTTCCTGCCCCCGGCCCGGCGGACCCTGGCCGAGGCCGATCGGGCGGTCGAGGCGGCCCGGGACCCGGGACGGCCGCTGCGGATCGACGTGTGGGGGCACCTGTACGACCCGATGCGCACGGTCGGGCAGGTCGTCGCGGACATACCCGGGCTGAGCACCGAGATCGGCCACAGCCGTGATCTTTCCGCCGCCATGACGGCGTTGCGGCGCGGCGAGATCGACTTGGGCTTCGGCCGTGTCTACCCGGCCGGCGAGCAGGGCCAGGACCGGATGGCGTCACGGCTCGCCCGCCTGGAACCGGTCGACGCGATCCTGGGCGCCGAACATCCGCTGGCCGGACGGCCCGTGCTCCGCCCGGCCGACCTGCGGGAGAGCATCCTGTGGAGCCCTGCCACCCTGGGCAAGCTGGATTTCCTGCGGCGCTTCGCCGACCACTTCGGCATCGCCGTCACCGATAGCACCGTCAACCTGGGCCTTGACCACCTGATCAGCCACATCCGGGCCGATCGCCGGCGCTTTTCGCTGCTGCCCGCCGACATCGCGCTGCCCGCGGGCGCCGGGGTCCGCTCGGTTCCGCTGGCCGATCCGACTCCGCTGTACGCGTGGTCGCTGATCTGGCTCACCCAGGACCGGCACCCGCTGCTGCGCACGCTGCTCCGGCGGTTCGCCGAGACCGGGCTCCGGCGGCGGTGGCTCGAGTACGACGCCGCGCGTGACTGGCTGCCAGCCCACGATCAAGCCGAACTCCGGCGGGCCCTGGCCGTGCCGGCCGCCCCTGGTCATGCGGGACAATAATCAGTGTGAGCGACGTCCCCCAGAGCCCGGTGACCCGGGCCGCGAAGATGGCCAGGCTGCCGATCGGGCTGGCGGGCCGCACGGCCATCGGGTTGGGGAAACGCATCGGCGGCCGGCCGGCTGAACTCGTCGCGCAGGAGATCCAGCAGCGCACGGCCGAGCAGATCTTCCGCGTCCTGGGCGAGCTCAAGGGCGGCGCCATGAAGCTGGGCCAGGCGCTGTCCATCTTCGAGGCCGCGCTTCCGCCGGAGATCGCGGGACCGTACCGGGCCACGCTGACCAGGCTGCAAGAGTCCGCGCCGCCGCTGCCGGCCCGCACCGTGCACCAGGTGCTGACCAGAGAACTCGGCGAGGACTGGCACGACTTCTTCGCCGAGTTCAGCGACATGCCCGCCGCCGCGGCCTCGATCGGCCAGGTGCACGAGGCCGTCTGGCACGACGGCCGCCGGGTCGCGGTGAAGATCCAGTACCCGGGCGCGGGCCGCGCCTTGATCGGCGACTTCACCCAGCTGAGCCGGGCCGGGCGGCTGTTCGGCCTGCTGATGCCGGGACTGGACGTCAAGCCGCTGCTCGACGAGCTGAAGGACCGGATCAGCGAGGAACTCGACTACGAGCTCGAGGCGATGTCCCAGCAGATGTTCGCCGACGCGTACGCGGGCGACCCGGACATCTACGTGCCCAACGTGATCATGGCCACCGGCCAGGTGCTGGTCTCCGAGTGGATGGACGGCACCCCGCTGTCGCGGATTATCACCGAGGGGAGCAAGGAACAGCGCGACAAGGCGGGAATCCTGCTCGTTCTGTTCCTGTTCTCGGGACCGTCGCGGGCCGGGCTGCTGCACGCGGACCCGCACCCGGGCAACTTCCGCCTGCTCGACGACGGGCGCCTGGGCGTGCTCGACTTCGGCGCGGTCGACCGGCTGCCGGGCGGGCTGCCGCCGTTCTTCGGCCGGCTGCTGCGGATCATGCACGACGACGACGCGGACATCGAGGAAGTCGAGCGCGAACTGCGCGCGCACGGGTTCCTGCGGGACGGTATCCACGTGGACCTGGACGCGCTGCACGCCTTCCTGGCGCCGCTCACCGAGCCGTCCAAGGTGGACTCGTTCAAGTTCAGCCGGGAATGGCTGCGCGAGGAGGCCGGCCGCGTCACCGACGTGCGGGCCAGCAGCATCGCCCGGCAGTTCAACCTGCCGCCGTCCTACGTGCTCATCCACCGGGTGTCCACGGCCGGCATCGGCGTGCTGTGCCAGCTGGAGTGCGAGGGCGAGTTCCGGGCCGAAGTGCTGAGGTGGATACCCGGCTACTTCGACCCCGCGCCTGGCGCTCTGGAGAGCAGCCGGTGATCTACTCCTCGCCCTCCGGTACCTCACGGGCCATGGCCCGCCGCTGCGCGGCCTGCTCCTTGCGGATCACGTGCATGACGGCGTTGATCAGCGCCAGGTGCGTGAACGCCTGCGGGAAGTTGCCCAGGTGCCGGCCGGAGGCCGGGTCGATCTCCTCGCCGTAGAGCAGCAGCGGGCTGGCGTAGGACAGGACCTTCTCGCAGATGTCCCGGGCCCGCTGATGCTCGCCGATCTCGCTGAGCGCCGAGACCAGCCAGAACGAGCAGATGGTGAACGTGCCCTCCTCGCCGGACAGCCCGTCGTCGGTCTCGTCGACCTGGTAGCGCAGCACCAGGCTGTCCCGGGTCAGCTCGTCGGCGATGGCCAGCACGGTGGCCCGGATCCGCGGGTCGTCCGGCGGCAGGAACCGCAGCAGCGGCATCAGCAGCAGCGAGGCGTCCAGCGCCGTGGTCTCGTAGTGCTGGCAGAACACGCCGCGCTCGTCGAGCGCGTTGGCGCAGATGTCGGCGCGGATCTCGTCCGCGGCCTTGCGCCAGGTGCGGGCCAGGTCCTTGTCCTCGCGCAGGGTGGCCAGCCGCGCTCCGCGGTCGACCGCGACCCAGCACATCATCTTGGAGGAGGTGAAGTGCCTCGGTTCGCCGCGGACCTCCCAGATGCCACGGTCCGGCTCGCGCCAGCGTTCCAGCGCGCGCTCCACCTGCTGGCGCGCCATCTTCCAGATCCGGTCGTCGAGGCGGTCGCGTGACTTGGTGTGCAGGTAGATGGAATCGAGGATCACGCCCCAGACGTCATGCTGCGCCTGCTGGTATGCGCCGTTGCCGATGCGCACCGGCCGGGCGCCCTGGTAGCCGTTCAGGTGGTCGAGCACGTGCTCGTCGAGTTCGCGGCGGCCGTCGATGCCGTAGACGATCTGCAGGTCACCTTGGTCGCGCTCGACCAGGTCGCGGAGGAACGCGACATAGTCGCTGGCCTCCCACTCGAAGCCGAGGGTGTACAGGCCCCACAGCGCGAACGTCGCGTCGCGCATCCAGGTGTACCGGTAGTCCCAGTTGCGTTCCCCGCCCGGGGTCTCGGGCAGCGAGGTGGTGGCCGCCGCGGCGATCGCGCCGGTGGGCGCGAACGTCAGGCCCTTGAGGGTGAGCGCGCTGCGGGCCAGGTGGCCGCGCCAGCGGTGGTCGGGGAAGCGGCCGTGGGACAGCCAGTGCTGCCAGTGGTGCGCGGTCCAGACCAGCCGCCGGTACGCGTCCTGGTAACTCTCCGGGATGCGGCGGCCCCAGGACAACGCGCAGAAGCGGGTGTCGCCCTCCTTCAGCAGGGTCCGCCCGCGGGCGCTGGACCCCTCCAGGCCGAGGCGGATATCGGAGGTCAGGGTGAGGGTCAGGTCCAGGCCCTCGGGCTCGACGACGGCCTGGGCGTAGCCGCGCTCGGTGTGCCGCCACTTCGGGTGCTGGCGGCCGTAGTCGAAGGCCGGCACGCAGTCCAGGGTGAGCTGGGCCTGGCCGTCCACGCAGCGGACGGTCCGCAGCAGCATGTGCTCGGCATCGTAGTCGGTGGGCGGCCTGATGTGCGTGCTTCCGTCCGGATGGTCGTGCTGCCACGGCCCCATGACCAGGCATTCCCGCACCACCAGCCAGCCCTCGCCGCAGTCCCAGCTGGTCTCGAGCACCATGGTCCCGGGCAGGTAACGCCGGTCGCTGGGCACGTTCACGTCGTCCGGGCCGAACCTGAACCAGCCGGCGTCCCGGTCCAGCATCGCGCCGAAGACACTCGGGCCGTCCATCTTCGGCAGGCACATCCACTCGACCGAGCCGCTCGGCGCCACCAGCGCGGTGACCTCGCAGTCGGACAGGAACGCGTAGTCCGCGATCGGCGGGTACGCCGAGAACTCATCGAGGCTGCCGACTGGCCCCTGCCGGGAGCTGTCGGCCAGCGCCTCGAGCGGCATGGCGTTCTCTGCTGCCACTGCGATCCCCTCTCGTCACGTCTCGTAGCGTCTCGTCTCGCTTCGGCCGGGACGGGTGAACGGGGCGGCGGAAGCCGTCCGGGGCCTATGGCAAAATAGTAAGCTGATTAAAAGGTTTCTAACTAGAGGTAATTTTTCGGACAACAGTTCGCGAACGGTGACCGAACGATGCGAGACGGGACGCTGCTGCCGCCGGTCAGGCCGCTGCCGGCACCATCAGCATCACGGTCCGTGCGTGCCGGACCCGGTAGAACGTCATGAAACCCCGAGCCCAAGGCGTCCTGACGCAGTGAATCCCCGGTTCCATTGCGCCCGGGAGGCGCCCGGGAGCAGGGGATC
>Ga0335082_10005861_pt1 | contig 13441 bp, 7 predicted proteins | sample Lox_Sample_41_FD_206718 | JGI IMG/M metagenome (GOLD analysis project Ga0335082, IMG submission 206718) | Soil microbial communities from Loxahatchee National Wildlife Refuge, Florida, United States - Lox_Sample_4.1 | ecosystem: Environmental > Terrestrial > Soil > Wetlands | place: USA: Florida... | reverse complement strand
AGCGGATGAAGACGACCGGCCCGCATGCCGAAGCCGTGGAACTGCGCGGCATCGGCCACGCGCCGACGCTGATGCACGCGGACCAGATCGCGATCGTGCGGGACTTTCTCCTGCGCGGCTAGCTGCGGTTTCCTGATTTCGGGGAGCGCGAGGGGAATCGGCGCGAAGCGAAGGGCGCCCGCCGCCCTTCCCCGGCCCCTCGTGTCGTGACGACTACGGCGCCGGCAGCCGCGCGGCCGGGTCCTGGCGGTAGAAGAGCCCCAGCTGGTCGTAGAGCGCGGGGAATTCCTTGCGCAGCGCGTGCGGATCGGTGAAGAACGCCTCGCTCGCCACCGCGAAAAACTCCGCCGGATGCTCGGCCGCGTACGGATCGAGGAGGGTCTCCTGCTCCCGGTCCACCATGCCGACGAACCGGGCGTAAGCCGATTCGAGCGCGCGCGTCCAGGCCGCGGCGTCCATGTCCGCGTGCGGCGTTGGATAGCCGTCCGCCTCGCCACTGAGCATGTCGATCTTGTGCGCGAATTCGTGGATCACGACGTTGTAGCCCGGCTCGCCGCCCTCGGCGGGCGCGGTCGTGCCGAGCGTCACGTCCTCCCAGGACAGCAGCACCGGCCCGCCTGGCCACGCCTCGCCGGAGAGCTCGTCGTCCCATTCGTGCATGACGCCGTCCTCGTCGAGCTCCTGCCGGCGCACGCGGAACTCGCCGGGATAGACGACGACCCCGACCCAGCCTTCGTAGGGATCGAGCCCGAGGTTGAGCACCGGCAGCACTGCCTGCACCGCGATGGCGAGTCGGATCTCGTCGGTGAGCTCGAGGCCGCCGGCCCCGTGCATCTCCTTCTCGTGGAGGAAGAGCAGCGCGAGCGCGCGCAGCCGGGCGAGCTCGGCGTCGGTCATCCCGGCGAGGAACGGCAGTCCGCCGATGACGCGGTGCCACAGCGGGTCGTCGATGCGGCTCCGGTGGAGAATACGCTTGCGGCGCCAGGTGCGGAACAGTGTCACGCGCTGATTATGACGGACGCGATGCGGCCCGTCCGGTAACATACGCGGCCTTCCGCAAGGCGCTTCCCCGTGGTCACCGTCACCCAACGCACCGCCGACCGACCGTTGACGTCGGCCTCCGCAATCGAGCCCGCGCTCGCGGGTCTCGAGGCCTCCGAACGGGGACTCGTGGAGCGTGCGCTCGAGTTCGCCGCGCCGCTCTACGAGGGCAAGCTGCTCGGCACCGGCGAGCCGGCACTCGAACACGCGTACGGGCTCGCGGCCAACCTCGCGCAGCTCAGGACCGACGCTGCGGCCCGCGCCGCCGGGCTGCTCTTCGCGGTGCCGGAGTACCTGCCGGCGGCATCCGACAAGCTCGCGGAGCGTTTCGACCCGGCCGTCGCCGCGCTCGTCGGCGGTGTCTCGCGGCTCAATCGGCTGCGGGTGGTCACGCGCGGGCTCGCTGCCGCCGACGAAAAGGCGAAACACGCCCAAGCGGAGATCCTCCGCAAGATGCTGCTCGCGATGGTGGAGGACATCCGCGTCGTGCTGATTCGCCTCGCGAGCCGTACTCAGACCCTGCGTTTCCTCGGCAAGGCACCCGACGATCTCCGCCGGCCGGTCGCGCGGGAAACGCTCGACATCTACGCGCCGCTCGCCAACCGGCTCGGCGTCTGGCAGCTCAAGTGGGAGCTCGAGGACCTCTCGTTCCGGTTCCTCGAGCCCGAGCTCTACAAGCGGATCGCGCGCGAGCTCGACGAGCGGCGCGCCGAGCGCGAGGGGTTCATCGCCGAGGCGATCGCGACGTTGAACCGCGAGATCGCTGCCGCGGGGATCGCGGCCGAGGTGACCGGCCGCCCGAAGCACATCTACAGCATCTACAGCAAGATGCAGCAGAAGGGCCTCGAGTTCGACGAGCTGTACGACGTCCGGGGCCTGCGCGTGCTCGTCGACACGGTGAAGGACTGCTACACCGTGCTCGGGATCGTCCACAACCTCTGGGCCCCGATCCCCAAGGAGTTCGACGACTACATCTCGCGTCCCAAGGGCAATCAGTACCGTTCGCTCCACACGGCGGTCGCGGGTCCCGACGGGCGCGCGCTCGAGGTCCAGATCCGCACGCACGAGATGCACCGGCATGCGGAGCTCGGCGTCGCGGCGCACTGGCGCTACAAGGAAGGCAAGGGCGCCCGCGACGAGGCGTACGACGACAAGATCGCGTGGCTCCGCCAGGTGCTCGCCTGGCGCGACGAGGTGGTGGGATCGGCGGAGTGGGTCGAGCAGTCGAAGCGCGCCGCGCTCGACGACACGGTCTACGTGCTCACTCCGCAGGGGCGGGTGATCGACCTCCCGCGCGGGGCCACGCCGATCGACTTCGCGTACTCGCTCCATACCGACCTCGGCCATCGCTGCCGCGGCGCCAAGGTCGACGGCGTGATGGTGCCGCTCGACTTCCGGCTCGACAACGGCCAGCGGGTCGAGATCGTCGCTGCGAAGGCCGGCGGCCCGTCGCGCGACTGGCTCACCCAGCCGGGCTACCTCGCGAGCTCCCGCGCCCGGAACAAGGTCCGGCAGTGGTTCAACGCCGAGGAGCTCGCGCGCACGATCGCAGCGGGGCGTGCGCTCGTCGAGCGCGAGATCGCGCGCGAGGGGGCAACGAGCGTCAAGCTCGAGACGCTCGCCGCGCAGTTCGGCTTCGCCAAGGCCGACGACTTCTTCGCCGCGGTCGGACGCGAGGAGATCGGGCCGCGCGCGCTGCAGGTTGCGGTGCGCGGCCCCGAACCCCTCCAGCCGGTGCCGGAAGAAACGCTCGTCCCGAAGAAGAGCAGGGCCGCGCCCGGCGCGAGCGGCATCCTCTTCGTCGGCGTCGACCGGCTGATGACCCAGCTTGCGCGATGCTGCAAGCCGGTGCCGCCGGACGCGATCGTAGGCTTCGTGACCCGTGGGCGCGGCATCTCGGTCCACCGGCGCGACTGCCGCAGCCTCGCGCAGCTCCTGGTGCGCCACCCCGAGCGCGCGATCGAGTCGCAGTGGGGCGCCCGGGAAGCGGCCGTCTTCCCGGTCGACATCGCCGTCCAGGCCCACGACCGTCAGGGGCTGCTGCGCGACGTGTCGGAGGTGCTGTCGCGCGAACGGATCAACGTCACGGCGGTGACCACGCAGAGCCGCCAGCACGTCGCGACGATGCTGTTCACGGTGGAGGTGGAGAACCGCGACCACCTGCAGCGGGCGCTCGCGCAGATCGGCGAGGTGAAGGGCGTCTTCTCCGCAGCGCGGCGCTAAAATGGAAGTCGAGCTGAAGCTGCTGGTCGCACCGCACGACCTCGCGCGCATCGAGCGGCACCCGGCCCTCAAGGGCATGCGGCGCTGGGCGTCGCGGCGGGAGCATCTCGCCACCGTGTACTACGACACGCCCGACTTCGCACTCGCGCGGGAGGGCGTCGCGCTGCGCGTGCGCCGGAGCGGCGAGCGCAGCGTCCAGACGCTCAAGGCCGAGGGCGTCGCCGCCGCCGGCCTGCATGCCCGTGAGGAGCTCGAGTGGCCGCTCGTCGGCAGCGGGCCGCCCGATCTCGCGGTGCTCGAGGAGACGCCATACCGGCGGCTCTTCGCGCGCAAGCGCATCCGCGAGCGGCTCCAGCCGGTGTTCACGACCGAGTTCGACCGCGGCGCGCGCATGGTCGCGTTCGCCGACGGCACCGCTGCCGAGCTCGCGATCGATCGCGGGGAAATCCGCGCGGGCGAGCGTGCGGCCCCGATCAGCGAGGCCGAGATCGAGCTGAAGACCGGCGAGGCTCACCGCCTGTTCGCCCTTGCGCGCGAGATCGCCCGCGACGTGCCGATCCGCCTCGGGCACGCGAGCAAGGCCGAACGCGGCTATGCGCTCGCCCGCGGCACGCCGGCCGTCCCGCAGAAGGCGCGGCCGGTGGTGCTCGAGGGGCCACTCTCGGCCGGGGCAGCGCTGCGGAGGATCGCGTTCGCGTGCATCGCGCAGATGCAGGCGAACGAAGAGGGGCTCCTCACCGCCAGGGATCCCGAGTACCTGCACCAGTTCCGCGTCGGCCTGCGCCGGTTGCGGTCGTGCCTCGGCCTCGCCGGCCTTGCGCTCGGGAAGCCGGCGGTCGCGGGCGTGGCGGCCGAGCTGCGCTGGCTGCAGAACGCGCTCGGCCCGGCGCGCGACTGGGACGTGCTCGCGACCGAAACGTTCGCGACGCTCGCGCGCAGCGTCGACGCCGGGACGGCGCTGAAGGGGTTCCGCGCGCGCTGCGCGCGGATCCGGCGCGCGCACGGCGAAGCGGCACGGGAGGCGGTTCGGTCGCCGCGCTATACCGCGCTTCTTCTCGCGCTCGGCGAGCAGTTCGCGCACGACGATCTCGCGGGGTTCGTGCGCGAGGCGCCGCCGGCGGACGAGGCACCGCCCGCGCACCACGGTCCGGGCCTCGCGGCGCCGGTCGCGGAGTTCGCTGCGTTCGTGCTCGACCGGCTCGACAAGCGGCTGCGGAAGCGCGGGGCGGAGGTGCCGAAGGCGACGCCCGAAGCGCGCCATCAGGCGCGCATCGCGGCGAAGAAGCTGCGCTACGCGACCGAGTTCTTCGCCGCGCTCTTCCCGAAGAAGCGCGTCGGGCCGTATCTCGCGGCGCTCGAGCAGCTGCAAGATATACTCGGCGCCCTCAACGATGTGGTCGTCGCGGACCGGCTGCTCGGCGAAGCGGTGGTCGCGACCAAGCGGCCGGTACCGGAACGGGTCGACGGACTCGTCCGCGGCTGGATGGCCGCGGTGGCCATGAACGAGCTCGCCGGCTTCAAGCACGCGTGGCGCGGGTTCGAGGACGCGAAGCCGTTCTGGCACTGACGCCGGCCGCGCAACGTACGCGACAAGGGGGCTGACGCGGGATGTTCGAATCGGCGGAGGTCGGCCACAAGCTCGACAAGGCCGAGTACGAGAAGGAGGTGCCGAAGCTGCGCGAGGCGCTGCTCGGTGCGCAGTACGATCTCTTCGAGCGCGGGCGTTTCCAGACGGTCGCGCTCCTGTCCGGGATCGGCGGCGGCGGGCGGAGCGAGACCGCCAACCGGTTCAACGAATGGATGGACCCGCGTCACGTCTTCACCCACGCGTTCGACCGGCGCAACGACCTCGAGCGCGAGCGCCCGCCCGCCTGGCGCTACTGGCTCGCGCTGCCGCCGCGCGGCAAGCTCGCGATCTTCCTCAACGCCTGGTACTACGAGCTGCTGGCGCTGCGCACCGCGGGACGGATCGATGACGGCGACCTGCACCGGCTGCTGCAGGAGATCCGGCACTTCGAGACGATGCTCGCGGACGAGGGCGTGCTGCTCGTCAAGATCTGGTTCCACCTGTCGCGCGAGGAGCAGCGGCGGCGGCTGAAGGACCTGCAGGACGACCCGCGCACCCGCTGGCGGGTGACCGAAGAGGACCTCGCGCAGCTCAAGACCTACAACCGCTACCGGGACGTTGCCGAGCAGGTCCTGCGCGAGACGAGCACGAGCGAGGCGCCGTGGATGATCGTGGAAGCCTCCGACGCGAGGTACCGTGACGTCGCCGCCGGCCGCATCCTCCTCGAGGCGATGCGCGAGCGGCTCGACAAGCCGCACGCCAGGGTTCGTCCCGTGACCGTGGCGCCGGTCGCGTCGCTCGCCGACAACGTCAAGCTGATGCGCGACGTCGACCTCTCGCGCCGCATCGACCCCAAGGAGTATCCCAAGCAGCTCGCAAAGCAGCAGGAGCGCTTCGCGCGTCTCACCCAGCGCAAGAAATTCGGCAAGCGGTCGATGGTGATCGTGTTCGAGGGTCACGACGCGGCGGGGAAGGGCTCGGCGATCCGGCGTGTCGCGTCCGCCCTCGATGCGCGCCAGTACACCGTCGTGCCGGTCTCGTCGCCGAGCGACGAGGAGCGCGGCCGGCCGTATCTCTGGCGGTTCTGGCGGCGGTTGCCCGGCCACGGCCACATCACGGTCTTCGACCGGTCGTGGTACGGCCGGGTGCTGGTCGAGCGCGTCGAGGGGCTCGCGCCCGCCGCCGACTGGATGCGCGCCTACCGCGAGATCAACGATTTCGAGGAGCAGCTGCTGCGCAGCGGCACGATCGTCGCGAAGTTCTGGCTCCAGATCAGCAAGGAGGAGCAGCTCCGACGCTTTCGCGCGCGCGAGTCGGCACCCTTCAAGCGTTTCAAGATCACGCCCGAGGACTGGCGCAACCGTAAGAAGTGGGCGGCGTACGAGGCGGCGGTCGCCGACATGATCGACCGCACCTCGACCGAGATCGCCCCGTGGACGATCGTCGAGGCGGAGGACAAGGCGTTCGCGCGCGTCAAGGTGCTGCGGGCGCTGGCGCGGACGCTGGAGGCGGCGCTCTAGCAGGTGTGTCCGCCGGCCGGACCGGCCGCTGCGTTGCTCAGAAATCGGCGTGGATCCGGAAGCCGAAGTAGTTGACCGGTCCGCGGTCGCGGTTGTAGCCGGGATTGGTCTGGTACTGGTAGTCGGCGCTGACCCAGAGGCGGCTGATGACGTTGAGCGAGTAAAACGCTTCGACGGTGCTCTCCGGCCCGTAGTTGAGGCGCCCGTCGCCGAGGAAGAAGCCCTCGCCGCCGAGCGCGAGATACTCGCGGTGCGAGCCACCGAGCATGTTCCAGTACAGCGCGACGCCCGCGCTGTCCCGGGCGCGGTCCCAAGCCTGACCGCTCGCCAGGACCCCTGCCGCGATCGATCGGTCGATCTCGGTGAACATGTAGGTCTCGGTCCGGCCGTCATTCCATCCGGCCCGGACGTACCCGCCGAGGTTCTCGGCGAGCTCCTGCTGAACGGTGACGCCGAAACCCCACTTCGTCTGCGGCCGGCGCACGAGCGTGAGATCCGGGACGGACCCGGTATCGCGGCCAAGCGCAATCGCGTCGTTGAAGCTGCCCATGTTGGCGCGGTTGCGAAATGCCAGCAATTGCACGTTGCCAGGCCGCCCGCCGAGCTCGATCGGGGCCTCGAGCTCGACCACGCTGCCGTAGAACTTTCCGAGGCTGAAGTCCAGGGACAGCCCATTCGACTCCTTGGGTCCTGCGAACCATCCCGCTCGCCCCGAAAACGCCGGCGAGACGTACTCCAGCGCAGCGCCCCAGGTGTAGCCCCGCGCATCGGCGGGGAAATCCCACGCGCCGTACGTGGTTGAGGACCAGTTGAGGAACTGGGTGCGCGGGTCGCGGCTGTAGTCGACACCGCTGAAGATATCCAGCACCGAGACGAGGCCGGCGGTAAGCACGATCCGCTCCGCCGCGTAGCTCATCGCGAGCTGGTTCTGGGCGGATGGTTCGCGCTGCAGCTCGCCCCCGAGATTCCACGTCTTGCGGACGAACGCCCGTGCGAAATACGGGGTCAGCGTCGGACCCGACGTCCGCGCGATCTCCGCGTTCGTAAACGCTGCGACGCCCTGGAGCTGGGAGAACGGCACGCCGGCCGCTGCCTCCGGGTTGACGTAGAGCTCGAGCGTGTCGGTGAGTCGCGCGCCGAAAAAAAGCGTCCCGGTGAATGACCAGCTGTTCGCCTTGTCGGGCGAAAGGCTCTTCGGTCCGGTGTAATCGGCGGGGAACGCGGGCTTGTACTGCCGCACATAGGTCGCCTGGCCGTGGAGCTCGAACGGGCCGTGGCTCAGCCCTTCCGGGAGATCCTGGTCGACCTGCGCGGCGGCGATGCCGATCCATGCGAGCATCGCACCCCCGGCGACAAAGCGCCGCATCGAGCCTCGCCGTGCAGACGCCCCCGTGGCTAAGCGGTTTCGATCTGCCATCGTTCTCTGCGCCGAAACCGCTCCCGGCAACGCCTAATCATCGCCGGCAGATGTTACCGTAGCGTTGCGGGCACCCACCCTGCTTCCCGCCACGGTCCGTCCCACGCCCTCAGCGTCGACTCGCGGTCGGCCGGGCGAGCGTGCATGATCCGGCCTTGTTCGGGTCGCGCCCCCGGCCGACAATCCCGTCCGCCCAAGGACTCGCTCGAGAAGACGGGCGACGGCGCGGCTCGGATTCGTGTCTCCGGCCTGGTACCTCTCTTTGCGGGCGACCCGCGAGTCGGTGTAGTGATCGGGGAGAACGGTGATGGACAAGTCGATCTGGTACGGTGCGATCCCCGTTGTTCTGTCGACGATGCTCGCGTCCGGCTGCGGTCGCGAAGGCCCGGAAGCGCAATCCAAGGAGGGCGAAGCATCGGCACACGCGAAGTCCGCGATCGTGCGCGAACAAGGCCTCATCCGGGTGCCCGAGTCGTCGCCGGTGCGCAAGTCGCTCGAGGTTGCGGTCGTGCGGGAAGAATCGGTCGAGCGGCCGATCATTGTCCCGGGCGTCATCGAGGCCGATCTGGCGAAGCTGATCAAGGTCGTGCCGCCGGTGTCTGGGCGAATCGTCAAGCTCAACAAGCGCCTTGGCGACTCGGTGAAGCTCGGCGAGCCGCTCTTCACGCTCGACTCCGCGGATCTCGCCCAGGCGCACAGTGATGCCAACAAGGCGCAGGTTGCGTTGAACCTCGCCCAGCGCAACCTGCAGCGGCAGAAGGAACTGGCGGCGGCGGAGATCGCCTCGCGCAAGGACCTGGAGCAGGCCGAGAGCGACTACGCACAGGCCGTCGGCGAGGCCGAACGCACGAAGGCGCGACTCGATCAACTGGGCATCGCACCCGGTACCGGCACCGGTCGCGAATACACGCTGCGTTCCGCGATCGGGGGCCGCGTCATCGAGCTGACGGGCGCGCAAGGGGCCTTCTGGAACGACACCAACGCCCCCATCATGACCGTTGCGGATCTGTCGACGGTATGGCTCGCCGCGAGCGTGCAGGAAAAGGACCTCACCCTGGTGTTCGTCGGTCAGACCGCGAAGATCACGCTCAACGCCTACGAAGGCGAATCGTTCGACGGCAAGGTGAGCTACGTGAGCCCCGTGCTCGACCCCGATACCCGGACCGTCAAGGTGCGCATTGCCATCGACAATGATTCGGGCCGCTTCCGCCCCGGCATGTTCGCCAAGGTGATCTTCAGCGGCAAGGCGCACATGGCGCCGGTCGTGCCCGCGTCGGCGCTGGTGCAGAGCGGCTTCAACACCCGCGTCTTCGTCGAGCAATCGCCGGGCGTGTTCGAGCCGCGCGTCGTCAAGATCGGCGCGCAGATCGGCGACTTGGTCGAGATCGTTTCCGGGCTGAAAGCCGGCGAGCGCGTCGTGGTGAAGAACGGAGTGTTCCTCAATGATTGAGAACCTCGTCACCGTCTGCTTCAACCGGCGCGCCATCGTCTGGCTGGTGTTCGTTCTCGTATCGGCCTACGGCTATTACTGCTTCACGCAGTTGCCGCTGGAAGCCTATCCCGACATCGCGGACACGACCTCGCAGATCATCACGCAGGTGCCCGGCCTGGCGGCCGAAGAGGTGGAGAAGCAGATCACGGTGCCGCTCGAGCGCGAGATCATGGGCACGCCGCGCATGCACGTCATGCGATCCAAGAGCACGTTCGGGCTGTCGCTGATCACCGTCGTCTTCCAGGACGGCGTCGACGACTACTGGTCGCGCCAGCGGCTCCAGGAGCGGATCGGCGGCGTCGCGCTGCCCTACGGCGCGCAGCCCGGTCTCGACCCGTTGACCTCGCCGATCGGCGAGATCTACCGCTACACGCTCGAATCCAAGACGCGCGACCTGCGCGAGCTGTCCGAGCTGCAGTTCTGGAAGGTCATTCCCCGGTTGAAGCAGGTCACCGGCATTGCCGATATCACGAACTTCGGCGGCCTCACCACGCAGTTCCTGCTCGAGCTCGATCCGGCGCGGCTCGGCAAGTACAACGTCACGCTCGCCCAGATCACGCAGGCGATCAACGCCAACAACGCCAGCGCGGGCGGCAGCGTCATGAATCGCGGCCAGCAAGGTTTCGTCGTGCGCGGCGTCGGCCTGATCGGTGGCCTGGACGATCTCGGCAACATCGTGGTCACGCAGAAGAACGGCGTGCCGATCCTGATCAAGGACCTGGGCGAGGTGCGGCTCGGCAACCAGGAGCGCCGCGGTGTCCTGGGCAAAGACGACAACCCGGACACGATCGAGGGCATCGTCCTGCTCCTCAAGAACGAGAACCCGTCGCGCGTGCTGGCGGGCGTGCATGAAGCGGTACGCGACCTGAACGAGAACATCCTGCCCAAGGACGTCAAGGTCGTGCCTTTCCTCGATCGCACGAGCCTGGTGAACGCCACTGTCCACACCGTCGGCAAGACACTGTTGGAAGGCATGACGCTGGTCGTGATGGTGTTGCTCCTCTTTCTCGGCAGCCCGCGGGCGGCGGTGATCGTCGCGATCACGATCCCGATCGCGATGCTGGTCGCGTTTGCGTTCATGTATCACCTCCACATTCCTGCGAACCTGCTGTCGCTGGGCGCGATCGACTTCGGGATCATCGTCGACGGTTCGATCGTCGTGATGGAGAACATCCTGCGCAAGCGCGAAGCGGAGGAGGATCGCCTGCTTGCTCCGCGCGACGTGCTGAAGACGGCCCTGCAGGTCACCCGGCAGATCTTCTTCGGGATGATGGTGATCATCACCGCCTATCTGCCGCTGTTCGCGTTTCAGCGCATCGAGTACAAGCTGTTTTCGCCGATGGCGTATGCGATCGGTTTCACGCTCGTCGGTGCGCTGGCGGTGTCGTTGCTGCTGATTCCGGGCCTCGCTTTTGTCGCCTACCGCAAGCCGCGTCGCATCTTCCGCAACCCGGTCCTGGAGCGGCTGGTCGAGTTCTACGAATCGCTGCTCGCGCGCATCGTAGGCCGCACCTGGCTGACGCTGAGCGCATTCGCCATCGCCACGGCCGGTGTCATCGGACTGGGCGCGACCATCGGCCGCGACTTCCTGCCCTATCTCGACGAAGGCTCCATCTGGCTGCAGGTGACGCTGCCCCCCGGCATCTCGCTCGACAAGGCGACCGAGATGACGAACGATCTGCGCCGCGCGACGCTCGAGTTCAAGGAGGTCTCGTACATCGTGACGCAGCTGGGCCGCAACGACGAGGGAACCGACCCCTGGACGCCGTCGCATATCGAGGTGAGCGTCGGACTGCACCCCTACGACACCTGGCAGTCGGGCCTTACCAAGCAGGAGCTGATCGAGAAGATGAGCGAGCGCTTCGCGCAGCTCGCCGGCACCAACGTCGGCTTCTCGCAGCCGATGATCGACGGGGTGCTGGACAAGCTGGCGGGCGCGCACAGCGATCTCGTGGTGAAGGTCTACGGGAACGACTTCCGCGAGACGCGCCGGATCGCGTCCGAAGTCGAGAAGGTCCTCAAGACCGTTCCGGGGGCGGAGGACGTGATCATTGATCAGGAGCCGCCCCTGGCGCAGGTGCGCGTCGAGGTCGATCGCGCCGCCGCGGCGCGCTACGGCATCAATGTCGCCGATATCGCTGACCTGATCGGAACCGGCATCGGCGGCAAGCCGATCGCTCAGCTCTTCATCGACGAGCGCCGCTACGACATCGCCGTGCGATTTACTGGTGAGACCCGTAACGATCCGGACGCCATCGGCAATCTGGTGCTCGCGTCGTCGACCGGTGCGCGGATCCCGCTCGCGCAGGTCGCCACCATACGGGTCGACAACGGCGAGAGCACGATCACGCGCGAAATGGGCAAGCGGCATCTGACGGTGAGGCTCAATCTGCGCGGCCGCGACCTGGCGTCGTTCCTCGACGAAGCGAAGGAGAAAATCGAGCGGGACGTGCAGTATGACCACACGCGCTTCCAGATCGCCTGGGGCGGGCAGTTCGAGAACCAGCAGCGCGCCCAGGCGCGGCTCCTGGTCATCATGCCAATGGTTTTCGCCCTGATGTTCGTCCTGTTGTTCGCGGCATTCAGGAACGTGCGCCAGCCGGCGCTCATCCTGCTTGCGGTGCCCCTGGGGGCGCTCGGCGGATTGATCGCACTGTATTTGCGCGGCATGACGTTGAACATCTCGAGCGTCGTCGGATTCATCGCGCTCTTCGGCGTGAACGTCTCGAACGGCATCATCATGATCTCCAACATCAACCGCTGGCGGACGGAGACCGGCGCGTCCCTGAGGGACGCCGTGATCCACGGCGCGCGCGAGCGCTTCCGCCCGGTGCTGATGACGGCGACCGGCGCAGCGCTGGGACTGCTGCCCGCGGCGCTTGCCCATGGTCTGGGTAGCGACGTCCAGCGGCCGCTCGCCACTGTCGTCGTCGGCGGTATCGTGACCGCGGCGGGGCTGACCCTGGTCTGGCTCCCGGCGCTGTACTACTTGATCGAAAAGCGGATCGAGGACATCAACAAGCGGCGGGAGGTCGGGCACGCGGCCGTCACCGACCCGACGACCAGCTAGGGAGGCGGCGATGCAACGATCCAGTCCCGATCAGGTGGCCATCGGCGTCGTCGCCGTGTGCATGCTGTTGGCGAGTACCGGCGCGTGGTCGCAGGTCGCGCCGAACAGCGCGTCCACCTCGCGGGAAGTGAGCTTCCGCGAGTATCTGGACGCCGTGGAACAGAACAATCTGAGTCTGCAGGCCCAGCGCGAGACCATCACCAGCGCGAAGGCCGGGGTGTCGATCGCCGGCGTCTCGCCCGACCCCCTCTTCACCGCCGGCATCGCTTCGTACGAGCTCAACTCCGCGAACCGGACGAGCGCTTCGACCCAGACGATCGTGGGCCTGGCGCTCACCATCGAGACGGCCGGCAAGCGCGGCGCCCGCATCCGCTCGGCCGAGAGCAACGTCGGGCTGACCGAGGCCAATGTCGATCTGTTCCGACGGCAGCTCTACGCGGATTCCGCGGCGGGCTTCGTCGAGGCTTGCCGCACGCGAGCCGCGCTTGCTCGCAAGGAATCGAGCCTGAAGGCGATGCGCGACATCGTGCGCGCGAACGAAGTGCGCTTCAACTCCGGCGCCATCGGCAGACTGGAGCTCACGCAGTCGCGGGTGGAAGCCGATCGTTTCGCGACTGACGTCGTCGTCGCGCGCGGCGATGCGACTTCCGCCGAGCTAGGCCTCTCGATTCCGCTCGGCAAGCGCTACGCCGAGCTCTTTCCCGGCGGCGAGCTCGGTTGCGACCTGCGCCGCAAGGCGCTGAGCGAAGACCTGGAGGCCCTGATCGGTCAGGCGATGGAGAACCGGGACGACGTGCGGGTCGCGAAGGCGGCGGTCGATCTCGCGCAGAAGAACCTCGGCCTGGCCCAGGCCAACCGGTGGGTGGACCCGATCGTCAGCGCCGGCGTCACGAACATCCCCAGGGTCAACCCGACGTTCGACGCGGCCGGGAACGTGACGAACTTTCCGGCGAACCAGTCGAATCCGCTCGGCGTGGCGGTCACGATCCCGATTCCGTTTTCGCGATTGCAGCGCGGCGAGCTGGTGCAGGCGGAATCGGCGGTGACCCAGGCCCAGCTCCAGTTGCAGTCGACCCTGCTGCGGGCGGAGACCGAGGTGCGCGTGACGTAC
>Ga0335082_10005860_pt1 | contig 13441 bp, 15 predicted proteins | sample Lox_Sample_41_FD_206718 | JGI IMG/M metagenome (GOLD analysis project Ga0335082, IMG submission 206718) | Soil microbial communities from Loxahatchee National Wildlife Refuge, Florida, United States - Lox_Sample_4.1 | ecosystem: Environmental > Terrestrial > Soil > Wetlands | place: USA... | reverse complement strand
GGGGATTCCGCTTGGGGATTTGTGGAAGATGCAAAAGAAAAACGGCTCCCTGGAATTGCGCGGCGCCGAGCTTGGCTTTATCAATTCGCGGGGGCAGTTTGAGGTTTTGATTTCTGCCGGGGACTGAGTAAAGCTACCCGCCATAAGTAATCCAGCGCTTCGCGGGCGGAAACATGCTGAGATCGCGCCATTTCTTCACTTGCACAGGGCCGATGTTCTTGCTGTGACCGATGCGCCGACCGTAAACCCATCCTTGGTTCTCGTGACGGATTCCGAACAGTTTGGCAAGGCTCGGATGCAGACCTTTGAGCAGATACGCTTTCAGCCCTTCGGCGTTGGTCACTCGCTTTACCTTGATTGCTTTCTCGCTGTAAACGTCGCCCACTGCGCCCTCTAGCCACTTCTGTAGATTGGCTTTGAAGTCAGCATGATGCTCGCGCGGAACGTGGACCATCCAGTGCGCATTAAGGCAATCGTTGGGATTCTCGATGACCCAAACGAAGGTTGGTGGAAAGTGGGCCTTATTGAGGCGTGTGGCCCATTTACCGAAGGCTGCGCGAAGCTTGGCGAAAGCCAGGTCTGCGCGTTCAGGATTACAGGCTGTCAAGGAGAAATTGAAGGTGACGAATAGGTTTAAGTCCAGCCCAAGCATCTTCGCGAGCCGAATACCTAAATGGAAGTTGCGGGATGGCAGGCGGCGGATTAGATCGGTGCGCCGACGCTTCCCATCTACATGGCCAATACCAGGGGTAGTGCTCACACAGCCTCCACTGTCTAGAAGTAGTGTATAAGTACTAGTTGATAAGGGAATCTGCGCCCCCTTTCATCAACAGCGAACATATTACGAATATACCTATTTGCGATGTGGAAAAGCAGGCACTAATTCGATAGTCATCGGATTGCTTTTTATGGACCGTTCGGCCTCTGCGCTCTCTCCGCAACGGCGGCGGCGGCATTCCGCGCGGTCATTTCTGCATAGCCTGGGCCGTTCTCTTTAGCCTTGGCGCTCTCCTGCATCAGTCGGTCGGCGGTCGCCTCGGGGCTGTGGCCCCAATCAATCGCAATCATGGCAAATGTGAAATCAGCTTTGCTAACGTCCTTGCGGCTTCCCGCCTTCCCCTGCTCCGCTGTCATCGGTGCATTGGCAAGACACTTGGCGTAACTCGGCCAAGCTCCAAGACGGCCAGCTTTCGGAAGCGCTGGCGCTGGCCTTGGAGGATCTGCGGGGGCGAGTAGCCCTAAAGCGTCCAGCTCTTCCAGCGTGACAATTCGGCCAGGCTGGGCATGGGTCACGGTCACAATGGGAAATTCGGGCGCGTATTTGCGTTTGTGGTTGGCGCTGCCGGCAACGCGCGTCGCTCCGCTGGCTGTTTCGTCGGCTCCGGTACCTTTCCGAAGACGGCGGGCTTCGCTCTTCCCTGCCCCGTTCACGGCAAGCCATGCCTGGAAATTCCCTGGGCTGGTCTCAATGACCATGAAGGCGACGGGCTTCACGCGTTCAATATCGCCGGCCTGTAGGTCGTCCAACTGGATAAACGCCGCACCTGGGGCATTGTGGGGCCTCAAAATCACGTTATTTTGGCGGCGAAAGCTCGAAGGGATGAGATACGGCAGGCTGGTTTTGATGTCATGAACAGTCTGCCCGTGCCGGCAGCCGCGCGACTCCTGGTCCAAGTTCGTGTGGGTTAGCTCGAACCGTTCGGCTCCCACACTGGCAAAGAGGTCCACCATTGCAAGGGCGGCTCTGATGTGTGCCTGTTCCGTGTCGTGCTCCACCAAGCCCCCCGCCGTGTTTCTTTCTTCTCTCTCATACCACCTGAGCTGTCCAGTTCAAGCCCTGGCTTCCGTGGTGTGTTTCGGGCGCGTAGCGCCCCCAATGTGGTTGCGCCCTAACGGGCGCTCCGGTTTAGCCATGAGCGAAGCGAGCGGCATACGGTTTTCAACTTATCCACAAATGTAGGGGTGCCAACTATAGGAAAGACTCTATTAGGTTTAACTATAGGATTCTCCTACAAAGTGGCCGTGGCCTATCTCCTACAAAGTGGCCGTGGTTTCATCCTACAAAGTGGCCGTGGATAACTTTTGAAAAATCAAGATTTTCCACTGTAAAGGTCGGGGCGGTTCCCCCTTCTTTTACCCTCTAAAGTGGCCGTGGTTTCAGGGCTTTTCGTGACCGAGGATGAAACGGCGGGGCACGGGCGGGGCGCTGTTGTAGAGGGTCAGACCGCCCAGGGCTGGCTCCCGAATGATCATCTGCCCGCCCGCCTTGAAACGGGTTGGCTTGCCGCGCTCGTCTTCCTCGATGCGGGCCGCTTTGTAAACGGTCGTGACCTCTTTAAGGGCAACCCGGAACACGCGGCGGAAATTGTCGATGCGCTCGGGGTTGTAACCTTGCCCAAATTGCCCATACAGCGCAGCCCATGACACGCGGGCGGGCTTCCCTACCGGGATACGGTGAAGCCGCTGGGCCAGCCATGCGTAGATGTCCAGGGCCATGGCGTTATGACTGAGGGCCGAAATGTGGGACTCGTCCAATGGCACGGCGTGGGCCTGGAGGCTCTCAAAGTATTCGTGCGAGAGCTGAATGATGGACGGCCACAAAACCCGCTGGCGGTCGTCTTTGGGGAACCAAACATCAAACGCCGTCACGATCTGCGAATTGACGGTGACGGCGTGGCCGTCTTGAACCATTCCCACGCGCATACTCGACGCAGAAAGGCGGGCAAGCTGCTCTTTCACCATTCGCATGTTGCGGCCCTTGGGGTCCAGCTGCAGGACGTTTTTGACAAAGCGCGTGAGGCTGTCTTGCATCTCGACGGCGGGCGACTTGGAAAGCAAAGCCAGTTGGTTGATGTGCATCAGGACCGTGCGGGCCTTCGTCCCGAACGGCAAACCAAGCTGCACGAATTTCGCCGTCTCCGGACTCATCGCCTTCCCTGCAACGATTTCCAGACTGACGCGCCCGTTGGTTCGTTCCCATTCGCGGCACTCATCGCCTGGGTCACGGTAGGGCAAAGAGGTCTGACAGAAAACGGAGTGCATATAGACCGGAAAGCCCTGCCCCTGCTCTTCAGCTGCGGCCTCGATGAGACGGGCTTGTATCGGTGTGGGGCCTTTGATTTTGCGGAGCAGCTCTGGCGGTAGGAAAGAACCAACTGTAGCCAGGTCACCGCCCTTTGTTGCTGTGCCCCTTCCCTGCCCTTTCCTCTTGAGAGGTTGAATGCAGTTGGGACAAAGCTTCACCTTGCGGGCCTCGGCCTCCGGAACCGTAAACTCGTGCCGGCATTCCGGCCACGGACAGCGAAGCGTAACGGTATCGAAGCTCGGCAGCGACGGGGCGCTGCTCTTGCCCTTGGGCGGTTTGAGGTGGATGCGCGGCATTCGCTGGCCTTATGGTTGTGCGGTTAGATGGTAAACCATTAAACCCGTTTACCGTTCAATGACGGGGACGTTGTACTTGGCATAGAGGTCGTTAAGCGCCTCCTGGACGAGTTCTTGCGTGGTGCGCTCTGGGTGCGCGGCCTGGATGAGCCGCAAGCTCGAAGAATACGACCGGGGGAACCACCCTCCGATGAGGGTCTTTCCTGCCCTGTCCGGTCGCGCCTGGGCGCTCGGCGCGGCAACGGGAGCGGCCTTCTCTATCTCCTGCCGGGTGCCTGAGACCTTCTCAAGCCCGCGCTGCAAGTTTTTTAGCGTTGCTGTTCCCATGGTTCATGATCTCCTTTGCGAATTTGTAGAGGGCTTTTAGTTCTGCTGCGGCCTTGCCGTCTGGCTCGATCTCCGGCGCGGCTTTTCCTTCGGCTGTGGCTTCGCCATAGCTGGCGCGTTGGGAAAGATGAACTGGGCAAGCCTTAATGCCGCAGAATTCAAGCGTCACACCCTTGAATTGGTCGGCTTGTCGGTTCCCTGCCGGGTGCAGGTTGTTGTACAGAACAAAGGCCGGGGGATCGCCCGCGATGCGGAGAATGTCACGGACGGACGGCAAGGTTTCCATGTCGAACGTGTGAGGCCGCGTCATGACCAATACGAGGTCGGAGCGGCGGGCGGCTTCCGTCGCAATGCTCCCGTTTTTACCGGGCGTGTCGAGAATGACGAGGCTTGCCCCATTCTCGCGGGCGCTATTGAGGGTCTGCGTCAATCGTCCGATTTGGGCCGACACCACGGCGGGGTTCTCTTCCGCGCGGCGGTCTTTCCAGTTGGCGGCGTTGGCCTGTGGGTCAAGGTCGATGACAGCAACGGATTCCCCGGCGCGAGCAGCGGTAACGGCAAGCCCTAACGCGCTTGTCGTCTTTCCGGTTCCCCCCTTCTCGCTAATGATTGCTATGGTTTTCATTGCTCCCCCTGGCCGGTTTACAGGTTTAACGGTAGAATGGTTTACCATCTCACCACTAAACCTGATTACCGTACTACCTTAGCGGGGGCCGGAGGCGCTGTCAATGCTTTAAAAGGGCAGGGCAGTGTACTTTAAGGCTCGGATGCCTGGCATGAGAAACCCTTGCAGAATCAAGGAGTTTTCGATATGCAAAGGGTTCGATGGCCAATCTCATCATCACGATTATTTCGATTGCGATTGTCGGCATTGCGGCGGCCATGGCGATCTATTACGGCGGCCTGGCTTACGAAAACCAGCAGATCAACACCATCGCCAATACGATCATGAACGAAGCCCAACAAATCGGAACGGCGGAGCGACTGTGGTCTTCTAACAATGGTTGTGGAGATATGAGTTGCCAACCGGGTGGAAACATTAGTTCTGGAGGAGTGTGGCAAGAGCGAGCAAGTGGTACAGGAATATCAGCCTTGGTAAATGGCGGCGAGCTATCCAATTGGAGGCCAATTGGCTCCTGCGTCACCTGCCTATTACAATGGCAGCGCTTGGGTTTCGGCAACACCCTCCACAGGGGCTGCAGACTATCAAAGTACTTATTCCATTAATGGCCAAACAGGGTGTGCGCTTCGGTTTTATTCCGCTTATCAAAATGCGAATTTTGTCACATACCAATTTACTCCCTATGCCTGCGGCGGCTCTGGAACGTACTGGACAACTACATCTGCCGACGCAAGCCAGGCCAACCACCCGATCGTACGGATTGCTAAAGCGATTAATAATGCCCTGAATCAAATTCCACCAAATGCACAAACATCAACCATGTCGCACATCGGCCTGCCAATGGTGCCCGCGGGGTCGCAAGCGGGAAATGGCTGGCTTGATCCAAACGGCACATTTCAAACGAATTACTGTTTTTTGTCCTCAACGACTGGTAACAATGCAGGAGTAATGAATTGTGCGTTTGGGCCATATTAGGGGCAGGGGACTGGCTGACCTCTTTACCGGTTTACCATCCTACCGCTTGCCCCGCCGTGTTTCGGTCACGGAATAGAGAGGGCAGGGAAGTGAGCGCAATAGCTACTACTTTTTCTTTTTCCGCTTAGCTTGCGCCAGGTCTGAACCTGCAACGCTTTTCACGGTTTTACTCTTGCTGGTTTTGAGCAGCTTGCCAGCTTTGCTGGCGTCCTTCTTAGATGTGGCCATTTAGTCAAATCTCCTAACGCCATTTGTATCTAGGCGGCGGTCATGCCGCAAGCTGATATTTCACAGTGGTGCCATGCCATGCACGGCCTCGTCCTGGTCGAATGTTGAGCCGGTTCAAACGGCGGGCAATCTCGCGAAAGCTCGCGCCCTGGCTCTGCCAGTCCTTCATGACTGACAACACTTCCGGCGCTGGTCGGCGGGCGTGGTGGCTCGCCCTGGCGCGTTCGCGGGCTGCTGCAAGGCTCGGGTTACCAAGCTGAACGCCTCGCGCTTTCGCAGCGGCAAGCGCGGCTTTTGTTCGTTGTGAAATCATCTCGCGTTCGTGCTCGGCCACTGCCGCCAGAATGTGGATCGTGAGCCGGTTGGCCTGGGGCATATCGCAAGCAATGAAATCGACTCCGCTCTCCATCAGGTTTGCAATGAAAGCGACGTTGCGGGCGAGACGATCAAGGCGGGCAATCAGAAGCACGGCGCGGCGCTTCCGGCACTCAGCCAGGGCGGCGAGGAGCTGCGGGCGGTTGCTGTGGCGCTTGCCGCTCTCTGTCTCTGTGTACTCGGCGACAAGCTGGCCTCCGGCGACGTGACGCGCCACGGCCTCGCGCTGGGCCTCAAGCCCTAAGCCGCTGGCCCTCTGGCGCTCGGTCGAGACGCGGTAATAGGCGACAAACTCCCCCATGCAGGGAATCTAAACGGTGGTTTAGATTTGTGCAAGTGGCCAGAACACCGGCCTTCTAAGCCGGTGCTCTAACGTTGGCGAAGCACGGCGGGGGCAGGGAAGTGTCTCAAGTCCTACCCTTCTTGAGACTGACTAGATGAGTTGGCTGGCCGCCACCCGGCGCGGACAAGATCGGCGATGAGCTCATACGCTACCCACGCTCTGCCAAATCGCAGCAGGGCATAAAACTTGTACTCGTCTACCATCGCCGTGTAGATGGGTCTCAATTCTTCCGGCAAAGAACTCAAAGCTTCATCGTACTTGCCGCCGCGATTCGTGACATCTTCTTGTTTGCGCTTTGAACGGCTCAACGCCATAGCGACTTCATCATATCGGAAGGGAAGGGGCCTGATTGCTCTAGGTTTACGTTTCAGAGACATGCGTTGCATGAAACGTGGATGAGGGCTTTACAAGATTACGCAAAAGTCGTAAATGATACTAATAAGCATCTCTCTTAAGCCTTAAGGAATTCCGATGACGGTAGCCGCTCAAAGAATTTTGGAATTGAAGCAGCATTTCACTGATGCCCAGCCAATCAACGAGCTCATGTGTGGCTTGTTGGGAGTAGTAGACGGACTTTCGGTTCTTGAGCCGAGCGTCGGCCACGGAGCTTTTTTGGGTGGACTGCTCGGAAATCCTCGATTGATTGATGTGGTTGATGTGGATGCAACGGCACTCAATGTCGTCAGATCCCAATTCAAACATTTGGGGCCAAGGATATTCCACGCCGATTTCATTGATCTGTTTGTAAACAGCCTGATGAACGGCTCGCACCCTGTCAGAACAACGCAGTACGACCGTGTGATTTCCAATCCGCCTTACGGACTCTATTTTGATCTGCAGTACCGAAAGCAAATTAAACAAGCGTTCCCATCGCTTTATGCAAGAGAATCCTACGGACTTTTCTTCGCGTTCGCTGTTTCCAGACTTCGCAATCTAGGTCGATATGTATTCCTGTTGCCAGACACGTTCTTATCGAGCGTGAACCATAGATCACTGCGGGAGTTCATGTGCGCCGAGGCAGCGCCCACGCACATTATTAGATTTCCCTCGAAGCTTTTCGAAACAGTGAATTTCGGCTATGGGAACTTGTGCATCGTTGCGGGCGAGAAGCGGAGTATCCGCCAAACCGATACGGTGCGCTGGCTCGATCTTTTTGGGGATGATGCTTTTTTGTCTATGGAAAGTCTCGAAAGCGGTGAACGTCTAGCCGGTAGCTTACTCATAGAACATACCCATAGCGGATGGTCATCCGCGCTCTTCTCTCCGGACCATCAAGATGTTCGTTCTTCGACAACTCTTGGCGATATTGCGGAGTGTCGAACCGGCATCTACACCGGAGACAACGAAAGGTTTATAGGGTACGACGCTGCGAGGATTACGCGCCGCTTGAACGGGCATTCCATTGATTGGTCAAAGCAGGTCTACAAAGAGCCCCTTACAGAATACGAGCAAGTGTACGGTCTGTCCGGTGATCGCTGTTATGTCCCATTCATCAGAGGAGGACACCGAGACGCATTTGAAACGACAGCCTGGGCAATTAAGTGGAGCCCTGAGGCCATCGAGTTTTACAAAACCAACAAAAAAGCGCGGCTTCAAAATTCTCGGTTCTACTTTAAGACGGGTATTTCGGTTCCCATGGTCACGACGAAAAGAATTTCAGCTGGGACCATGTGCAATGCCGTGTTCGACCAGGGCGTAGTTGGTGTATTTCCAAACCGTTCAAGCGATGGCCTAGCACTTCTTCTTTATTTAAATTCCAGTCTTGCATCGGAGAGAATGAAAACTCTCGTCAATGGAAGCGCCAACAACTCGGCCAATTACCTGAAACGGCTACCGGTCCCTCTTTTTTCCAATGAAGCTCAAGAGCGAGCAGGGCACCTTGTTAGCGTTGCTGCTGCAAAGGGCAGCGGCCAGTTGGACCAGACGATTTGTGATAAGTTCGTCGAGGAATGCGAATAAAGGCAGCGGTCTTTACCAGGTCAAATAACTGGTAAGATCAGCATCCGTCAAAAACTTGTACAACTCTGGAGACAGGTCAGAGGGCCAGTCGATAACGGTATCTCGAACGGTCTGCATATCTGCGCCTGTGAGAGCGGAAATCTGCTCGTATGCTTTGGTGCCGGTGTGGACTTCCCAAAGACCCGCGCGACGCAGAACGTTTAAATAATTGTTGTTTTCTTCTTGGCGAACCAACAGCAAGAGGCGTGTCTGATGGTTCCAAATGCGATAGGCTTTGCCGACCGTTTGCAGTCGTAGCATGTTGCCTTTTTCATTCGACCCGAAGCCGCTCTTGAAGTCGATAACGTGCGGAATTTCGCCTACGCGAAACACCTCGTCCTCGTTCATGTTTATGTCGCCGATGATCTCGAAGAGGGTATCAACGTCCCGCAAGATTTCATCTCTCTTGCCATGCTCGCCGATGTTGCCCCTTATTCGAGCGTCGAGCGCATTGCGGACGGTAGCAAAAGCAGGTACGTCAATTCGAGCAACCTCGGGCCTGCTCGGAAAATCCCAGGCTGCCGAGCAAAACCCTTCCCACAGTTCACCCACGCGCCGCGAGAAGGCCATGTACTCGTAAGGCCAGACCTTATGTCGATATTCAAGACTGGCAACAGAGCAACAGTACTGGAGGACGAGGGCAAAGTTGGGACGCTCCGCGACATCTAAAGTCGCCACCCTTGCAGAAAGCTTGTGCTTTGTAGCTCCGACAATCGCGTTAATTGCTTTCGCCTTCTCTTCACGAGTGACCTGACTTGCAGTGATGATTGCTGATGGTTCTCGCAGGTCGCGATGGAGCGTTTCCAGTATCTCCGCCTTTACTTCAGCTAGCGTCATTTGGCCGCCCTGGATGACGGCGCGGTTTCTTCCGAAGTATCAAAAAGGGCCGAGATTGGAACTTGTAGAGCAGTGGCAATAATCGAAATGTTTTTCAGACTGGGATTGCGTTCACCGCGTTCGATCCCGCCGACATATGCTCGGTCAAGGTCGCATCTGCCCGCCAGCTCCTCCTGCGAGAGGCCAATCTTGAGCCGGAAATAGCGAATTCTTGCACCAAAAGCTTTGTGCAATCCTGCCTGTCCGGATGCTTTTTTGACGCGGGTAGCCACGTGGCGATATTGCAGTCAATGACGACTTTAAGTCCACGGCATATAAGTACCTTATGGGTTCACTAAAAAGATTCCTGGGCAGCGGGAAGGAAGGGGTTTGAGCGGCCTGGGGTGCTCTTGCACCTGGCGGCGGATATGCTACGACGGGGAATGTCCACGCAAGCCGACAAGCCCCCTGCGAGAGCGCATCAGCTCGAAGTGCTGCAAAGCATCACCGAACTGATGGACAGTCTGCCAACCCAGGAAGCCAAACGCGAAGTGCTGGCCTTCCTGGCAGCCAGCCAGGGCGTCACCATCAAAGAACCGGCAGCCCCGCGAACGGGCAGGGGATACAGCTACCGCGCCCGTCGCGGATAAATTTCGCCGTCACATTTTTGGTGGCGGAAAATTCGATAGAATTTCCACCATCATGGGAAATCCAATCAATGCAGTACCGCTGCCGCCAGAGGTGGCGCGTGAGCTCCCTGCTGGCACCTTGGTCTATAGTTTCGACGGTGAGCTCGTCTTTCGAGGCAAAAACCTCAATCACAAACTAGAGCCGCGCACTTTTAGCCTTATGCCCATCGTGGATAATCCAACGATGTATGAGCGGCGCTGGCTTGGTGCGCCCATTCAAGACACCTACGTGTCAGTTGAGCTTCTTCACGGCCACGCCGTGACCATGTACTTCTTTTACTTTCCAATCGCTAAGAGTAACCAATATCGGACCGCTGCTTTCGCTGCGATGAGTTGGAGCACGCATCAATGGCTTTGGGTGACCCACCCCCGCGCGGTCGAATCCGTGTTCAACGGGGAAATGACCATGGGCCGCGCCTTTTTCCAAGTCGCGCTTACAGGAAACAGGGGCTTAAAGAAATTGAACGAGAATAGCGATAAGTTTGCCGCCCTCACTGACAGGGTGGTCGCGCATCTGCGGTATGAGATGAACAAAAAACTGGAAAAGGACAAAAACACGGGCAGGCTTTAAATGCCTGGGTCGCCGTAGTGCAGCTTGCGGCGTAACCTCGGCTGCGGTGGGCGCGGCCCGCTCTTCCTGAACCCTTTGCGTGCCGTTGGTGTCGGCTGCACCGCCGCCTGGACCTCATCCCTGATGAGCTGCTTGGCTTTGCGCCGAAATGTTTTCTTCACCGCGTCAGCCTCGCGCTGCTTCTGCTTCTCGGCTTCGAGATCCACATCTTTCATTCGCTCGCGGAACCTGGCCGCGCGAACGTCCGGCAAAAGCCGCACAGGGTTGATTTTCTGGCCCTTGTATTCAACCACCCAATCACGGCGGTCGCCGGGGACCATCTCAATCTTCAGTGCTTTAAGCATGGCCCGCATTTCTTCGCCGCTGTCGGTCGACTCCCATGCTGCTTTCAATAGTTTGGCGAGCTGCTCCCGGTCGCCGCCGCGCTCCTTCATGGCGCGAACCTCGCGATCTGGAAGCCGGCGCTGCCGGCGTTTGTTGTCATTCGCGGGCGCAACGGCGGGCCGGAGTCCATACTGCTTTTCAAACTGACGGGCCACGCTGTGGTGGTGTTGGTGGTCGTTGCCAAGATTCACGAGTGCGCGGCGCTCCTGGTCGTACCTCGACCACACAATGTGAACGTGCAAACCCTTCTGCGCGTGTTCATGCGCGACGATGGCGCGGGGACAGTTGGCAAACCCTAGTTTTTGCTCAAGGGCCTCGATGGTCGCGTGCCATTGCGCCTCGTTCATCCGCTCGTCGTCGCAAACGCGAATGTGCGCGTGATAGAGAACCTTGCTGCCCTTGGTTTTGCAGCGCCCGATCAGCTCCCAATCAGTCAGCGATTTTGACAGCGTATCGGACGCGCTGTCGCGCAGCTCCCAAAGTCGGCAAGTCTCGTTCGCCTTCTCGGTGAGAAGGTAACGGGACAAATTGCGGGCGCTGTTGTGTTCACTTCCCTTAATAATCATGGCGCGATGGCTGAACGGACCTCATCACGAATTTCTTCGAGCAGATTTTTCAAAAGCTTTGCGTCTCTGAATGCGGATGTATCACCGGAGCTATTCGCAACCTTGGCAACCTGGTTCAAATTGGTGCCAATGCGTCCCAAGGCGAGCAGCACGTCGGCCAGCTTGTCGTGATCGACGCTACGGCGGTATTTGCGCCTGGGCAATGGCGCGTGAAGCAACTGAGCGCGGGCCATCGTGGATATATCGACCGCCGCCGTGTCTGCGGCCTTCTGCAAGCGGGCGAACTCCTCCGGCGTCAACCGAAGCGTGATGCGTTCCGAGAGGTTCTGCGAGGGCCTGGCCATTGTGATTCGCTATCCTGCCGTGTGCCGTGACGGGGGGTCAACGGGGGGTAGAACCCCCCTTGCAAGGCGCACCCATAGGGTGCGGTTTTGACAGAAAAACGACCTGCGAGAGCAGGGAGTTTTGTCTGACAAAACATTCCTTGCTTCTTTTTCTCCACACAGTGTACATGCTCCACGAAAGCCACCTGCGAGAGGGGCTGCGCCCCTCTCGCGCTCTCCCGCGCAAGAAGCACGGCGGGGGGTGAATGCTGCTAGGAATTAAACTGCTCGCGTGGACATTCTGCACGATAACAACGGGCGGCTCTCCTCACCCGCTGACCGGATAGTGCGAACCGCCGCGCAGGTACACGGGGCCGCACATTGGATGGATGCCAATGAAGCCCAAGCTGCCGGACTGAATACCGCTGTGGGCGTCGTCCTCGGGCGAAAGCAAAACGGCGAGCTGCTCCGCTTCGGCGGTGACGGTCACATCATGGTCTTTGCGCCTTCGGGCGCTGGCAAAGGGATTGGCTTCGTTCAACCAAACTTGCACGATTACTCCGGCTCCCTGGTCTGTCTCGACCCCAAAGGGGAAAATACCATCGTCGCAGCGGAACACAGGCGGCGCATGGGGCAGCGAGTGATTATCCTGGACCCCTTCGGCATGACAGGCCAAAAGAGCGATACGTACAACCCCCTGGGGGCGCTCACCTACGCTGACGGCGCAAATGTTGGCCCCTGGATTGAGTGCCTGGCCGATGCCCTCATCCCTTCCAAAACCGAAAGAGATAAACACTGGACCGACGGCGCAAGGAAATTCGCGGTCATGCTCATGTGGTGGATGGTCGCGCATGAACCCCCCGCGCGACGAAATCTCGTGCGTTTTTACGAGCTCGCGTCGGGCGGGCGGGATTTGCTCTACAAAATCGCAACGGTTTTAAGTCAGGGCCAATCGAAAGACGCCAATATCGCGCGCGAATGCCGCGCCAAAGGAAATTGGTATCTCGATCGGCATGACCGCGAACTCAGTTATTTCGAGAGCGTCGCCAGCAATCATTTTGGGTGGATTGGCGATTTTATCTGGAATTCCGTCCTGGGCGGCCCGCCGTCGCCTCCCCTGCCCCTTAAGACTGCGGCGGTCACCGTGTTTTTGGTCCTGCCGTTTCATCGGATGGAGCGTTATCAAAGCTGGCTACGCCTGATGGTCGCGGACTTCCTCACGGCTGCCTATGAAATTCAAGGAACGCCGAAAGTGCCGGTGTTGTTCTTGCTGGATGAAGCCTATGCGGGCCTGGGCCGGATGCCCACTTTAACGAAAGCCGCGGCTGGGGTCCGCGCTGCCGGCGTTCGGCTCTGCTTCATTTATCAGGACGTGGCACAAGTCAGCGAACTCTACGGCGAGACCTGGCAAAGTTTTGTCGCCAACTCCGGCGTCACGTTGTTCTGGTCCGTGAATGACCTGACGGCCGCAAAATACCTTTCCACGCGCTGCGGGCAAAAAACAACTCCCGCGCCAGGTCAGCCAATGGGCATGGCCGAGCCCCTTCTCCGGGTCGAGGCCGTGCTTTCGGCTCCCAAAGATGAAATCATCGGTCTGGTACGAAATGGCCCGCCCGTGCGCTTTACGTGCCTGGACGTGCGCCGGGATCGCCGCTTCGTGGGGCTGGCCCCCAATACCACCTACGGCGCGGCTGTGGCCCGCCCTTATACAGCCAAGGCCGATTATGTCGCCGTTGACCTCGATGCCGTGGCGGTCCGCAAACGAACCTATGACGATGAGGACCATGTTGGTCCACCACCCCACGCCTCGAGTCCGGTTTCTGACCTCGAAAAGATTCACGAG
>Ga0335082_10005859_pt1 | contig 13444 bp, 10 predicted proteins | sample Lox_Sample_41_FD_206718 | JGI IMG/M metagenome (GOLD analysis project Ga0335082, IMG submission 206718) | Soil microbial communities from Loxahatchee National Wildlife Refuge, Florida, United States - Lox_Sample_4.1 | ecosystem: Environmental > Terrestrial > Soil > Wetlands | place: USA... | reverse complement strand
CGCGCTCCTGCTTCGCGCGCCGCCCCTGGAGCCAAATTCGCAATTGGTTCGCGCGGACGTTGAGCTCGATCAGCCCGGCGTAGACCACGCGCCCGACGCGGTCCATGACCGCGACCCACGACACACCCGTCGCGAGGGATACGGCCGCGAGCCAGAGGACGAGCAGCAGCACCGTCGCTCCGAGCAGCCCGAGCCCGTGCTCGAGCCCCCGGCCGACGAGCTGCCCCAAGATGCCGCCCGCGGTCTCGCGCATCTCGCGCGGCTCGAAGTGCAGAGTCGCGAGCCCCGAGCTCGTCGCGATCGTGAGCAGGAAGCCTACCGCGCGCCAAATCGTCGGCCCTTTCTCGGGCAACTCCTCGTGACGGAACAGGAACACGCCCGCGATCAGCACGAGCACGGGGAACAAATACGCCGTCTCGCCGACGAGCAGGAACGCGACGTCGGCGAACCACGCGCCGGCCGGCCCCATCCGGTTCGCGACGCCGCCGTCGCCGCCCGAGACGCTGAACGCGGGGTCGACGGGGCTGTAGCTCAGGAGGGCGAGCAGCAGGATCACGCTCACGCCTGCGAGGATCCAGAACGCGGACTCGCGGAGGCCCCGGATCCGGGGCACGAAGAAGGCCTCGACGACTGCGCTGCCTTTGGGCTTGTTCAAGCTGTGCGTCAGTAAGCTCGCTTAGGCGCCTGATTATACTGATAAGCGGGAGCGAGCATAGCGCGTTCGCGGCTCTGGTCGCTCGACCGGCGCCCCGACGAACCTCTAACATCGACCAGACCTCGACTCTCACCCCGACCGCAGCGAGCAATGGCACTGGAACTCGAGCGCGTTTCGAGCCTTCAAGACGTCGCGCCGGCCGCATGGAATGCGCTCGCGGGCGAGAGCCCGTTCCTCCGCCACGAGTTCCTCACGGCCCTGGAACGCAGCGGCTGCGTGGGCGGGCGCACCGCGTGGCAACCCGCGTACTTGCTCGCGAAGGAAGGAGCCGACCTACTCGGCGCCGTGCCGCTCTATATGAAGTACGACTCGCGCGGCGAGTTCGTGTTCGACTGGGGCTGGGCCGACGCGTACGAACGCACGGGCCGGCGTTACTACCCGAAGCTCGTCGCGTCGGTGCCGTTCACGCCGGCGACCGGCGCGCGGCTCCTCGTTCGCCCCGACGCGGACGCGGAGCCCGTGCGCGAGCGGCTGATCCGCGGCGCCGTGGCGACCGCCGCCGAGCTCGGCGTGTCCTCGTTGCACGTGCTGTTTCCGACCGAGGAGGAGCGCGAGCGCCTCGACGGCGCCGGGTTCCTGAGCCGCAAAGCCTGTCAATTCCACTGGCACAACGAGGGCTACGCCGACTTCGACGACTTCCTGAGCCGCTTCAGCTCCGCGAAACGCAAGAAGGCCAAGCGGGAGCGCCGGCGCGTCGCGGAAGCGGAGATCGTGTTCGAGCACCTGCGCGGCGACCAGCCGACAGACGCCGAGTGGGACGCGATCTTCGAGTTCTACTCGCGGACGTTCGAGCGCCGCGGCCGCGCGCCGTACTTGAATCGCGCATTCTTCGCGGAAATAGCGCGCACGATGCCCGAGAACCTGCTGATCGTGCTCGCGCGCTACCGCGCGCAGCCGATCGCGTGCGCGATCTGCTTCCGCGGCAAAGACACGCTCTACGGCCGGTACTGGGGCAGCGCGGCGGATTTTCACAGCCTGCACTTCGAGACGTGCTACTACCAAGGCATCGAGTACTGCATTCGCGAACGGCTCGCGAAGTTCGAGCCCGGCACGCAAGGCGAGCACAAGATCAGCCGCGGCTTCACGCCGAGCGCGACCTGGTCGTGCCATTGGCTCGCCGACTCGGCATTCCACGACGCGGTCGCCGACTTCCTGTTGCGCGAGACCCAGCACGTCGACGCGTACATGGACGAGCTCGACGAGCACGTGCCGTACCGCGACGACGCCGCGGGCTCGATCCCGGCGCCGTAGCGATGTCGACGCTGCGCTGGCTGTCGAGCGCCGATGCGGCCGACTCCTTCCCGTCCCCGAGCGAGGCGCTGACGGAGCCGAACGGCCTGCTCGCCGCCGGCGGCGACCTGAGCCCGAAGCGGCTGCTCGCGGCGTACCGGCGCGGCATCTTTCCGTGGTACGAGGAAAGCCAGCCGATTCTCTGGTGGAGCCCCGACCCACGCGCCGTTCTCCGACCCGACGGTGTCAGAGTCTCGAGGAGCCTGCGGCGCTCCCTTATTAAAGGAGGGTTCGAGCTCAGGATCGACACGGCGTTCGCCGACGTGGTCTCGGCCTGCGCCGCGCCGCGGCGTTATACCGACGCGACCTGGATCACGCGGGACATGGCCGCCGCCTACCGGCGCCTGCACGAGCTCGGCTGGGCGCATTCGTTCGAGACCTGGCGGGACGGGGAGCTCGTCGGGGGCCTGTACGGCGTCGCGATCGGGCGCGTTTTTTTCGGCGAGTCGATGTTCGCGCGCGCGAGCGACGCCTCGAAGGTCGCACTCGTGCGGCTTGCCGAATACCTGGACGAGCGCTCGTTCGAGCTCATCGACTGCCAAGTCGCGTCTGCGCACGTTGCGAGCCTCGGCGCGACGAGCGTGCCGCGCGCCGATTTTCTCGCACTCCTCGACGCGTACTGCGAGCCGCGCGGCGCTCCGGGCCGCTGGAGCTGAGTGCGATCCGTCGCAGCGTCGCGACAGCAACACGCTTGCAACCTCGCGAGCCGAAACGCGTTTGCCGGCGTTGCGCTCGATATGCAACAATGCCGCGCCCGATCGGGGCGCCGCTCAGCGCTGAATGGCCAAAGAAGAAGCGATTCAAATGGAAGGCACGGTGGTGGAGACGCTGCCGAACACGACCTTTCGAGTCGAGCTCGAGAACGGCCACGTCGTCACCGCGCACATCTCGGGCAAGATGCGCAAGCACTACATCCGGATCTTGAAGGGCGACGCCGTGACCGTCGAGCTCACGCCGTACGACCTCACGAAGGGACGGATCGTCTATCGCGCGCGCTGAACGGCGCGCGCTTCGCTCAGTGCTTGGACCCTTGGTCCTCGCGATCGGTAGCCGCGCCGTCTAGCGCGCCGTTCCCGCGTCGCTCGCCGCCGCGTGCCTTCGCGTCCGCCGCGGGACCGACGAGCTCGGGCAAGTGCTCGAGCTCGCGAACCTCGGGCTCGCTCGTGAGCACGAGGCTCGCGCCGTCCGGCGCGACTTCGACGCGCACGTGGCCGCCGCCGGCGAGCTTGCCGAACAGGAGCTCCTCGGCGAGCGGGCGCTTGATGTGCTCCTGGATCACTCGCGCCATCGGCCGCGCGCCCATCTTCTTGTCGTAGCCGCGCTTCGCGACCCAGTCCCGCGCGGCCGGGTCGAGCTCGATCGTCACGTCGTTCTTATCGAGCTGCGCCTCGAGCTCGACGATCAGCTTGTCGACGACGCGCGCGATCGACTGCTCGTCGAGCGGCTCGAATTGGATGATCGCGTCGAGCCGGTTGCGGAACTCCGGCGAGAACAGCTTCTTCAAGACTTCCATCGTGTCGGTCGAGTGGTCCTGGGTCGTGAAGCCGACCGAAGCGCGGCTCGACTCCTGCGCACCCGCGTTCGTCGTGAGCACGATCGTGACGTTACGGAAGTCGGCCTTGCGGCCGTTGTTGTCCGTGAGCGTGCCGTGGTCCATGACCTGCAGCAACAGATTGAACACCTCGGGATGCGCCTTCTCTATCTCGTCGAAGAGCAAGACGCAGTGCGGATGCTTCGCGATCGCCTCGGTGAGCAAGCCGCCCTGGTCGAAGCCGACGTAGCCGGGCGGCGCGCCGATCAGCCGCGACACGGTGTGCCGCTCCATGTATTCCGACATGTCGAACCGAATCAGCTCGACGCCCATCGTCATCGCGAGCTGGCGCGTGACCTCCGTCTTGCCGACGCCGGTCGGGCCCGAGAACAGGAACGAACCGACGGGCCGGCGCTCGTCGCCGAGGCCCGAGCGCGCCATCTTGATCGCGGAGGCGAGCGCGCCGATCGCGCGATCCTGGCCGAAGATCACGAGCTTGAGGTCTCGCTCGAGGTGACGCAGCACGTCCCGGTCCGAGGCCGAAACGTTCTTCGGCGGGATCCGCGCGATCTTAGCGACGATGTTTTGAATGAGCTCGACGTCGACGACTTTCGGGCGCGTGGCCTCGGGCTGGAGCCGGCAGTACGCGCCCGCCTCGTCGATCACATCGATCGCCTTGTCGGGCAGGTGCCGATCGTTGATGTGCCGGCTCGACAGCTCGACCGCGGCGCGCAGCGCGTCGTCCGCGTAGGAGACGCCGTGATGCTCCTCGAAGCGGCTCTTGAGCCCGCGCAGGATTTCGACGGTCTCGTCGACAGACGGCTCAGTGACGTCGATCTTCTGGAAGCGGCGCGCGAGCGCGTGGTCTTTCTCGAAAATCCCGCGGTATTCGCTGTACGTCGTCGAGCCGATGCAGCGCAGCTCGCCGTTTGCGAGCACGGGCTTGATCAAGTTCGACGCGTCCATGACCCCGCCCGACGCGGCGCCCGCGCCGATCACGGTGTGAATCTCGTCGATGAACAGGATCGCGCCGGGCTGCTTCTTCAGGCCCGCCACGACGCCCTTGAGCCGCTTCTCGAAGTCGCCGCGGTACTTCGTGCCGGCGATCAGCGAGCCCATGTCGAGCGCGTAGATCGTGCAGCGGCGCAGCACGTCGGGCACCTTGCCTTCGACGATCAGGCGCGCGAGCCCCTCCGCGAGCGCGGTCTTGCCGACGCCGGCCTCGCCGACGAACAGCGGATTGTTCTTGCGGCGCCGGCAGAGGATCTGAATCGTGCGCTCGATCTCGAGCTGGCGGCCGATCAGAGGATCGATCTTGCCGGCCTCCGCGAGCGCGTTGAGATTGGCCGTGAAACGCTCGAGCGGGCTGGCCTCGCCGCCGCGCTCGTCACCGTTGGCGTCTTCGCTCTCCGGCTTCGCTTCTTGGACCTTCGGCACACCGTGCGACACGTAGTTCACGACGTCGAGGCGGCCGACGTCCTGGAGGCCGAGCAAATAGACGGCCTGCGACTGCTTCTCGCCGAAGATCGCGACGAGCACGTTCGCGGGCGTGACTTCCTTGCGGCCGCTCGACTGGACGTGAAACACCGCGCGCTGCAGGACCCTCTGGAAGCCGAGCGTCGGCTGGACGTCGGGCGTCTCCTCCTCTTCCTCGCCGCGCAGGCGCGGCGTCGAGGCGTCGATGAACTCCTTGAGCTCCCGGCGCAAACGTACGAGGTCCGTGCCGCACGCTTTCAGGATCTCGACGACTTGCGGCGTATCGAGCAGCGCGAGCAGCAAGTGCTCGACCGTTATGAACTCGTGACGCTCGTCGCGTGCGCGCTGGAACGCGTCGTTGAGACAGTATTCGAGCTCGTTCGACAACATTTAAGTCTCTTCCATTGTGCAAAGCAGCGGATGTTGGTGCTGCTGCGCTAGCCCCGTGACCTGCGCGACCTTGGTCTCCGCGATCTCGTAGGTATACACGCCGCAGACTCCTTTCCCCTTCGTGTGGACCTCCAACATGATCCGAGTCGCCGTGTTGCGGTCCAACGAGAACACCTTCTCGAGCACTTGGACGACGAACTCCATAGGCGTGTAGTCGTCGTTGATCAGTATGACCCGATACAGAGGCGGGCGTTTCAGTCGCGGCTTGGCCTCTTCCGTCACGAGGCCGTGATCGTCCCCGACTTTGAAGCGCTCGTTACCCATGTGCTTGGGAATTCTATCGACCCTAGACTGTCAATGGAAAGGCGCGCCGTGAGCGCGACTCGCAATCGCCGAGCGTGTGATCGGCGTCACAATCGAACGCCACAGTAGTAGTGAATTCAGTCACTTGTTGCGCAGCGAGCTGCTGCCCTATGATGGCCAGCCGATCCTAGTCCAAGACCGTAACTTGGGACCCCGTATGGATCTCTCGAAGCACCTCGGTCAGTGGAAGGAACAATCGCCGGAGCAGTGGATCCGCACCGCGAACCGCTTCCTGCCGCCCGGCTTGACGACGATATTGGTCCTCGCGATCGCGTATCAACTTGCGGCGCTCACGTGGTTGCTCGTGCCGGGCGGGGCTCCGCCGGCGGCACGGTCGCTGCAGGCCTCGAGCGCGCCCGCAGAGTCGGCGGAGCAGCTCGCCGCGAACAAGGAGGCGCTCTTGAACTCGCACTTGTTCGACGTGGCCCCGAAGGAGCCGGAGCCGGTCGTGGAGAACGTCACCGATGCGCCCGACACGACGTTGAGCCTCGATCTCAAGGGGATCCTCGCGGTCGGCGACGACCCGAACGGCAAGGCGATCATCTCGGCGAACCGCGGCGAGGACAAGACTTACAACGTCGGTCAGACGATCGACAGCGGCAGCGGCACGACGCTGCACTCGGTGTTTTGGGATCGCGTGCTGCTGAACCGCGGGGATCGGCTGGAGACGTTGCGTCTGCCGAAGGAGGTGCTCGGCGCCGCGGGGGCGCCGCGCGCTAGAAGCCCCGTGATGGCTCCGCAGGCCGCCGCACCGCAGCCGGCAAACGATACGCTGCGCAACGTGATCAGCCAGAACGCGGGCCGACTGACCGACATCATCCGGCTCGCTCCGAACGTCGATCAAGGCAAAGTCACCGGCTTCCGCGTGCAGCCGGGACGCGACCGGCAGACTTTCGATGCTCTCGGCCTGATGCCCGGCGACGTCGTCACGGACATCAACGGCGTGGTTCTCGACGACGCGAGCAAAGGCCTGCAGGCGTTCGAGGCGCTCGGCGAGGCGACGATGGCGAACGTCACGGTGCTCAGAGACGGAACGCCGCAGGCTATCGTGATCGATACGACCCAGTTACAGGGCATCCGGGAGAATCGCCAGTGATGTCATCAACCGCGCCGCGGACGCGCGGCGCCGCAACACGAGCCCGTAGGCTCGCTGCGGCACGCCGTTCGCTTCGGGTCGCATTGCTCGGCGCGGCGCTCTGTTCCGCGGCCGCGCTCGCCCAACCCCAACCCCAACGGCAGGGCCCGCAGCTCACACCGAACTACCGCGACGCGGACATCCGCGTCGTCGCGGATCAAGTTCAGCAGGTGATCGGCCGGACGATCGTCGTCGATCCGCGCGTTCGCGCGCAGGTGACCGTGCTCTCGAACGCGCCGATGAGCCCCGACGCGTTCTACAAGCTGTTCGAGTCGGTGCTCAACGTGCACGGCTTCGTCGCGCTCGACTCCGGATCCGCGATCGAGATCGTGCCGGACGCGAACGCGCGCTTCGGTGAAGGCGACGACTATGTCTCGCAGGCGATCGTGCTCGAGAACATCAACGCCGCGCAGCTCGTGCCGATCCTGCGGCCGCTGCTGCCGCAGTCCGCCCATCTCGCCGCGCATCCCGCGTCGAACTCCCTGATCGTCGCGGATCGGCCGCAGAACATCCAACGGATGCTGAGGCTGATCCAGCGGATGGACAAAGCCGGCACGTCGGAGATCGAGGTCATTGCGCTCGAGAACGCGGCCGCGGACGAGGTCGTGCGGATGCTGAGCTCGCTGAACCAGGCCGCGCAGGCGGCCGGCGGCACTCCGCCCGTGCAGGTCATCGCTGACAACCGCACGAACAGCGTGCTGCTCAGCGGTGCGAGCAATTCGCGGCTGCAATACCGCGCGTTGATCGCCCACCTGGACACGCCCTCGGCCCAGGGCGGGAACACGCAGGTGATCTACCTCAAATACGCCGACGCCCAGGATCTCGCGACCAAGCTCCAGTCGCAGTTCGGCTCGGCCGGCGGAGCGGCGGGCGGCGGCGGCGGCGCCAAGCCACCGGCGGCCGAGGGCGGCGCAGCCAACACCGGCCCCGTCACGATCTGGGCGGATCCCGGCACGAACGCGCTCGTGATCAACGCGCCCGAGCGCGTGCGCCAGGACATGCTCGCGGTCATCAAGCAGATCGACATCCCGAGGCTCCAGGTCGCCGTCGACGCGATCATCGTCGAGCTCAGCGAGCAGAAGTCCGCCCAGCTCGGAGTGACTTGGGCCGTCGGCGGCGGCAACACGGCCGCCGGGCTCACGAACTTCAGCGCGACGACGGGCGGCATCGTCCAGCTCGGCCAGGCGGGAAGCGCCTCGGGCAGCAGCGCGAGCTCGGCCGCGAACCTGATCCGCGACGGCATCACGATGGCCGTCGGCAAAGTATCCGACGCGGGCACGAGCTGGGCCGCGATCCTCCAGGCGCTTGCGGGCGACGCCGACACGAACATCGTCTCGACGCCGCACATCGTCACCCTCGACAACGAGGAGGCCGAGATCAAGGTCGGCCAGGAGGTACCGTTCGTCACGGGCCAATACACGAACACGGGCGCGGCGAACGGCGCGGTGAATCCGTTCCAGACGATCCAGCGCCAGCAGGTCGGCACGCGTCTCAAGATCACGCCGCAGATCAACGAAGGCAACGGCGTGAAGCTCACGATCGAGCAGGAGACGTCGAGCTTGAGCGGCGGCTCGGCCGGCGCGGTCGACCTCGTCACGAACACGCGCACGATCACGACCAGTGTGTTCGTGAACGACGGCGACGTGCTCGTGCTCGGCGGCCTCATCGACGATCAGATGCGGCAGAGCGACCAGCACGTGCCGGGAATCGGCAAGATACCCGGACTGGGCTGGCTGTTCCGCGCGCACAAGAGCGAGCACGACAAGTCGAATCTCATGGTCTTCATCCGCCCGACCATCCTGCGCAACGCCGTCGACGCTCGCTTCGCGACGGGCGAGAAGTACAGCTATATCCAGGAGATACAACGGCAGATGGCGGCGACCCCGGTCGTGTTGATGAAGAACGAGCAGCAGCCCTTGCTGCCGCCGCTGCCGCCGCTCGCGCCGGGGCCCGAGGAATCGATCGCGCCCCCGCAGCAGCCCGGTAACGCGGCCCCGCCGGCCGCGCCGGCCGCGCCGCAGACCGCTCCGCAAGGCCAGGCCAGTGGCGCTCAATCCCGCTAGCTCGGAGGGCGCGCCGCTCGACCCCGTCGCGCTCGAGCCCGCAGCGCGCAACCTCCCGTTCGCGTTCGCGAAGCGCAACGGCGTGCTGTTCCAGGAGCGCGAGCACGGCGTCGTCAAGGCGATCTATCGCGCGGGCACCGCACCGCTGATTCTGGCCGAAGTGCGGCGTTTCGCGGACTGTCCCGTGCAGTTCAGCGAGGTCGACGCCCAGGCCTTCGACGCGCGCCTGCAGGCCGCCTACGAGAGCGGCGCCGCGATGACGATGGTCGAGGGCCTCGACGACGAGACCGACCTGATGGCCGTCGCCCAACAGCTCCCCGAGCCGTCGGACTTGATCGACAGCGACGACGAGGCACCGATCATCCGCCTGATCAACGCGCTGCTCACCCAAGCGGTCAAGGACAACGCGTCCGACATTCATGTCGAGCCGTTCGAGAACCGGATGACCGTGCGCTTTCGAATCGACGGCGTCCTGCGCGAGGTGCTCCAGTCGAAGCGCGCCGTGGCGCCGCTCGTCGTCTCGCGCATCAAGGTCATGTCGAAGCTCGACATCGCGGAGAAGCGCCTGCCGCAGGACGGCCGCATTTCGCTCAGGATCGCGGGCCGGGCCGTCGACGTACGCGTCTCGACGATCCCGTCGGGCCACGGCGAGCGCGTCGTGCTCCGTCTGCTCGACAAGCAGGCCGGGCGGCTCACGCTCTCGAACCTCGGCATGTCGAACGAGGACCAGGCGCTCATGGACGAGCTCGTCCATCGGCCCCACGGCATCTTGCTCGTGACCGGCCCGACCGGCTCGGGGAAGACCACGACGCTCTACGCCGCGCTCGAGCGGATCAACGACCTCTCGAGCAACATCCTCACGGTCGAGGACCCGATCGAATATCACATCGACGGCATCGGTCAGACCCAGGTGAACACGAAGGTCGAGATGACCTTCGCGCGCGGGCTGCGCGCGATCCTGCGCCAGGATCCGGACGTCGTGATGGTCGGCGAGATTCGCGACCTCGAGACGGCCGAAATCGCCGTGCAGGCGAGCCTCACCGGCCACCTCGTGCTGTCGACGCTGCATACGAACACCGCGGTCGGCGCCGTCACGAGGCTGCGCGACATGGGCGTGGAGCCGTTCTTGCTCTCGTCGAGCTTGATCGGCGTGCTCGCCCAGCGGCTCGTGCGTGTGCTCGACCCCGCGCTGCGGGTGCCGTATACGGCGAGCGAATACGAATGCCGGCTGCTCAACGCCGATCCGTCCAATCCGCCGACGCTCTATCGCGCGCCGGCGGACGATCACGGCTATCAGGGACGAACCGGCATCTACGAGCTCGTCCAGGTCGACAACACGATGCGCACGATGATCCACGACGGCGCAGGCGAGCACGAGCTCGAGCGCTACGCGCGCACGCTCACGCCGAGCATCCGCGAGGACGGCATGCGCAAGGTCCTGGCCGGAGTCACGACGCTCGAGGAGGTCGTCCGAGTCAGCCGGGCCGACTGATGGGCGCCTACCAGTACGTCGCCGTCGATCCCGGAGGCAAGGAGCACCGCGGCGTTCTCGAAGGCGACACGCCGCGGCACGTGCGCCAGATGCTCCGCGAGCGGCAGCTCTTCCCGGTCGAGGTGGCCGAGGTCGAGCAGCGCGAGCGGATCGCCCAGCGGCAGATCTCGCTGCGGCGCGGCGTCTCCGGGCTCGACCTCGCGCTGCTGACCCGTCAGCTCGCGACGCTCGTGCGCGCGGGCTTGCCTCTCGAGGAAGCACTGCTCGCGGTCAGCGAGCACACGGAGAAGGCGCGGCTCAAGAGCATCATCCTCGGCGTTCGGGCCAAGGTCCTCGAAGGACACTCGCTCGCGGTGGGGCTCGAGGACTTCCCGCACGCGTTCCCGGCGGTTTACCGCGCCACGGTGTCGGCCGGCGAGCAGGCGGGGCAGCTCGACACGGTTCTCGAACGGCTCGCCGAGTACACAGAGTCGCGGCACGCGCTGAAGCAAAAAGTCCTGCAAGCAATGATCTATCCGATCGTCCTGACCTGCATCTCTTTTTTCATCGTCACGCTGATGCTCGTCTACGTCGTGCCCAAGGTCGTCGGCGTATTCGAGACCACGGGCCAACAGTTGCCCCTGCTCACGCGCGCGCTGATCGCCCTGTCGGGGCTGATCCAGCATTGGTGGTTCCTGATCATCGGCGCGCTCGCCCTCGCGGTCTTCGCGGCCCGGCGCGCGCTGCGCAACGAGGCTACGCGCCGCAAGGTGCACTGGTGGATCCTCAGGACGCCGGTCCTCGGGCGCGTGGCGCGTGGCCTCAACACGGCGCGGTTCACGCGTACCCTCGCGATCCTGACGTCCAGCGGCGTACCCGCTCTCGAGGCGCTGCGAATCAGCGCCTCGGTGATCCTGAACATCCCGATGCGCGAGGCGGTCGACGAGGCCGCGGTGCGGGTGCGCGAGGGCGGCGCGATCGGGCGCTCGCTCGCGCAGTCCAAGCTGTTCCCCGCGATGAGCATCCACTTGATCTCGAGCGGCGAGGCGAGCGGCGAGCTCGACGCGATGCTCGATCGTGCGGCATCGCACCAAGAGAGCGAGATGGACAGCTTGCTATCGACGATGCTGAGCGTGCTCGAGCCTCTGTTGATCGTGGTGATGGGGCTCATGGTGCTCACGATCGTCATGGCAATTTTGTTACCGATCTTCCAGATCAATCAGCTCGTCAAATAGCCGCGGACGCGCGCCGCGCAAGACTATTTTTCGGCGTTTGTGCAGTCGTTCACATGTCGTCCCGGGGGGTATTGCCAAGATTCAGTTCTCGGGTTTATAAAGCGGCCGTCCCATTTTTTTCCGATTCACCGACTCACATGGAGGGGAGGATGAAGCTCAAAGAGTCGGAAGACGAAGAGGATCTCGACGAAGAGAGCGAAGAGTCCGACGAGGGCGAGAGCGAGGACGAAGCCGAGGAGAGCGAAAGCGAACCGGAAGCTGCGGCCGAAACAGACAACGTCGGCGACGCGTCGGTCGAGATCAACGTCGAAGACCTGATTCACGAGATCGAGGTAGAAAACGGGAACTCGCGCCCCGGTAGGGAGCTGGCCGCCAAGCGCCGGCTCGAAGAGCTCATGGAGAAAAAGCGCGCGAAACGCGATCTCGAGGACTTCGACGACTACGAGGTCTGAGCCGCCGCGCAGGCGCGAGACTCGCGCCCCGGCGCACTACCCCTGGCTTCCCCGCTGCGATCTCACTGGAAATCGCGGGAACGCGTGACGACGTCGCCGAGCCAGTCGCTGTGATCGTAGAGCCGCTCCGCGATCACGTGTAATACCTCCCCCTCCTTCTGCACCTTGCCAACGACGCCCATGAGCGCGGCCCCGCGCACGATCCGGCGCTCGCTCTGCGCGAGACTGTCCCAGATCACGAGATTCAGGTAACCGGTCTCGTCCTCGAGCGTGACGAACGTGACGCCCGCGGCGCTCGACGGCCGTTGACGGGTGATCACGAGGCCGGCCGAACGGACCCGCGCGCCGTGCCGGAGGCCGGCCACCGAGCGGGCGTCGAGCACGTGTAGCTCCGCGAGCCGCGCGCGCAGCAGCGCGAGCGGATGCCGGCCGAGCGTGAGCCCGAGATGCCGGTAGTCGGAAGCGATGTCCTCGCTCTCGAGCGGACGCCGGAGCATCGGCAGCGCCTCGTTGAAGCGCGGCGAGGTCAAGAGCTCGGTGGGCTTCTCGACGCCCGCGACTTCCCAGCGCGCGCGATGGCGATGGCCCGCGATACCGTGCAGAGCACCTGCGGACGCGAGCGCGCCCAAGTCCTTCGCGCCGAGCGCCGCACGTTCGGCGAGATCCCGGACCGTGGTGAACGCCCCCGCGGCGCGCGCCTTGGCCACGCGTTCGCCGCCCTCCTTCGTGAGCCCTTTGACGTTGTGCAAGCCGAGCCGGAGCGCGGGGGCTCGATCCTCACGGGGCTCGAGCGTCGACTCGTAGTCACTCGAGTTCACGTCGACGGGGGAAACCTCGACCCCGTGCTCGCGCGCCGAGCGCACGAGCTGCTGCGGCGCGTAGAAGCCCATCGGCTGGCTGTTCAGCAGGGCGCAGCAAAACGCGGCCGGCTCGTGATGCTTGAGCCACGCCGACACGTAGACGAGCAGCGCGAAGCTCGCCGAGTGCGATTCGGGGAAGCCGTACTCGCCGAATCCCTTGATCTGGTTGAAGATGCGCTCGGCGAACTCGCGGTTGTAGCCGCGCGCCGTCATCCCGTCGATCAGCCGGTGCTCGAAACGCTCGAGGTCGCCGTTGCGCCGCCATGCGGCCATCGCGCGGCGCAGCTGGTCGGCCTCCCCCGGCGTGAAGCCCGCGGCAACCATCGCGAGCTGCATCACCTGCTCCTGGAAAATCGGCACGCCGAGTGTGCGCTCGAGCACCCGGCGCACTTCGTCGCTCGGATAGGTGACCGGTTCCTCACCCGAGCGGCGCCTGAGATACGGGTGCACCATGTCGCCTTGG
>Ga0335082_10005858_pt1 | contig 13444 bp, 8 predicted proteins | sample Lox_Sample_41_FD_206718 | JGI IMG/M metagenome (GOLD analysis project Ga0335082, IMG submission 206718) | Soil microbial communities from Loxahatchee National Wildlife Refuge, Florida, United States - Lox_Sample_4.1 | ecosystem: Environmental > Terrestrial > Soil > Wetlands | place: USA: Florida... | reverse complement strand
GCCCGCCACCGCCTGGGCCTCGATCGTGCTGGCGCCGTAGAACACCCCCGTGCCCGCGAGCGATTCCAGCTCGGCGATCCCCAGCCGCCGGTAGGACATGCCGGTCGCGATGATCACGGCGCGGCTCCGGACCTGGCTGCCGTCCTTCAGGCCCACCACGTGCAGCTCTTCCCCGGCGGCCAGCGAGATGGCCGGGTTGCCGTAGATGATGTGCGCGCCGAACGTCCACGCCTGCTCATAGGCCCGCCAGGCCAGGTCCGCTCCGCTGATGCCGCGCGGGAAGCCGAGGTAGTTCCGGATCCGGGAGCTCGTCCCGGCCTGGCCGCCGAACGCTTCCAGCTCCAGCAGCACGGTGGCGAGACCTTCCGAGGCCGCGTACACCGCGGCGGCCAGGCCGGCGGGCCCGGCTCCCACGATGATCAGGTCATAGGCCGAACGGGCCGGGCGTACGTCAACCCCGAGCGCCTCCGCGACCTCGGCGTTGCCCGGGTCAACCAGCACGATGCGATTGAACAGCGCCACCACCGGCCCGGCGGGCTGGTCCACACCCAGCCGCGCCAGCGCCTGGCGGCCCTCGGCGGAGTCGCTGCGGTAGAAGCCGAACGGAACGCTGTTGCGAGCCAGGATGTCGCGGATCTCGTGGGTCCTGACCGATGGCTCTTCCCCGATCACCGTGACCGCCTCGAATCGCCCGCCCTGCTCGCGCCACCATTCGTCGAGTGATTCGGTGATGGCCCGGTGGAACTGCTCATCGGGGGACCAGACGGGCTTGGGCACATAGAACTCCATCTGGCCCAGCGCCGACGCCTCCAGGATCGGCCCGGCCGTTGACGGGTCACCCCAGGCGACCAGCAGCCCCCGCCGCGCGGTGGGCACGATGTCCTTCACCCGCGCCAGGAACTCGGTTCCCTTCATCTCCGGCATCCAGTGGTCGGCCAGGACCAGCGGCACCGGCACGCCCTGCGCCCGGAACTCGATCAGACGGGCCAGCGTCGTCTCCGGCGACGGGCTGGCCACGATCCGGTAGTGCGCGCCGTAGCGTGACTCCAGCTCCCGGGCCAGCGCATGGCGACCGGCGTCCTCGTCATGGACGAGGATAAGCACCGGCTTCGCCATGTCGGCCACCCTATGTCGCTCTCGGGCACGGGATCAGCAGAGCTGCTTCATCAGGTGGATGTCGTCGTGGCCGTGTGGATAGCCCCAGAGCAGGTCGATGTAGCCGCACCCGCCCCACGTCCACCCGTAGAGTCCCCCGCGCAGGTCGCCGTCGTCCCCGCGGACGGCCACGCTGAGCATGCGGCCGTCATGATGGCCCGTGACGGCGAACCGGACCTTACTCATCATCGATCTCCGTTCATGGGACGTACTGCTCGGAGGACTCGAGCACATCCGGCGCTGTCATGATGTCTCCGTGACGTCGTGGCTGGACACTTAGAGAGTCCGGCGCGAAGCGGTAGCGTTACCGACGTTTGGTGACTTTCCGTCCGGCCGATCCTGGCCGTCGCGGTGTAACGCCCGGGCCGGCCCGGCGACCATCTAATGAGAGGGAGGCTCACGATCACGACAGGCACGGTCACCGGCCGGATCCGCGAAGAGGACCTGGCCCCGGCCGTGCGTGAGGACCTCATGGACCTCTACCGCCGCTGGCAGCGAGACCGGGAACCTTAAGGAGCCTTGATGACGCGCGACGTCCGGATCGAGAGCTACGGCGGGCCACGGGACAGCCTGCGGCCGCTGTTCGAGCTGGCCGAGGATTCCGCCGCGGAACTCGACTCCTACATCGAGGCCGGCCGCGTCCTGGTGGCCACCTCGGACGGCGAGATCATCGGCCACCTCCAGCTGACCGGCACCGGTGACCCGCGGCAAGCAGAGATCAAGAACATGGCCGTACGCGACAACCGCCAAGGACAAGGGGTAGGGCGCCGGCTCATCCAGGCCGCCGTCGACCTGGCCGCGGCCGAGGCCGTGACGACGATCCTGGTCGCGACCGCGGCCGCCGACATCGGCAACTTGCGCTTCTACCAGCGGCAAGGCTTCCGGATGCGGTCCGTCGAACGGGACGCCTTCACCCCCGCCACCGGTTACCCGACTGGGCTGCTCATCGACGGCATCGAGCTTAGGGACCGGGTCTGGCTGGACCGGGCCGTGCACGCGGAGTCCGGCTGCTAGCCGGTGATCGCCACGACCTCGAAGTGAAACCCAGGATCCACTGCGCCCTGACGCAGTGATACCCCGGATCCAGTGCGTCCGGCCGGGCGTCTGGCCGCGGACCGATCTTCATGATCAACTTAAGCGAAGCGGCACCAGGATCCGCCAGGTGCTGGCCGAGGCTGGCTACACCCGGGTGCGCCGGGTGGCCGCCGAGGCCGCTCCGTTCAACATCGTGCTGGAGGCCCGCCCGTGACCGGCGAACTCGCGCTGCTCGACGCCACCGCCCAGGCCGAACTGGTCCGCACTGGCCAGGTCGGCCCGGCCGAGCTGGTCACGGCGGCCATCGAGCGGATCGAGGCGCTGAACCCGGTGCTGAACGCCGTCGTCACGCCGGACTTCGAGCGGGCGGCCGAGCAGGCGCGGGCCGCTCCCGCGGGACCCTTCGCCGGGGTGCCGTACCTGGTCAAGGACCTGGCCTGCGAGATGGAGGGCGTGCGCTTCACCGAGGGTTCCCGCTTCCTGGCCGATAACATGTCCGCCTTCGACTCCGAACTCGTGCTCCGGCTGCGCCGGGCGGGCCTGGTCATCCTGGGCAAGACCAGCACACCGGAATTCGGCATGGCGCCGGCGTGCGAGCCGGTGCTGTTCGGCCCGGTCCGCAACCCGTGGGACACGGGGCGTTCCACCAGCGGATCCAGCGGCGGCTCGGCCGCGGCGGTGGCGTCGGGCATGGTCCCGTTCGCGCACGGGAATGACCTGGGCGGCTCGCTGCGATACCCGGCGTCCGCGTGCGGCCTGTTCGGCCTCAAGCCGACCCGGGCGCGCAACCCGCTCGGGCCCGAGTACGGCGACGTCGCCGCCGGCGGGGCGGTCGAGCACACGCTGACCCGTTCGGTCCGGGACAGCGCCGCCCTGCTCGACGCCACGTCAGGACCCGACCTGGGCGACCCGTACTGGGCGCCGCCGCCCGCCCGCCCGTTCGGCGCCGAGGTTCGAGCCGATCCCGGGCGGCTGCGGATCGGCTACACCGTACGGACGCCAGAGGGCGACCTCGGCCATCCCGACTGCGTCGCGGCCGCCGAGCATGCCGCCCGGCTGTGCGCCTCGCTCGGCCACGAGGTCACCGAGACCGACTGGCCGGGCTTTACCCCCGAGGTCGGCGCGGCCATCGGCACGATGATCAGTGCTGCCGCGGCGTGGATCATGCGGTACTGGATCCGGCATCTCGGCCGCGAGCCGGGACCCGACGAGATCGAGCCGCTGAACCGGGCGCTGTGGCAGGCCGGCGAGCAGATCACCGCGGCGCAGTGGCTCCTCGCCGTCGGGGACATCCAGCGCTTCGGCCGCCGGGTCGCCCGCTTCTTCACCGGCTTCGACGCGTTCCTCACCCCGACGATGTCCAGCCCGCCGCTGCCCATCGGCACGATGGTCTCCACCCCGGACGACCCGTGGCGGTCGCTCCAGGTCAGCGGGCAGACCGTACGCTACGCGGGCGTCGTGGCCAACCTCGCCGGCAACCCGGCGATGTCCGTCCCGCTCTGGTGGAACGAGGAGGGCCTGCCGATCGGCGTGCACTTCCTCGGCCGGTTCGGCGACGAGGCCACGCTCATCCGGCTGGCCGCGCAGCTCGAGACGGCACAGCCCTGGGCCGGCCGCCGTCCTGCGGTGCACGCGGCGCGGCCGCGGGAGCCGTAGCGCTGCCCAGGACGGCGGGACGGACGAACGGCGGGGCCTTCGGCAGCTCGGTGTGCTCCGCCTGGGTGACGGTGAAGCCGGCGGCGCCGATGGAATCGAGCGTGGGGCGATTGCAATCGCAGCACACGACCAGCCGGTTCAGCCAGTTCAGCCGGTCCTGCAGGCGGGCCGTTCCCGGGTCATCGGAGCGCAGGTGCTCGATGAACAGCAGGCGGCCGCCGGGACGCAGCACCCGGCGCAGCTCGCGGAGCGCCCGGGGCTGGTCGTCGACGCCGCACAGGACCAGCGTGGACACGGCCACGTCGAAGCTGTCGTCCTCGAAGGGCAGGTCCTCGGCCGGCGCGCGCAGGACCTTGGCGGATGCCCCGTGCTGGCCAGCACCGCGGGTACGGACGCTGCCCTCGAGGCGACGCAGCATCGGGGGCTGCGGCTCGGTGATCGTGAGCGACGTGACGGCCGGTCCGTACCAGGGCAGGTTCGCCCCGGTCCCGCCGCCGATCTCGAGCACGTCGCCGCTCGCCCCGGTGAGCAAGCGCTCCCGGAAGGCGCGCAACCCGGCCTGCTCGGTCTTGGCCATCTGGCGGTCGTAGGTCATTGCGAAGAATCTGGTTCGTAGGCTCATGACGCCAACGTACGGAGGCAGCGGCGCCCGGCGCATGAGGCGAACACCTCATCTTCGAGGGCTGTCGGGGCCGGAACACGCGCGGTTAAGCTTTCCTGGTGGGAGGGGGTAAAGCCGCGCCGCGCGCCCGGCTGGCCGAACTGGCCGGCGCGGGCAACCCGCCGCTGCACCGGTTCCGGGTCGGGCTCGAGTTCGCCGTCTTCCTCGTCCTGCTCGCCCGCGGCCTGTCCAACAAGCAGATAGCCGAACGTCTGGTGATCACGCCCAAGACGGCCGGCAACCACGTGGAGCACATCTACGCCAAGATCGACGCCTCCAGCCGGGCCGCCGCGGCGATGTTCGCCGTTCAGCACGGCCTGCTTCCCGAGGAGAAGGTGGCTGCGCCCGCCCCGCCCTGACCCGGCGAAGATAAGGCGAGGGCCGGCTCGGCGCCGGCCTGGCTGGGCCGGATGTTCTGGTTGAGGCGAAACAGGTTGGCCGGATCGTAGGTGTCCTTGAGCGCGACCAGGCGGGCGTACGTGGCGTCGCCGTAGGCGTCCCGGACCCGGTCGGCCTCGGGCGTGAAGTTGAGGTAAGCCGCACCGGTCCCGAACGGCCGCATGGCCGCGGTGAACGCCCGGTTGCCCGTGATCATCGGCTCGTCGCCGGCCGGGTCGGCCCAGATCGAGATCGGATGGAACAGGTAGCGCGCGTCGCGGTGAGAGAATGCGGTGGCCTCGTCCGGCACCGCGGCCACGGCCTGCCCGATCCGGAAGACGACCATCTGACTCAGCGGCGCGCCGAGCGCGGTCAGGCCGGCGGCGTGGACGAGGAAGGTGTCGATCGCGGCGTCGCTGAACCCGGGCATGTACTCTCCGCGCGCGTAGCTGCGCCGTCCGGGCGGCGCGAGCGGGTCCAGGACCGCCTGGAAGGCGGTGTAGGGCATCGGGCCGACGTGGTCCACGGCGGGCCCGAGCTCCCTGAGCGGCTGCACCGCGGCCGCCCCGTCGTCCGGGTCGCCTACGTAGAGCACGGGTATGCCGAGCACCGGCTGGCCGTGCAGGCGCGCCGGGACGAACGGCTCGGGCGGCGCGGTGATCACGGCGCAGCCGGTGGACACCTCGTCGGGCGCGCCGTCGGCCCAGTCGCGCCAGCGGCGCAGGACCTCCGGCGCACGATCGACGGGGAACACCATCAGCCCGGCGAGCACGGTCGGGCCGAGCGGATGCAGGCGGAACTCGAACTCGGTCACGATGCCGAAGTTGCCGCTGCCGCCGCGGATGCCCCAGAACAGGTCGGGATGCTCCCGCTCGCTGGCGCGCACCACCCTTCCGTCGGCCAGGACCACCTCGACGGAAATGAGGTTGTCGCAGGCCAGGCCGTGCCTGGACGACGTCCAGCCGTATCCGCCGCCGGTGGTGAAGCCACCGAGCCCGGTGGTGGTGACGCGGCCGCCCGGGGTGTGCAGCCCGTGCGCCTGGGTGGCGGCGTCGAACTCGCCCCACAGCACGCCGCCCCCCGCCCGCGCGGTCTGTGCCAGCGGGTCGACCGCGATCGACTTCAGCCCGCCGAGGTCGATCACAATGCCGTCGTCGCAGGTGCTGAGGCCGGAAAAGCTGTGACCGCCGCCGCGGACCGCGACCTGCCCGTGCTCGCGGGCGGCGTGCACGGCCGCCACGACATCGGGCGTGCTCGCGCAACGGGCGATCAGGGCGGGCCGACGGTCGATCATCGCGTTGAAGACCCGGCGGGCCTCGTCGTAGCCGGGCTGCTCCGGCCCGATCAGCTGGCCCGAGAACCCGCTGGCCAGGGCGGCTGCTGGATGGGTGGTGCTCATCGCTCCTCCTCCGGTTGGTCATCTACCGGGCACCACCTTGACCAGGAGAGCGTTCCGTGAGCGTTCCGCGGATCCGTTCCGCGAACGCGCGCGCCCGCTGGCGCCGGGCCACCGCGAGCGCACGCTCGAGTTCCGCTCCGACCTCACCGGATGGAGCGCCGAGTGCCGCCAGGAACGTCGCGCGCAGCCGCCTGATCTCGGCCTCCCACAGCTCGGCGCCGCGACCCATCTCGAGCGCCTCGTCGGCCAGCGCGAGTCCGGCCTCGGGCCGCCCCGCCAGTGCGTAACCCTCGAGCAGCAGCCGGGTGGCCACGCCGGGCATGCCGGGCGCGGGCGCCGGCCCGCCTGCCAGCTGCGCGCGCACCACCTGGATGCGGCTGAGTCCCTCGTCCGTTCGGCCCTCGAGGACGGCAAGGTGGGCGGCGAACAGCTCGGCGGCCAGCCGGACCTGGGCCGGACCTTCGTCCGCTGGAGCGGCGGCGAGCACCTGGACGTGGTGGCGGAACTCCCCGGCGTCGCCACGATCCATGGCGACGATCGCCGCCCATATCCAGGTGACCGCGCGGCTGTAGGCGTGCGTGGACTCACCGGCAGCCCGTAGGGCGAGGCCACGCTCGCGGTCGGCTCCGCCGGAGTCGCCGAGCAGCCAGAGCGTGTGGGCCAGGCGCAGCCGGACCAGAAGCTCCGGGTCCTGCCCGTAGCGCAGCACGTGCGCCCGGCGGCGTTCGGGCCGGAAGCGCTCCATCGCCGCCTCGAAGTGAGCACGAGCCTCGGTCAGCCGACCCGGCCAGTAGGCCGCGATGCCCTGCAGGTAGTCGCTTTCCACCCAGAGCACCTGGTCGTCACCTGTTTCGGCCCGGGCGCGCAGCTGCCCAGCGAAGCCGCGGGCGCGGTCCCACTTACCCCGGGTCAGCGCGGCCATCGCCAGTGACCAGACCAGCGGCGGCTCGGGCTCGCGACCGAGCTGCCCGGCGAGGCGGAGGGCCCGGGCGTGCGCCCGCTCGATTCGCTCGGACTGGTAGCCCTCGCAGGCAAGCAGCGGCGCGGGTAGCGCGGTGAGCAGCCGCAGCTGGAGTCCGGCGGTACCGGGACCGGCAGGCAGCTGCCCGGACAGCGCCAGGGCACGCTCCAGCGCGCGGACCGCGTCGGCGTGGGCGTGCAGCCACTGGGCCGCCTCGGCCGCCCGCTCGTACCAGCGGATGGCCTGCGCGGCCGCGCCCGCCTGCTCGTAATGCGGCGCGATCGCCGCCGGGGCCGGGTCGTCGCCGCGCTCCAGCGCCCGCGCGATCTCCAGGTGCAGGTGGCGGCGGCGCGGCGGGCCGAGCCCGGCGTAGGCGGCATCCCGGATCCGGCCGTGGCTGAAGTCGTAGGCGTTCGGCCCGTGCGCGCGGAGGATCCCGCGGCGCCACAGCTCGTCCAGCGCGGCTACGAACGCCTGCTCGTCCAGCCCGGCCGCGGCGGCCAGCACGTCCGCGGTGAACGCCCGCCCGACGGCCGCGGCGATCCCGGCCACGGCGGCGGCATCCGGCGAGAGCCGCGCCAGCCGGCCGGCGATGACCGCCTGCACCTTCGAAGCAGCCGCCGGGGCGTCGGGGCGCAGCGCCTCGACCACGAACAGCGGGTTGCCCTCGCTGTGAGCGTAGAGGCGGCCGAGCCCGGCTTGGTCGAGCGACGCGCCGGTGATGTGCCCGGCGAGCAGCGCGGTGTCCTCGCGGCCGAGCCGGGCCAGCCCGATCTCGGTGAGGTGACCGGACGCCTGCAGAGCCGTGGTCAGCGTGGTGAGCGGGTGGTGCTCGTCGAGTTCCTCGCGCCGGGCGGTGGCCGCGACGAGAAGGCGGCCGGCCGGCGCCGAGCGGATCAGGTAGTGGATCAGGCGCAGCGACTGGGCGTCGGCCCACTGCGCGTCGTCCACGATCAGCAGCAGCGGCGCGCCCGCGGCGCGGAGCGCGCGGGCGATCGCGCCGGGCAGCCGGTGCCGCAGCTCCGCCTCGGGCAGCGGCCCGGGCGGCGGTACCTGGCCGGCCAGTTCGGGCAGCAGCCGGGCGAGCTCGGTCAGGTCGGGCCGAACGAGCCGGGTCAGCCGCGCCGCCACCGGCCCGGAGCGGAGCCACGCGGTGGCGACCCCGAAGGCGAGCGGGCCCTCGGCGGGGTAGCCGCGGGCCTCGGCGGTCACCGCGCCCGCGTGCGCGCGCAGCTCGTCGACCAGCCGGGTCTTGCCGATGCCCGCCTCGCCGGTGACCAGCACCAGCTGCGGACGCCCGGACGCCGCCGCGTGCCAGGCCGCGACCAGCCGGGCCCGCTCGTCGTCGCGTCCGACCAGCGGCGGGGAGCCGGGTACCTTGCCGGCCCGGCTGACGCTGGCTTGGCCGCCGGTGACGAGGGACTCGTAGACGGCCCGGGTTTCCGGTGCGGGCTCGATGCCGAGTTCGGCTTCCAGCGTGGTGGCGCACACGTGGTAGGCGCGGACCGCCCGGGCCCGGTCCCCGGACGCCTGGCAGAGCCGGATCAGCAGCCGGTGGTACTCCTCGCGCAGGGGATCGCGCGCGACCAGCCGCTCGGCGCAGCGGATGGCTTCGGGCCAGCGGTGATCCTGCTCGTGCTGGCGGGCGAGCCGCTGCAGCGCTTGGGCGTGCAGCCCGGCGAGCCGCTCGCGCTCGGCGGTCAGCCAGTCGTCGTAGCGGCCCTCGAGCAGGTCGCCGGCGTAGAGCCCGACCGCTTCGGCGGGCCGGCCGGCGGCCACGGCCCGCTCGAACTGCTCGACGTCCAGCCACAGCGGCGCGTCCGGCCGCCAGCGCAGCGTCCGCGGCCCGATCTCGATCAGCCGGTCGGCGTCCGGCAGCGCGCGGCGCAGGTTGTGCAGGACCTTGCGCAGGTTCGTCTGCGCCTGGCCGTCGCCCGAGCCGGGCCAGAGCAGGAACGCCAGGCGCTGCCGCGGCTGCGGCGCGTCCCGGTGGAGCAGCAGGTAGGCGAGGAGGGATTCGGCCCGGCCCGAGTCGAGCGACGGGAGCGGCTGGTCATCGAGCTGGAGGTGCACCGGGCCGAGCAGGCGCACGCGCAGGGTGTTCTGGGGCATTCGCGTGCTCAGCCTGGGCCGTCCGGCGGGGAGTAGGAGCAGCGGGTGCCGGTCCGGACGGCCTGGTCGAGGTGGGCGGCGGCGGCCGGGGCGCGGTCGCGGATCTTGGCGATCGCGGCCCTGATGGCCCGGGTGACGTTGAGCCGGGCCCGTTCGGATTCCGCGCCGAGGCGGCGTGGCCTGCCGCCGAGCCCGGTCGCGGCGGCGAGCTCGCGGACCAGGAAGTCCTTCTCGGCGCGCAGGCGGCTGGCCCGCTCGGTATCGTGCCACGCCTCGGCTTCGGCGAGGTCCTCGTCGAGGCCGGCGAGGCGCTGCCGGTAGGCGGCCCGGGCCTGCCGGTCGAGGACCTCGTCGGCCCCGGTTCCGGACGTGTCGTGCAGCCCGTCTTCTGCCGGGGCCGCGGCGGCCGGGCCGGTGGCGGCCGCGAGCCGGGCTAGGTCCGGGGCGGCCAGGTCCCGGCCGGGCTGGCGGATGAGCAGGTCCAGGTAGCGCAGGCCCAGGCTGTCCGGTACCCGGGTCACGGTGTCCGCGAAGCCGACGAGCCAGAAATCGTCTTCCTGCCGCAGGGTGAGGTCACCGGGTTCGCGGGGCTGTTCGGCCTGGTCGAGGACGGCGAGCAGCTTGGTCATGCCGCAGTCGGCGGCGATGGCCCGGGCCTCGGCGAGCGCCGCCGACGCGGCGGAAGGGTCCAGCAGCCGCGCGTGCTCGTGCAGGGTGTGCGCGAGCATGGGCCGGGCGCCGAGCCGCCGGTGGCAGCCGGCCGCCGCGCGGTAGTGCCGGTCGGCCGCCGCGGTATCGCCGCTCAGGGCGGCCAGGCCGGCCAGGTAGAAGTCGGTGGAGCCGGAGCACATGACCGCCCCGGCGGCGACGGCGGCGCGCCCCGCGTAGGGGGCCAGGGCCTGGTAGACGCGCGGCGCGTGGCCGGCCGCCCGCAGCACGACGCAGTCGCGGGCGAGCAGGGTCAGCGCCCATAGGTAGAGCATGTCCGGGCGCATGGTTCCGAGTCCGGTGCCGACGAGCTCGTCCAGCCGTCCGCGGGCCTGCTCGACCGCGCCGCGGGCGGCCTCGACCTGGACCAGGGCCGCGGCGTGGGCCACCGACAGGTTCGACCGCGCCACCAGGTCACGCAGTTCCCGCTCCATCCACTGTTCGTCGCCCTCGGGCAGGTCGGCGTGCAGCCAGATGGCGAACAGCTGGCCCCAGTAGACCGCGCCTGCGTCGGGCAGGCCCGCCGCCTGCCCGGTCTGGAACGCCCGCCGGGCGTTCTCGGCCGCGGCGGCGAAGTCACCGGTGAGCGCGGCCAGGGTCGAGCGGCGGGACAGGGCGGCCAGCCTGACGGCCGGCTGGCGCAGCCACTCGGCCATCCGGTCGAGCTCGGGCAGGACTCGCTGGGCGGCGGGGCCGTCGCCGAGTTCGAGGAGGTGGGTCAGGCGCAGGACGCGGCCGTCGAGCTCGGTCACGGGTTCGCGGGCCCGCTGGGCCGCGGTGACGATGTCATCGGCCGCGGCGAGCGCGTCCGCGGGGTCCTGGGTGCCCCACAAGACGTAGTGCCGGGCGGTCAGCGCGGTGGCGAGGGCCGTGGCGGCGGCGTGGCCCGGATCGCGGGATGCCGCCGCGCGCGCGTCGAGCACGGCCCGTTCGGCCGTATCCCGGGCCTCGGCCGGTGCGGCGGCGAGCGTGATCGCCAGCCGGGCCAGGGTGCGGGCGCGCAGCGCGTGGTCGGCCGGGTCCAGCGCCGCGGCCGCCTCGCGGAGCAGCGCGGTCACGGTGTCCGCCGGGGCGTTGAAGTCGAGGTGCTGGGCGTTCAGCAGCGCCGCGGCGGCCAGCAGCCGCGGCTCGTCCGCGTCCCGGGCGAGCCGGACGGCTTCGTCGATGACCCCGGCCGCGGCGGGGTCGGGGCCGGTCTTGGTCAGCGCCTCGGCCAGGCTGAGCAGCAGCCCGGCCCGGCTTGCCGGGGTGGTCCGCGCCGCCCGGCGCTGCACGTCGAGGGCCTGCCGGAAGTGACCGGCGGCTTCCTCGTAGGCCAGCGCGGTCAGCGCCTCCTGACCGGCCAGCCGGAAATGGTGCACGGCCCGGTCGGCGGCGTCGGCGCTGGCCGGGACGGCCCGCAGGAAGTGGTAGGCCAGTTCGGCGTGACCTGCCCCCGCGTTGTTCTCAAGCACCGCTGCGATCCGGTGGTGCGCCTGGGCCCGGGACTGCGGCGAGAGCTCGGCGTAAAGGGTTTCCCTGATCAGCGCGTGCCGGAACCGGTACACCTCGCCGACGTCCTGGCCCGGGCCGAGCAGGCCGGCGGCGGTGGCGTCGTCGCACAGCCGGGCCACCGGTCCGGCCGGGACGTCCAGCGCCGCCGCGACCAGGGCCGGGTCGATGCCGGGGCCGAACGCCGCCGCGGTGGCCAGGATTTCCTGGGCGGCAGGAGTGTTGTCGCCGGCCGCGGCCCCGGTCTTAGCCGCCCCGAGCCTGGCGACCTGGCGGCGGACGGCCTGCCGGATGCCGGCCGGGACCGGCACCTCCTCGACCGTGGCCGCGCCAGGGCCGAGCAGGCGCGCCACCTGGGAGACGAACAGCGGGTTCCCCTCGCTGCGGCGCTGCACGACGGCGAGCACGTCGGCGCCCGCGCCGGGCAGCATGAGCCGGATGTCCCCGGCGGACAGGCCCGCCAGGACCAGCGGCGGGCTGGCCGACTCCAGCGCGGCGATCACGTCGCTGACGTCCGGGTCCAGGGCCGCCTCGGCGGTGCGGTAGGTGGCGAGCAGCAGGACCCGGGACAGCCGCGCGGCCGCCGCGAACCGCAGCAGCAGCGCCGATGGGCGGCCGGCGGCGTGCAGGTCGTCGAGGATCACCACCAGCGGCGCGGCTCGCGAGGCCTGGTCCAGGACCGTGCCGACGGCGTCGAAGAGGGTCAGCCGGGCCACGTCTCCGGATCCGGTGAGCTCCTGGACGGGGCCGAGCTCGGGCAGGAGCTGGGCGAGCACGGCCGCCTGCGGACCGGCCGCGGCGGCGAGCGCCTCCGGCCCGGCCTGCCGGGCGTAGCTCCTGAGCACCTGGACCCAGGGCCAGTACGGCGGGGCGCCGCCCTCCTCCCAGGCGCTGCCCCACAGCACCAGCGCGCCGTCGTTCCTCGCCGCCCGGGCGAAGGCACGGGCCAGCTCGGTCTTGCCGATACCTGGCTCCCCCGACACCAGCGCCAGCCTGGCGTCACCCGTGGTCGCCTGGCGCAGGGCGGCGGAAAGCACGGCCAGCTCATGTGCGCGCCCGACGAACGCTTCCGCGTCCCGCGGCCCCGCCCGCTGCGGCATGCACGCCACCTTCCCGAACCAGGCCCACCCTTCCCTCAAACCATAGCCTTCGCGCAGGCTACGACCCCGTTCACGACCGTTGAACGGTCCGTTCACCGCCGCGGCACGCCTGCACAGGTAGAGGTAACCAAACACGAGGAGGCATCACGATGGACGAGAACCGCGCGGCGGAGTTCACCGGACGGGTCCTGGCCGACAGCGCCGCGGCCGCGACGATCGTGCTGGCCGCTCTGGGCGACCGGACCGGGCTGTTCAAGGACCTGGCCGAACGCGGCCCGGCGACCAGCGGGGAGCTGGCCGGCCGGACCGGGCTCGCGGAGCGGTACGTGCGGGAGTGGCTCGGCGGCATGTTCGCCGCCGGGTACCTGAGCTACGACGACGCCCGGCAGCGCTACGCCCTGCCCGCCGAGCACGTGCCGACCCTGGCCACCGAACCCGGGCCCGCCTTCTTCGGCGGCGTCCACCAGGAGCTGATCGGCGCGATCCAGCGCTACGACCAGGTGGCCGAGGCGTTCCGCCGCGGCGGCGGGGTCCGGCCGGGCGACCTGCACCCCGACGTCTGGGCCGGGACCAGCCGGTTCACCGCGCAGTGGCACCAGAACATGCTGGTCCAGCAGTGGCTGCCGCTGGTGCCGCAGACCTCGGCCAGGCTGCGGGCCGGTGCCCGCGTCGCCGACGTGGGCTGCGGCACCGGGCAGGCGCTGATCGCCCTGGCCCGCGCCTTCCCCGCGATCACCGCGACGGGGTACGACGCGCACCCGCCGTCCGTCGAGCAGGCCCGGCGCGCG
>Ga0335082_10005857_pt1 | contig 13445 bp, 9 predicted proteins | sample Lox_Sample_41_FD_206718 | JGI IMG/M metagenome (GOLD analysis project Ga0335082, IMG submission 206718) | Soil microbial communities from Loxahatchee National Wildlife Refuge, Florida, United States - Lox_Sample_4.1 | ecosystem: Environmental > Terrestrial > Soil > Wetlands | place: USA: Florida... | reverse complement strand
CGGCAGTCCTGGCGAGCGGCCACGGGGCCCTGCAGCCCTGCGACATCCCGGGCCTCGCGGGCAAGGCGCGCTGCGGCGCTCACGAGGTCTGGGAGAACCGCGATACGAAGAAGGGGCGTCGGATCTCGCTCAAGATCGTCGTGCTGCCCGCCACCGGCTCCCCGGCGGCCCCGGACCCGCTCGTGTACCTCGCGGGCGGACCGAGCGAGGCCGCCACCGAGGCAGCGGCCGGCCTGGCCGAGGACCTCGCCGCGATCCGAGAACATCGGGACATTCTGCTGGTGGACCAACGCGGCACCGGCGGGTCGCACCCCTTAAACTGCCAGATGTACGTGCCGCCCGAGAACCTCCAGAGCTATCTCGGAGAGTTCTTCCCGGTCGAATCCGTCCGCCGCTGCCGGGCGGCGCTCGAGAAGGATACGGACCTCACTCTGTACACGACGCCTATCGCGATGGACGACCTCGACGAGGTGCGCGAAGCTCTCGGGTACCCGAAGCTCAATCTGCTCGGCGGGTCGTACGGCACGCGCGCCGCGCAGGTCTACCTCGAGAGGCATCCTTCGCATGTCCGGACAGTCATCCTCCAGGGGGTCGTTCCGAAGGACGACCGGATGCCTCTCCATTTCCCAAGAGGGGCCGAGAGGGCCCTCCAGGGCGTTCTCGACGAATGCGCCGCCGAGGCCTCCTGCCGGTCGGCTTTCCCGAACCTTCGCGAGGAGTCGCGGGCGGCCTTCGAGACGCTCTCCCGCGCACCTGTGCGCACGACCGTCCTGAACCCGGCGACCGGCGAGCCGGCCGAGGTCTCTCTCTCGAGGGACCTGGCCGCGGAGGCGGTGCGCTACATGCTGTACTCCTCCGCCGCAGCCGGAGAGATCCCGGCGGTCCTCCACCAGGCCGCGGGAGGCGACTGGACGCCGCTGGCGGAGCGGGCTCTCTTCGGAAGGCGCGTGATCGTGGGCGGCGGCGCCAACGGCCTGTATCTCTCGATCACCTGCGCCGAGGATGTCCCGTGGATCAAGCCGGGCGAGGGAGAGCGGGCCGCCGAGGGCACGTTCCTGGGCGGGTACCGCCTGCGGGACCAGCGCGCCGCGTGCGCCGAGTGGCCGCGGGCTTCGATCCCCCCGCAGTACTTCGAGCCCGTGCGCTCACCGGCGCCCGTGCTTCTGGTCTCCGGACAGTGGGACCCCACCACGCCGCCGTCGAACGCCGATGCCGTCGCGAAGAGCCTGCCCCATGCGCTCCATGTCGTGGTCCCGCACGGCGGGCACGGGTACGACGGGCTCGAGGGTCTGGCCTGCCTGCAGAGGCTGGAAACCGCCTTCGTCGAGAAGGGGACGACCGAGGGACTGGAGGCCGCCTGCATCGCCGCCATCCGGCGGCCGCCCTTCCGCGTCGAGCCTTTTCAGATGAAGGTCATCTCCCTCGATCCGGCGGCTCTCGCGAAGCTCGCGGGGCGGTATGTCCAGGAGGAGGGACCTCTGGAGGCCACGTTCGAGGTGGCCGGAACCAAATTAGTCGCTTCTTTCGCCGGGGATCGGCTGCTGCTCGTGCCCGTGTCGCCGACGCGCTTTCGGGTGCTCGAGAACCCGTCGGCCGCCGTGAGCTTCGAGCTCGAGAACGACCGGGTTCGCCGTGTCGTCGTGCTGGAGGGCTCGACGCCGATCTTCAAGTTCGCGCCGCGCCCTTAGGGAGGGGGGCTAGAGACCCGGCCGTCCTGCGATCGAGACGTCCAGGATCTCGATGGGATGGGCCGACGCGAGGGACTTCCCGCGCTGGCGCAGGAGCTTGCCGATCTGGAGGGAGCAGCCGGGGTTGGCGGCGGCCAGCAGGTCCGGGGCGGTCTTCAGGATGTTCTCGACCTTGCGGGACCCGATCTCGTCGGCGGACTCGGGCTCGACCAGGTTGTAGATCCCGGCGCTCCCGCAGCACTGGTCCCCGTCGGGAATCTCGAGCAGGGTCAGGCCGGGGATCTGCCGGAGAAGGTCCCGGGGCTCGCGCCGGATCCCCTGCGCGTGAGCGAGATGGCAGGCGTCGTGGTACGCCACCCGGGCCTCGACGGGATGCCGCGGCGCGACCGGGGGCAGGCCGGCCAGGAACTCCGTGACGTCCTTGACCTTCGCCGAGAAGTTCGCGGCCCGCGGCGCCCAGGCCGGGTCATCCGCGAAGAGACGGCCGTAGTCCTTGAGGTGCGAACCGCAGCCGGCGGCGTTGACCAGGATGGCGTCGAAGCCGCCCGTCTCGAACCCCGAGATGAGCTGCCGGGCAAACGCGAGCGACTCCTCTTCGCGCCCGGCGTGCATCGAGAGAGCCCCGCAGCAGCCCTGGCCCGACGGGATGACCGTCTCGCATCCCTCGGCCGACAGCACCCGCAGCGTCGCGGCGTGCACCTTCGGGAAGAAGACCCGCTGCACGCATCCCGAGACGAGCCCGACGCGGGCCCGCCTCGCGCCTGTGGCCTCGATCCGGACGGGCAGGTCCTCGGTGAGCTGCTCGAGGCCCACCGGCGGCAGCAGCGCGTCGAGCAGCCCCAGGCGCCGCGGCAGCAGCCCGGACTTTCTCACCAGCCACTGAAGCCCCGACTTCGTGTAGAGGAGAAGCAGCACACAGAGAGCGCGCAGCCTGCCCGGATAGGGAAAGAGCGCGAAGATCATCTCGCGCCGGAGCCTGTCGAAGCCGCGGCGGGGGTGGTTGTGCTCCAGGCGGGCTCGGGTCTCCTCGATCAGCACGCCGTACTTCACTCCGGAAGGGCAGGCCGTCACGCAGGCCATGCAGCCCAGGCAGCGGTCGAAGTGCGCGGCGACGGGCTCGGTCCAGCCGATCTTGCCCTCCGCCAGGCCGCGCATCAGGTCGATGCGACCCCGGGGCGAATCCATCTCTTCGGCCCACGAGACCCAGGTCGGGCAGACCGGCAGGCAGAAGCCGCAGTGGACGCAGTCGTCGAGAGGGGCGCGGCCCAGGGCCTCCACGCTAGATTCCTCCCACGAACCGGCCCGGGGCGAGACATCGGCCCGGGTCCAGGCGCTGCTTGACGCTCTTCATGAGGGCGAGCGCGGGAGGCGCGCTTCCCCACACCGGCACCCGCTCGCGCACCGGCGGGGGCGCCGCGCGCAGCACGAGCGAGCCGCCCAGCCGCTCGACTGTCGCACGGGCGGAGGAGAGGGCGGAAGCGGCCTTGCCGGGATCGCCCGCGTGGCCCGAAGCGAAACCCAGGCCGAGCGTGGCGTACCAGGCGAAGCCGGGCTTCTCGAGACCTCCCGCGAGCGCCGGGACCACGTCCGAGGCGATCGCTTCGAGCTGGCCCGGCAGCACGGCGACCTTGGCCGAGACCGGAGACCCTACGCGCAGCTGGTCGTGCCGCTCCCAGAACGAGCTCGCGGCCACGGCCGGGAGCTCGTCGCAGGCGCAGTGGAGCTCGGCGGCGACGAGAGCCTTGAGCCTGGCCGTCTGCTCGGCCACGCCGGCCGCGAACCCCTCGAAGCGGATCGCTGTCTCGAAGAGACCGCCGGAACGCCAGATCGCCACGACCGACACCGGCTCGAGCTGAGCCTGCCGCATCTTCCCCACGAGCTCCCACACCTCCGAAGCCTTCCGGTCGGGGACGAGCAGCGTGACGGACTCCTCGGGCAACGGGTGCAGGCGAAACGTGACGTCCGCAATCAAGCCGAGGGTCCCGAGCGAGCCGACCATCAGCTTCGGCAGGTCGAAGCCCGCGACGTTCTTGACGACCTTCCCGCCGCCCCTTGCGACGACGCCGTCGGCCCGCACGATCGTGATCCCGATGATGAGGTCCCGGACGGACCCGAACCGGGCCCGCCTCGGGCCGAAGGTGTTGGCCGCCACGATTCCGCCGAGCGTGGCGCGGGCGGGCAGCGGCGGATCGAGGGCGAGCCTCTGGCCGTTCTTCGACACGGCCTCCTGCAGCGCGGAGAGCGTCACGCCCGCTTCCGCCGTGACCACCTGGTCGGAGGGCGCGTAGTCCAGGACCTTCTGGAGGCGGGCCGTTCGCACGACCGCGTCGAGCCCCTCCGGGGCGGCGCCGACCTCGAGCTCGGTCTCGCCTCCCACGAAGGCGAGACGCCGCCCCTCCCGCGTGGCCGCGCCGACGGTCTCGGCCGCCTCCGGGAGCGTCGCAGGCTCGTAGACGGCCGCGGGCTGGACGCCGAGGATGGCGTCCTCGGCCGTTGCGGCCCGCGACGGCGCCGCCGTCACTCCCGCCATGCCTGCCCCGAGATCTCGGTCGCGTGCGCCCGGTAGGGCCCGGGGCGGTCGCCGCAGAGCCGCGGCGTCGGGAAGACCTTGCCCGGATTCAATAAGCCCTCGGGGTCGAAGCCGCAGCGCACGAGGCCCATCGTGTCGAGGTCCTGGGCCGTGAACATGTCGGCCATGTAGGCCGCCTTGTCGGCCCCGACGCCGTGCTCGCCGGTGATGGACCCGCCGTAGCGCACGCACATCCGGAGGATCTCGCCGCCCAGCTCCTCGGCGGCCTTCTCCTGGCCGGGCAGCCGGGCGTCGTACAGGACCAGCGGGTGCAGGTTTCCGTCGCCCGCGTGGAAGACGTTGGCGACGCGCAGCCCGACGCGCGACGCCATCTCGCTGATCTCCCGGAGGACCTTTGCGATCTCGGAGCGCGGGATCACGCCGTCCTGGACGAAGTAGTTCGGGCTGATGCGGCCGACGGCGGCGAAGGCGCTCTTTCTCCCCTTCCACATGAGCGCGCGCTCGGCGTCGTCGCGGGGCCGGCGGATCTCGAGGGCGCCCGCTCGTCGGGCGAGCTCGATCGCGTTGTCGGCCGTGTGCTCCACTTCGGCCAGGCGCCCGTCCACGTCCATCAGGAGCGCCGCTCCCACGTCCGGCCAGTCCAGTCCCGTCGCGGCCTTGGCCGCCTCGATGGCCAGCCGGTCCATCATCTCGATGGCGGCCGGGACGATGCCGGAGGCGATGATGGCGGAGACGGCGTTGCCGGCCTCGTCGGTCGAAGGGAACGTCGCGAAGAATGTCCGCGTGGCCTGCGGCTTGCGCAGGAGCCGGAGGACCACCTCGGTCACGATCCCCAGCAGGCCTTCGCTGCCAACGAGCACGCCGAGCAGGTCGTAGCCGGGAGTGTCCGCCACCGCGCCGCCCAGGTCCACGATGCGGCCGTCGGCGAGCACGACGCGGGCCCCGAGCACGTGGTTGACCGTGAAGCCGTACTTCAGGCAGTGCGCCCCGCCCGAGTTCTCGGCCACGTTGCCGCCGATGGTGCAGACGCCCTGCGAGGAAGGGTCCGGGGCGTAGTAGTAGCCGGCCTCGCCGACCGCCTTCGAGACGTCCAGGTTGATGACGCCGGGCTGACAGCGCAGGAAGCCGTTGGCGAGGTCCACGTCCAGGATCTTGCGCATCCTCGAAAGAGAGACGACGAGACCGCCCGCGACGGGCAGCGCGCCGCCCGAGAGGCCCGTACCCGCGCCGCGGGCGACGATGGGGAGCCTCGCGTCGTGAGCCAGACGCACGACCGCCGCGACCTCCTCCGTCGAACCCGGCAGGACCACGAGGCCCGGCCGGACCCGGGGGCTCATCAGGCCGTCGCACTCGTAGGTGGAGAGCTCCGTGGGGTCCGAGATGCAGTGGCGATCGCCGACGGCCGCCGCGATCTTCGCGGCCACGTCCCGGGCAACGGCCGCAGGCACGGCGCTCATCGGATCCTCTCTACTCCAGGTGCGGGTACGCGGGCAAGGTCAGAAACTCGGTGTACTCGTCCTTCTCCACCAGGCCGTCCAGAATCTCGACGGCTTCGCGCAGCCGGCCGGCGCTTACGCCGCCGAGCTTTTCGAGCTCCTCGGCCTTGACGGCCTCGTAGAGGTCCCGCGTGACCGGGCGACCGTCGGAAAGCCTGGCCCCGTTGTGGATCCACTGCCAGATCTGCGAGCGCGCGATCTCGGCCGTGGCCACGTCCTCCATGAGGTTGAAGATCGCCGCCGCGCCGTTGCCGGAGAGCCACGAGTTCAGGTACTGCAGCCCCACGCTGACGTTGTTGCGGAAGCCCACCTCGGTGACGCTGCCGCCGGGCACTCGCGTGTCCACGAGCTGGGCCGCCGTCACCGAGACCTCCGACCGCAGGCGCTCCTTCTGATTGGCTCTCCCTCCCAGCGCTTTCTCGAAGATCTCGCGCGCGACGGGCACCAGATCGGGATGCGCGACCCAGGTCCCGTCGAATCCGTCGCCCGACTCGCGCAGCTTGTCCTCCCGGACCTTCGCGATCGCGGCTTCGTTGACCGCCGGGTCCTTGCGGGTCGGGATGAAGGCGGCCATCCCTCCCATCGCGTGAGCGCCCCGCCGGTGGCAGGTCTTGACCAGCATCTCCGTGTAGGCCCGCATGAACGGAACGGTCATCGTGAGCTGCTGGCGCTCGGGCAGGACGAGGTCCTTGCGCCGGCGCAGGGTCTTGATGGTCGAGAAGAGGTAGTCCCATCGGCCGGCGTTCAAGCCGCTCGAATGCTCTCGGAGCTCGTAGAGGATCTCGTCCATCTCGAAGGCGGCGGGCAGGGTCTCGATCAGGACCGTCGCCCGGAAGGTGCCCCGCGGAATGCCCAGGGCCTCCTGGGCGAAGAGGAAGACGTCGTTCCAGAGACGCGCCTCGAGATGGCTCTGCATCTTGGGCAGGTAGAAGTAAGGCGCGGTGCCGCGCGCGAGCCGCTCCTTCGCGTTGTGGAAGACGTAGAGGCCGAAGTCGAAGAGGGAGGCGGAGACCGGGCCTCCATCCACCGTGACGTGCCGCTCCGGAAGGTGCCAGCCGCGGGGCCGGACGAGGAGCGTCGCGATCGTGTCGTTCAAACGATAGGACTTGCCCTCCGGGCTCGTGAAGGCCAGCTTGCGGCGCACCGCGTCGATGAGGTTGGCCTGGCCGACGACCACGTTCGACCAGGTCGGCGACAGGGAGTCCTCGAAATCCGCCATGAACACGGACGCGCCCGAGTTCAGGGCGTTGATCATCATCTTGCGTTCGACCGGTCCCGTGATCTCGACCCACCGCTGCTCCAGATCCTTCGGCGCCGGGGCGACTTTCCAGTCTCCCGACCGGACACCCGCCGTCTCGGAAAGAAAGTCCGGCAGCGCGCCCTGGTCGAAGGCCTGCTGCCTCGCGGCGCGCTTTGCGAGCAGCGCCTGCCGCGTCGGCTCGAAGCGTCGGTGGAGCTCTCCGACGAAGGCGAGGGCGTCCCGGGACAGCACCGTCTCCGACCCCGGCGGGGCCGGCGCGAGCACGCGAATTCTCTCCGTCATCGTGGACCTCTCGGAGTCCGAATTATGTCCTCTTTCCCATCGCTCTCACGGATCGGTTTGTGGCATAGGATTCTTGGAAAATGTCTTGCTGACTTTGCCGCCGCCCGGCGGCCCATGGAGGAAGGCACATGACCGATCGCAACAAGAACCGGAATCCCCGGGGTTTCGGCCGCCGCGAGTTCCTGAAGGTCTCCCTCGCGGCCGGCGCGTCGCTGGCCGCTCCCATGATCCTGGTCCGCAAGGCCTCGGCGCAGGAGCGGGTCCTGAAGGTCGTCCACTGGAAGCACTTCGTTCCCGACTACGACAAGTACTTCGACGTCTTCGCGAAGGAGTTCGGAGAAAAGAACAAGTGCAAGGTCGAGGTGGACTATGTTGCGACGCCGGACCTGCCGACCGCGATCGCCGCGGACATCTCGCGGGGAGGCGGCCACGACGTCTTTCACCTCAACGGCACCGGCGCCTGGCTCTACGACAACATCCTCGTCGACGTCACGGACGTCTCCAAACGGCTTGGCAAGGACTTCGGGCCCTGGATCCCCGAGGCCGCGGCCCTTGCCGACGTCAGGGGCAAGTGGCTCTGCATCCCCCACTGGTACATGAGCTTTCCCTGGATCATCAATCGCGGATACTTCAATCAGGTCGGGGAGGACTACACGGACAAGACCACCTGGCAGGACATCGTGCGCATCGGCGCCAAGCTCAAGAAGGCCGGTTACCCGCTCGGCATCACCATCGCCCAGACCCCGGACTCGAATGACAACCTCGTGCCTCTGATGGACTCCTTCAAGGCCTACATGTTCGACAAGGCCGGCAACATCGCCTTCTCGAAGAAGGAGATCGTCGAGGTGCTCCGGTTCGGCGGGAAACTGTTCCAGGAGACGATGACCGACGAGGTTCTCTCCTGGGACGACACGTCCAACAACCGCTTCATCGCTTCCGGCAAGGGCTCGATGGTCTGCAATCCGATCTCGGCCTATCGCACCGCCGCCAAGGATCAGCCCGACGTCTACAAGAACCTCGCCATCGTCAAGCCTCCGATCGGCGTCGACGGGATCCGCGTGGGCGGCGCCCGCACCATGTCCTACGGCATCTACAACTTCTCGAAGGTCCAGGACCTCGCCAAGGAGTTCCTGTACGCGATGAACGCCGAGTCCCTGAAGGGCATGGAGGCTTCGACGGGCTACAACCATCCGTATCTCAAGGCCTTCACGAAGAAGCCCATGCCGGTGATCGGCAAGGAGCCCAAGCTCGAGCTGCTGCAGGACTACCAGGACTACGTGAAGTTCATCGGCTATCCCGGCCCCATGACCAAGACGGCGACTTCGATGTACGCCAAGTTCATCGTCCCGACGATGTTCGCCGAGGTCTGCAAGGGCAAGGATCCCCGCTCGGCCATGGACGAGGCCGAGCAGAAGCTCCGTGCCGTCTAATTCCGTCGCCGGCAGCGCGCCCGTCGAAGAGGGGCGCGCTGCCGTTTCTCGTCCCTAGGCCATGGCTGACGTCATTCTCGAGAAGGTCGAGAAGCGATTCGGCGACGTGCGGGCAGTCGCCGGCATCGACCTGAAGGTCCGCGACCAGGAGTTCCTGATCCTGGTCGGACCGTCCGGCTGCGGCAAGACCACGACCCTTCGAATGATCGCGGGCCTCGAGGACGTCACGAGCGGCGACATCAGGATCGGCGGGCGCTCCGTCACACACCTGGCGCCCCGCGACCGCGACATCGCCATGGTCTTCCAGAGCTACGCGCTCTACCCGCACATGACCGTGGGCCGCAACATGGCCTTCTCGCTGCGTCTGCGCGGAATGCCGAAGAAAGAGATCGACGAGCGCGTCCGGCAGGTCGCCGAGATCCTGGGCCTGTCCGAGCAGATGGAGCGCAAGCCTCGCCAGCTCTCGGGCGGCCAGAGGCAGCGAGTGGCGGTCGGCGCGGCGCTGTGCCGGCAGGCGGGCGTGCTCCTCTTCGACGAGCCGCTCTCGAACCTGGACGCGAAGCTGCGCGTCTACATGCGGACAGAGCTCAAGCGCCTCCACCAGTCGATCAAGTCCACCATGGTCTACGTCACGCACGATCAGGTCGAAGCCATGACGATGGGAGACCGGATCGTGATCATGAACGGCGGCGTGATCTGCCAGGTAGGAACGCCTCTCGAGATCTATGACCGGCCCGCCAACCGCTTCGTCGCGGGGTTCGTCGGCAGCCCGCCGATGAACTTCTTCGACGGGCAGCTCGCCGAGGATTCCGGAGGCCTCACCCTCCTGCTGACGGGAGGCGTTCGCTTGCCGCTCTCTCGCACGGACTCGGGCTCCGGCGGGCGGCGCGTGGTCCTTGGCCTCCGGCCCGAGCACATCTTGCTCGCCCCGGGGATCCGGCCGCTGTCCGAGGCCGGGCGGGCGGCCACCCGACAGGAGGCGAGGGTTCGGGCCATGATCGAGGTCGTCGAGCCCCTCGGGCACCGCGTCATCGTCACGGCCCGCAGCGGCGCCGGCGTCTTCCAGATGGAAACCGAGCTCCACGCGAGCTTGAAGCCGGGCAGCGAGACGGACCTCTGGTTCGACATGACTCGCGCCTATCTCTTCGATGCGGCGACGGAGGCGGCGATCTGATGGCCGACGACGCCGGCACGCGGCGGCTCCGGCTCCTCGACCGCGAGGCGCCTCTGGGCTACGTCCTCGTGCTTCCGGCTGTGGTGTACCTCGCTCTCTTCATCGCATACCCCTTCTTCATGTCCATCTATCTCTCCCTCACGGACGCCCAGGCCGGCAACCGCAAATGGACCTTCGTGGGCTCGAAGAACTACTCCAAGGTCGAGAACTACCAGATTCTCGCCAGCGACTTCGTCCTCGCCAGCGTGCCGACCGAAGCCGAGGCCAGCGCTCTCGTCGCCGCGCGCGGAGAAGGCAAGGTCGTCACGGCGGCCGACGGCAGAGCCTTCCGCGCGAGTCTCGTCGTCGGAGGCCGGACGATCCCGGTTCTCCGCATGGACAAGGAGGACGACGCGTCCTTCGTCGGCGGCACGATCCTCTCGGACCTCGACTGGAGGGTCGAGAAGACCTCGAGCGGTTTCCGCGTCGTCGCCCACACGCCCGACGCTCCCATCACGTTCGGCCCCTTTCCGGATCGCGCGGCCTTGAAGCGCGGCGAAACGGAGACGGTCCTCGTACCGGCCACCATGAAAGCGAAGGCGAACGGCAAGGGCGTGATGCAGGACCCCAACTTTCTGCTCGCTCTGAAGAACACCTTCAAGTACACGTTCGGCACCGAGATCATCAAACTGTGCATCGGGATCCCCTGCGCGATGCTCCTGAACCGCCGCTTCGGCGGCCGGAGGGTCCTGCGGGGCCTCCTCGTCATCCCCTGGGTCATCCCGATCGCCATCTCCGCCCAGGCCTGGCTCTGGATCCTCGACTCGACGTACAGCGTCATCAACTGGTGCCTGGTGCACTGGGGCCTCCTCGCCCCCGCCCACATCATCAACTTCCGCGGGGACAAGGACTGGGCGATGCTTTCGGTCATACTCGTCAACGTCTGGCGCGGCTTCCCGTTCACCACGATCGTCATCCTGGCCGGCCTGACGGCGATCCCTGACGAGATCCTGGAGCGCGCGCGGCTGGACGGCGCGAACGCCTTCCAGCGCTTCCTCTACATCATCTCGCCGATGGTGCGGCCCATCCTGATGGTCTCGCTGCTCTTCTCGGTCATCTTCAGCTTCACGGACTTCAACACGATCTGGATCATCACGAAGGGCGGCCCCTACGACCAGACGCAGGTGCTGTCCACCTACGCCTACCAGCTCGGCGTCAATGCCGGCTACCTCGGCAAGGGCGCGGCGGTCTCGCTCTTCATGTTTCCCCTCATGGCGGTCATGGTCTTCTTCATGCTGCAGTTCCTTCGGAAGGAGGCGTGATGCCGCCGCAGTGGCTGGCAGTCTGGAGGCGGCTCAAGCCCCAGCTGTTCTCCTACGCGGGCCTGGCACCCTTCCTCGGCTTCGCGCTGTTCCCCTTCTACTGGGGTCTCATCACCTCCCTCAAGGCCGACGCGAACCTCTATGACCTCAAGGCCAACCCCTTCTGGTTCGCGGCTCGGGACAGGACGACGGGCAGGCCCTACCACAAGGACATCATCGTTCCGGCCTCGTTCGCCGAGGGGCCGATTCGCTGGCGAACCGGGATCGGCGCCCACACGACCCGGAGCGACAGCGAACAGAACCCGGCCGCCATCGCTTTCATCGGGGACCGCAAGATCGAGAGCCCCGTGGACGGTGAGCTTTCGGAGATTCTCGTCAAGGACGGCGAAACGGCCCACCCCAATGACGTGATCGGCGTCATCCGCGTCGCGAGCCCGACGCTCACGCACTACAAGTACCTCAAGACCACGCCGTTCTACACGTGGCTCCGGGTGAGCCTCGTGACGGGCTTCGTGGTCGTCGCGATCACCCTGCTGCTCGCCGTGCCAGCGGCCTACGGCCTCGCTCGCCTGAGGTTCGCGGGCAACCGGCCGATCGGCATCGCGATCTTTCTGACCTACCTCATCCCCTCCACGATCCTCTTCATCCCCTACTCGCAGTTCGTGGGCGCCCTGAAGATCGACAACACCGTCTGGTCGCTCATCCTGACCTATCCGACCTTCACCGTCCCGTTCTGCACGTGGCTCTTGATGGGCTTCTTCCGCAGCGTGCCCAGGGAGATCGAGGAGCGGGCCCTGCTCGACGGCGCAACGCGCCTGCAGATGCTGCGACTCGTCGTGATCCCGGTGGTCCTTCCGGGGATTCTGACGGCGGCCATCTTCGCGTTCACGCTATCCTTCCAGGAGTACGTCTACGCCCTGACCTTCATCAGCTCGACCGCAAATCGCACGATCCCGGTCGGGATCAGCGTCGAGATGGTGCGGGGCGACGTTTACTTCTGGGGGCCGCTCATGGCCTCGGCGATCGTCGGCTCGATCCCCGTCGTGATCCTCTACGCCCTGTCGCTCGACTATTTCATCTCGGGAATGACGACCGGCGCGGTGAAGTAGACGCCCTCGCCGGCCCGATCCGTCGCTGAGGGCCCCGAAGATTCAGCGCCGGATGGCGACGACGACGAGCCGCTTGGGCCCGTGGACACCATAGGCCAGCGTCTGCTCGATGTCGGCGGTCTTGCTCGGGCCCGAGATGAGGAGTGCATTGGGAGGCATCTGGCCGGCCCATCCCTCGCTCGCGAGAGCGCTCCAGAAAGTGTCGTGAATGGCCGCGGTGTCGAGCAGGGCGATGTGGACCGGGGGCACCAGGGACATGAGCCGGGGCTCCTCCGGGGAAGGCCAGAGGATGAGCCCGCCCGTCTCGGCGATGCCGCCGCGCGTGGTGGTGAAGCCCGCGTCGATGCCCTCGAAGAGCTCCTGTTTCCACTCCTCGACGGGCCGGTCGTAGGGCACGAGCCTGGGTCCCGGCCCGGCCGGCCAGGATTCCGCCAGGCGCCGCCCGGCCGGCGTCGCGGGCGCGTAGAGCAGCGTCGAGAGGCCCGCCTGGAGGACCACGTCGCGCACGGCCGCCGGCCAGCCTTCGTCGGTCGTTTCGACGAATTCCGCCTTGACCGCCTCCATCATCCTCTTCAGGCGCGGGTACCGTTCCGCGCCGGGCCAGGTCTTGCGCCGCATCACTTCGAAATCGGAGGGAGGCGGCGCCTGAGGCTTGCGCGCCGCGAGCCGGGCCAGGATTCTCTCTCGCGCGCGCTCCGGCTCCGTCACCGCGTCCGCTCCCACAGGAACTGAGCCAGGTGGACCGCCCGCACGGAGTCTCCCCGGGCCTCGAGCCGGCCGCCGATGTTCATCAGGCAGCCTCCGTCGCCGGCCAGAAGCGTCCCGGCGCCCGTGGACACGACGTCGCTCGCCTTGTCGTCGACCATCGCGGCCGAGATTTCCGGCTGCCGGACCGCGAACGTGCCTCCGAAGCCGCAGCACTCGAGCTCCCGCGAAAGCGGCTTGACGGAGACGTTCGCGAGCTGTGAGAGCAGCTGCCCGGGCTCGTCCGAGACGCCCATCTCGCGCAGCGCGTGGCAGGACGTGTGCCAGGCGACCGTGACCGGATCTCCCCTGTCCGTCAGGCGCACGTCCAGCACGCGGACCAGGAACTCCGTCAGCTCGTGAACACGCGAGGCGAACGCCTCGGCCTCGGCATGGAACGGGTCGCCCTCGAAGAGGGCCGGGTAGTGCC
>Ga0335082_10005856_pt1 | contig 13445 bp, 19 predicted proteins | sample Lox_Sample_41_FD_206718 | JGI IMG/M metagenome (GOLD analysis project Ga0335082, IMG submission 206718) | Soil microbial communities from Loxahatchee National Wildlife Refuge, Florida, United States - Lox_Sample_4.1 | ecosystem: Environmental > Terrestrial > Soil > Wetlands | place: USA... | reverse complement strand
TGTAGTTCACGAGTACACCCAGGGGCGCCAGGTGCTCGTGTACGTGAAATTCTTCCTGTACCAGAATTTCATTTTCTGGCGGTTTGCCGTGAAACGATTCGTACATGGCGGCCGCCTGCTCGTGGGGGTTCGACGGATTGCCGCGGTGCTTGCGGCCGGCGATGGCTCGGCGCGTCATTTCCGCCTGTCCGTACTTCTTTCGGCCGGCGGCAGCACAGACGGCGCGCGGGTCATCGGCGGTGCCGGCTGCGGTCACCGATTCGACGCATTCCTCGAAGCGCGTTTTTCCCCGTGGGTTCGGCACAAACGTGTGAGTGTCGCCCACGGTGAGCCATCCGGTCTCTTTGTGATAGATGGCTTCAAATGCCGGATGCCCGTAGGTGCCGGGTCCGGTCGATTCCTGCGATGCCGCGTAAATGAGTTGGTTGTCATCGTAGGAGACGCCCGGGGTATAGCCGGCGAGCGTCACGGTGGCGCGCAATTCATCGAGCGTTGGCGGCGCCGGGTTGCGGGTGCCGGCCGCGGTGCAGACTGCGTACGCGTTCACCGGGCCGCCGCGGGCCTGCACGTCACGTACGCACCGGTCGAATTTGTCGGGGTTGCGCTTTGGATAAAACACGGAATGTCCGCCCTGGAGGTCATGACGCTTCGCCGGCCTGCCGGTTTCGTTCGCTACTTTTTGCGCGGCTTGGTTTGCGGCTTTGATATCGGCAAAATATTGCCTCTGGCCGTCGCTTTCGACCCAATAGGGATAAGCGCTCGGGTTCGGCTGCAAGCGTTCCGGATGCCGCGCAAAGTAGGCCTGCTCGGCGAGCCTGACGGCGCGCCGGTAAGTCTTCTTTGGCGTCCATACTGAGTAGGGCGAACCGATGGGCGTACCGATGCTCGTGTGTCGCTGGGTGACGATGATAGCCGGGATGCCGTTGCGCTCGAGCGCGTCTTTGACGTCCTGCGCGTCCTGCGCCTGGTCGCGGATACTGACCACTTCGTAATTGCGGGGCACTTCGGCCGGCCGCGGATTGCCTTTTTCTCCCACGATTGCACCTGCCCATTTCCTCGGTAGGTCGAGCACCGTGCCTAAGACCTTGCCGGTGGTGTCGGTAAGCCGGTCGTATTGTTTGAGCGCGGCGCGGCCGGTCTGCTTCAGGTCATCAGTTACCGGGTTGCCGGCCGGTATTGTGCGATGCCACAAGGTCGGGTCTTCGTCGCGGTGTCGCGTCCCATGTTGGTACGCTACTGCGAGCTTGCCGGCGGACGTTCGCACTTGAATCGAATGCGCCGCTCGCTCCAATTTGCTTCCCGGAATGGTTTTAGCAATGGCTCGAGCTCGTTCGGTAGCTTCCTCTTTGCTAATCCATTCCTCTGGATTCTCGGAACTACCGCGGTCCCATTGGCTTGCCTTGGCGGAAAGCTGCGCGCGACGTTTCATCAATCTGGCTACTTCGGCCGGCGAACTGGTGCGCGCCAGCTTTTGATTGATAGCGTCGATTTGTTCCGCAATGAGATTCATGCGGTTGTAGTCGCGTCGTAATGGTGGGCCGCCGATTTCCGGCGCCGGGTTGCGCCGCTTCGCTTCCGGCCGCTGACTGAGCCGTAGGAAATATTCGGCCTCGTTGTCATAGCCGGCGAGAACGTTAGGGTCGACGGGACGGCCGTCCGCCTGCATGCGCCGGATGTACCAGCGTCTCGCATGATCGAGGTACCCGATGGCGCGCCGTAAGTCTCTTTCGCTGGCGTCCTCCGGGCTCGCCGAAACATGCTGGAAATGTTCGGTCCATTCCCGATAGGATCGGTCTTGCACTGATTCGTTAAGGTCCGGAGGGTTGTGGCGCCGCAACTGGCTGGCGAATTTGGCGCGCCTCGCTGGAGGGGTCGCCCGGATGATCGATACCGCCTCGTGGACGGGCATATCGCTTACCAGACCGTAGTTGTATCCGGCGTATTTCCGGCCTTTGTGCGGCGTGATGGCGCCTACCGCCTGCATCCACTCGCCCACGGTATGGGCGCCTTTCGAACCCGGGTTGTACTGGCGCGTGAGCCGGCCGATTCCCGCGGCGCGCATGGTGTTTGCCTTCGCCGTGTTGCACGATCGGCAGGACCATGCCAGATTTTCGGGCTCGAAGTTTTCCTCGTGGCCGTCGACGTGATCGACTTCCACATTACGCGTTGAGCCGCAGTAACAGCACACTTTCGGGCCGTCGGGCGCATTCTTCTGCGCCCGATAGCGTAAAGCGCGGTCTGTCACTGCGGGGCTTGCCATAGTTAGCCTTGCGGCACAAATTCCTTGACCGGTTTGCCGGCCTCAACCCATTCGGCTAGGCGGGTCTGCTCGGCGATGATGCGATCGGCCGCTTCTTCGCTGTACCCGGCCTTGAGTACTTCGTCTTTGGTTGGCACTCGAACTTTGGCCTTTGCGATCGCAAAGTGTTCGATGATCAGATGGGCGCCACATTCCGAGCAGTCGAGCTCGGCGTTGCCTCCGGGCATCATGGCGCGTACGAGATTGACTTCCCGGCCACAGATGGGGCAGGCGAGCGTGATGAATGGCGATTCGACTTCCGGCACAGCTGCCGGCGCCGGCGAGCCCGCGGGCGCCGGAGCGGGCGCTTCTGTCGGTGCTTGCGTCTCTTCTCCGTGTAGGCGCTCGACGCGGTGCGCGTTCCCGCGCAGCTGGAATGTCGCGATCTGCGCTTCCGACATTTCCATTTGGACAATGCCATCGGGGCGCCTGGGCGACGGGACGTTCAGTCCCATCTGGATTAGCAGGCTCTCGATGTGGCCGTGGGCGTATCCCAGGGCCGGCGTGATTCTCACAATTGGCATGCGTTCCCCTTTCTTTACGATGCGGCGTACTGCGACAGTCTGCGGCCGGCGCGGCCGGCATAAGCTTTGCTCGCTGCCCGGCCTTTGCCAAATAGATCCTTGGCCACATAGATGGCGGCGCCGGCGCCTGCCAGCCATCCCCACATGGGCATGGTAAAGCCTGCGAGTGTGGTTTCTCCGGCGAGCCATGCGCCCGGGCTTCCGGCATTCTCAAGCAGGAAGTTAGAGATCATGTCGGTACCGTACCCGGTGGCGTCGCCCATGCCGTTCAGGCCGTAGAAATTCTGGCCGCCGCCGCATCCGCGGCATCCGCAACCCATGCCGCGGAGTCCGGCGAGTCCGGCCGCGAGATTGTTGGCTACCGGGTTCTGGGGTACCGGAAAAGAGCCGGCGACAAGATCCGCAAGCGTAGGATTGCGCAACCATCTCCCGGGCGCGGTTGCCCCCATCGTCGGCACTAGAACGGTAGACGGTCCCAGGGCCAGAGGATTCTGCGGCACGACAAACCAACCCGGGGCAAGGTCGCTCAATCCGGGGGCGGGGTGAAAGGGTAGCTGCGACATTAGTTTTTTCTCCTATCTCAAAATCAGTAGTCCGGCGATTACGGCGGCGCCGGTAAGCGCAATCATGGTCCACGGGATCGAGCTTCCGCCGGCGCCTGATCCCTGCTGCTCGAGTAAATCGCATCCGACGGTACCTAGCTGGCTTTTCGAGCAGTCGATAGTTGCCGGCTGGCCATCGGTGGCACCGGTTGCGGCACAGGGCGCCGCGGGGTTCCAGCATGCCAAATGAAAGAAGTTCGACCACAGCGAACAGTCGACGGCATTGCCGTTGCCATCGACTACCACATCGCAGGTCTGAATTCCGCGGAGTCCGGAAAGCGACGCGTAGCCTCCAAGCATCATAGCTTTCGGCCTCCTAACAGGAGCGCGGCCGCGATGGCGAGACCGATGTATAGCGCCGTGTTGCTGCTGCCGCTCGAGCTCTGCGAGTTGTCCTGCTGCGTTTGTTGGGTTCCGGTTCCTTTCGGGTATTGCACCTGTCCCGGCTGCTCGGCATTTTGCGGCGCCGTGTAGGCGCCCGGGTTCAGTGCCATAACTGAGGGGCAACTGAGCAGTTGCGGCGCCTGCTGCTGAATGGTCGCCCAAATGGTGGCGTTCGACAGTCCGGCCGCCTGCCATTGGGCGATGTTCTGCTGAACGCTCGAGCAGGTCGGCTGGACAGCGGGCGCAACTGTTACGGGCTGGCCGGTGGGATTGGCCACGGTCACCGGGTTGGTAATGGTGGTGATGGGCGGCTGCGCCGGGATCGAGGTTGGCGGCGTGTAGCCTACGATGGTCGACTGTCCGCCCGGCGTTACCGGAGGGGTGGCGCCATTATCGATGGCGAGTTGGGTTGGGGTGAGCCCGGTTCCTCCGGCCGCGCATGTGGCCGATACTGTCGCTCCCGGGATCGATTCGGCGAAATAGTTTTCGGCGGTGCACTCGTCAGGGAACGACAGAATGACTCCGGGCTGAAAGAGAGCTCCCGGCAAAACTAGCTGGCCACCAATTGATACCTGCCATGCCGGTGGCAGGGTGGTGGTCACCTGTCCGTTATAGACGATAGTGCCGAAAAAGTAGTTTGGCGGCGCCTGGACCGCGGTACCCCCTAGCAGCGATGCCAGCTGCTGCGCGAACTGCTGCGTCGCGTAAAGCCATGCCGGCAGGGGTTGGGGGTCGGGGTCGGGACCGGAAAGCACCATAGGGGCCGGCGCCCACGATGGCGTGATCTGGCCGCGGAACTGCGCTTGCGCGAGCGCGCTCACGTCGATCGCGCCGGCGAGACCGCGGCCGAATCCGCGCAAGCCCTGAAGGCCGGTCGCCATCAGGCCGGTAGGAATTTCGAAGTTCGGCAGATTCGACTGAATCATCATGGCTGCTGGGTCCTCCGGTTGTGCATGCGCTGCATGACCCGGCCAACTCTCGTCAGGCCTCCATTGAGCCGCGACAAATCGATTTCGTGCTCGCCAAAGTGCTCTCTGAGCGCGTCGTCAATCTCGGGCTGGATTTCTTCGACAATGGCGCGCACTAGCGGATTCGGGATGCGGCCGGTGGCGTGTCGCGCTAGCCTTCCCAGAATTTCATCGGCCGAGTGAGTGTTGATTTTGGGCGCCTGATATTTCATCCTCGGCCTCCCAAAATGATGCCGAATGCCAGCACGCTGGCGGCGATAGCAATGTATGCCGCGGTCGGGATGCCGGTGCTCGGCGTACCGCTCGAGCTCGGCGTACCGCTCGATCCGCCCACATTGACTCCGACTCCACAGTCTTGTGTCGGCGGTCCGGTGGTGGGGTCGCATTGCACCGGTCCGACAAATCCGCACGGCACAGTCACCATGGGGCAGGGCAGACCGGTCTGCGCCGGCAGGGATGAGCCGGCGACGTATGGCTCGCCTCCGCCCACTTCCGGAGTAATGGAAGGGTCGTAGGGAGTGAGGGTAATTGTCCCGTCCGCATTGGTCGCCACGGCCGCGAGGCCGCGGAGTCCGGCGAGCGAGGGCGCGACTGGTAGCGATAGCATCATTTGCTTTGCTTCAATCCGGCGTATGCCGCGACTCCCAGCGCAACCCACAACCAGAACGGTACCGAGCAGCTGGGCTGTGCGGCCGCCTGGACAGTCTGCGCCGGCTGGTAACACGATTGATTAGGGCGCCATCCGAATGACATCATGCGGCTACCTTCTTTCTCGGTCGGTGTTGCCTGTGGGCTTCGTCGTATCCGCGCATCAGCGCATTAGCGAACCAGCTGGCCATAGTTGCCTCGTCGGTTGCGATCGAGGGATTCTCCCGGACGTGGGCAACAAAATGCTTCGCCCATTGGCGCGCATCGAAGGATTTCAGGATCGTGCTTCCTGAGGCGGCCTTTCGCTTCATGCGGCTTTTCTCCGGTGTCCAGGGGGTGTTTCGGCATAACCACTGGCCGCGCTATTGGTTTCTCGGTTTGTGGGGCGCGTGGAACTTCGATAGGCCTCATGCGGCGTATCCTCCCGGTCCGCGGTAGCGGAAACGATTTCCGGCGTCTCCCAGTCCGCCCATGCCGGCGAGTCCACTCAACCCGCCTTTGCTCAAGTAAGCCCCCATGCCTGCCCAAAATGCGGTTGCCGTCATGGGCTGGGTTACGTCGATTCCCGGAAACACTGCGTTCAGGTCCGGCGGCCAGGCGCCAGTGTATCCCGCGGGCGCCGTGGGCGAAATGTAAGCGAGATAAAAATTCCAATGGTCGGGCAGTCCCGAAAGCACTCCTCCGCTGGTCGTGAAATTGGGATCCGCCGCCGCCCATTGCTGGATCGCTGCCCATATGCCGGCGAGCGTAGTAGGCGATGAAACGGTGGCACCGGCGGGCGTCTTGTAGGTCGAGGTGGTTGCCGGCGGGGTGGTGGTGGTTGTGTTCTGCGGTGGCGTGGTGCCGGTCGAGCTCGGCGCCGATGTCAGGGATACCGCGGCCGCGATCTGCGCCGCGCTGGGCGCCGTGGCGGACACGTAAAAGAGCTTGGTCGAGGGGCTGTAATAGACGTAGCCCGGTCCGCTCAGAGTCTGCGAACCAACGGTGCCGCTCTGTCCGGCCTGCAGCGAAAGCGGCGTTTGGGTTCCTTGCGCCAGCATGGGCACGGCGTCGGACGGTAGCGAGCTCGCGCCGGTGGCGTTTGCCTTCTGGCTTTCCCACCAGACGTAAACTACTACGCCGGCGCCGATGAGCAGAATTAGCTTCGAGTTCATCGCCTCTTTTTACCTCCCTTGAGAACGTAGTACACTCCCACGGTTCCGAGAATGGCGAGCAGGGGATTCGCATTCACCCAGTTGCCTAACCCGCAGAGCAGAGATGGCGTCTCCGGTTGCACGGTCTGGACAGGCGCCGGCTGTACGATGGTGGGCCACGGGTGCGTAAAGGTAATGGGGCCGGCCGGTCCCTGGTTGGCCTGTGCTTGGGCCAGTGTGGCTGCGGGATCGCCGTAGGGCGATGTCCAGGATGCCGGCGCGCCCGATACCGGGACGCCTCCCGCCGCCATGCTGCTTGCGACCGTGGTATTCGCCTGGGCCGGGGTCGCGGCCGAGATACTGCCTACAATGGCATTCTGCGGGGCCAGTCCCTGCGCGATGGGCGTCGAAAGCTCGGGTACCGTGGCGCCGCCGGGCCCTAAGATTGTTCCCGGCGTATTCGGTGCACTTGCGCGAAACGTCGGAAACCCGGCCGCTCCCAGAGGCGCCGCGCTCGTGGGCGTAGTCCCTTGCGCCGGCAGTTGCGTAAAGAGCGTGTCGTCGTTAATCGGCTGCATGCTCGCCATGGGGGCGATGTCACCTAATGCGTACGGGCTCTCAGGGAAGAAATAAGGGCCGCGGGTGTTGTGCAGTCCGTAGATGCGCGTAACGAAAGAATCGCGCGCGATCTGCCCGGGGTCGACGTGCGAATTAAACGGTCCGGTGGGTGTATGCATCAGTCGAAACCTCCCAGCGCGTACACTGCGACGGCCGCCGCGCCGATCAAAAGAATAGTCGAGCTCGAACCCGCCGGCAGGATACTGCCTCCGGTGTTGGCAACTGCCGGCGCGGGCGTCGCCTGCTGGTCGGCAACCACATCGGGATCGTCCTGGATGGGATAAAGGTATCCCGAAAACCAATCCCAGCATTCGCCGACATCCGGCTCGCCGTACTTCACGTAAGCGAGTAACGGGCTGGTCGCCGACTGGCGCCATTTGCAGGCGCCGGCCTGCCGATCGGAGATACAGTTTTGGCCGGCCGTCCCTAGCCCCTGTTGCGAGCAGCGCTGCACTAGCCCGTTCCAGATATTGTTAAAGACGCTGATCGCGTAGGCCTGTGCGCTTTGAGCGCGCGGCGCCGGCAGGGCGAAATAAGCCTGAATGTTCTGCAGTAGCAGGGGCTCGGCCTGATTCGCCCATTGGCTCGTGACAATGCAGGTTTGTCCGCATCCGGAATTTAGAATCGCTTCTACGGCGAGCGCGATGCCGGCGAGTGCCGGGCCGATCAGCGGAATGATGGTCGAGGTGCCGGCGAGCACGGCGGCGAGCTCGCCCGTGGCCGCGGTTACCGCGATGCTTGCGCCTTGCTGAATTTCGCTCGAGGTCGACGGGCTTGTTCCCAGTCCGCGGAGTCCGCGCAAGCTTCGGCCGGAGACCGCGGGAAGCATCACGCGGTAGGGCTCGGCCGAAATGGCGGGGTACTGGCGCATGGCTATTTTCGTTTGCCTTTCACCTGCACCTTGAAACGTTTGGGATTTCGCTTGGCGCCTTTGGGCGGCCGCGCAAATTTGATGTCGATCTCTCCTTTGCTATCGACTCGCACTTTCGCCGGCGTGTATTGCGTGGGCAGGCCGGCGAGCTCCTGACGGACGTAATGCTTGAGGGCCTTGCGCACGCGGCGCGAGGGCTGGCGGGGATTGCGCTTACCTGACGGCACGCGTAGATATATCAGCCTCGGGTCTTCGCGCGCCACGGCCTTGGCTTCTCGTACTGACAGATCGTCGCGAGGTCCCTCGGTCGGATCGTTGTATTTACGCAGCTTGCCGTCGTACTCGTCATGTTTTTCGGCGTAGCGAATTGCCGTCATGCCGCGTAGAGTATGTGCCATGGCAGTACCTTTCTAGTACGGATTGCAGGATTTGCTAGCCCGCTTTGCGGGAAAATGGGATCGTGCCGGAGTTGCACCCAGGCTCGCTGTTTGTTGTCCTTTCGGGGCCAATGCGAAATAAGTGGGGCACTGTCGTTTGGAAAGTCCGTTGCAGATGCGGTTTCGTACGGATATTGTCCGAGCGAGATTTGAAGCGCTCGGTTTCGTGCGGCTGTGCCAAACGTCTCAGCTTCGGCTCTAACCGCGAACGCGACAAACGAATACGGCGCCTTTACGATTTGGGCCATTCTGTTCAGAAGATCGCGAAGGCCTTTAACCTCAGCGCAACGCGCATCCGGGACATTTGCAGGCGCCGCGATGAATGCCTGCATCGGGAGCGTATGAAAGCGTTTCGAGAGTCGCGCCGCGATCATTGATTCAACCCCAAATCTTTATTGAGCGTCGATTTCAACGCGCCGATGGTGGGCGCGACTGCCACTAGTCCGCCTTTGATCAGGCCCCATGTGGTGGGAATGGCCGGCGACCCTACGGCCACGGCGATAACTCCGCCGGCGAACCCGAACAGAATCGCGAGTGTCCATTTCGCCCAGTTGGCCATCAGTTACCCCTGCGGAGAAACATCAGACCGAACAGGACCGCGACCACCAGAACAATGGTCGTGCTGCCGGCGGCGCCGATGGCGCCTACCGCGGTGGCGCCTGGCGAAATCACCGAACCATTCGGCAGTACCGTGGTTCCGGTCGCGCCGGCGGCGATGATCTTGGCTACCTGGGTACCACCGGAAAGAATCGCCTGATCGAGTGCTAACTGCTGGCTGGTCGATAGTCCGCCGCCGCTCGAAACCGGCGGCGTTGAAATAGTAATCGGGTTGCCTGGGCAACCGGGATCGCCCGGGCAGTTGAGCGTGATCGGAGTCGTGGTCGTAATCGGCGTGGTGGGGAATGTGCCGATGTCTGTGCTTCCGCCACTGCTGCCGCATGGGTCGGGATCGACACACATACCCGATTCCGGGTCAGTCTCCGAACAGTCGCAACCCATGCCGCGGAGTCCGGCGAGTGCCGGCGCCGAGAATTTCTGGAGTAGCGCCGTGTTGCCTAACATCGATTCCGGCACGGTGCTGTAGGACGGCATGATCATAGGGCGTGTACCTCGCGGTTGATTTGGGGCCAGTAGCGCCAGAGCGCCCATGCGGCCGCGGCGGCGATGAGTATCCAGGTGCTGCCGGTTCGCGCGGGTGCGGGTGCGGAGATTGTAACGGACGTTGCCGCAACTGCCGGCAGGCCGGTCGTAGGATTGACGGGCGCGAGCGCGTTCGAGAATTGGAAGTCGGCCGCGGTAAGCGGAGCGTCGCTGAACATGCCGCCGGCCGGAAGTAGCGCGCCTAACATCATTCGTCTTCTTCCTCTTCTTCCTGTTCGTCGGTGTCCTCGCGCGTGTCGATCAAAACGCCTTCGTCTTCCTCTTCTTCGAAATCTTGCGCCCGGTATGACTGGAAACATAGGGCCGCATTTTGCAGGAATGGGTTTTGCATCAGTTTCTCGTTTCCTTGAGAGCCCTATATAAGAGATAGGCGCCGGCGCCGGCCGCGGCGCCCCATAGGACAGAAGACGCCCACGTCTTGACGGGCCACTCCTCGAGGCGAAACGCCTGGCCGTGTTCCCATCCCGGGAATTGCCCGTGCGAAAGATCCATCGGCACGCGCATGCCGGCGTATTGTCCACGCTTCGGATATGCCGCCAGATAGACGTGTGAGAAAATCTGCGGGGCATTGGCATCGGCCGCGATGGTGACGAATGCGCAGTCGACTTTCCGCGCGAGGAGTTGCGCGGCGCCCCACATGGCGAAATCGTCACAGTCGCCGATGGGGCTCTCGAGCTGGCATTGGTCGGCCGGCCGGATGAGCGACTCGACTACCGGGTTCCAGCGGTCGAGGTCGAGCGGGGCTCCGGTTACCTCGTCGCGCTGAAACGTCATCCCGCGGCTTCCGCCGTAGCGTGCAATCCAGTTCCAGGTGTCGACTATGGGATCGCCGCTATAGCTCGATCGCGCGACATCCTCTTTAATGGCGGGTGAGTCGGCGTCGGCGATGGCGTAGTCGCGCATCAGGCCGATTACCTGCGAGACCTGGGTATCCGGAACGGCCGACACTTCAGACAAACGATATGCGCACAACCCCAAATCGGGGTGGTTCACCAGTCCGCGGCTGGGTAGCGATGCGGTTTGGTACGCCGGGTACATTCCTGCGTTCACAATCGCACACCAACAAAAGTCGTGTCAATGGTATGGCTTACTATTATAATATGTCGGCTAGAGGGCTATTGCCTTGGAAACGCTAGAGCAAACGGCGCCAGAGGTGCCAAAACCGGTGCTTGTCAAGCACAAAAGACGCGACCGATCGCCAAAAGTTACGCCATCTTCATCGCCAGAAACGGCGCCCGCGGCCGCTATGCCCGACCATTCCCGGGTTCCGGCGCCGCAAAAGCGCCTGCTCGACCCGAAAGCTTTTTTCGAGTACTGGCATTCGGTGCCCGAACCGGAAAGAAGCGCCTGGTTCATCGGCTACGTCTATCGCAAATATCCGATCTGCGATATTTATCAGAACTTCTCCAAAGAAGAAATCTTAGCCTTTAACGCCAATAAAGGGAAGCAGAAAATTGTCTTCCAGGGCCGGACGCTCGAACGGCCGGAGTCGAACTGCGGGAAACTGCTTCAGCCGCTCGACCCGGAGCGCTGGGAATTGCAGGTCTATGAACGATGGGGGGCCGGCGATTATCAGATTCGGCTGAACGATCAGCACCCCAGCATGCAGGAAACGGTAACAGAATGCCACATTCGCGGGCTGCGGGATTGGGATAACTTCTCTCCTGTGCTGAATCCTGCGCTGGTGGTGTTGGCCGAGGAGTTGAATCAGCCGTACTTGCGCTGGGCGCGCTTGCATGGCATCAAATTTCCGGGAGACCCGGAAACGGAAGCGGCCGCGGAGTCCGCAGCGTCTTTTCAGGAGAATGAAGATATGGCCACAGTAGTAGAGACGATGGCGCGCCACAATGAAGCGCTTACCGATAAGGTGGTTGAGATGGCGGACCGGGTACGCGTCCAACCGGCGCCGGCGCCGGCCGTGGATGCCGCGGCGCGCGCGCAACTGGGCGGCGTCGAAACCGTGGTCGAGGCCTCGAAGCAAGGCATGTCGATCATGGGCGACGCCATGCGCCAGATGATGGCGTCGACGGTCAAGGCCGCGGACCCGGGCGAACAGCTGAAGAATACCATCGAGATGGCGAAGCTGCTGCAACCTCCAGCCAACGGTAACGCCGATATGGTCGCGATGTTTAAAATGCAGATGGACTCGCAACGCGAACAGGCGCGCATCCAGCTCGAGCAGACCGAAAAGAATTTCATCCGCCTGCTCGATGCTGAGCGCGAGCATCACAAAAGCATTCTGACCATGTTGCAGTCGCGCATCGATTCGCTCGAAAAGCAGCGTGCGGAGGCGCCGGCCGTGACGGGCGATGAGGCGGTGCTCGACAAGTACCTTCGCATTCGCCGAAAAATGACCGAGCTCGAGGATGAAGAGGGCGGCGGTGGATCGGACGGTGGGCCGGCGTGGTTGCCGGCGGTTTTGGGATTTGGCGAAAAGGTCATCGGCGGGATTGCGGAAAGCACGCGCAATATCGCGGCGATTCGCGCACAACAGGCGGCGCCGGTGGTGGTTCCGGAACCGCAAGCTTTGCCGGTTGCCGCGCCGGCGGTGCAGACTCAACAGGACAAAGACAACGAGATGATGAGGGGATACGCGCAACAAATGCACCGGCCGATCGTGGACGCGATCAAGGCCGGCGTGCCGGGCTTCGATTTCGCCGCGGCCGTGATTCAGAATGCCGGGCAGGGGGCGTACGATACGCTCGAGAAAAGCGGCTACGATGGCGTAGTGCGCTTTCTGCAGTGCTATCAACCGCTCTGGGAAGAGTTGATGTTGCCGCCCATCGGTGGGCCGGCGCTAGAAAAGTTCCTGCGGGAATTTCTCGACCGTCCCAAGGCTATGCAGGCATTCGAACTGCTCAAGGCCAAAGTACAGCCGACTACCCGCGGCCGCGGGCCTACCGTCAATAATTAGGCGATTTCCCGCCACGCGTGCCAATGTTCTTGGCAGTAGCACGGCGCCGCCGGATCGGCGCCGCGCTCGACGCGGTGCAGTTCGCAACAGAGGGCGCCGCATGGCGCATCCGTCAGAACTTGCACGGGCGAATTTGGCAGGACGTACCGCTCGATCTGTTTTTGATTGTGCTTCTTTAGGACGATTCGCCGGACGCCGCCGCTCGAGCCGATTGCTTCGATTTCGACCACGATGGCGGCCGGGTGTCCCGTGCGGTCGATAGCGCGTCTGACTTTATCGCCCACTTTAATATGGCGGTAAGTTGTGGGCAGGAAGTGCGCGCTCAGCCAGTCGCACGGTAGCAGATTCTCCGTGGCGTCACAGAATGCGCATTGTCGAACTATAGCGCTAGGTTTCAACAAACTTCACGATGTCATCGTCGGGCGCGGCGCCGATGGTCAGCGAGTGGCTCGACCGGTACTCGTTGGCGACACTTTCGGCTTCTCTGCGGGTGTGGCATTCGGCGATAGTGTGCCAGGATTCTTTGCCGTTTTCGACTTCTTTCACCTGTACCTGGACCATAGCTTTCCTCAATTCTGGGGCGCCGGCGACACTTCGATAGTCGTGTCGTCTGCTTCGTCGGCTTCGAGCGCTTCGTCCAGGCGCCGCTGCGCGGCCACGATGGCGGGCGGGAATTCCACTTCTTCGGCTTCGGTCTGGCAACGGTGCACGCTGTCGGTGCAATACACCTGCGGCTTTTCGTCGTCAGGGTCGGTTACCAGACAAAAGTACACCATGGGCACGCTGTCGCCTTCGAGCCAAAGCGTGGCCAGTGAGCCGTACGGGACCATTTGTCCCTCGTCGCCATCTGCGCTCACGATGCGATAGTCTTCTTCGCCCATCTGTA
>Ga0335082_10005855_pt1 | contig 13448 bp, 7 predicted proteins | sample Lox_Sample_41_FD_206718 | JGI IMG/M metagenome (GOLD analysis project Ga0335082, IMG submission 206718) | Soil microbial communities from Loxahatchee National Wildlife Refuge, Florida, United States - Lox_Sample_4.1 | ecosystem: Environmental > Terrestrial > Soil > Wetlands | place: USA: Florida... | reverse complement strand
GACCGCGTAGATCCCGCGCTTGACCGAGGCGAGGATCTCCCGCGGGTCGTGGCCGCCGGCGAGCATGTAGGTGTTGGTCATCCGCGGCATCACGACGTGCTGGTAGCTTTCGCGGCGGCCGTTGCCCGTGAGCGGCATCTTCATCAGCCGAGCGTTCAGGCTGTCCTGGATGTAGCCGCGGAGCACGCCGTTCTCGATCAGCGTCGTGCACTGGGTCGGATTACCCTCGTCGTCGACGTTGAGCGAGCCGCGGCGCGACGGCAGCGTCCCGTCGTCGACTACGGTGACGCCCGGCGCGGCGACCCGCTCGCCGATGCGGCCGGTGAAGGCCGACGAGCCCTTGCGGTTGAAGTCGCCCTCGAGCCCGTGCCCGATCGCCTCATGCAGGAGCACGCCCGGCCAGCCGGGGCCGAGCACGACCGTCATGGTCCCCGCGGGCGTCGGCCGCGAATCGAGATTGACGAGCGCCTGTTCCACCGCTTTCGCCGCGTAGTCTTCGAGCACCGCGTCGGTGAAGTAGGCGTAATCGAACCGCCCGCCGCCGCCGCTCGAGCCCTGCTCCCGGCGGCCGCGCTGCTCGGCGATCACCTGAAGCGAGAGCCGCACCAGCGGCCGGACGTCGGCCGCCAGCACGCCGTCGGCGCGCGCGACCAGCATGACTTCGTAGACGCTCGCGAGCGTCGCCATCACCTGCACGACGCGCGAATCGCGGCCGCGACAGATCCGCTCGAGCCGCTCGAGGAGCCGCACCTTGTCGGTGTCGACCAGCGAGCCGAGCGGGTCGAGTGCCGGGTAGAGCTTCCGGCGCTCGCCGGGACGCGCAACCGGCAGGTTGTTCCGGCCGCCGAGTCGCGCGATCGCGCGCGTCGCCCCGGCCGCGTCCTTGAGCGCCGCGAGGCTGATCTCATCGGAGTACGCGAACGCGGTCTTCTCGCCGGCGATCGCGCGCACGCCCACGCCCTGGTCGATGTTGAAGCTGCCCGACTTGACGATCCCCTCCTCCAGGCTCCAGGCCTCGGACCGCAGGTACTGGAAGTAGAGGTCGGCGTAGTCGACCTCGTGGGTCATGATCGCGCCGAACACCTGCTCGAGCTGCGGCGCTTCGAGCGCGTAGGGCGCGAGGAGCGTCTGGCTGGCGGTCTTGAAGAGCTGGTCCTGGGTCTGCATGGTCGCCTTCTATAGCACGCGGTGCCCGAGGGCGGGCAGGCTCGAGCGCACCTTGTCCGTAACGTTGGGGTCGACGTCGGCGACCACAACCCCCGGGCCGCGGGCGAGACTCGCCGCCACCCTGCCCCAGGGATCCACGATCATCGAGTGGCCGTGGGTGGTGCGGCCGTTCGGGTGCACGCCGCCCTGCGCAGGCGCGATCACCCAGGCGAGGTTCTCGACCGCCCGTGCGCGGAGCAGGATTTCCCAGTGCGCCGCCCCGGTCGTGGCGGTGAACGCCGATGGCACGGTGATCAGATCCATCGGCGCGAGCCCGCGGTACAGTTCCGGAAACCGCACGTCGTAGCAGATCGACAGCGCGATCCGGCCGAACGGCGAGTCGACCGCGACCGGTGCTGCACCCGCTTCGATCGTGTTCGACTCCCGGTACTTCTCGCCTTCGCCGGTGAAGTCGAAGAGGTGAATCTTGTCGTAGCGGGCCACGCGACGCCCGGCGGCATCGTAGACGAGCGAGCTGTTCCGCACCTTCTCCGGATCGCCGGCGAAGAGCGGAACGGTGCCCGCGATCACCCACACGCCGTGCTTCGCCGCCGCGCCGGCGAGGAACGACTGGATCGGGCCGTCGCCGTCGCGCTCCCGGACCGCGAGCTTGTCGCGCTCGGCGAGCCCCATCAGACAGAACCATTCGGGGAGGACTGCGAGCCGCGCGCCCTGCGCCGCGGCTTCGGCGACGAGCGCGCCGGCTGCCTCCAGGTTTGCCGCGACCGACGGCCCGGACACCATCTGGACCGCGGCGACTTTGAACGGTCCCTTCATGCTCTCCACAGCGACGATCTCCACCGCAGCGCCTACTGCGGCGGCTTCTCGGGGCTCTCGGGCGCCGCAGCCGCGGCGCCCGCCCCGGGGACCGCAACCTCCGGCGCGCGCACGCGAAGCACCTTCGGGTCCTCCCAGCTGCCGGTGACCTGGTACTCGTACGCAAACATCTGTCCGAGGGGGTCCTTGAACAGGCGCTGCGCGATCAGCGCGCCGGCGCCGACGAGCGGGTTCAGCAGCGCCACGCCCGCCGCGACCGCGATGCTGTCGCCGAGCACCGGCACCACGCGCACGGTGAGGTCCTGCGTCTCCTTCGCGAGGTCGGCCTTGCCGGCGATCGCCACGCTCGCCGCGGGGCCGACCATCGCCAGATCGTCGGTCGTCGCGACGCCCTGGGCGATCTTCGCCGAGCCATTGATCGAGTCGAACGCGAACCCCTCGCTGAAGACGTCGCGGAAGTCGAGCGACATCCGGCGGGGCAGCGACTGCAGCGAGAGCACCCCGAGGAGCCTGCCGACGCCCGGCTTCACCTTCACGAACTGCCCCTTCTCCGCCTTGACGTCCAGGTTGCCGGTGAGCGTGCCGTAGTCGATGCGGTAGACCGGGCCCGCCCACTCCACCGTGCCGCCGAGCGTCGCCGTCCCCTTGGCGACCGTCTCGGGATGACCGAACCGTTCGAGATACTTGCCGACGTCCTTGACATCCGCTTTCACGTCGAGCCGCGTGCGGCCCGTCCCCCGCTCCGACGGGTCCCACAGGCCGCTTGCGGAGAGCGTGCCCTCGGCCGACGCGAGCTCGAGCTTCTCGAGGCGCCAGGCCTTCGCCTCGTTGACCGCGCGCACCTCGAGACGCCCCAGGTCGTTGCCGCCGAACGTGTAGCTGTCGGCGATGATCGCGAGTGCCGGCAGCTCGCTCGCGATCTCGTCGCTCGACACGCCGCCGGGCGCACGCTCGGGATGGATCAGGTGCTTCAGGCGCGCACGCACGAGACCCTGCCCCTCCGGCCGCCAGGCGATCTCGCCCGCGAGCTCGCGCGCTGTCACGTCCGCGCGCCAAGTGCGCCACCCGTCGAACTGCGCGCGCGCCGATACGTCGTGGAACTCCCGCCCGACGGCGACGAGCGACTCCGCGCGCAGGCTGAGCGCGGTCACGTTGAACTCCGCGGCACCGGTCTTCTTCCCCGCGTCGGTCGCCGCCGCGAGCAGGCGGTCGAAGTCGAGCACTTTCAGGTTCCCGGCGATGAACACGCCAGGACGCTCCGGGACCGGAACGCCGACGTCGCCGACGCCGACGCCGGCGCGCTCGACGATCAGCTTGCCGTCATCGTAGCGCACGTACGCCTGCGCATTTAGGACGCTACCGACCGTCAGCGCAACCGTTTCCCGCCGCGGCTGCGCAGCGGTCACCGTCCGCTCCAGGCGCAACGGCCAGCTCTCCGCCGCCGGCTTCGCGAACGGCGGCGGGAGGTCGATCGCCACCCCGGCGAGCGTCGACTCGAACACGTTCGTCCCCATCCGCGCGCGCCCGGAGGTGCCGGTGTACTTGAAGGCTATCGGGCCGCGCAGGCGGTCGGCGATCGGCAGCTCGAAGCCACGGGCGAGTTCGCGGCTGTCGACCGTGCCCTGGATCACGCTGGTCATCACCGAGTCGCGCGTCGAGATCTGCAGGTTGACGGTGCCGCCGAGCGTCTGCGCCGTGATTCCGCGCGCGGAGACCCCTGCATCGGTGAATTCGACCCGGCCGTTCACCTGCGCGAGCGTGGTCTCGCCGGGGCCGAGCGCGATCGAGTTGTTGACGAGCTGGAAGCTGCCGGCGATCTTCGCCCGCTCGGGGAACTTGACCGGGAACTCGAAGTGCAGCTTCAGGGCGGCGCGGCCCTCGCCGGACCACGCCTCGGTGAACCGGTCAAGCATGCCGTTCACCGGGCTCTGCGCGATGAACTTCAGGAACTCGCCGAGCGGCCCGCTCGCCTCGCCGTCGGCGATCAGCTCCGTGTGGTGATTGTAGAGATCGGGCAATGTCACCACCGCCTTCGCGAGCTGCGCGCCGAGCACGGCGGCGCGCGAGCCCGTGATCCGGAGCTTCGGCCCGTCGAAGGCGAGATCGGCGGTCACACCGGTGAGCTTGGGCCAGCCGGGGGCGTACTCGAGCGTCCCGTCGGTCACCCGGCCGGTGATCTTGAACTCACCGCTCGTGCCGTCCCGGAACGGAAAGTCCGCCAGGTCGCCGCGCAACCGGAAGCGCGTCTCACCGAGAGTCCCCGACTGGATGCGAGTCTTCAGCCACTCGGTCACCTCGTCGTCCACCGGCGGCAGGTATCTGTAGACGTGCTTCGCATCCGCGCGCGCGAGCCGGCCGGTGAAGTCGACGCTGCGCCTGCCGCTCACGCTGCGGCGGAAGCTGCCGCTCACGGTACCCGCGACGTCGGGATTCGCAAACGCGAGCTCGTCGATCTTCGCCGCGAGCGCCCCCTGCGGGAAGGTCCAGCTCACCCGCGCAGTGAGCGTATCGAGCGCGATCGCGGTCTCGGGGAACAGCGCTGCCGATTCGAGGCCCACCGCGGTCGACTGGAGCGTCACCGTGCCGCCCTTCTCGCTCACGTCGAACGCGCCCGTGAGCCGCCCGAACCCCGGCACGCCGCCATAGGGCTTCATGCCGAGATCCTCGAACCTGCCGCGGGCGGTGTAGCCGGCGGGGTGCTCGATCTCGCCCGTCCAGGCGAAGCTCACGTCGCTCACCCGGCCCCGCGGCGTCATCGCGATCAGCGCCTTGCGCGCCTCCGCGGGCAGCGGCAGGTACTCGCCGACGTGCGCGAGCGGCCTGAGTTCGATCGACCGCGCGAGGAACTCGCCGCGCGCAGGCTCCTTGGTCTGCGCCGGCCACCACTTCGCGCTGAAATCCCCCGGCGCGAATGCAACGCCGTCCTTCGCCACCAGCGAGAGCTGGCGTGCGAACGCGTCGTACCGGATGTCGGGCTGCCCGTCGAGGTCGATCAGCTCGAACTCGGTCGTCTTCTTCATGCCGAACTGGCCGCGCATCGACCGCATCTCGAGCAGCGGCAGGTCGCGGGCGAAACGCCCGGCGACGTCGTCGAGCCCGACGCTCGCGGTGAGCTCGGTGAGCGCGCGATCGGCGAACCCGAGCCACAGGCGCAGCGCACCACGGCCGCTCCGCACCTCGAACGGGTAGTCGACCCACGCCTGCCACACCGCAAGGTCCACGTAGTCGAGGGCCGCGTAGAGCCTGCCGGTCCAGCTCCCGAGCTCGGCGAGGTTGCGGCCGGTGAGGTCGCCGCGCAGCTCGAGCGGCGAACCGAGCTCGCGCGGGGGCTGTGCCCGCAGGGCGAACCGGTGATGCCGGCCATGGTTCTGCAGCAGGAACTCGACGTTCTCGAGCTTGAGCGGCGCCGCGCGGCGAAGGTCGTCCTGCCACTCGACGGTCGCGCCGCTGACGACGATTTCGCCTTGCTTCAGCGGCCAGTCGGTGAGGCCGATGCCGTTGGAGGGCTCGTCGGGCTTCATCTCGATCCCGGCGACGAAGAGCGTGCCCTGCGCGTCGCGCCGTATGACGAGCTCCGGCCGCTCGAGCACCACCGAGTCGAAGCGCAGCTCACCGGCGAAGATCGACATCCAGGCCACCGTGACGCCGACGTACTGGAGCGCGAGGCCCTCGGTGCCGCGCGCGTCGAATATCTTCACTCCCGAGAGCTCGAGCCGCGGGTGGAAACCGAACCACTCCGCGGTGATCCCTCCGATCTCGACCCGCTGGCCGAGCCCGCGCGAAATCGCGGCCTCGATCTCCGGCTTGTGGTCGGCGACCGCCGGCAGCACCCAGAAGCGGAGTGCGAGCATCCCGGTCGCGAGAACGAAGTAGAGCGCCACGAGCGCCCAGCCGGTGCGGCGGAGCCACCGCAGCCAGCGGCGCTCGACCGGCGGGAGTTGCGCCTCGATCGCCTCGTCGGCAGCGTCGTGGAGGAGACTCATCTCGGTGGCAGTCGGCTCGGCGGCGGTCGGTGGCGATCCGTTCGGTTCCCTCGTGTCGGCGTCTGCGCTCGCGCGGGTGCACCGGGGCGCCAGGGTGCGCCCGATACAATACGCACGGTAGGCTGACAGTACGCGGACGTGGCACCGGCGGTGCTGCGCTCGGCCGCTACCGGCATCAACGCGCGGGAGCGCACGCACCGACGACACCGATTGTACTTCACCCTTCCTAGCCACCGCACTTTGCCTTGAGGAGTCAGGAGCTTATGTCGGGCTCCGGCGACCGTACGCCGGTCCTTGCCGGCTCGCGCTACGCCGCGCGGCTGCTCGCGGCGCGTCCGGCGCTTCAAGCGGAGCTCGAGCGGGCGGCCGAGCAGGCCTGGAGGGCCGCGGCGATGCGCGAGTTCCTGGCCGGGCACGACCTCGCCGCGGACGCTGCGCTCGCAGCCGCGCTGCGCGAGCTGCGCGCACGCGTGCTCCTGCGCGTCGCTGCGCGCGATCTTGCCGGGCTCGCTCCGCTTGCGGAGGTCGTCGGCACGATGAGCGACCTCGCCGAGGTCGCGCTCGAGGCGGCGCACCGGCACCATCGCGCGCGGCTCGAGGCGGAGCGCGGCCCGCCTGCCGGCGGGAGCGACCTCCTGATCGTCGGAATGGGAAAGCTCGGCGGACGCGAGCTCAACGTCTCCTCCGACGTCGACCTGGTGTTCGTCTATCCCGAGGAAGGCGACACCACTGGGTCGCGCCCGCTCTCGAACCACGAGTTCTTCGTGCGGCTCGGACAGCGGATCATCCGCACGCTCGCCGACGTTACGCCCGACGGTCAGGTGTTCCGGGTCGACATGCGCCTGCGCCCGTGGGGCGACTCGGGCTCGCTCGCGACGAGCTTCGACGCGCTCGAGCAGTACTTCGTCGCGCACGGCCGGGAGTGGGAGCGCTACGCGTGGATCAAGTCCCGCGTGGTCACCGGCGGCGATCCGCAGATGACCGACGCGCTCGCGCGCATCGTGCGGCCCTTCGTGTACCGGAAATACCTCGACTACGGCAGCATCGACGCGGTGCGCCAGCTGCACGCGCAGATCCGCGCCGAGGTTGCGCGCCGCGACGTCGCCGACGACGTGAAGCTCGGCCCGGGCGGCATCCGGGAGATCGAGTTCATCGCCCAGTCGTTCCAGTTGATCCGCGGCGGCCGCGATCCGGACCTGCGGGCGCGTGCAACGCTGACGGTGCTCGAGACGCTGGCGGCGAAGCGCCTGCTGGCGCAGGACGTGGTCGACGAGCTCGCAGCCGCGTACGTTTTCCTGCGGCGCCTCGAGCACCGGCTGCAGTACGTCGAGGACCAGCAGACCCATCGGCTGCCGTCCTCCGAGGACGACCGGAGCCTGATCGCCCGCAGCATGGGGTACGCCGACTGGGCGGCATTCGCCATGGCGCTCGCCGTGGAGCGCGCGACCGTCACCCGCCACTTCGAGAACGTATTCGCAGCGGCGGACGCGCCGAATCCGGCCGCGCCGGTGTGGCTCGGGACGCTAGACGACGACGCCGCGGCGCGCGATCTCGCGGCGAAGGGTTATGTCACCGCCGGGGAGACGCTCGCGCGCCTGCGGACGTTCCGTGCTGGCAACCGCTACCTGCAGCTCCCTGCCGCGAGCCGCGAGCGCGTCGATCAGCTCGTGCCGCGCCTCATCGAGGCTTGCGCACGGGCGGCCGTGCCCGAAGGACGCGCGTCGCCGGACGTCGCGCTCGGCCGGTGCCTCGACTTCGTCGAGGCAATCAGCCGGCGCGCCGCCTATCTCGCGTTGCTGGTCGAGAGTCCCGAGGCGCTCGCGAAGGTCGCCGAGATCCTCGGCAGCTCGAGCTGGGCCGCGCAGTACCTGACCCGCCACCCGATCCTGCTCGACGAGCTCCTCGACCCGCGCGTCCTCGCAGCGCCGCCCGACTGGAGCGCGTTCACCGCGCAGCTCCGCCGCGAGATGACGGCGCACGACGGCGACCTCGAGCGCCAGATGGACGTGATGCGCGAGGTCCACCACGCGCTCGTGTTCCGGCTGCTCACCCAGGATCTCGCGGGTCTGTTGAGCGTCGAGCGGCTCGGCGATCACCTTTCGCTTGCGGCGGATCTCGTGCTGCAGGTCACCATCGAAGCGTGCTGGCGGCTCGTGCGCACGCGGCACGTGGAGGCGCCGCGCTTCGCGGTGATCGGCTATGGCAAGCTCGGCGGCAAGGAGCTCGGGTACGCCTCCGACCTCGACATCGTGTTCCTGTACGACGATCCGCACGAGGCCGCGGTCGAGAACTACGGCCGGCTCGGCCAGCGGATGAACTCGTGGCTGTCGAGCCGGACGAGCGCCGGGGTGCTGTTCGAGACCGACCTCGCGCTGCGGCCGAGCGGCGGCTCGGGATTGCTCGTGTCCTCGGTGTCGGCGTTTCGACGGTATCAGCTCGAGTCGGCCTGGACCTGGGAGCACCAGGCGCTCACGCGCGCCCGGTTCTGCGCCGGCGACGCCGCGATCGGCGCGGTGTTCGAGGCGTTCCGGCGCGACGTGCTCCAGGCCGAGCGCGATGCCGCGAAGCTTGCCGCCGACGTGCTCGCGATGCGCAAGCGCATGCTCGACGCCCATCCCAACCGCTCGGGGCTCTTCGACATCAAGCACGACCGCGGCGGGATGGTGGACATCGAGTTCATCGTCCAGTACCTGGTGCTCGTGCGCTCGCGGACGCACTACGAGCTCACCGGCAACCTCGGAAACATCGCGCTCCTGCACATGGCGGGCGCGCTCGAGCTCGTACCGGTGGAGCTCGCGCACCGCGTGGCGGACGCCTACCGGGAATACCGGCGGCTGCAGCACGCGCTGCGGCTGAACGGCGCCGAGTTCGCGCGCATCGACCCGGCGCGGATCGCGCCCCGCATCGAGGTGACGCGGGCATTGTGGCGGGCGGTCTTCGCAGTGGACTAGCGGCCACCGACCGGATTCGCCCGGTTCACGCGATGATGCCGTCCGGCCTTACCTCTCGAACAGCTCCCTTGTTGGCGTCACATCGCGGAGGCCGCCGCCTCCTGCTCTTCGCCCTGCTGCAGCGCGAAGATCGACGTGTAGCCGGCCGACCAGTCCGGCGGCAGGAGGCACGGGCGCGGGTCGTGGTGTGCCCACGCCGCGCGCTCGCCGCGGATGATGGTCTGGTCGTGCTTCGGCCGGATCGGGTTGACGGTGTACGGGAACGCGTCCGCGGAAGTGAGCGTGTTGAGCAGGAGCGGCCGTCCGGTGTCGGACATGTTGCGCGGCGACGAGTGCAACGTCCGGCAGTTGTGGATGGTGAGCGAGCCGGCGGGTCCGGTGAGATAGACGGTCTTCGCCACGTCGAGGTTCGCGACGTCCGCGTCGCTCAGGCACCCGGTCCACTGGCCGCGGCCGTCGTACTGCGAGAGCATCGGGTCGAGCTCGTGGCTGCGCGGCAGCACGCCGAGCGGACCGTTGTCCATGCCGCAGTCGTAGAGATAGGTGCCGACGGTGAGCGGCGAATAGTTCGTGTGCGGCCAGAAGCTGATGTCGTAGTGCCACTTCACCTCCTCGCCGCCCTGTGCCCACTTGTAGTTCAGCTTCGAGTGGTGGAACTTGACGTTCGGGCCGACGAGATCCGCCACGATGTCGCCGAGCGGAGACTTGGTGACGTATTCCCAGAAGACCGGGTGGTGCTCGACGGGATTCGATACCCGCCGCAGCCGCGGGGCATCGGGGCGGTGCGCCGGCTCAAGGTCGAAGATCTTGTCGGACTTCGTGACCTTGCGCGAGCGCTCTACCATCTCCTCGGTGGCGACGCGCAGCCGGCGGATCCAGTCTTCGCCGATCGCCTTCTCGAGCAGGAGGTAGCCCTCGCGGAAGTAGAACTCGCGCTGCGACTGCGTCAGCACGCGGGCCGGTATTGCGAGCACCTGTTCGGGGGTCATGAGCGTTCCTTTCAGGCAAGAGTCGCTGCGGCGTCCAGCCGGGCGCCGTCGCGGTTGAGCCGGTCGCGCACGGCGCGCCCGCCAAGGGCGCGCGGCTCGATTCCGGCGTCGAGGCATAGCGCGGCGGCGTGGCCGATCGCGTGGCCGTACGAGAAGCATTGTGCCGTCACGCGCGCGGAGGCGACGGCTTCGTGCTCCGCTGACAGGCACCGGCCGGCGACGAGCAGGCCTTCGCCGCGCGCCGGCACGAAGCAGCCGAACGGCACTTCGTACCAGTCCTCGAGCAGCCACTCGACGCGCGGCTTGGCGCCCGCGTGCAGCTCGATCGGCCAGGGCGAGCGGGCGATGCCGTCGGCGAACTTGCGGCCGGCGAGGATGTCCGCGTTCGCGAGCGTCGCGACGCCCCGTGCCTGCCGCGTCTGCCGGACGCCGACCTGGGTGCCGGTGTCCACGACGAACGCATGCTCACAGCCGGCGAGGTGGTCGCGGAAGAAGCGCGCGTACTCGCGCACCTGCCGGCGACCTTCGAGCTCGGCGTCGGTGAAATCGCGCGCGTAGAGCGTGTTCAGCTCGCGACCGTCGGGTCCGAGGACCCGCGTGCAGTTGCAGAGCAGCTCGTTCGGGCGGGTGGTCGTAAAGAGCCAGATCTTCGCTCGCGGGAGGAAGTAACCCTTCCCGCTGTGCCGGCGCAGGAGCTCGGACACCTGCTCCGGCATGATGGTGTCGGCGCCGTAGGCGCGCAGGAAGCGCTCGGTGTCCACGCCGCCGAGGCGGAAAATCATCGTGGGGTTCTGCACGCGCCCGTTGTCGCCGACGAACGAGGGGAAGCCCGCCATCGCGACGACGTCCGCATCGCCGCTCGCATCGATCGTGATCCGCGCGCGCAGTTCGAGCGGCCCTTCCTTGGAGTAGGCGGCAAGCCCGGCGACCCGATCGCCCTCGAGCAGCGCGCCGGTGACGGTCGTGTGGAAAAGCACCTGCACCCCGGCCTCGCGGAGCACGTGGTCGGCGGCCTCGCGCCAGACGAGTGGATCGTGCACGCGCGTGTACGTCTTGCCGTAGCGCACCGGCGCAGTGAGCCCGCCTCGGTGCTCGAGCAGCCGCACGAACTCCTCGGCGAACCCGAACACGACCTGCTCGGGTCGCGAGTCCGGATCGCCGCTCGCGGCGTACAGGCCGCATACCGTTCCGGACATGCCCGCCACCGCACCGCCGCCGCAGAAGCCGTACCGTTCCACCAGTGTGACCTTGCGGCCCTCGCGCGCGGCGGTCACCGCCGCGGCGACTCCGGCCGCGCCGCCGCCCGCTACCAGGATGTCCGTCTCCAGCCGGAAGCCGGCACGCCGGTCGATAGCGATGCTCATTTGCGCCTCCCTCACCGCAACTGCAGCATCACGGTCGGTAACCACGTGACGGTCCGCGGGAAAACCATGGCGACCACGAGCGTCAGGCACTGCAACGCAATGAACGGCACGACGCCGCGGTACATGTGGGCGATCGTGATCTCCGCCGGCGCGACCGCCCGCAGATAGAAGATCGCCGGGGCCATCGGCGGCGTCAGGTAGCTCGTCTGGATCATGATCAGGAACAGGACGCAGAACCACACCGGATCGAAGCCGGCCTGGATCACGAGCGGCGTGAACAGCGGCACGAAGATGAGGACGATCGAGATCCAGTCGAGGAAGAAACCGGCGATGAAGATGATCGTCATCATGAGGCTAAGCAGCATCCAGGGCGAGAGCGCCAACCTGGCGATCAGCTGACTTGCGGCGTTGATGCCGCCACCGCCGATGAAGACGCCGGTGAAGAGCGTCCCGGCCAGCAGCACGGTCATGATCATCGTGGTGATCTGGAGTGTCTTGATCAGCGCCTCGTAGAGCCCGCCCCAGGTGAAGTGCCGGTAGAGCATGGTGAGCAGCACCGAACAGAGCGCTCCGACCGCCGCCGCCTCGGTCGGCGAGGCCCAGCCGAGCAGGATCGAGCCGAGGACGGCGAAGATCATGACTACCGGCGGCACCATGTTCCGCGTCGAGATCCACAGTTTCTCCGCGATGCTCGGTTCGCCCGGTTCGCGCGGGATGCGCGGACCAGCCTCGGGTCGAACCAAGCAGAGCGACAGGATGTACACGAGATAGAGCCCGGCCATGATCAGTCCGGGAAACACCATGCCGTAGAGCAGGTCGCCCACCGACTGGTTCGCGAGCGGTCCCATCACCACCGCCACGACCGACGGCGGGATGATCGTGCCGAGCGACCCGCCGGCGCAGATCGTGCCGGAGATGAGCGGCTTGTCGTAGCCGTAGCGGAGCATGATCGGGATGGTGAGCAGTCCCACCACCGACTCGGTGGCTCCGATCACCCCGGACGATGCGGCGAAGAAGATGCACATCGTGACCGTCGCGAGCGCAAGTCCGCCGGGCAGGCGTCGCGTCCAGATGTGGATCGCCTCGAACAGCTTGTCGGCGATGCCGGACTTCTCGAGCATCGCGCCCATGAACACGAACAGCGGCACCGCCGCGAACACGAAGTTCGATGAGATGTCCTCGACCTTCTCGATGAACTGGAAGATGACGCGGTTGCCGAAGATCGCGAGGCCGAACAGCACCGCGGTGATCATCATCGAGAACGCCACCTGCACGCCGAGGAACATCAGGACGAAGGCGACCGGCAGCATCAGGAACGGCAGGTAGTCCATCTACCCGCTTCGGGCCCGCAGGGCGCGCACCGTCTTCACGATCTCCGCGAGGACCTGGAGGGCGAGCAGCGTGAACGCGACGAAGAACACGATCCGGAACGGCCAGACCGGCAGGTTCATCGCCGACTGGCCGCTGTGCTCGCCGCGGAGGTAGCCGGTGGCGAGGTGCTGGAACAGTGCATAGGAGAGCCAGACCAGCAGCGGCAGCATGACGGCGTAGGCGCCGAGATCGATCACCCCGCGGGTGCGGGGCGTGAATTTCCCGCTGAAGATGTCGATCCGGATATGCGCCCCCACCGCGAGCGTGTAGGCCATGCCGAGGAGGAAATGCGAACCGGTAAGGGTGTAGCCGACCTCGTACGCCCAGATCGTCGGCGCGCCGAAGAGATAACGCGCCAACACCTCGTAGCAGGTCGCGAGCACGAGCGGCACGATGGCGAACGACGCCATGATCCCGACGCTCGTCGTGATGCGTTCGATGCTCCGGATGAAGCCGTCCACGGCCCGCGCCCCTCTGCCAGCTCCGGCGGTACAAAAAAACGGGGCGCGAGCGGCGCGCCCCGTCTTCGTCCGCGCCCCGGGTCAGTCTTTCACCTTGACCTTGCGCCAGCCTTCCGAACCCTTCCATTGCACCTCGAACTCCTGTTGGCTCTTCAGGACCTTCGGGAACCAGGGATACTTCCCCTCCTTCGCGACGCGGTCCGCCCAGTCGAGCCCGATCTTGCGGCCGGCGTACTGCACCTCGGGATCGAGCTCGATGATGATGTTGCCCGCCTTCCTGTAGAAGTCGAGCGACTTGGCGTCCTCCTGACCGATCTTGAGCCAGCTCTCGAAGGTCACCAGCTTC
>Ga0335082_10005852_pt1 | contig 13451 bp, 16 predicted proteins | sample Lox_Sample_41_FD_206718 | JGI IMG/M metagenome (GOLD analysis project Ga0335082, IMG submission 206718) | Soil microbial communities from Loxahatchee National Wildlife Refuge, Florida, United States - Lox_Sample_4.1 | ecosystem: Environmental > Terrestrial > Soil > Wetlands | place: USA... | reverse complement strand
CGAGCCGCCGGTGCCCTGCACGCTGCCCTTCGGGTCGAACGCGAGGTTGCCGTACTCGGGCACCCTGGCCGGGGCGCTCTCGACGCGCATCTGGCTCCAGGCGGCATCGAGCTCCTCGGCGACGATGGCGGGCAGCCCGGTATAGACGCCCTGCCCGGCCTCGACGTGCTTGCAGATGACGGTCACGGTGCTGTCGGGCTCGATGCGCAGGAAGGTCTGCACCAACGGCCCCTGGGCGGTGCTCCCCTGGGCGCCGCTGTGCGCCCCGGGGGCGCAGCCCGGCAGCAGCACCCCGAGGGTGAGCCCGGAGCCGGCAAGGGTCGTGAGCTTCAGGAACTCGCGGCGCGAGAGCTCCGCGGGGGCTGGCGCGGCACGCGCCGGATCGAGGTGACGGAAGTACATGTCGGATCCTCGCGCTGTCAGCCCTGCGCGGCGGGCGCGCCCGCCGGCAGGGTCCCGGCCGCCTGGTGGATGGCGGCCCGGATGCGTACGTAGGTGGCGCAGCGGCAGATGTTGCCGCTCATCGCCGTGTCGATGTCGGCATCGCTCGGGTGCGGGTTGCCGGCCAGCAGGGCCGCCGCCGACATGATCTGCCCGCTCTGGCAGTAGCCACACTGGGGCACATCGAGTGACACCCAGGCCTCCTGCACCGCCTTGCCGGCGGCACCGCCGAGGCCCTCGATGGTGGTGACGCTGCGACCGGCGACCGCCGCCACCGGTGTGATGCAGGAGCGCGTGGCGGCCCCGTCGATGTGCACCGTGCAGGCGCCGCACAGCGCCATGCCGCAGCCGAACTTGGTGCCGGTGAGCTTGAGGTGATCGCGCAGCGCCCACAGCAGCGGCATGTCGGGGGCGACGTCGAGCTCGTGCGCCTCGCCGTTGACGGTCAGCTTCACAGGCATCGGGGACTCCGTGGGCGCCGCGGCGCGGCGGCGATATGCATTCTTCGCGCGCATCGCCCGGGCGCACCATCTCTCGGATGGGGGACCGCAAAAGAGCGGGGCCGGCAGCCTCGCGGCGGCCGGCCCCGTGTTTCTCGCCTGCGCCTGCTCAGAAGGTGTAGGCGCCGTACAGCCCGATGGTGCGCGGCTGGTTCGTCAGGTAGCCGACGCGGGCGCTGCGGCCGCGCTCGTAGTCGAGCGCCAGCTGGGCGTTCTTGTCGGCGATGTTGTTGCAGTAGGCCGCCACCTGCCAGCGGTCGGTCTTAAGACCCAGGCGGAAGTTGGCGAGCGTGTAGCTCGGCAGCTCGGCGGCGAAGTTGATCTGCGACACCGTGAGCGGTCCGCCGTAGGCGATCAGGCGCGCCGCGTTCGGATCGCCCGCGCCGCCGATCTGGCCGAAGCCCGGCTCCTCGTTCTCGAACTGCGAGAAGGAGGAGCCGACGTACTGCACCGTGAGGTTGGTGAAGAAGTCGGTCGTGCCCTTCAGCGGCAGCGTGAAGGTCACGGTGCCGACCGCCTGCAGCTCGGGCGAGGTCGGCAGGCGGTTGCCGTCGGCGAGGCCGCCGACCACGACCTGCGAGCCGTCCGACAGGGTCGAGACCACCGAGGAGGTGAGCTTGGCGTCGACGTACGTCGCCGAGACCCCGAAGTCCCAGTTGAGCGTGGGATGGGCGAAGAGCTCAGCCTCGACACCGGTGCTGCGCGCGGTCGGCACGTTGAACACGATGCGCGAGGAGCAGGTGCCGGCGGTGGTGGTGGCCTGCAGGTCCTTGATGTCGGAGTAGAAGGCCGAGATGTTGAAAGTCACGCGGTGATTGAGCCACTGCGTCTTGGCGCCGAGCTCGTAGTTCCAGGTCTTCTCGTCCTTCCAGTTGGCCTGGTGGCCGAACACCTGCAGATCCTCCGGTGAGCACAGGGGCACGTTGATCGGGTCGTTGATGCCGCCCAGGCGGAAGCCGCGCGAGGCCTGCGCGTTGAACATCACGTCCTCGGTCGGCTTGTAGGCCACGATCAGCCGCGGGGAGACGCCGTCGGAGTCGGTCGAGCCCGGCACGCCGCCCGGAGGGGTGGGCGCGGAGAACACGCCGTTGAAGTTCAGGACGCGATCCTCGTCGTACTTGTAGTAGCGCAGTCCGGCGGTGAGGCCCCACTGGTGGGTGATGTGCCAGGTGGCCTCGCCGAAGCCCGCGTACTGCTTCAGGCGGTAGCTGAGGTCGGAGTAGAACGGCGTATCCACCAGGCCGACCGGGTTCGGCCCGAGGGGAAAGCCGTTGGAGGCATTCAGCTCGTCGTATCCCGGCGTCGGCAGGTCCTGCCCGTAGCGGCGGTCGACGTGCTGGAAGAACGCGCCCACCAGCCAGTCGAGGGTCTGCGAGCCGTTGGAAGCGACGCGCACTTCCTGCGAGAACACGTTCAGGTGGGTGCGGTCGTAGAGCGGCGAGCTGATGCGCACCTGCGGCACGTCCCCGAACACGTCGAAGGTGACGCTGCCGGTGAGCTGCGTGGCATCGCGCAGCACCAGCACGTTGCGGTGCGTGTAGGAGGTGATCGAGGTGAGCGTCGCGGCGCCGAAGTCGTAGTCGAGCTTCAGGTCGGTGAGCGTGAAGTCATCCGTGAGCCCCTCGTGCTGCTGCGTGTACTGCTCGAGGCTGCCGATGGTCACGGCGGGCTGCGTGGTGGTGTAGGGATTCGCGAGGATGTTGTAGATGTCCACGCGCGGGTAGCCGTTGGTCTCGAGCTTCTGGAACATGATGCGCGGGGTGATCGACAGCGCCTCGGTCGGCTTGATCAGCATCGAGAAACGCACGCCGCTGCGGTCGCCGTCGTTGACGTCCTTCTTCAGGCCGCCGTTGGGCTGGATGGCGTCGATGAACCCGGGCAGGTGGTGCCAGTAGGCCACGAGGCGCGCGGCCACCGCATCGCCGAAGGGCAGGTTCAGGGCCGCCCGCAGGTAGCCGCCCTCATCGCCATGAGTGACGTCCTCATAGGCCGCATCCGTGGCGACTTCCATCTTGCCGAGTACCGGCTGGCGGGTGATGTAGCGCACCGTGCCGGCCTCGGAGCCCGCGCCGAACAGCGTCCCCTGCGGCCCTTTCAGCACCTCGAAGCGATCGAGGTCGTAGAGCTCGAGGTCCGGGGTGAAGAGCGCGACCGAGATCGGCGACTCGTCCAGGTACACGCCCACCTGCTCCTTGACGCCTGGCTGGTCGCGGATGACCTGGCCGGAGCTGATACCGCGGATGGCCATCTGGCTCTGGCCGGGACCTAAGTCGGCGATGGCCAGGCCGGGCACGTTGCGTGCGAGGTCGACCACGTTCTCGGCACCGGAAGTGATGATCTGCGCCTGGCTCGCGGAGGCGACCGCGAAGGGCACGTCCTGGATGTTGGCGGCGCGCTTCTGCGCCGTGACGATGACTTCCTGCAGCTCCGCCTCTTCGGCGGTGGCAAGGGCTGAGAACCCCGCCATGGCTGCGGCGGTGAAGATGACAGTGAAATTGCGGATGAAGACCGGACGCGTGCGGAACATGTTGCTTCCTCCCCAAAAACAAGCCACGCCGCCGCTGTCCGTGGGGCTCTTCGCTCCCTAGCGCTTCCTGGCGCCCCGCCGGACATAGGCGGTTTTTATTGATAATCCATAATACACATGAAGAAGTCTCAGGCACATGCCCGGTAACCATGTAGAAATGCCCGAACGTTGTATTCCTGCGACAGAACGCTTGAATAGCCTCGCTGTCACGCGCGCTCCGCTCGCGCGGGGACTTGGCCGGCGCGGGTCCACCGGTAAGATCGCAGCCCCGCCGCCGCCGCCATCCCGGGCCCAATGGCCGAGAACGAACACCCCCGCTCGATCCGCTCCTTCGTGACGCGCGCCGGCCGCATCACGGCGGCCCAGCAGCGCGCGCTCGATGAGCTGTGGCCGAAGTACGGGGTGCAGTTCGCACCCGCGCCGCTCGATCTCGCCCAGCTGTTCGGCCGCGCGGCGCCCTGCACGGTGGAGATCGGCTTCGGCAACGGCGAGAACCTCGAGCGCCTCGCCGCCGACAACCCGCAGCGCAACTACCTCGGCATCGAGGTGCACCGCGCCGGCATCGGGCGGCTGCTGCTCGCACTCGAGGCCGCCCATCTCACCAACGTGCGCATCATCGCCCACGATGCGGTGGAGGTGCTCGGCGCGCAGCTCCCCGAGGCCTCACTCGATGAGCTCCTGATCCTTTTTCCGGACCCCTGGCCGAAGAAGCGCCATCACAAGCGCCGGCTGGTGCAGACGGCGTTCGTCGCCCTCGCCGCGAGCCGGCTCACCCGCGCCGCCGTACTGCATGTCGCGACTGACTGGGAGCCCTACGCCCAGGAGATGCTCGCGACGCTCGCCGCAGAGCAGCGCCTCGAGAACCTGGCGAGCGATGGCGGCTTCGTCGCGCGCCCGGCCGCGCGCGAGCCGACGCGCTTCGAGCGCCGCGGCGAGCGCCTCGGTCACCGCGTGTGGGACCTCGCCTTCCGCCGCCGCTGACCGCGCTAACCGACGCCGAAGGCCTGCCGCAGGCCATCCAGTACGAACTGCACCGCGAGCGCGCCGAGGATCACGCCGAGGAGCCGGCCGGCAACATTGGCCCCCGTGACGCCGATCACGCGCATCAAGGGCTCGGCGAGCAGCATCAGCACCAGCGAGATGACGAGCACGATGGCGACCGCGAGGAGGTAGGCAGCGAACAGGCCCGCGTTCTCACCGAGGTGCAGCGGCCCGAACCACAGCAGGATCGTCGCGAGCGCGCCCGGTCCTGCGATGAAGGGAAAGGCGAGCGGAAACACCGAGATGTCGGCGCGGCGGCGGCTCTCGGCCGCCTCGCTGCTGGAGGTACGCGTGCCCGACTCGCGCGCGAACACCATCTCCAGTGACAGCAGAAACAAAAGCATGCCGCCGAAAATGCGAAACGCCTGCAGGCTGATGCCCATCAGATCGAGGAAGGCCGCGCCCCCGAGCGCGAACACCACCAGGATCGCGGCGGCGACCAGCACCGCCTTCAACGCCATGCGCCGCCGGTATTTCGCGGTGGCCCCGAGCGTGAGCCCGGAAAACAACGGGATGAGCGAGATCGGCTCGACGACCACGAAGAACACGACGAGAAATTTCAGCGGCTGCTCGAGCATGGTGCTGTGCGCAAGAGTTTACGAACCTGCGGCGATGACGTGACCGTGCGTTTCTTGCGCCCGCGGGCCCAAATAAGTTCTTGAAAGCATCACAGCCGAGGCGCAACATCGATTGTAGAACGTGCGCGCCGCGCGCCGCACACCGACCTCGATTCTTGCTTCAGGAGCGTAGGTCCATGGCGAGTCCTCAACCGGGCATCGGCGACTGGTATCGCTTACACGGTGGCGCGCTGTTCGAGGTCGTCGCGGTCGATGACGACGACGGCACCATCGAGATCCAGTACTTCGACGGCACGGTCGAGGAGATGGATTACGAGGACTGGGACGCGCAGTGGGACGACGGCGCGCTCGAAGCCGCCGAGGCCCCCGAGGACTGGACCGGCTCGGTGGACGTGGAGGCCACCGACGAGGAAGGACGCGGCGGCGCTGACTCGCTCGGGGACGAGCGCGACCTGCGTGCCGGCGGCTCACTCGACGGGATCGACCTCTTCGACTGACCCCGCCAGCGGCGGCTCCTGAAACGCAGCCGGGTCCACCTCGTCCGCGAGCATCACGAGGCCCGACTCGAGCTTCAGCGGCACCCGTGTCAGTGCGCGCCCCGCGCACGGGCCGGCCAGACACAGCCCGGTGGACTTCTCGAACAGCGCCCCGTGCGAGGCGCACAGGAGCAGCGTGCCGTCGGCGGTGAGGAAGCGCCCCGGCAAGAGGTCCAGCGGATGCCCGGCGTGCGGGCAGCGGTTGACGTAGCCGTGCACTTGGGTGCCGGTGCGCACCACGAAGCCGCGCAGCGGCCAGTCGCCCGCCCCGATGGTGAAGGCGCGCGCGCCGCGCTCCTCGAGCTCGGCCTGCCGGCAGATCACGCGCGTGAGATCAATCGCCGAGCGCGCACCGCTCACGCGCGCGCCTCATCGAGCGCATCGATGCGGCGGCGGTTCCACCACACGCACGCCAGTCCCGGCAGGGCCAGCACGAAGCTCGCCACGAAATAGGTGTACCAGCCGCCGTGGTCGGCGACCCAGCCCGCCGGGTATCCGAGGCTGTAGCGCGGCAACAGCGCGAGCGCCGACAGCAGCGCGTACTGGAAGGCGCTGTAGCGCGGATCGCACATCCCCATGATGAGCGCCACCAGCGCGATGTTGCCCATCGCGGCGGCGACGTGCTCGATGATCACCGCCGCGGCCATGACGGCATAGCTCTTGCCGCTGAGCGCCAGCACGCAGTACAAGAGGTTGCTCGCGGCCTGCAACAAGCCGAAGGCGAGCATGGAGCGCAGCAGGCCGAGGCGCACCATGAAGATGCCGCCGAGCAGGGCGCCGCCGAGCGAGCTCGCCGTGAACAGCGCCTTCACGATGGCGCCGATCTCGTGCTTGGAGAAGCCGACGTCCATCATGAACGGCGTGAACAGCTTGTTGGCGAAGGCATCGCCGAGCTTGAACAGCAGCACCACGGCCAGCAGCGCCTGCGCGCCGGGAGTCGCCAGCAGCTCGCGCAGCGGCTCGAGCACCGACTCGGCGAGCGAGCGCGGCCGGTACTCGTTGTGCGAGGACGGCGAGCGCACCGTGGCCACCATGAACAGCGCCATGACCGCGGCGAGCACCAGCAGCGTGACACGCCAGCCGAGGTAGTCGGCGCCGATGAAGGCGAAGGCGGCGGCCGCATAGGCGGCGGTGCGGTACCCGAGGTTCACCGCCGCGGCGGCCAGCCCGCGCTCGCTCGGCAGCGTGACGTCCGTGCGGTAGGCGTCGTAGGCGATGTCCTGGGTGGCGGAGAGGAACACGATCGCGAGCGCGCAGGCGGCGAAGGGCAAGAGCCGCGCGGCGGGGTCCTGCAGCGCGAACGCCGCGATGGCGAGCGCCAGCAGCAGCTGCATGAGCAGGATCCAGCCGCGGCGGCGGCCGAGGAAGGGCAGCGTGTAGCGGTCGATGAACGGCGCCCACAGCGGCTTGAGCAGGTAGGGCAGCGCCACGTAGGTGAGCAGCCCGATGCGGGTGTTGCTCGCGCCGACGTCCTTCAGCCACGCCTGCAGCGCCCCCTCGGTGATCTGGTTCGGGAAACCCGACGCCGCACCGAGCACGAGGATCGCCAGCATCTTCGGCGTGGCGAGCAGCTCGCGCAGGCGCGGCGGCGCGCTGCCGGCGCTGCGGCTCAAAGCTCGTAGTCCATGATGAGCGGGGCGTGATCCGAGAAGCGCCGCTCCTTATATATCGAGGCGCGCCGCGCCCGGCCGGCCAGCGAGCGGCTCACCACCTGGTAGTCGATGCGCCAGCCGACGTTCTTGGCCCGCGCCTGGCCGCGGTTCGACCACCAGGTGTATAGGTCCGGGCCCGGGCACACCTCGCGGAACGCATCCACGTAGCCCCCGCTCCCGAAGAGCTCATCCATCCAGGCGCGCTCCTCGGGCAGGAAGCCCGAGTTCTTCTGATTGGAGCGCCAGTTGCGCAGGTCGATCGGCCGGTGGGCGATGTTCCAGTCGCCCGAGAGGATGTAATGCCGGCGCCGGCGGCGCAGGCTCGCCAGGTGCGGAGCGAAGGACTCGAGGAAGCGGAACTTGGAGGCCTGGCGCTCGGGGCCGGCGGAGCCGGAGGGCAGGTACAGGGAGACCACCGACAGGCGGCCCACCTGGGCCTCGAGGTAGCGCCCCTCGCGGTCGAACTCGTCCACCCCGAAGCCGCGCAGCACCCGCGCCGGCTTCGCGCGCGTGTAGAGCGCCACCCCGGCGTAGCCCTTGCGCACCGCGTCGCTGTAGTAGGCGTGGTAGCCGGGCAGCTGCACGTCGTGGCCGTCGAGCTGGTGCTCCTGCGCCCTGGTCTCCTGCAGGCAGATGAAGTCGGCGCGCTGGCGGCGCAGCCAGCGGAACAGCCCCTTGGCCGCCGCCGAGCGGATGCCGCAGACGTTGACGGTGATGACACGCATTCGGTAAATGATAAGACATGCAGCAATACCAGCTCACCTTCATCGACCTGGCGCTGAAGCGCGCAGCGCTGCGCTTCGGCCACTTCACCCTCAAGTCCGGGCGCGAGAGCCCGTACTTCTTCAACGCCGGGCTGTTCGCCGACGGCGAGGCGGCGCACGTGCTCGGCGGCTGCTACGCGGCCGCCATCGTGCACTCGGGAGTTGCCTTCGACATGCTCTTCGGCCCGGCCTACAAGGGCATCCCGCTCGCTACCGCGACCGCGGTGGCGCTCGCCGCCGGCCACGGCCGCAGCGTCCCCTATGCCTTCAACCGCAAGCAGGCCAAGGATCACGGCGAGGGCGGCAACATCGTCGGCAGCGCGCTCACCGGGCGCGTGCTCATCGTCGATGACGTCATCACCGCCGGCACCGCGGTGCGCGAGTCGCTCGAGATCATCCGCGCCGCGGGCGCCACCGCGGTCGGCGTGGCGGTGGCGCTCGATCGCCAGGAGCGCGGCACGGGCGAGCTGTCGGCGGTGCAGGAGGTGGAGCGCGCCCACGGCCTTCGGTGTGTGAGCATCGTCACACTCGCCGAGCTCATCGAGGCGCTGTCGCGCCCGGCCGACGGACGCGCGCGCATTTCTGCCGAGCAGCTCACATCGCTCGAGGCGTATCGGCAGCGTTACGGCGTGCGCTGACCTTGCCAGCGCCGCTGCCGCGGGCGGAAACTACACATATGTTGTTTCGCATTCTGCGCCCGCTGCCGTGCGCGCTCCTCGGCAGTGCCGTGCTGCTCGCCAGCGCGGCCCACGCCGCACCCACCAGCCACGCGCCGAGCAAGGGCGGCATCGCCTACAAGTGGGTCGACGAGCAGGGCGTGATCCACTACGGCGACAACGTGCCGCCGCAGTACGCGCAGAAGGACCGCACGGTGCTCAACTCCCAGGGCGTGGAGGTCAGCCACCTCGATGCGGCGCAGACGCCGGAGCAGGCCGCCGCCGCCGCGCGCGAGCGGGCGCGCCTCATGAAGCAGCGCCAGCACGACAGCTTCCTGGTCTCCACCTACACCTCCGAGCAGGACATCGAGGCGCTGCGCGACGTGCGGCTCGATCAGCTCAAGGGCCAGCGGGCCGCCGCCGAGCAGTACGTCGAGAGCCTGCGCGCGCGCCTCGGCGCGCTGCAGTCACGGGCGCTGAGCTTCCAGCCCTACAGCGATCGCGCCGACGCGCGCCGCATGCCCGATGACCTCGCGGAGAACCTGGTGCGCACCGTGAACGAGGTGCGCCAGCAGGACGCTGCGCTCGCCGCCAAGAGCGAGGAAGAGAAGACGCTGCGCGCGCAGTTCGACGCCGACATCCAGCGTTACCGCGAGCTGCACACCATCCACCAGCAGTAGCGGCGCGCCGCGCGCCGCCTCAGCCGCGGCCCGAGTGTCCGAAGCCCCCGGCGCCGCGTGCACTGGCGGCGAAATCCTCGACCACCTCGAGCTCAACCTGCACCACCGGTACGACCACCAGCTGCGCGATGCGCTCGCCGGGGTTGACGGTGAAGGGCTCGCTGCCACGGTTCCAGCAGGACACCATGAGCTGACCCTGGTAGTCGGAGTCGATCAGCCCGACGAGATTGCCGAGCACGATGCCGTGCTTATGCCCGAGGCCCGAGCGCGGCAGGATGAGGGCCGCCAGTGCCGGGTCCTCGAGATGGATGGCGAGCCCGGTCGCGATGAGCTCGGCGCGTCCCGGCGCGAGCACGAGGGGCTCGTGCAGGCAGGCGCGCAGGTCGAGCCCGGCTGAGCCGGCGGTGGCGTAGGCGGGCAGCGGAAACTCCCGCCCGAGGCGCGCATCGAGGATGCGCACCCGCAGCGCGCGGCTGCTCAAGGCAGGAGGCTCAAGCGCGCGCCGAGCCGCGCGCGCGGGCGCCGCCGCGGGCAGCGAGGTCCTCGGCGATGAGGGTGATCAGGCCGCGCGCGAGGGCGAGCTTGCTGGCGCGCGGCAGCTCGTGGCGGGCGTTGCGCGACAGCACGATCAGCTGGTTGTCCTCGCAGTCGAAGGCCTTGGCATCACCGACCTCGTTGGCGGCGATCATGTCGAGGTTCTTCTTCATGAGCTTGGTGCGCGCGTTCTGCTCCACTGCCTCGGTCTCGGCGGCGAAGCCGACGACGAAGGGCCGCTCGGGCCGCGCCGCGACGGTGGCCAGCACGTCGGTGGTGCGCTCCATGCTCAGCTCCAGCGTCTCGCTGGTCTTCTTGATCTTCTGCTCCGCGGCGCGCGCCGGGCGGTAGTCGGCGACCGCGGCCGTCGAGATGAACACATCCGTGCCCGGCAGCTCGCGCAGCACCGCGGCGAGCATGTCGGCGGCGCTCTCGACGTCCACGCGCGTAACCCCCGCAGGCGTCGGCAGGCTCACGGGGCCCGCGACCAGCACGACTTCGGCGCCGGCCTCGTGCGCGGCCTGCGCGACCGCGAAGCCCATCTTTCCCGAGGAGCGGTTGCTGATGAAGCGCACCGGATCGATGCGCTCGCGCGTCGGACCGGCGGTGATCAGCACGCGCCGGCCGGCGAGCACCCCGCCGCTGTTCAGCAGCGCGCCGACCCGCTCGGCGAGATCGGCCGGCTCGAGCATGCGCCCCGGCCCGCTCTCCCCGCAGGCCTGGTCGCCTTCGCCGGGGCCGAGGATGCGCACGCCGCGCTCGCTGAGAATGGCGACGTTGGCGCGGGTGGCGGCGTTGGCCCACATGAGGTGATTCATGGCCGGCGCCACCGCGATCGGGGCGGCCGTCGCCAGGCACAGCGTCGCGAGCAGGTCATCGGCCTGTCCCGTGGCCAGGCGCGCGAGGAAATCGGCGCTCGCCGGGGCGATGAGTACGGCATCCGCCCAGCGCGCGAGCTCGATGTGCCCCATGGCCGCCTCGGCCGCCGGATCCCACAGGTCGCTGCGTACGCTGCGGCCGGAGACCGCCTGAAAAGTGGTAGCGGTCACGAACTCGCGCGCCGCCTCGGTCATCACCACCTGCACCTCGGCGCCGCGCTCGCGCAGCCGCCGCACGAGGTCGGGGCTCTTGTAGGCGGCGATGCCGCCGGTGACGCCGAGGAGGATGCGCTTGCCCTGCATGCTGCCCTGAAGAGGTGCCGTTCCCGCAGACGATTATGGCACCGGCGCCGGGCGCGCATGCAAACGGGCGCACAGTGCCGGGCGAAAAACCGCACGATCCGGGCCGTTTCTCCCACTGCCGGAAGGCGGCGCGGCCTGCTTAGACTGGCGCCATCGTGGCCTTAGAACCCAAAGGCATGAGCATCCGCCAGCTGCCGCCGGCCGAGCGCCCGCGCGAGAAGCTGCTCGCCGCCGGGGTGCAGGGACTTACGGATGCGGAGCTGCTCGCGCTGCTGCTCGGCTCGGGCACGCGCGGCGCCTCGGCGCTGGATCTCGCCCGCGCGCTGCTCGAGCACTTCGGCTCGCTGCGGGCGCTGCTGAACGCCGACGGCCCGCGGACACTGGCGCGCCGCGGCATCGGGCCGGCGCGCTACGCGCTGCTGCAGGCGGCGATGGAGCTGTTCCGGCGCCAGCTGCGCGAGGCGCTGCGCTCGGGCCCGGCGCTCGCCTCGCCCGAGGCGACGCGCACCTTCCTGCTCGCGCACCTGCGCGACAAGCCCTACGAGGTGTTCTGCGTGCTGTTCCTGGACAACCGCCACCGCCTGATCGCCTTCGAGGAGCTGTTCCGGGGCACCATCGACCGCGCCGGCGTGCACCCGCGCGAGGTGCTGCGGGCGACGCTGGCGCACAACGCCGCGGCGGTGCTGTTCGCCCACAACCACCCCTCCGGGGTTCTCGAGCCGAGCCAGGCGGACGAGCTGATCACGCGGCGCCTCAAGGAGGCCCTCGCCCTGATCGACGTCCGGGTGCTCGATCACTTCATCGTCGGGGAGGGACAGTGCTTCTCGTTCTGCGAGCACGGCCTGCTCTAGAGGGGCGCGCAGGGCGGGAGAGCCCCCGCCGGTGCGTTCTTGAGATCAGGCGCCGGGGCTGGTATAAAGCCCGGCCCGGGAACCTGCTGCGGCCCGCGCCTGAGTTCCCAAGTCACTGAAATCTCTAAGGTTGTTCGTATGTCGCGCGTCTGCGAGATCACCGGTAAGAGGCCCGCGGTCGGCAACCGCGTCTCCCACGCCAACAACAAGAAGCGCCGCCGCTTCCTGCCGAACCTGCATACGCAGCGTTTCTGGGTGGAGGGCGAGAAGCGCTGGGTGACGCTGCGCCTGACGACCGCCGGCATGCGCACCGTGGAGAAGAAGGGCATCGACAAGGTCGTCGAGGAGCTGCGTGCCAAGGGCCACAAGCTCTAAGGGCACCTGAGGAGCCACCATGCGCGAGAAGATCAAGCTTTTGTCCTCGGCCGGCACCGGCCACTTCTACGTGACGACCAAGAACAAGCGCCTGCACCCGGACAAGCTCGAGGTGCGCAAGTTCGACCCCGTGGCGCGCAAGCACGTCGCCTACAAAGAGTCGAAGATCAAGTAAGCAGCGCGCGCCGCAGGCCGGCAAGCGCGCGTGCCCGAACTCCCCGAGGTTGAGACGACGCGGCGCGGACTCGCGCCGCATGCGCGTGCGCGCCGCATCGTGGCGCTTGAGGTGCACGAGCGGCGGCTGCGCTGGCCGATCGCGCGCGAGCTGCCGCCGAAGCTCGCCGGGCAGCGCATTGCGCGCGTCGGACGGCGCGCCAAGTACCTGCTGCTCGAGCTCGACTCCGGCACGCTGCTCCTGCACCTCGGCATGTCCGGGAACCTGCGCGCGGTGCCCGCCGACACCCCGCGCCTGAAGCACGATCACTTCGACCTGGTGCTCGACTCGGGGCTGGCGCTGCGCTTCAACGACCCGCGCCGCTTCGGCAGCCTGCTGTACACCGAGGACGACCCCGCCGAGCACGCGCTCCTGCGGCAGCTCGCGCCCGAGCCCTTCGCGCGCGCCTTCGATGCCGCCTACCTCATGCGCATCACGCGCCGGCGGCGCGTGGCGCTCAAGCAGCTGATCATGAACAGCCACCTGGTCGTCGGCGTCGGCAACATCTACGCGAGCGAGGCGCTGTTTCGCGCCCGCCTCAGGCCCCAGCGCCGCGCCGGCACGCTCAGCGCGGCGGAGGCGCAGCGCCTGGTGCGCGCCATCCGCACCGTGCTCCGGCTCGCCATCCGCGCCGGCGGCACCACGCTGCGCGACTACCTGGGGGCGGACGGTGCGCCGGGCTACTTCCGCCAGCGCCTCTACGTGTACGAGCGTGCCGGCAAGCCCTGCCGCCGCTGCCGCACGCCGGTGCGCGCCCTCACGCAGGGACAGCGCTCGACCTACTATTGCCCCACCTGCCAGAAGTAGCGAGCCATGAGCGAGCACATCCAGGCGCACCTCGCCGCCGCCGACCCGGTGATGGCGGGCCTGATCCGGGTAGTCGGCCCGTACCGGCCCGAGATCGACCCGGACTGTCACCCC
>Ga0335082_10005850_pt1 | contig 13453 bp, 6 predicted proteins | sample Lox_Sample_41_FD_206718 | JGI IMG/M metagenome (GOLD analysis project Ga0335082, IMG submission 206718) | Soil microbial communities from Loxahatchee National Wildlife Refuge, Florida, United States - Lox_Sample_4.1 | ecosystem: Environmental > Terrestrial > Soil > Wetlands | place: USA: Florida... | reverse complement strand
GTCGACACGGGCGTCGAGCCGGCGCAGCTCGTGGCGCTCGAGCGCGACCATCCGGACGTTCGCTTCGAGCTACGAACCAATCGGGGATGGGGCGCGGGTGTGAACCGGATCCTCGCCTTGGTCGAGGCGCGCCACCCCGATGCGGAATTCGCGCTGCTCCTCAATCCGGACGTGGAGCTCGACGCGGACTTCGCGGAGGTGCTGCTGCGCGCGATGGCCGAGTGTCCGACCGCGGCCCTGGCGTCGGGAAAGCTCCTGCGCCCGGGGCGCGCCGTCCTCGACAGCGCAGGGATCCGGCTGCCGCGGCATCGGCGTCCGCGCGACCGCGGCAGCGAAGAGCCGGACCTCGGCCGCTACGAGCGCCGCGAGCGCGTCTTCGGCGTGAGCGGCGCCGCGCTGTTGGTCCGGCGCAGCGCGCTGGGCGATCTGAGCCTCGGCGGCGAGCTCGTCGACGAGGACTTCTTCGCCTACCAAGACGACACCGATCTGTGCTGGCGAGCCCACCTGCTCGGGTGGGACGTGCTGTACGAGCCGGCGGCACGCGCCGTCCATGGGCGCCGCTGGCGCCGCGACCGGAGGAGCCAGATCGAGGTCTCGGTGCGACGGCACTCCTTCAAAAACCACTATCTCCAGATCATCAAGAACGAGCAGGCCAGCGACCTGGTGCGCAATCTCCCCTGGCTTCTCGCCTGGGAGGTGCTGCGGCTCGGCTTCGCGCTCGTGGCGGATCGCGCCGTGTTGCCGGCCTATCGCGATGCGCTGAGGGAGGCTCCCGCGGCGTGGGCGAAGCGGCGCGAGATCCAGAGGCGCCGCGCCGCGCGCGGGCTCCCGCGACGGAGCGATTCGGGCCACGCGATCGGGGCCGTGCTATGAAGCAACGCTTTGCAGCCAACGGTCCCCAAGGTCGCCCCGAGGAGACTCCCGGCAGAATCACGGCGGAATCGAATCGGAATCGAATGGAAGACCGAACCGCACCCAACCAGCTGGCGACCGCGGCGGCGCATCGGCCGACCTCGTGGCAGCTCGCGGTCGCGTGCGGAGCCGCAGCGGCGGCGGTCGCCTTTAGGCATCTCTACCACATCCTCTCGGCCCCTTCCTCCGCCAGCCCGCTCGAAGGCGCCGAGGCTTTCTTGTTCGAGCCGAGCGGCGCTTCGCCGGTCGCGATCCTCGCTGGGACGGCCTGGCTCCTCGCGGGCCGCTGGCACCGGTTTCGCGCTGCGCTCGGGAGCTCGCGGCAACGCGTGATGGCCGTCGGACTGTTCCTGCCGGCGGCGCTGCTCTGCGGATGGTCCTACTACACGCGCGAGGTGTTCCTCCTGATCCCCTCGCTCTCGCTCACGGTGCTGGCCGTGGCGCTCTGGCTCGGCGGTTTCCCAGCCCTGCGGGCGGTGGCGCTCCCAGCGTCGTTCCTACTCCTGGCGCTGCCGGTGCCGACCCCCGTGCTCAATCAGATCATGTATCCGCTCCAGCTCGCGACCGCGAGGGCCGCTGCGGCAGTGCTCGCTGCCGTGGGCATGCCGGTGACGTCGCAGGCCGATCGCATCCTGAGCGGGAACGCGGTCTTCCAGGTCATCGAGAGCTGCGCTGGTCTGCGTACCGTCGAGACAATCTTCATGGCCTCGTTCCTGTACCAGGACCTCTTCTTCCGCAGCCGCCTGCAGTCCGTGCTTCTCGTGGCGGCCTCGCCGCTGATCGGTCTCCTCGCGAACCTGATCCGCGTTCTCACCATCGTGCTCAATCCCTACTCGCGCCTGGCGGCCGTGCACACCGCTCAAGGCCTCGTGATGATCGTCGTGGCGGTGCTGATGCTGGCGGTCTTCGATTGGTTGCTGACGCTCGTCCTGCCTAGGCCGGCCCGTGCCCGTCGCCGGGTGCGCGCGGTCGCGCTGCCTTCCACTGGGGATCTGGTGGTCCCTGTCGCCGCGCTGACGGTGCTCGCCGCTGTGACTGCCTCGGTGAGACCATGGGCGGCGCCGCATACACCCCGCACGTCGTTGTCCTCATTGCCGGTTGCTCTGGAGGGCTGGCAGGCGTCGAGTCTTGCCATCGACCGCGAGTTCCTCGGATCGATCTCGTTCTCCGAGTGGGTCCACCGCCGCTACGATCGCAGCGGGGAGGAGGTCGACATCCTGCTGGGCTCCGACGATCGGCTGACGAGTTGGGTCGACTTCCAGTCGCTCAAGACGGCCGTGCCGGGATCGGGTTGGCAGATCGAGCGGGAAGGCAGCGTCGAGCTGCCGGCGCTTGGACGCACCGCCGAGCGCTACGTCGCCTCGTCACTCGACGAGCGCCGACTCGTCTACCTTTGGTACGTGGACACGGCGCCCCCATCCGTGGAGACCTTGCGCTCGACCTTGGCGCTCGATCGGGGACCGTTCCGGAGGCCGGGCCGCGCGCTGGTCGTGAGGCTCACCACACCGATCGACGCGCTCGGCCGCCCAGCGGCCGAAGAACGCCTGCAGCAGTTCGCCGGCCTGCTCCCGGGGCCGCTCGGAGTAATCGCGAACGGGGCAGGAAGCTAGGCGCAGCGCACCAGTCGCACCTCAGCCTCGGTCGAGCCCGACAGATCGACGCGACCGGTCATACGCCCCGCCGCCTTTCCGTCGACGCGGAACAGCGTCGCGTCGAGAATCCGGTGCAGGTAGCGTTCGTCGCCGGCGACCTGACCCAGAACGCCCGCGTTACCGAAGTAGGTCCCCGGAAGCAGCAGCACGTGCAGTGGGAAGCTCACGTGCGCCGTGACGCCTGCTTCGCGGATCTCGATGCCGGCGCCCGGCGGATGCGAGGCCTGCCCGGAGAGTTCGAAGCCGGTGATCAGCTTGATCATCATTCCGAATCGGACCCCGCGGGCCGGCTCGAGAAATCGGACCGCGAAGGCATAGTGGTAGCGTCCGCCGGGCCGCAGCACGTTGACGCGGCGACCACGAGCATCGAGCAGGCGCACGTCCTCGATCACCGCACCGGCCTGCGCGTAGCTGACCGCGCTGCGCGACACCAGACCCGGGTCGAACTCGCCGAGGTCCTCGAGTCGCGCCGGGGCGGCGCCGGGCGCCCGCGGGCGCGGCACGGCGCCCGTGGCGCTTCCCGCAGCGTCCATCTCGCAAATCTCCTGTCGGATGCGCGGCGCGTCGCGTGCAGGCGCTTCGGCGAGGCGGCCGTACTGGGATACGACCGTCTTGGCGTCCGCGGTGAGGAGCCGCTCGCCGGCGTCGATCAGCACCGCTCGATCGCAGAGCTCGACGATGCGACCCGAGGAGTGCGACACGAACAGGATCGTAGCCCCCGCGGCCTTGATCTTTTCGATGCGCGCGAAACACTTGCGCGTGAACGCTTCGTCGCCGACCGCGAGCACCTCGTCGATCACTAGGATGTCCGGGTTCGCGTGGATCGCCACTGCAAACGCCAGGCGGGCGTACATGCCGCTCGAATAGGAGCGCACCGGCTGATCGAGAAAGTCCCCGATGTCCGCGAAGTCGACGATCGAGTCGAAGCGCTCGCGCAAGTCGACGTCAGAAATGCCCAGGATCGCCGCATTGAGCAGCACGTTGTCGCGCCCCGTGAAGTCCGGGTTGAAGCCGGTCCCGAGCGTGAGCAACGGCGCGACGTGACCGCGCACCTGCACCTCGCCGCAGGTGGGCTCCAGGAGTCCGCAGATCATTCGAAGCAGCGTCGACTTGCCCGAGCCGTTGCGCCCGACGATCCCCACTGTCTCGCCGCCGAGGACGTCGAGATCGACGCCGCGCACCGCGTGGAACTCGCGGTAGAAGCGGCGGCGGCCGCGCCAGAGCATCTGCTTGAGACGGTCCTGGGGTTGGTCGTAGACGTGGTACGTCTTTCCGAGGTTGCGCGCGCGGATCGCAAGCGGCCCCTCTCCCGACGAAGCAGCGCGGACCTCAGAGGACATCCGCAAAGCCCCGCTTCGTCTTCATGAAGGCAGCGTAGCCCAGCCACGCCACGCCCCAGCCCGCGAGGGTGGCAAACAGCAGCGTGCGCGGCTCGGGCCACAGCCCTTCGAACAGAGCGCCGCGGAAGCCTTCGATGATCGAGACGAATGGGTTTACGGCGTAGTATGGGCGGAACTGCTCGGGGATCCGCACAAAGGGGTAGAAGACGGGGCTCAGGAACATGAGCGCAGTCGTCGCGACCGTCGCGATCGGGGACAAATCGCGCAGGAACACGCCGGCGGAGGAGAGCATCCACGTCACGCCCAGTGTCAGCAGGAGGACGGGTGCGAGCAGCGCGGGCAGCGCGACGGCAGTCGGCGGCGGCAGGCCGCGATAGAGGAGCACGAACAGGAGGAGCATGCCGAGGTTGATCGCAAAGGCGAACAGGGCCCCAAGCAGGTTGACCCAGGCCAGCACCTCGATGGGAAAGCGGACCTGCTTGATGTAGATCTGGTTGCTGATGAGCAGACCAGGGGCCTCGTTCACGCAATCCGAGAACACCGAGAACAGCACCATGCCAGCGAAGACAGCGAGCGCGAACTGCGCCTCCCGTCCGTCGTGCAACTTCCAACGAGAATTGAAGATGCTGCCGAACACGAAGCTGTACACGGAGAGGAGCAGGAGGGGCTGGATCAGCGTCCACAGGGAGCCGAGCATGGATCCGCGGTAGCGCGCCTCGATCTTGCGACGTGCGAGGCGCAGGATCAGGCGTCGATGGCTCCATCCCGTGGTCAGGAAGGAGAGCGGGTGATAGACGTGCAAGGCCGACTCCCTCGCCTGCTCCGGGGCTGCCCGCGGCGGCGACCGAGTCTAGCTCCGCCTCGGGGGCAACGGAACGAGTCCGGGCTCCGCCGGAAGCTCGCATCCCACTGGCCGGCGAGACCTCGATTTGACAAGCTTTCGAAGAGAAGCCGCTGCGCGGCGCCGTCCGCGCATGAAGGGGACAGTCGTGCACTTCCTGGGCGCCCGCCGCCGGGCCAGGCGGATCGCCGACGAGCTGCGCGCGAGTGGCCTCTTCGACGAGCGCCAATCCCTCGACCTGCACGCCGACGCGGGCGTGGACCCGGTCCTCCACTACGTTCGCAAGGGCGCCGGCGAAGGATGCCGGGTCCACCCGCTGTTCGACGAAGCGTGGTACGCGGCGCAACACCCGGAGGTGGTCGCCTCGGGGCATGTTCCGCTGCTGCACTACCTGCGCGAAGGGGAACGGCGCGGCTCTTCCCCGAATCCGCTCTTCGATCCCGGGTACTACCGGGAGCGGCAGACCGACCTGCAGGGCATTCCGACCTCGCTCCTCGCTCACTACGCAGTGTATGGCGGTCGGGAAGGCCGCCAGCCACACCCCCTGTTCGACGGGCAGTGGTACACCGATCGGCACCCGGCGGTGGCGGCGTCGGGACTGAACCCGCTCGCTCACTACCTCCAGGAGGGATTGGCGGCGGGCTTCGACCCTCACCCGCTCTTCGACTCGTCTTGGTACACGGCCCAGTACCCGGAAGTGGCGGCGTCAGGACTCCCTCCGCTTCTGCACTATCTGCAGGTGGGCGCGGCGGCGGGCCTCGATCCGCACCCGCTCTTCGACTCCGCCTGGTACACAGCCGCCTATCCGGAGGTGTCGGCCTCGGGGCTGGCTCCTCTGGTCCACTACCTGCGCGAGGGAGAGGGACGGGGCCATTGCCCGAATCCGCTCTTCGACCCGGTCTACTACCGGGCGCAGAATCCCGACCTGCACTCCGCGCCGTTGCTCACGCACTACGCGGTGTACGGGTGCCGGGAGGGGCGTCGGGTCCACCCGCTCTTCGACTCCCATTGGTACGTGGCGCAGCATCCGGAGGTGGAGGCGTCGGGGCTCCCCCCGCTGGTGCACTACCTGCGTGTGGGCGCGCTGGCTGGCTTCGATCCCAACCCGCTCTTCGACTCCCGTTGGTACGCGGCGCAGCATCCCGAGGTGGGGACGTCGGGGCTCGCTTCGCTGGTGCACTACCTGCGAGTGGGCGCTGCGGCGGACTGCGATCCGCACCCGCTCTTCGATGCAGCGTGGTATCGGCAGCGTCACGGCGCCGATCTCGCTCCGGGCGAGACACCGCTCGTGCACTACGTCGAACGGGGTGCGGCGCTCGGCTGTGCGCCGAACCGGCTCATCGACCCGGCATACTATCTGGGGCGCTATCAGGTGAAGTTGCGACCGCGCGAGACGGCACTCGCCCACTTTGCCTATGAGGGAGCCAGGCGCGGCCATCGGCCCTCCCCGCGATTCGACTTCTGCATCCAGTTCTTCCGAGACGCGCGGCCGGAACGGGAGGCCGAGAGCCCTTTCGCCGGCTGGTTCGACCGCCGCTTCGAGTGGCTCTCGGCGCCAGGGGCGGAGCTGCCGATTTCGCTGCCGGCTCACCCGAATCCGCGCGTCTCGATCGTGATCCCCGCCTTCGGACCGTTGCCCTACACGCTTGCCTGTCTCCGCTCGATCAGCCGCGCCGAGACGCAGGTCTCGTACGAGGTCATCGTCGTGGACGACGACCCGGAGCGCGGCCTCGCCGAGAGCCTCGCGCGCATCCCGAATCTGCGCGTCGTGGCGAACGAGCAGAACCTGGGATTCCTGGAGTCGGCGCACCGCGGCGCTGCCCTCGCGCGGGGTGAAGAGCTCGTGTTCTTGAACAACGACGCGCTGGTGACCGACGGATGGCTCGATGAGCTGGTCCAAACCGCCTCGCGGTTCGCGAGGGTCGGCGTGGTGGGAAGCAAGCTCGTGCACCCCGACGGGTCCCTCCAGGAAGCCGGCGGAATCGTGTGGAGCGACGGAACCGCTCTCAACTTCGGCATCGGACAGGACCCGACGGCACCGCGCTTCGACTATGCGCGCATGGTCGACTACGTCTCCGCCGCGTCGCTATGGATCCGGCGCGAATCCTTCCTCGAGATGGGCGGGTTCGACTCCGCCTTCCGCCCCGCCTTCTACGAGGACACGGATTTGTGCTTCCGCGCGCGCGAGAAGGGCCTCGCCGTTCTCTACCAGCCCGCTTCGGTCGTCGTGCACTTCGGGGGAGCCTCGTACGGGCGCGATCCCTCCGTGGGCGCGAAGCGCAGGCAGGAGGAGAACCGGCACGCCTTCCGGGCGCGTTGGGCGGCGTCGCTGAAGAGCCAGCCAGCGCCGGGGACCGAGCCCGACGACGCGGCGATCAGCCGCTATCGCAGGCGTGCGCTCGTGATCGATTCGACCATGCTGACCCCCGACCAGGACTCGGGATCGCTCCGCATGTTCCGGCTGCTGCAGATCCTGGGTCGCTTCGGCTTTCACGTAAGCTTCGCGCCGAGCGACCTCTCGCGCAGCGAGCGCTACGAAGCGTGGCTGCGTCGTCACGGGATCGACGTGCCGCTGCCCTCGCATCCGCGCTCGATCCCCGAGCTGCTGGAGACCACGGGCTCGCGCCTCGATCTCGTCATCCTGAGCCGCCCCAACGTCGGCGATCGATGGCTCGACCCCGTACGCCTCCTGTGCCCGCGGGCGGTCGTGCTCTACGACACGGTGGATCTCCACTTCCTGCGCCGCGCGCGCGAGATGCTCGTGCGCGGGACCTCGACGGTGCCGGGCTCGGAACGAGAACGGGAGCTGCGCGCCGCGCGCCGTGCCGACGGCGTGATCGTGGTGAGCGAAGCGGATCGCCGAGCGCTCCTCGCGGAGGACCACCGCCTCCGGGTGCATTTGCTGAGCAACATCCACGAGGTGCATCCGTGCGCGACGCCATTCGCCGAGCGCGAGAATCTCCTCTTCATCGGCGGCTTCCGCCACGCACCCAACGTCGACGCGATCTGCTGGTTCGTGCGCGACGTGATGCCGCTCGTCTGGCGGGAGCTTCCCGGGGTCGGCCTCCACGTGGTTGGCAGCGAGATGCCGGACCAAGTGCGCGCACTGGCGAGCGACCGCGTGTTCATCGAGGGCTACGTTGAGGACGTCTCGCCGTTCCTCGCGCGGTGCCGGCTCTCCGTGGCTCCGCTGCGCTACGGAGCCGGAGTCAAGGGAAAGGTCAACCAGAGCATGAGCTACGGACTGCCCTGCGTGGCCACCAGGATCGCCGCGGAAGGCATCGAGGCCGAGAGCGGCGTGGAAATCTTGGTGGCGGATGGGGCGGAGGCGCTCGCGGCTGGCGTCGTCGAGTTGTATCGGAACGAGTCCCTGTGGCGGACGATCGCAGAAGGCTCGCTGCGCAACATCGGGCGCCATTTCTCCGTGCAGGTCGCGGAGGACAATCTGGCGGCGATCCTGCGCGAGCACGCGCTCGACTGACGCAGCGCTGAGCGTGCCGGACCCTCACCACTCGGCGAAGCGCCACCAGAAGCCTAGATCAGGGGCGAACAACGCCTGCTTGAAATCGAGCGCGGAGAGGTCGCGCGCCGCGTTGACCGGGGCGTGGGTGAGAGGCGGCTGGCGGGGGCACGATGCGCACCATGGGGCGGGCGCGTTGGCTCCCGCCCGCTTCTCCTCGAACCGCCCGCGGTCGGCGAACGCGAGCCGCGCTTCCTGGAAGGCGTCGAGGTTGTAGGGGTCGGCCGAGCCGTCGGCCAGGTTCCCGAAGACGAGGTGCTTGGCGATCGAAGGCGAGATGCAGCACGGCATGATGCGGCCGACCGCATCGACGGTGATGTTGTAGTAGAGCCACGTGCAGGTGTGGGTCGCAGCGGGGACCGTGGGCTCCTCAGCGAATCCACGCGCGCGCGCCGACCAGCCTTCGTCGAACAGCCGCTCGACTTCCGGGTGCGGGCGCACCAGCTCGCGCATGCGCGGATTGTCGACCCACTTGGCGAGGTCGACGAAGTCATGGCGGCCCCGCTTCTCGCTCATCGCCACGCGCACACCCGGATCGTCCATTGAGACATCGAACGGGGTGCCGATGATGAGCTGCTCGACGCCGATCTCGCGCGCCAGCCGGATCGCCTCATCGACCTCGTGGACGTTGTGCTCGAAGGTGAGGAAGCGCCAGGTCAGGAAGGGCCGCGAGACGCCGAGACTCCGCTTGCGGGCGACCATTCGCCGCACGTTCTCCAGCACCAGATCGAGGTTTCCGCGCTTGCGGAATCGCGCGTACGTCGCCTGCGTGATGCCGTCGATCGAGAGGATCACGCGGTCCGGCCCCGCCTCGACGAATCGATCCACATCGAAGGGCATCGAGAGATTGGTCGACATGTGGGTGGTCATGCCGTAGCCGTGCGCGAGCTCGACGAACTCCGCGATCCACTTGTTGAGTAGCGGCTCGCCGTAGTTGTACAGCACCGTGTTGAGAGCGAACGGTCCGGTTCCCGCGAGCAGCGCGGCGAAGGTGGACGGCCGCATCACCCCCTGCGGCCACACGAGCTGGGCCTGGAACTCGGGGTTCTCGGTGTGCACGCAGCCGGGGCAGGCGAGCTGGCAGGAGTTGGAGGGGTCCACCATGAGCGTCACCGGTCTCGAGGCGAGACGCGCGTGCCGGCGGGTGAAGTGGTAGCGAGAGACGACGAAGTTCGTCGCCTTGAGGTAGAGCAGCTTCGCGAAGGCCGGGTCGCCGTATCGGTCGCAGCCGATCTCGAGAAGCCGGTCGCGGGTCGCGTCGACGCGCGCGAGGAACTCGCGCAGCGGCAGCCGGTCGTGGATCGCGGCCTCGAGCTGCTGGAGCAGCGGGAGCGCCTCCCCGGCTCCCGTGGGCGCGGCAGCGTGCGGCGGGCGCGGCGATTCGCTGGGGGTCGACACGTCTCGAGATCCCTCGAACGGGGCTTCTCTGCGGCTGGCGCGCGGCGCGCCTCAACGGACGGGGCCAGGCGACGAGGCCACCCCCCGTTTCCCGGACAAGATAGCCCGGGATTCCTCGCGCAGCCGCGAGAATTCCGGCGATGTCCACACCGACGCGATCAGCTCGCGATGAGCCTCCGCCTCGGCCGCCCGCGCGAGCGCAGAATCGACCGAGACCGCTGCGGGTCGCTCCGCCACCTCGACGTCGCCCATGACCTTGGGCTGCGGACCGGCGCGGTAGTAGTCGAGCTGGGCCGGGAGGAAGTGCTCGCCGATCGCGCCGAGCAGCTGGGACAGGACCGCGGCGGGGTCCTGCACCAGGGACTCGTAGGGCACGACCACGCCGCCGTGCTTGGAAGCGAGCTCGTGCAGCTCCTGGAATCGCGGCGTCAGCTGGCGAAGCTCGTCGATCAGCGTATCGCGCGTGAGATGAGCGTTGGGCCAGCCCCACCACTTGCGCGCGGCTTCGAGCTTCGACAGCACGCAGTGGATCGGGTCGCGGTGGATCCAGATCACGTGCACGCGGCAGGAGCGCGCGATCGAGTCCGCGACGCTCGCCGCCCAGCCGATCGAGCCCGGCTCGATGCTGGTCTCCTTGAAGCCGGTGACGTGCACCGGCTCGCGCACCCGCAGCCCGAAGCGCCCCAGCATCGCGGTGCGGAACTCCTCGACGTCGGAAGGCACCGCGGGACGGGGTGACGAGGAGTTCCATGGCTCGTAGAAGAGGCAGATGCGCGGATGCGCGTCGAGCAGCGCCGTGAGCAGCGTCGTGCCGCTGCGCGGGAGCCCGACGATCACCAGGAATTCATCGATGACCCGTGCCAGCGGTGCCAGCGTCACCGGGGGTCCACCCGTGGTCGGCGAGGATGCGGCGCACGCGGGCTCTCGCCGAGTCGAAGGAGTAGATCGACGCCACCGCCGCCCGCGAGGACTCGGACGCGGCGTGCCACACCTCAGGCTCACGATACAGTCGCGCGATGGACTCTGCGAGATCGTCCGCGCGCTCGACGAGAGTCACGCAGCTCCGAAGCGCCGGAGGCAGCGCCTGTACCGCGCACGCGGTGGCGACGCACGGCAGGCCGCGGGCAAGCGCGGGTTGCAGCTGGCCGTGCACGCTGGGCCCGAAGCGGAAGGGGGCGACGGCGACGCGGAAGCGGTCGAGGGAGCGAGGGTCTTCGAGGTCGGCGTCCGACAGGTTCGCGATGCGTGGCTCGAGCACCTCGACTCCGAGCAGGCTGGCGCGTTTCGGCACCCAGATCCGCGCGTCGCCGATCTCGCGCAGGAGGCGCGGGAGGATCTCCTCGACCATCCACAGCAACGCGTCGAGCCCAGGAGCAGATTGGAGCCCCGCGATGAACAAGAGATCCCGACGTGGTGCGAAGCCGACCCGTCGGCGCGGCTCCTGGTAGATCCAGGGCAGCAGATAGACGCCGCGCTCCCGCTCCTCCTGTTGCGAAGGCCTTCCTTTGGCGGGCTCCACGGCGACCAGCGTCGCGTGGGCGGCGGCACCCTCCGCCGGCGGGGGGCCGCTTGCCGCCGTCCTTCTCCGCCAGACGCTCTCGGCCGGGAGCAGATCGGCCGCGTCGAATAGGCACAGGGCGCCGGGAAAGCGCGCGCGGAGCGGTGCCACGAGTCTTTGCGCGAGCGCAGGCCGGCTCACCACGCAGAGATCGAAGTGGTCGAGCGTGTTTGCCAGGAAGCCCTCCACCGATTCGATCCACGGCCGATGGAGCACCTGGATCCCGTGACTCTGGAGGGACCGGCGCCAGGGATCCGGCGCGTTCCCGTTGGCGGGTGCGAACGTCACCTTGAGCCCGAGGTCGAGAAGGATGCGCATCAGCTGCAGGGTGCGGAGCGAGCGCGCGTCGCGACCGGGCGTTGGCGTCACGGTGTCGAAGACGAGGGCGCGACCGGCGTAGTGTCGGTCCTTCGCCCGATCGGGGTCGACTCCAGGCTCGCCCCAGCCCTCGATCGCCGTCCGCCAGCGCGCGAAGAACACCTCGTGGTTGCGAGCCTGGTGTGCCTTCATGCCGCCCTCGAGGACTCCGCCGGAGGAAACGCCCTCGAAGTGGATCACCTCTGAGGCCGGTTGGTAGATCACCTGCCGTCCGGCCTGCCGGACGCGGAACGCGAGGTCGGTATCCTCGTAGTACGCGGGCGCGAATTCCGCCGCGAAGCCGCCCAGCTCGTGGAAGAGGCGGCGCTCGAGGGCGAGCGCGGCGCCCGACACGTAGTCGGCGGGCCGCGCGTAACCGACTTCCGGCGAGTCGGGCCCGTGGCGCCGGCCGTAGTTCCAGGCCGAGCCGTCGCGCCAGACGATCCCGCCCGCTTCTCCGGTCGCCCCCGACGGGTAGAGCAGCTTGCTTCCCGCGATGCCCGCCCGGGGGAACTTCTCGAAGGTCGCGATCAGCTCGTCGAGCCAATCGTCCATCACGATGGTGTCGTTGTTGAGGAAGACCAGGTACGAGCCGAGCGCCTCCGTGGCAGCCCGATTGCAGGATTCGACGAAGCCGAGGTTGTGGGGATTGCGGAGCACGCGGAGATTCTCGACGTGGGCGAGCTGCCTGCGGTAGTCGAGGCTGGGCGACGCGTCGTCGATCAGGATCACCTCGAACGGGATCCGCGTGCGCGCCGCAGCGACCGAGCGCAGACATGGAATGGTGTAGGATGCACGATCATAGGTCGGGATGATGATGGACGCCTCCGCCTCGGCGACGGCCGGGAGTCGAATCGGCACGGCGGCCGGGCCCTGTGGGCCGAGCAGTGCCGCCAGCGGGTTCTGTGTCGGGTCCGCCAGCTGTGGGGCGTCGTCGGAGGCCGCGAAGAACGCGGCGTAGCACGGAAGTAGCGGGTTGGGCTCTGTGCCCTGCTCCCCGCGGTGGGTCGCGAAGTGCAGGGTCGCCTCGAGCCACGACGCGCCCAGCTCGGGGTGCCGCGCCCGATACCACGCCGGATGGAACAACGGATTCGGTGCGTGCGCGCGGGCGGCGCCCGTTTCGAGGAAGAACACCAGCGGATTGCTCCGGCTGCGCCTTACGGCGGGGTAGCGGGCGCGGTACCAGGCGGTGTCGAAGAGGGGATGGGGCTGTCGCTCCTCGGCGGCCCCGCGCTCGACGAAGTGCTCGAGAGGATTCGCGCCCGAGCGGGCGACGTCGGGGTATCGCTCGAGGTACCAGGCGGAGTCGAAGAGGGGATGAGGTGCGCAGCCGGCCCGCGCGCCGTGCTCGAGAAAGTGCGCGAGCGGGTCGAGGCCCGAGCGCGTGGCCTCCGGATGCTGGCTCAGGTACCACGCGGCGTCGAAGAGCGGGTGCGGGTCAACGCCCTGCTGGCTCCCGAGGGAGAGGTAGTGCTCGAGCGCGCGCGCACCACGCGGCAGGCCGCCGGGCAGCCGGCGGGAATACCAGCTCGGATCGAACAGGGGGCACGGCGGGTCGCCGCGGGGCCCGCCCACCGAAAGGTAATGGGCCAGGGCGCTCTCGCCGCTCGTGATCTCGGGGTGGCGTGCGCGGTACCAGATCGGATCGAACAGCGGGTTGGGCCGAAAGCCGCGCTCCTCGCCGCCGGTAAGATAATGGAGCAGGGGAACCTCGCCGGCGAAGCGCACCTCCGGGTAGCGCCCGAGGTACCAGGTCGTCTCAAAGAGCGGATTCGGCCGGCACGCGGTTCCGCCTCCGCAGAGCAGGAAGTGGACCAGCGGATTCGTCCCCTCGCGATCGACCTCGGGGTAGCGCTCGAGATACCAGGACGTGTC
>Ga0335082_10005849_pt1 | contig 13453 bp, 11 predicted proteins | sample Lox_Sample_41_FD_206718 | JGI IMG/M metagenome (GOLD analysis project Ga0335082, IMG submission 206718) | Soil microbial communities from Loxahatchee National Wildlife Refuge, Florida, United States - Lox_Sample_4.1 | ecosystem: Environmental > Terrestrial > Soil > Wetlands | place: USA... | reverse complement strand
GGTGTTGTCCATCTTGTTGGGCCCGAAGGTGCCGGCGTTGAGCGGCCCGGCCACGAACTCCCAGAACGGCAGGAAGTCCTGGAACTGCGCCTTATTGGGGTCATAGTAATGAGCGGCTGCGTAGTGCACGTCGGCCGTGACCCACACGACGTTGCGGATGTCGTTCATCTTGATGAAGCGCAGGAGGCCCGCCATCTCCAGCTCGCGCCCGAGCGGCGGCCCGTCGCCGTTGGCCAGGTTCTCGAAGTCGGTGTCGCCGTCGGGCACGATGATGCCGATCGGCATGTCGGCGGCGATCACCTTCCAGGTCGCCTTCGACAGCAGCAGCTGCTCCTTCAGCCACGCCACCTGCCGGCGGCCGATGAAGTCGGTGTCGGCGCCCGGCACGCCCTGCCGGTTCGGGCTGTTGGGGCCGCGATAGCTGCGCTCGTCCAACACGAAGATGTCGAGATGCGGACCGTAGCGCAGCGTGCGGTAGATGCGCTCGCCGTCCTCCGCATTGAGCCGCACCGGCATGTATTCGAGGAACGCCCGCTTCGCCCGCGCCGAGAGCAGCGCCACGCTCGTGTCGGTATAGCCCTTCTTCTTCCAGGCCTCGTCCAGGATCTTCGTCGGATACCAGTTGTTCAGCGTCTCGTGATCGTCCCACTGGAAGAGCTGCGCCACCTCGGCGTTGAAGCGCCGCATGTTCTCGTCCATCAGGTTGTACTTGTAGGCGCCGCGGAAGTCGGCCAGCGTCTGCGCCACCTTCGACTTCTCCTCGGTGACGACGTTCTTCCACAGCGTGCCGTCCGGCAGCGTCACCTCGGCCTTGATCGGCCCGTCGGCGTAGATGTTGTCGCCGCTGTGGATGAAGAGATCGGGCTGTTCCTTGCGCATGGTCTCGTAGATCTTCATGCCGCCCCAGTCGAGGTTGATGCCCCAGCCCTGGCCCGCCGTGTCGCCGCTCCAGAGGATGTTGAGGTCGCGCGCCTCCTCCGGCGCCGTCCGGAACTGCCCCGTCAGTGGCCCGTTGACCGTCTTGAGGTCGGCCAGGTCTTCGAAGCTGACGCGATAGAAGATGTGCTGGTTCGCCGGCAGGTCGCTCAGGTTCACCCGCGCCGTGAAGTCGGTCTCCTCCAGCGCCGCCGGCCCCACCACGCGCTGCGCGTTGGCAAAGGCGTCGCTGGTCGCATATTCCACGATCATGCGCGCCGGACGGTCGCTGCGGCTCCAGATCACCGCGCTGTCGGTTCCGACGTCGCCGGCCATGATGCCGCAGGGCAGGCCCGGCAGCGCCGTGTCGCTGGTCGCCGCCAGGGCCGCACGATTGCGGACGATGAAGGGCGCGCCGATGGCGAGCGCGGCCGAGCCGCGCAGGAACGAGCGTCGAGGCAGGAGTATCGATCGCATGGCTTCCTCCGATTCTGGATTGGCTACGGCCCGGACTATCTGTCCGTTCGGTTACAGCCTGCCGCCGCCGCGCTTGACGATTCCATGACGCCGCGCGGTACTGTGCGCCATGATCGAATGGTCCGACGACGGCATCGTCCTGTCCGCCCGCCGCCACGGCGAGAGCGGCGCCATCGTCTCGCTGCTGACGCGCGCCCACGGCCGCCATGCCGGCCTCGTGCTCGGCGGCGCCGGCCGCCGCGCCCGCGGTGTCTACGAGCCCGGCAACCGCGTCGCCGCTACCTGGCGCGCCCGCCTCTCCGAGCATCTCGGCCACTACGCCTGCGAGCTCGCTGAGAGCCGCGCCGCCGCCCTGCTCGACGATGCCCCGCGCCTGGCCGCCCTCAGCTCCGCCGCTGCCATCCTCGACGCCGCCCTGCCCGAGCGCGAGCCGCACGAGCGCCTCTACGACAGCCTCGACGACCTCGTCGCCCGGCTCTGCGATCCCGCCGCGTCCTGGCCCGCCCGCTATGTCCGCTTCGAGCTCGACCTGCTCGCCGACCTCGGCTTCGGCCTCGACCTCAGCCGCTGCGCGGCGACCGGCCGCGCCGACGACCTCGCCTACGTCTCCCCCAAGACCGGCCGCGCCGTCTCTGCCGCTGCCGCCGAACCCTATCGCGACCGCCTGCTCACGCTGCCCCAGTTCCTGCGCAACGGCGCCTCCTCGCAGCCCGTGCCGAGCCCCGACATCCTCGCCGGCCTCTCCCTCACCGGCTTCTTCCTCGAGCAGCACGTCTTCGCCCACCAACCCCCGCATAGCCTGCCGCCCGCCCGCGAGCGCCTGGTTGCCCTCCTTCAGCGCCGAACAGTTTGATCGGAGCTAGACCTCGTTCACCCAGAAATCGGAGCAAGAATGAGTGAATCCTCGACCGCGCCGCAGCGCGGCCCGCGCCATGTCGCCGTCATCGGCGCCGGCATCGTCGGCGTCTGCACGGCGCTCTATCTGCAGCGCGACGGCCATCGCGTCACGCTTATCGACCGGCTCGGGCCGGGGGAGGGGGCGTCGAAGGGCAACGCGGCCGTGATCGCCGCCGAGTCCTGCGTCCCCGTGGCGACGCCGGGCATCCTCCGGCGCGTACCGGGCATGCTGATGGACCCGCTCGGGCCGCTCGCCATCCGCTGGCGCTATCTGCCGAAGCTGGCGCCCTGGCTGTGGGAGTTCGTGAAGGCCAGCTCGCCCAAGCGCGTCGAGGAAATCTCCATCGCGCTCCGCCCGCTGCTGGTGCAGGCCGTCGAGTCCTACGTGCCGCTACTGAAGAGCGCCGGCCTCGAGGACATGCTGCGCCGCACCGGCTGGCTCGGCATCTACGAATCCGAGAAGAAGTTCGCCGCCGCCCAGGCCGATTTCGCGCTCCAGCGCCGCCGCGGCGTCCAGATGGAGATCCTGCCGGCCGAGGAGATCCGCCAGTTCGAGCCAAGCCTGGCGCCGATCTACAAGCACGCCGTCTACTTTCCGGAGAACGCCTACGTCACCAACAACTACCGCCTGGTGCAGGCGCTCGCCGAGAGCCTCGTGCGCAACGGCGGCACCCTGCTGAAGGAGGACGTGCGCGACTTCGCCCTCGGCCCCAACGGCCCGACCCACCTCATCACCGACAAGGCGCGCCACGCCGTCGATGCCGTTGCACTCACTGGCGGTGCCTGGTCGAAGTCGCTGTCGCTGAAGCTCGGCCACCGCCCGCTGCTGGAGACCGAGCGCGGCTATCACGTCATGTTCCCGAATGCCGGCTTCGCGCCGCGCCTGCCCGTCTATTCCGGCGAGTACACCTTCGCCGTCACGCCGCTCGATCACGGCCTGCGCATCGCCGGCACGGTCGAGCTCGGCGGCCTCGAAGCGCCGCCGAACTATGCGCGCGCGCAGGTCCTGGTGGAGCGCGGCCGCCGCATGTTCCCGCAGCTCAACGAAGCCGGAAAGACCGAGTGGATGGGCTTCCGCCCGTCGATGCCGGACTCGGTGCCGGTCATCAGTGCGTCGGAGAAGCACCGCAACGCCTTCTTTTCCTTCGGCCACGGCCATATCGGGCTGACGCTCGGCGCCGTCACCGGCCGCGTCATGGCCGACCTCGTCGCCGGCCGCGATCCCGGCCTCGACATGCGCCCCTACCGGATCGACCGCTTCTAGCCTGTGCCGGCTAGCCCTTCACCGGCTTGGCGAGCGTGGCGACCGCCCGCAGTTGCACAAGCTCCGCGGCGCTCGGGAAGGCCTCCGCCCGATAGCGGACCGGGTAGTGGTCGGTGGACGCCAGCCGGTGGCCGACCACGGCGGTCATCGCCCGCCACGGCGCCACGATGACCTCGGTCGCGCTCTTGAGCACGATCGAATCCGCGCGGGGCAGCAGGTTGACGAAGCCGTCGACCCAGAAGGTGAGGCAGAACGGCCTGCCGGTATTGCGGTTCTGCATCGGGGCGTAGCTCGCGACCACGACCTCGTCGCCGCTCTGGGCGTGGAGCTGGTCCAGCAGCTGCTTCTGCTCGGCATAGTCGCGCGTCCACTGCCCGCGCATGAGGTCGAGAAACGGCGCGAACGCCTCGCCCTCGCCCGCGAAGTCCATCCACTGGCCGTCGCGCAGGCGCAGCGGCTGCGCCGACAGCGGCTGGTCGGTCTTGGACAGCGCCTCCGCGGCGGCGTCGGCCAGTGCCGCCAGGGCGTCGGCGTCGTCCGCGCCGGCGACCAGCAGCCGCTCGCGCGTCGGTACCATGGCGACTGGATCGCCCGTCACCGGCAGCGCCGCAACGAGATCGGGCAGCAGCAGGCGCGCGGCGTCGTGGCCGTCGCCCCACCGCGAGGCGAAGAGGCCCGGCTTCAGCGTCTCGAAGGCGCTCGCCGATCTCGCCGTCAGATTGTCGAGCGCGAGTGCCACGGCCGCCTCCGCCTCAAGATCGCTCGCTTGCAGCTGCATCCCCGTGATGGCGGACGCAGAACCTGTCTGCCCGGCGATCAGCGCGACGCCGAGGTCGCTGCCGACATGGCTCACGGCCGGCGCGCAAGGCGATTCGGTGCCGAAGATCCTGTCCGACAGCGCCTCGCTGGCGAAGGACCACCAGCTCCGCAAGGCCGGAAGCATGGCCTTCAGATCGACGGTCTCAGGCGAGGGGTGACGCGCCGGGCCGACGCCGGACGCGCGATTGAAAGGGTTGAGAAGGCCCATGGGACTCCTGCTGCGCCGACAATTATGCCGCCGCAATAGTTAACAAGCCGATAACCATAAACCGCGGAGAGCGGCCGCGGTTCCGGTTCAGGCCGCGCAGTCGCCCCGCATGGCCGCGATCGCGCTCTGACGGTGGCGCTTGCCGAGCTCGATCCTGGCCCACTCGATCAGCCCCAGCAGTTCGCCGCGGCCGACGCCGTCGCGCCGCATGACCGCCTTCACGACCGCATCGTCCAGCATCTCGTCGATGCGAGGCTCGTCCGTTGGTGCGTTCGACCCGGTGTCCATCTGTCGTCGCTCCTGCTGCGAAGTCGCATGCCCTGGTGCTTAGCACCGAGATGTGTCAGCGCCGTGATCGCCCCCGTGTTATTGCGGTGACAGCTTGCGCCCCGCGAATCATGTGCTATAGGCGCTCGCCATGAAGAAGCCCGTCGCCGCACCGCCGCCGCCTCCGCCGGCCGCCACCAACGTCGTCGATTTCGCCCAGGCGCTGGGCGAGCGCTATCTCTCCTATGCGCTCTCCACGATCATGTCGCGCTCGCTGCCCGACGTGCGCGACGGCCTCAAGCCGGTGCACCGGCGCCTGCTGCATGCCATGCGGGAGATGGGTCTCAATCCCGGCGTGGGCTCGCGCAAGTCCGCGGCCGTCGTCGGCGACGTCATGGGCCGCTATCATCCGCATGGCGATGCCTCCATCTACGACGCCATGGTCCGGTTGGCGCAGGACTTCGCGCAGCGCTATCCGCTCGTCGACGGCCAGGGCAATTTCGGCAATATCGACGGCGATAACCCGGCACATATGCGCTACACCGAGGCGCGGCTCACCGAGATCGCCGCCCTGCTGCTCGACGGCATCAATGAGGACGCCGTCGATTTCCGCCCCAACTATGATGGCCGCTACGAAGAGCCGATCGTGCTGCCGGCAGCCTTTCCCAATCTTCTGGCCAACGGCGCCCAAGGTATCGCCGTCGGCATGGCCACCAGCATTCCGCCGCACAACATCGGCGAGATCTGCGACGCCCTGCTGCACCTCATCAAGTTCCCGAAGGCGACGGTGGGGAAGCTGGTAGAGCTGATGCCCGGCCCGGATTTTCCGACCGGCGGTGTGCTGGTGGAGAGCCGCGACACGATCGTCGAGGCCTATCGCAGCGGGCGCGGCAGCTTGCGCGTGCGCGCCAAGTGGACGAAAGAGCAGCTCAAGGGCGGCACCTATCAGATCGTCGTCACGGAGATTCCCTATCAGGTGCAGAAGGCGCGCCTGATCGAGCGCATCGCCGCCCTGCTGCAGGAAAAGAAGATCGCGCTGCTCGACGACGTCCATGACGAGTCCACGACTGACGTTCGCATCGTGCTCGAGCCCAAGAGTCGCAACGTCGATCCGGACGTGCTGATGGAGTCGCTGTTCCGGCAGACCGATCTGGAGATTCGCTTCGGCCTCAACATGAACCTGCTGGACGCCGACAACACGCCGCGCGTGATGTCGCTGCCGGAGGTGCTGCGTGCCTATCTCGATCACCGCCAGGTCGTGCTGCAGCGGCGCACGAAGTTCCGTCTGGCCGAGATCGAAAAGCGGGTCGAGATCCTCGACGGCTACATCATCGCCTATCTCAACATCGACGCCGTCATCAAGATCATCCGCACGGAGGACGATCCGAAGCCGGTCATGATGAAGCGGTGGAAGCTCACCGACCTGCAGGCCGATTCGATCCTCAACATGCGGCTGCGCGCCCTGCGCCGGCTCGAGGAGATCGAGATCAAGCAGGAGCGCGAGAAGCTCATCGCCGAGCAGAAGGACCTCAAGGGCCTGCTCAAGGACGAGGAGCGGCAGTGGAAGAAGATCGGCGCGGAGATCGCCGAGCTCAAGAAGCGCTTCGGCCCCGCGACCACGCTCGGCAAGCGCCGCACCGAGCTGGGCGACGCACCCTCGGCCGTGGTCATCCCGCTCGAGGCGGTCGTGGAGCGCGAGCCCGTGACCATCGTCTGCTCCGACAAGGGTTGGGTGCGCGCCCTTAAGGGTCATGTCCAGGAGAGCGACGACATCAAGTACAAGGAGGGCGACCGCGCCCGCTTCTTCCTGCACGCGGAGACCACCGACAAGCTGCTGGTGTTCGGCACCAACGGCCGCTTCTACACGCTCGGCGCCGACAAGCTGCCGGGCGGGCGCGGCCACGGCGAGCCGATCCGCCTGATGATCGACCTCGGCAACGACCAGGAGATCGTGGCGTTGCTCGTGCACAAGCCCGGCCGCAAGCTGGTGGTGGCCGCCTATGACGGCCGCGGCTTCATGGTGCCGGAGGAGGAGGTCGTGGCGCAGACCCGCGGCGGCAAGCAGGTGCTGAACCTCGCCGAGGGCGTCGAGGCGGCGGTGTGCGCACCGGTCGAGGGCGACCACGTCGCCGTCATGGGCGAGAACCGCAAGATGATTGTTTTTCCCGTGGGAGAGCTGCCGGAGATGACGCGCGGCCGCGGCGTCATCCTGCAGAAATACAAGGACGGCGGCCTCTCCGACGTGAAGACGTTCAACCTCGCGGAGGGCCTCACCTGGCGCCTGGGCGACAAGACCCGCACGGAAACCGCGCTCCAGGACTGGGTCGGGCAGCGCGCCCAGGCCGGCCGCCTGCCGCCGCGCGGCTTCCCGTCATCGAACAAGTTCGGGTAGTTGCGCGCCGCCCTGTCGCCCCGTAACTTCGGGTGACTGTCCCGCTGCCGGCGCGCTAAGGTAGCCCGCCCGGGGGCGCGCTGCCGGCGTGCGGGCGTCCGCAAACACGAGGTTGAGTGATGCCATCCGGGAGACGCGTGGAACAGGTCCTGGCGCTGGCGGCGCTCGCGTTGCTCGTTTTCGGCTGCTTCGTCGTGCTGCGGCCGTTCCTGTCCGCAGTCCTCTGGGCCGTCATCCTCTGCTTCTCGACCTGGCCAGCCTACACCTGGACCGTCCGCAACATCGGGAGCACCACGGTCGCGGCCGTCGTCATGACGCTGGTCGCCGCCACCTTCTTCGTCCTGCCGTTCGTGCTCGTCGGCCCGCGCCTCGCCCAGGATGCCGCCAGCGCGACAGCGGCCTTGAACGCGCTGGTGGAGCAGGGGCCGCCGCCGCCGCCCGATTGGACGAGAGATCTGCCGCTCATCGGCTCGTCGCTCTACGACTACTGGCTCGGCGCCCAGAGCGATACTGCGAGGTTCGCATCGGACGCCCGCCCCTACATCAACGAGGGCACGAACTGGATTCTGCAGACCGCCGCCAGCCTTGGTCAGGGCATCATCGAGGTGGGACTGAGCCTGATCATCGCCTTCTTCGTCTATCGCGACGGCCGCCTGCTCGGCCAGCACCTGTCGACCGCGACCGAGCGGTTCATCGGACCGCGAGCAAAGAACCTCATCGACCTCGCCGGCAACACGACCCGCGGAGTCATCTACGGCATCCTCGGCACGGCGCTGGCGCAGGCGGGACTGGCGGCGCTCGGCTTCTTCGCCGCCGGCGTCCCCGGCGCTTTGTTCCTGGCGCTGCTGACTTTTTTCCTCTGCCTCATTCCCTTCGGTGTCGCCTTGGCGTTCTTTCCGCCCGGCATCTGGCTCCTCGTGGAGGGGGACATCTGGTGGGGCGTCGGCCTGCTGCTCTATGGGACCGCCGTCATCTTCGTCATGGACAACTTCCTGAAGCCCTACTTCATCAGCCGCGAGGGCAAGCTGCCGTTTCTGCTGGTGTTCCTCGGCGTCCTCGGCGGCGTGCTGGCGTTCGGCTTCATCGGCATCTTCATCGGCCCGGTGCTGCTGGCCATCGGGTTCAGCCTGGCCAAGGAATGGAGCAGCGCGGGCGCCGAGGCTTAGCGCCCGGCCTCTGGCTTTTTCCCGCCGTCCCGCGCCATACTGTGCGGTTCGATCCAGGCGCGCGAAGGCAATGGCTTCCATCCGGCAACGGCGCCGTTTGATACTCTATCGCAGGGCAGGCCGATGGGCCGTGGGCCTCCTCGTCGCGGCGTTGTGCGCCCTGCTCCTCTGGTTCGGCCTGCCCTGGAGCCGGGACGACGCAGAACTCGTACAGGCAACGGCGCCGGCCGCGGGCGGCGACATCGTCCCGGTGGTCGATGACGACACGGCCGAGCCGCCGCCTCCACCGCCCGACCACACCGCCACGGACGTGATCCCGCCGGAAGAGCCCTAGTTTCTTTCTTACGTTGCCCATCGGCGTCGGCGCGGCATCAATTGCCGCCGATTGGGGAATGCTTATAATCGGCGCGACAAAGGGGGAGGCTGTAAGGACTCCGGCGCACAAAAAATAGGCAACCCCGGCCAAGAGTCCGGTAACCGGTTAGCGAAGGGAGACACCGATAATGAAACGACGCCTGTTTCTGAAATCCGCCGCTCTCGGCCTTGCGTCCGCGCCGATCGCCGCGCCGGCCATTGCGCAATCGGAGCCGGAGCTGAAGTGGCGCCTGACGTCGAGCTTCCCGAAGAGCCTCGACACGATCTTTGGCGGCGCCGAGACCTTTGCCAAATACGTGTCCGACGCGACCGACAAGAAGTTCCAGATTCAGGTATTCGCGGCCGGCGAGCTGGCGCCCGGTCTGGAAGCGGCCAACGTCGTGAGCAACGGCTCCGTCGAGATGTGCCACACCGCGAGCTACTACTACTGGGGCAAGGATCCGACCTTCGCATTCGGAACCGCCGTCCCCTTCGGCCTCAACAGTCGCATGCAGAGTGCCTGGATGTACTACGGCGGCGGCATCGATCTCATGAACGAGTTCTACGCCACGCACGGCCTCTACGCCTTGCCCGCCGGCAACACGGGCGCGCAGATGGGCGGGTGGTTCCGTAGGGACATCAAGACCGTGGCCGATCTCCAGGGCGTGAAGATGCGCATCGGCGGTTTCGGCGGCAAGGTGATCTCGAAGCTCGGCGTGGTGCCGCAGCAGATCGCCGGCGGCGATATCTACCCTTCGCTCGAGAAGGGCACGATCGACGCCGCGGAGTGGGTCGGCCCCTACGACGACGAGAAGCTCGGATTCTACAAAGTAGCCCCGCATTACTTCTATCCCGGCTGGTGGGAAGGCAGCGCCATGCTGCACGTCATGATTCAAAAGGAGAAATGGGAGGGGCTGCCGGCCAGCTACAAGGCGATCATCACGGCGGCCGCGCAGGCCGCCAACTGCGACATGCAGGCAAAGTACGACTTCCTCAATCCGGCGGCCATGAAGCGGCTGGCCGCGGCCGGGGCCAAGTTCAGGCCGTTTTCGCCGGAAATCCTCGAAGCCTGCTTCAATGCCGCCAAGGAGACCTATTCGGAGATCTCGGCCACCAATGCCGCCTTCAAGAAAGTGCACGATGCGATGGTGGCGTTCCGGGCGGACGAGTACCTGTGGTTCCAGCTCTCCGAATACACGTTCGACACCTTCATGATGGGCCAGCAGCGCAAGAAAGCCTTGTAGCCGCTGCGGCGATTCGATCGACGCAAGATCGCAGAGGACGCACCCTCATGCCCTCGTTCACCGGCTGCGCGCGGTCGTGAACGGCGGGCTTGAGGGCTTTCTCGTTGCCCTGACCGGCGACGCATGGTTCGAGACCTGGCCCGCGACACTCTGACCCCACAAAAAAGGAGGCAGCGCGGGTCTTGCAAGGGGAGCTACATGGGAGCGCTTCTGTCCTTGAGTCGCGGCATCGATGCCGTGACGGCCGCCATCGGCCGCTGGGTCTATTGGCTGGTCCTGGCCGCCGTCCTCGTGAGCGCGGGCAACGCGATCGTCCGCAAGCTGTTCGACATCAGCTCGAACGCCTGGCTGGAGCTCCAGTGGTATCTGTTCGGCGCCGTGTTCATGCTGGCCGCCGCCTACACCCTCCAGCGCAACGAGCACATCCGCATCGACATCGTCTCCAACATGCTGCCGGCGCGCGGCCGCAACTGGATCGACGTGATCGGTCACGCCTTCTTTCTCCTGCCGCTCACCATCGTCATGATCTGGCGCATGGTCCCCTGGGTGATCGAGGGCATCCAATCCGGCGAGATTTCCGCCAGTGCGGGCGGGCTCATCATCTGGCCGGCCCGGCTCATCCTGCTGCTGGGCTTCGTACTGCTGTTCTTCCAGGCCATCTCCGAGCTGATCAAGCGGATCGGCGTCATGCGGGGAATCATTCCGGATCCCCATGCCCGCCAGGACGCACACCACGCGCACGTCGAATAGACGGCTGGAGAAGGGGGAACGACGTCATGATCAGTTTCTTGAGCGACAACATGGCGCCGATCATGTTCGCGGCGCTCGTGATCATTCTCCTTCTTGGCTATCCCGTCGCGTTTTCGCTGGCATTCGTCGGCTTGAGCTTCGGCATAGTCGGCATTTCTCTCGGACTCCTCGACACGCATCTCTTTCATCTGCTCCCCGAACGCATGTGGGGCATCGTGTCGAACGACACGCTGCTCGCCATTCCGTTCTTCACCTACATGGGGCTGATTCTCGAACGATCCGGCATGGCCGAGGATCTGCTGGATACCGTCGGTCAGTTGTTCGGGCCGGTGCGCGGCGGCCTCGCCTACGCCGTCGTCTTCGTAGGCGCGCTGCTTGCCGCCACGACCGGAGTCGTCGCCGCCTCGGTCATCGCCATGGGCCTGATCTCCCTGCCGATCATGCTGCGCTACGGCTACGACCGCCGCCTTGCCACCGGCGTGATCGCCGCCTCCGGCACGCTCGCCCAGATCATCCCGCCGAGCCTGGTGCTCATCATCATGGCCGATCAGCTCGGCCGCTCCGTCGGCGACATGTACAAGGGCGCGTTGATTCCGGGCCTGGTGCTGGCCGGTCTCTACGCCGGCTACGTGCTCGTCATGACCGTGATCCGCCCGAAATCGGCGCCGGCGCTGCCGGTGGAATCGCGCACGCTGGGCCCAGGAATCATCTCCCTGCTCGTCACCGCGGCCGTCTGCGGTGGCATCGGCTATGGCATCTATTTCATGCTTGCCGACCAGGTGCAGGGGGCGGAGATGGCCGGCTTCTTCGGCGGCGTTCTCGTCGCTTATGCGGTCGCACTCGCCAATCACTATCTGAGGCTCGGCCTGCTCTCGCGGCTGGCCCAGCAATTCATCATCGTGCTGATTCCGCCGCTCGCCCTGATCTTTCTCGTGCTCGGCACGATCTTCGTCGGCCTGGCGACGCCGACCGAAGGCGGCGCCATGGGTGCCTGCGGCGCCATGCTGCTCGCCATGGCCAAGCGCCGGCTCAATCTCACGATGGTGCAGCAGGCGCTGGAGTCGACGGCCAAGCTTTCGGCGTTCGTGATCTTCATCCTGATCGGGGCCCGCGTCTTCTCGCTGACGTTCTATGGGGTCAACGGCCACGTCTGGGTCGAGGATCTCCTGGTCAGCCTGCCGGGCGGCCAGATCGGGTTCCTGCTGGTCGTCAATGCACTCGTGTTCGTGCTCGCCTTCTTCCTCGATTTCTTCGAACTGGCCTTCATCGTCGTGCCGCTGCTCGGCCCCGCCGCCGACAAGCTCGGCATCGATCTCATCTGGTTCGGCGTCCTGCTGGGCATCAACATGCAGACGTCCTTCATGCACCCGCCGTTCGGCTTCGCACTCTTCTACCTGCGGTCGGTGGCGCCGCGCGAACGCTATCGCGACAAGACGTCGGGCCGGGTCATCGATGGCGTCACGACGGGCCAAATCTACTGGGGCGCCATCCCCTTCGTCGGCATCCAGGTCATCATGGTGATCCTCGCCGTCGTGTTCCCGCAGATGATCATGCACTACAAGGGCGCGGAGAACGCCAATCCGCAGACCATCGAATTCACCCAGCCGCCAAGCGATCAGGGAAACGGCGACCTCAGCCAGCCGCCGGACCTGGGTCAGCCGCCGGATCTCAGCCAGCCGCCGCAGATCAATCCGCAGTGAGCGCGCGGATCAGGCGATCCGCTGCCAGCCCTGGGGTCCGAAGCCCTCGATCGGGCGGAAGCGGGTCTTGTAGCCCATCTTGCGGCTGCCGCCGACCCAGTAGCCGAGATAGACGTAAGGCAGGCCGTTGCCCACGGCCTCGCGGAGCAGCCAGATGATCATGTAGCTGCCGAGGCTGCGCGCTGGCTGCTCCGGATCGAAGAAGCTGTAGACGGCGGAGATGCCGTCCTCGCTCCAGTCGGTCAGGACGCAGGCGACGAGGCGGCCGATGTCGTCGCGGAATTCCACCAGGCGGGTGTCGACCGGCGTGTCCTCGACCATGGAGCGGTAGTCCGCCAGGCTCATGCCGGCCATCTCGCCGTCGGCATGGCGGCCGTCGAGATAGTACTGGAACAGCTGATATTGCTCGGCCGTGCCGCGGGCCGGCTGGATGGACGGCGTCAGGTCCGCGTTGCGCGCCTCGATGCGGCGCAGGCCGCGGCCGGCTTTGAACGCGCCCGCCACCACGCGCACGGGCACGCAGGCCTGGCAGCCAACGCAGGCCGGCCGATAGGCGATCGAATGGCTGCGCCGGAATCCGGCGCGCGAGAGCAGATGGAACTGCTTGGCGGCCTCCGGTCCGGCCAGGCGGGTGACGAGCTTGCGCTCCATGCGCCCCGGCAGGTACGGACAGGGCATGTCCGTCGTGACCAGGAACGACATCGGCTGGGATCGACCCTGCTGAACCGCCATGAGTGCAACCGTCTTCGCGCGATAACGGCCCAACTATGGCAAACTTGCCGCGTCTCGCGCCAGCCCCTTTGGCGCGCAACAATCCGCTGCAATTGACCGTTAAGGTCGCCGTTCAGCCGCCGCGCCGGACCACCGTTATGCCGGACAGCAGGTCGTGAGCCGTGCGGTTGTGCTCGGTGAACAGCGCGACGATCAGGATCAGGAAGCCGGTCAGGGGAACGGTCGCGTAGAACAGCGCCGTGAACAGGAAGGCCTGGAAATAGTCGGG
>Ga0335082_10005848_pt1 | contig 13454 bp, 14 predicted proteins | sample Lox_Sample_41_FD_206718 | JGI IMG/M metagenome (GOLD analysis project Ga0335082, IMG submission 206718) | Soil microbial communities from Loxahatchee National Wildlife Refuge, Florida, United States - Lox_Sample_4.1 | ecosystem: Environmental > Terrestrial > Soil > Wetlands | place: USA... | reverse complement strand
GGGAACTGTCCCCCAAGACCGAGAGTCGCACGAGTTAGAGCGGTCGTCCCCGAGAAAGAAGTAATGACCGGGCGGCGATGAGTCTCTTGTGATCTGTCAGTCTCTAACGGGACGCGGGCGGAGTAGGCCGCCGGGACAAGGAGCCATCAGATGACGCGATACCTGATCTCGTTCGATGCCCACGCGATGGACTACATCCCCAACGAGGACATGCCCGCCGTGGGCAGGGCCGCGCACGACGTGGTCGAGGAGGCCATGAACGCCGGCGTGTGGGTTTTCGGAGGCGGACTGAAAACCGAGAAGGCGAGCGTCGTGGCCACCGACGGGACGGTCAGCGAGGGCCCGTACCTGGAAGCCATCGGCGGGTTCTGGGTCGCCGACGTCCCCTCACGCGAGGAGGCGCTGGCGTGGGCTGCCAAGACCGCCGTCGCCTGCCGCTGCGCGCAAGAAGTCCGGGAGTTCATGCCAGACCCCGCCGTGGGGAACTGATCGGGGGCGTGCTTGGTCGCCTGCCCGAGTGTTCCGGAATCACCCCTGACGCGCCTGGCGAGGCTATTGACTCGCTGCGCGCCGAGGGGTGAACAGCTAAACGGCCGAGTTGATCGTGACCGTCGACTGTGCGAGCTTTCTCCGCGGCGGGTCGTGCGAGCGGCGTGAGGAGACGGGAATGAGCGTGATGGCGATCTGGACGTGGTCATCGAAGAACGAGGACGCCGATGACGTTCGTGGCGCGCTTGACGAGTTGGTCAAGCACTGCGAGACCGAGCATCCCCTGATCACGCGGGTCGGCTGGTACTGGGCAAGCGCGAAGGACGGAGAGCAGGTGGAGTTCCGCTGGCTCGAGGAGTACGAGAGTCGAGAGACGATGGCAAAGGACGAGTTCACGGAGGTCTGCGATGCCCTTTGGGAACCGGTCAAGTCACGGGCTCTCGACGGCTCCTTCGCGGGCAAGGCTTTCGACCGCGGCGGCCTTGTTGAGCGTTGAATCGCCCCCTCGGACGAGATGAGGGTCGCCTGGGCCAGCGTTTGGGAATGACCCCTGAACGAGTCCCTTCTAGACTTCAGCCGTGGCGCGACCTGTAGACCCGAACTCGTACTTTGCCGAGCGCGGCTTCGCGCTTCGTGTCGAGGTGCGGAATCTCGATAGTGAGCTGCCGCGAGCCGCAAAGCGCGGCTCGGCGCACTACGCGGATCTCGTGTCGCTCGACGACGGGAGGATGATCCGGCAGGCCTATGGCGCGGGGAGCAGTGACGAGGAGGCCCGCGCGAGCGCGCTCAACAGGTGGTGGGTGGAGGAGGAGCGACCTGAACCTCCGCTGCCACATCGACTTCCCTAAGCTAGGAGCAAGGCAGCCGGCGTACTAGACCCTGGGCTGGGCGAGTGTTCGGGAATGACCCCCGAGCCCGGAGTGAGGTCTATCCTTGGTTCAAGCTCGCGGGAGTTGGGATGAACCTCGTTCCACAGATTGCTCGGCGTTCAGGTGGGTGGGGTTGGTTCTTCGGTTGGGCGTTGCTTGGATCGGCTGCAGCGTTAGGAGTGGTGTCGCTCGGACCGCTACTGCTCGTTCCGACGGCTTTGCTCGGCGTGATCGTTTGGCATCGGCCAGGAGCCCGCCGCTCGGCCTTCGGGCTACTAACCGGGGCTGGAACGCTTCTTCTGTATGTGGCGTGGGTGCAGCGCGCTGGTCCCGGCACGACCTGTTGGCATACGGCGACCGGCTCAGGCTGTGATCAGCATCTGAATCCGCTGCCTTGGCTCGTCGCGGGCATCGCCCTGGTTGTCTCTGGCTTCATCGTTCACGCCCGTCGGGCCTGAGCAAGCTCGGTTGCGCCAGTGTTGGCGGATGAACCCTGAGCAGCGTTGGCGAAGCTGTGATCGGAGCGGGCTAATGAAGCACGCGCTGTGTGCCAGGCGCGATGTCCAGCGGGATCGTCTGAACGAGACTATTGTGGCGCCCGTAGACGGCGAGGTGTGACGGAGTGCTCGGTGTTGGCGTTACCGCGCTGAACTGGCCCCAGTTCCTCCCACGTTGGTAGAGCACCATCGAGCGAGATCTTCGGCCGACAAGAACGACGCGGTAGACGTCGCCACGTGCGATTCCCGCGAGGTAGATCGGATGGTTGTTCGTCCCTGGCCAAGCGAACGATGCGGCGGCGATCAGCACACGTGAGTGCGCGATGTTATTTGGTAGGGATGGCGAATCGGCTGGGCACTGCCAGCTAATCGGTGCGTTCCCCAGCAGGACGGCGGCGAGGCAGGTCTTGGGTAGCGAGCTGTCGGCTTGCGGCGCCGCCAGGATCATCAGTGCGCCTTGTCTGTTTCCGCGAATAGTTGAGAGGACCCGTACGTCCGAGGCATCGAGGCCCTGCCGTGCTGCTGCGAGTTGCGCTGGCTGGATCTCAATCGGCTGCACGCCGGAGAGCGGGTAGTCGCCGAGCATCTGTCCCGCGTCCCAGCCGGGTACGCGGTCGGGCCAGACCCAACCGGCTGCCCCGGAGGCGTCAGCGGCCGGGGACTTCAAAGGAATCTTGATCGTCTCGCCGCCACCCGGCGGGTGGTAGGCGGGCCGAGCGAAGAGGAAGAAGCTGCCCGTGGCGATGACTGCCAGAAGCACGAAGCCGAGGGCAATGATGTGACGGTTAAGCCAGGTCACCGTTTGCGTCACGACCACTGCATCGTCACCTACTCCCACCGACTTGAGGCTCAGCGCCGACCCGGTCGCCTGCGCCAGCGTCCGGGTGGAGTTCCCCCGGTTTCGTGGACACCTGAGCGCTTGGTCGGCGTTGTCCGATCGGGCAGGAAGGATCGTCCGCTATGCCAAGGGGATCGAATCCACGAAGGCCGTACTCGGAGGAGTTCCGGCGTGATGCAGTTGAGCTGTATCGGAGGGCTGGGAGGCCGCTGAAGGAGATCGCGAGCGATCTCGGGGTGTCGACTGAATCGTTGCGGGTTTGGACGCGGCAGGCTGCGATCGACGCGGGGAAGCGTCCGGGGCTTGCGAGTGAGGAGCGCGAGGAGTTGCGGGCGTTGCGGCGCGAGGTGAAGCTGCTCCGTGAGGAGCGCGAGATCTTGAAAGAAGCCGCGGCCTTCTTCGCCAAGGAGAGCGGCGGCCGGTAGCGGTCTACCGGTTTGTCGCTGCGCAGAAGGCCGATCACTCCGTCAAGACGCTCTGCCGTGTCCTCGGCGTCAGCCGGTCAGGCTTCCACGCCTGGGAGCGGCGACCGCCCTCGGACCGAGGTCTCGCCGACGCGTGGCTATCGGAGCGGATCCGGCGGATCCATACCGCGAGCCGCGGCACCTACGGCGCGCCGCGTATCCACGCCGAGCTGCGCTTCGACGGGGTCAGGGTCGGCCGCAAAAGGGTCGAGCGGCTGATGCGCCAGCAACACCTCTCCGGTCTCGTTCATCGGCGGCGAGGCCGCACGACGGTGCGTGTTCCCGGTGTGCGAGTCGCGAATGATCTCGTCGGTCGTGACTTCCGCCCGCCGGCACCCGACCGGCTCTGGGTCGCCGACATCAGCTACCTGCGCACCTGGGAAGGCTGGCTCTATCTCGCCGTCGTGGTCGACTGCTACTCGCGCCGCGTCGTCGGCTGGTCGATCGCCGACCACCTCCGCTCCGAGCTCGTCGTCGACGCGCTCGAGATGGCCGTCGACCGACGCCGACCAAAGCCCGGACTTGTTCATCACTCAGACCAAGGCTCGCAGTACGTCTCGCTCGCGCTCAGCCAACGCTGCCGCCGGGCCGGGATCGAGCTCTCGATGGGAAACCGCGGCTGCGCCTACGACAACGCCGTCTGCGAATCGTTCTTCAAGACGCTCAAGACCGAGCTCGTCGACCGTCGCTCCTGGCCCACCAAAGCCGAAGCCCGACACGCCGTGTTCGAGTTCATCGAGACCTTCTACAACCGACGCCGACGCCACTCAACACTCGGCTACCTCTCACCAGACGAATACGAAAGAATCGCTACACAGACCTAATCAACCGGTGTCCACCGAACCGGGGGAACTCCACGGGAATGATGCCCGAGGCGATGGACTACGCGCTCAACCGACGCCTGAGCCTCTCCGCCTCGATGCGAATGTCGGCCTCGTACTCAATGCGGTTCGCAGGGTCGTCTTCCCACTCCGAGGCAAGGGCCACAAACGGCCGTATGGCGTCTGCCAACTGGTCGAGGTCTCTCGACAGCCGCCAAAGCTCCTGCGCTCCTTCATAGGGCGTTCGGGTTCCCTGGAGCACGTCATTCGCACACTCGACGGCACGGGCCGCGAGGGCATCGACCTCACTCATGCCGAAGAGGCTATCCAGTCACCGAGAGACAGACGTCTCGGCTGCCCGAGCGTGCTCTCGCCTGGAACCGCTGACGCGTCGCGGGTCTGGCGCGCGCGCTACTTGATCAGCGTCAGCATCTTGAACATCGGCAGGTACATGCTGATGATGATCACGCCGACCATCAGACCCACGCCGATCATCATCAGCGGCTCGATGATGGAGGTCAGCGACTGGATCGCCGCGTCGACCTCGTCCTCGTAGAAGTCGGCGATCTTCGCCAGCATCTTCTCGAGCTCTCCCGTCTCCTCGCCGATCTTCACCATCTGCGAGACCATCGCGGGGAAGACGGGGTTCTCGATCAGCGGCTCTGCGATCGGCACCCCCTCGTGCACGCGCGCGCGGACCGTGGTCAGCGCGTCCTCGATCACCCAGTTCCCGGACGTCGTCCCGGTGATCTCCAGCGCCTTGATGATGTCGACGCCGGCCGCGACGAGCGTCGAGAGGGTGCGGGAGAAGCGCGCCATCGCGACCTTGCGCACGGTGTCGCCGATCTTCATCGGCACCCGCAGCAGGAGCCGGTCGTAGATCCTTCGGCCGGCCTCGGACTTCTTCCACTTCCTGAAGGCCCACACCGACAAGATGATCGTGGGGATGATGATGTACCAGTCCGAGCGCATGATGTTCGATGCGTGGACGACGTACTGGGTCAGCGTCGGCAGCTGGCCGCCGAGCTGCGCGAAGATCTTCACGAAGATCGGGACGAGGAACATCAGCATCCCCATCAGCACGAGGGTCGCGAAGATCAGCACCATCGTCGGGTAGATCATCGCGCCCTTCACGCGGCGCTTGATCGCCGTGTCCTTCTCGATCTGGTACGCGACGCGGTCGAGCACCTGGTCGAGGATTCCTGCCGCCTCGCCTGCCTCGACCATCGAGACGTAGAGCCGGCTGAAGATCTTCGGGTGGCGCCCCAGCGCCTGGGAGAGCAGCAGGCCGCCCTCGACGTCGGCACGAAGCTCCTTGATCACGGCGCCGAGGTACTGGTCGTCCGTCTGCTCCTCGAGGATCACGAGGGCGCTGACGACGTTCAGGCCCGCCTCGATCATCGTCGCGAACTGGCGCGAGAAGATCTGCAGCGACTTCGGCTTGATCTTCTTGAAGACCGTGCGGGCGCTGTCCTCGCCGCTCGCCGGCAGCTCGACGAGGTCGATCGGAAGCAGGCCGCGCAGGCGCAGCTGCTCGCGCGCGGACTTGAAGTCCGGGGCATGGACCTCGCCCTTGGCTTCGATTCCCGCAGCGTTGATCGCCTGGTACGTGAAGGCGGCCATCCGCACTGCGTATCGGCAGAGGGATACGAGCGCTTGAGTCCCCGGCGGCTGGTGCCGATAGGCGGAATGTGAGCGGACGCCTGCGCGGACAGAGCGGCTTTGGCCTGATCGAGCTCCTGATGGCGATGGTGATGCTGAACATCGGCCTGCTTGCGGTCGTGGCCGCCTTCACCTCGGGCATGTGGGGCATCGCACGCGCGGGGAACATCTCGAGTGCGGCGTCGCTCGGCGACGAGCAGATGGAGCTCTACCGCGAGCTTCCGAACCCCTGTATCTACGTCAGCTCCCCGCCGTCGTCGGGGACGTACTCCACCGATCCCGCCTATTCGACCTCGAACCAGGTCACGAGCGGCACCGGAGCGGCCGGCAACGGCAACTGCTCCCTGGTGAGCTTCCCCACCAACTCGACGAGCCCGAACCGCACCGGAGTGCTCGGGCCCGACCACCACAAGTACGAGGTGGACACATACATCAACTACCGCTGCACGGACCTGACGTTCCCCAACGCGACGACGCCCCTCACCTGCGACCAGGGCCACGGCGGAGTCGTGACGCTGGTCACCGTCGTCGTCCGGGACGGCCTCGTGACGACGAAGGTGCTGAACCGCCAGAGCTCGACGTTCGACCCGTCGAACGACCTCCGCTGATTCCCCTCTAGCGCCGGGCCGCGACGCGCGAGAATGTCGCGTGCATGCTCGACGTTCGACCGCTCACCGAGAGCGACCGCGGCTGGGCCGTCCAGCTCGAGGCCGAGACCTGGTCGGCGCCCGTCGTCGCACGGCTCGGGGAGCTCGTCGACCCGAGCCTGCTGCCCGGCTTCGTCGCGGTGCTGGAAGGACAGCGGGCAGGGCTCGCCTCATACGCCGTGCGCGGCGACGAGTGCGAGCTGGTGACGATCCGGAGCCTGCGCGAGGGGCACGGCATCGGGCGAGCGCTCCTCGACGCCGTTTGCGGCGCCGCGCTCGAGGCCGGCTGCGCGCGGCTCTGGCTGATCACGACCAACGACAACCTCCGCGCGCTGGAGCTCTTCCAGCGGTGGGGCATGGACATCGTCGCCTTCCACCGCAACGCCGTCACGGAGGCGCGCCGCGATCTCAAGCCGTCGATCCCGGAGCACGGCGCCCACGGCATCCCGATCGCCCACGAGCTCGAGCTGGAGCTGCGCCTCCAGCCCCGTGCACTCAGCCGACGGAGACGACCTTGATGGTGAACCTGGTCCCGTCGGCGGTGTTCATCAGGGTCAACGTCTTGCCGACAGGGATCGTCACCGTGTTCTGGCCGTTCGAGAGCGAGCCGCCCGCGATCCCGATCCGTGCCCCGCTCCGGTTCACGGAGACGAGCTGGAAGAAGGGTTGCGGCGCCGCGGCCGGGAACGTCTTGCCCACCGCGACCGTCTCCGAGGTCCCGTTCACCGAGATCACCGCGCTGGTCGGCGGCCCCGCCGGCGCCGTGGACGTCGTCGCCCCTCCGGGCGGCGGGTTGGGAGGCGCCGGCGTGGTGGGCGTCGTCCCGGTCGTCGTCGCGGCGCCGGTCGGCGTCGCGCCGGTCGCGCTCACCTGCTGGACGAACGGGTCCTTGCTGACGAAGAGGTTGAAGGAGATGAGCTTCGCGGTCGAAGCGGTCACCGGGGAATCCGTCTGGATCGCCTGGCCTGCGACCACCGCGGTCGCGGCGGGCGCAGGCGCCGGGCCCGTGCCGGCCAGCGTCGGAGGCGCGAGCGTCCCCGGCGCGGGCGTCACCGCTGCAGGCGCCGCGGCCGCGGGCGACGGCGCGGTGTCCGTCCTGGGCGGATTCAGCTGCTTGAGCGTGCTCGGCAGCGTGAAGGCGAGAATCGCCGCGAGCAGCACGAGGCCGACGACCACGAAGATCTTCTGCCGCTTGGCCTTCGCCTTCGGATCGAATTTCTTGGCCATCTACCCTGTCGCTCCCGATGCCGCGGAGGCATCCGTCGGGCTCGGCTCGGTGCTGGTCGTCGTCGCGGCCGCCGGCGGTGCGGCGGTTGCCGGCGCACCGGTGCCGTAGACGTACGCGTTCACGACGAGCGTCGCGGTGATCTGCGGGAAGCCCTCCTTCGCCTGGGCGAAGCTGAGCGTGTTGATCGAGAAGAGCCGGCCGTTGGCGTCGAGCTCGCCGTTCTGCACGTCGACGAGGTTCCTGAGGCGCAGCAGGAAGTCGACGAGGCCGTAGTAGTTCCCGGTGAAGGCGAGCGTGATCGGGACGACCTGGTAGCCGGCGAGCGGCGACGAGCCTCCCGGCTGGATCGAGTCGAAGCTGATCCCGGCCTGCGACGCCACGAGGTTCAGCTGCAGCAGGATCCCGGCCATGTCGGTGTCGTCGGGCATCGCCTTCGTGAGCCGGAAGAGCGAGGCGACCTTGATCGGCTGGACCTCACGCGACTGCTTCGAAAGCGCGCGCGCCGTCAGGATCTGGGCGTTGGTCGCGTCGATCTGCTTGCTCAGGCTGCTCGCCTTCCCCTTCTGCGGCGAGACGAGCAGGAAGTAGCCGAGCAGGAGCATCACGACGACGCCGCCGGCGACGAGGGCGATCTGGGCCCGGGGCGAGAGCTTCTGTGCGCGGTTCACGACGGCGCTCCGCCCGGCTGCCGGATGTTGGCGACGACCTTGAACTCGACGACGTCTTGCGTGCCGACCTGGGAGGACGCGCTCGACGTGAGCTGGACGTCGGAGAGATCGGGCACGACCTGGAGGCGGGAGAGCACGCGGGCCACCCCGTCCACCGAGTACGTGTAGCCGTCGATCACGAGGCCCGACGGCACTCCGGCCACAGCGGGAAGCGAGCTGCCGGAGAGACTGACCAGCCAGACGTCCTCCGGGAGGACGAGCGTGACCTCGCGCAGCACGCGATCCCAGGCGACCCGGGTCGACATCACGGTCGAGAGGGCGCTCACCCGTGCCTTCTGCTCCGCTGCGAGCGCGGCCTGAGCCGAGCTCTGCTGCACCGGAGGCGGAACGACGGCGAGCTCTGCGCGCGCGGAGTCGAGCTCCTGCTGCCGGTCGTGTACCGCGCCGCTCGCGGACATGTACATCATCCCGATCAGCACCGTGGTGAGCACGGCGCCTGCGACGCCGACGACGACCGGGACGTTGGTCTTGGTACGACGGTTCGGATCGTCCCTGGGGAGAAGGTTGACGGCTTGCACGGCGGCTAGTCCTCGATCCCCAGTCCGATCGCGATCGCGAGCGAGCCGAGCTGCTCCGGCTCGTGGACGCGCTTGCCGACCTTGACGCGGACGAGCGGGTCGCCGAGCTTGACGCGCACGCCGATCAGGCGCTGCAGCTCTGCGGCGAAGCCCGGCAGGTGTGCGGTGCCGCCCGTGAGGATGATCTCGCCGATGCCCAGAGAGCCGGGCTGGTTCTGGTAGAACTGGAGCGAGGACACGAGCTCGCGCGCGAAGGTGTTGATCTGCGCCTTGACGGCGTCGCGCACGACGGCTGCGACCTCCTCGGAGATGCCCTCCGGAGCAGGCCCGGGCTCGAGCGAGATCGAGTGCTTGATCGGATCGGTCTCCGACGGCGTCATGTCGAGAGCGCGCGCGATCGCGACGCTGAGCGTCGAGCCGCCCCAGTCCAGCACGCGCGTGAACTCGCAGACCCGCCCGTCCGAGACGGCGAAGGTGGAGCGGTCGTGGCCGACCGCGACGGCGACGAGAGCTGCAGGTGCCGGCCCGTCGTCCTCGCGCGGCGCCGCGAGCGAGCGCAGGAGCGCGAAGGCCTCGAGGTCGATCCCGACGAGCGAGAGGCCGGCGTCCCGGCAGGCCGCCACGTAGCGGTCGACGAGCTCGCGGTAGGCGACGACGAGCAGGATCTTGCGGACGGTCTCCCCCTCCGGGTTCGTCGTCTCGGAGAGGATGTGGTAGTCGAGCACCGCCTCCTCGATCGGGATCGGCAGCGCCTCCTGGGCACGGAAGCGGATCGCGTTGTTGAGCTGCTTCGGATCCTCGATCCCGGTGATCTCGAAGGTGCGGACGCCGATGCGGTTGTTGGCGATCCCGAGCCGGATGCCCTTCTTCGGCATCTTGTTCGCCCGGAAGAAGTCCTTCAGCGCGACTGCGAGCGCCTCTGGGTCGCGCAGCTCGCCGCCGACGACGATCCCGGGGTCGAGCCCCTCGCGCGCGACCTGGGTGACCTCTGCGACGCCGTTGTTCGAGACGCGGGCGGCCGCGATCTGCGACGCGCCGATCTTCAGGCCGACGAGCTCCTTGTGGCGCGCGTTGCTCTTCCGGGGGCCGGGCCTGGACGGCAGCTCGAGGCGGGGCATCGTGAAACCGCGCTTCTTCAGCGGCTTCTTGGCGCCGGGCCCGGCCGGCTCGACCGCGGCGGTCTCGCCCTCTTGCTTCTTCTTCTTCTTCGAGCCGCCGAGCTCGAGCTTCCAGAACGGCGTCTTCGCCGTGACGTTCTCGGAGTCCGCGGAGAGCGCGACGGCGGCTGTCGCGACCGCCGCGCCGGCGGTCTTCTTGCTCTTGCGCGAGCCGCCGAGCTCCTTCTTCCAGAACGGCACCGAGGCGCCCTCGGGCTTCGGCTCCTTCGGCTCCTTCGGCTGCTTCGGCTGCTTCGGCTCCTTCGCTTGCTTCGGCTGCTTCGACTTCTTCGAGCCGCCGATCTCCTTCTTCCAGAACGGCACCTTCGGCTCGTCGGGGACCGGCGGCAGCTCGGCCGCGGGCACCGGCGGGTGGACAACCGCCGCAGCGGCGACCGGGACCGCGGCAGCGGGCGCGGCGACCGGCTCCGGCGCGGCGGGGACTGGCGGGGGCTCCTCGACCGCCGGCGGGAGCGTCGGCACCTCGGCGGCGGGCGGCAGGACGGGCTCGGGAGCGGGAGGCGCCGGCGGCGCGGCGGCCGCGGCATCCTCGGCCGCGCTCGCGTGGAGAACGGCGTCCACCCACGAGACGGGGTGCAGAGACTCGCGCTCCAGGGCGGGCTGCTCGGGCGTCTCGGCGACGGGCTCGGGAGCGAGCGCCGCCTCGGCGACGGGCTCGGGAGCGGGCTCCGCCTCGGCGACAGGCTCGGGAGTGGGTGCGGCTTCGGCTTCGGCCACGGGCTCGGGGATCGGAGCCGCCTCGGCCGCGGGCGGCTGCACGGGCACGGGCTCGGGCTCGGCGGCGCGGGGCTCGGGCTCGGGAGTCTCTGCGGCGACCTCCGGCTCCGGCGCGGGCGGCGCCTCGTCCGCAACCGGGAGAGCCGGCTCCTCGGGCGGCGGCGGCGGCAGCTCGTCCGCGGGAGGTGGCCCGTCGGCCGCCTGCGCGGCAAGAGTCGCGAGCGCCGCCTCGAGCAGGCGCTCCGTTTCGGCAGGATCGGAGCCGTCCGCCGCCGGAAGCGGAGCCGTGAGGGGCAGAGGCTCTTCGAGGACCGGCTGCTCGTCGGCGTCGGCCTTCGCCTTCCGGCCCAGACTCACTTCCTTCTTCCAGAACGGGGCCTTCGGCTCGGCCGGCTCGTCGGAAGTCTCCTTCTCGGCCTGCTCCTTCGGCTTGCGCCCGACGGAGACCTCCTTCTTCCAGAACGAGACCTTCGGCTCGGCCGGCTCCTCGGAGGTCTCCGGCTGCGCCTCGGGCTGCGCCGGCTCCTTCGGCTTGCGGCCGAGCGAGACGTCCTTCTTCCAGAACGAGGTCTTCTCCGCCTTCGGCTCCTCGGCCTCTGCCTGGGTGGGCTCGGGCTCGAGGTCGCCCTCGGGCTTGGGCTTGCGGCCGAACGAGATGTCCTTCTTCCAGTCGACCACGCCTAGCTCCCCGCAACCCTGAGACCGCCGCCCATCGCGAGGTTCTCGGGCTCCTCTTCTTCTTCCGGGAGCTGGTAGCCGGCGCGCTCGAGCAGGCCGAACAGCTGGTCGGGGCGGCTGGAGCGCGAGCGCGCGACGTCGAACGTGACCACGTTCCGCTGCACGAGCTCGGCGAGGGACTGCTCCATCGTCTGCATCCCGCGCTGGGTGCCGGTCTGCATGATCGAGTAGATCTGCTCGACCTTGCCCTGGCGAATCAGGTTCCGGACCGCGTCGTCGGGATAGAGCACCTCGAGCGCGGCGCAGCGGCCCTGGCCGTCGGCGGTCGGGAGGAGCGCCTGCGTCAGGATCCCCTGCAGCGAGTTCGCGATCTGGATCCGGATCTGCTCCTGCTGCTCGGCCGGGAAGACGTCGATCAGGCGGTCGACCGTCGAGGAGGCGCTCTGCGTGTGCAGGGTGCCGAACACGAGGTGGCCGGTCTCGGCCGCGGTCAGCGCGGTCGCGATCGTCTCGAGGTCGCGCATCTCGCCGAGCAGGATCACGTCGGGGTCCTGGCGCAGCGCCGCCCGCAGAGCCTCGGCGAAGCTCACCGCGTCGGGGCCGATCTCGCGCTGGTTGACGATGCAGCCCTTGTGCCTGTGGACGAACTCGACCGGGTCCTCGATCGTGAGGATGTGCTCGTGGCGCGTGCGGTTGATCTCGTCGATCAGCGCCGCCAGCGTCGTCGACTTGCCCGAGCCGGTCGGCCCGGTCACGAGCACGATCCCGCGCGGCTTGTCGGTGAGGGTGTGCAGGCTCGTCGGCAGCCCGAGCTCCTCGAGCGTCTTGATCTCCTCCGGGATCACGCGGAACGCGGCGCCGAGCGACTCGCGCTGGAAGAAGACGTTGACGCGGAAGCGCGCGACGCCCGGAACGGAGTGCGCGAAGTCGATCTGCCGCTTGATCTCGAGGTTCTTCTGCTGCTCGCTCGAGATGATCCGGTAGAAGAGCTGCATCGTGTCGTCGGGGCCGAGAGGCTCGTAGCCCTCGAGGCGCTGAAGCTCGCCGCGCACGCGGATCGTCGGCGGCGCGCCGACGGTCATGTGCAGGTCGGACGCGCCCCGCGCGACCATCTGCCCGAGCAGGTCATCGATGGAGTAGGTGAGTTCCGGCATGTCCCTCGACCGAGCTATCGGCAGCGGGGCGGGGTTCCTTTACGGGTGCCGGAAAGGCTCACTCAAATCCCTCATCCGAGGGGATAAGTCACACACGTCGCAATCCGATCATTTCTCTGCCACTTGTCACTCCCCGCGAGCGCGAGGATGCGCCGCGGCCGTCCGGAAGGAGCTCTTCCATGATCCAGTCGCTGAAGCGACGCCTTGCAGGCGACGAGGCCGGTTTCACGCTGATCGAGCTGCTCGTCGTGATCATCATCCTCGGCATCCTGCTCGCCATCGCGGTGCCGTCCTACCTCAGCTTCCGCACCCGGGCGAACATCTCGGCTGCGAAGGCCAACGTGCGCGCAGCCGTCCCCGGCATGGAGGCGTTCAACGCCGACCACTCCACCGGCTACAGCGGCGTCACGCTCACCAAGCTCCAGCAGAGCTACGACGCGGGCATCAAGAACGTCCAGATCGTCCGCGCCAACATCACGAGCTACTGCATCCAGAACACGAGCCCCGGCACCGCCACCTACCACAAGGGCGGCCCGTCGGGCGACATCGTTCAGGGAGCCTGCTAGGCGGGGGCCTTATCCCTCGAACGAGGCTAACGGGGCGCAAAACGGCGCCCGATATGACCATTGCCACCGTTCTTGACCACCTAGAAGGAGCACAGACATGACTTCAATGCTGAGGCGTCGCCTCGCAAGCGAAGAGAGCGGCTTCACGCTGATCGAGTTGCTCGTCGTGATCATCATCCTCGGCATCCTGCTGGCGATCGCCGTGCCGTCGTACCTCAGCTTCCGCACCCGGGCGAACATCTCGGCTGCGAAGGCCAACGTGCGCGCGGCCGTCCCGGGCATGGAGGCGTTCAACGCCGACCACTCCACCGGCTACACGGGTGTGACGCTCACGAAGCTCCAGCAGAGCTACGACGCGGGCATCAAGAACGTCAAGATCGTCCGCGCGAACAGCACGAAC
>Ga0335082_10005847_pt1 | contig 13457 bp, 15 predicted proteins | sample Lox_Sample_41_FD_206718 | JGI IMG/M metagenome (GOLD analysis project Ga0335082, IMG submission 206718) | Soil microbial communities from Loxahatchee National Wildlife Refuge, Florida, United States - Lox_Sample_4.1 | ecosystem: Environmental > Terrestrial > Soil > Wetlands | place: USA... | reverse complement strand
CCGACGATCGTCCCCAAACCATAGCTGACCACGCCAAGCATGCCTGACATACTCCCCCCAATGGGCGCTGCCTGCCGCCATCTTGTTGTCTGCGTCGGGCTATTGACCGCCCGCGCGCCCGCCGCTTTCGCTTGCGGCTACTCTACTACGGTAATCAGCGGTCCGGACGAATCGTCGGCGTAACCGCGCTCCGTCTCCGCCGCGGTCGCGGCGCGCACGGAGACTACCGTGCACGCGAATTGCAGCGCCATCCCCGCGAGCGGGTGATTGCCGTCGAGCACCACTTTGTCGCCCGCGACGTCGGTGACAGTATAAATGAGCGCTTCGCCTCCGACACCGGCTTCCTGCTCGAACTGCATGCCCACTTCCAGTTCCGGCGGAAACTGCGTCCGCTCCGCCAACTGCACGAGGCCGGCGTCATATTCGCCGAACGCGTCCTCGGGCTCGAGCCGCACGTCGATCTTCTCCCCGGGGGTCCTGCCCTGCAGCGCCTGCTCCACCGCCGGGAAAATGCCTTCGTAGCCGCCATGCAGGTATTGCACCGATTCGGCCGATTCCTGGATCAGGTTGCCGTGCACGTCCGATAAGCGCACGTCGAGCGCGACTACCGTGCCTTTTTCGATTTGCATTCGCGGTTGATCTCTTTTATCAGCTTCAGCACCTCCATCGCGTGCCCGCGCGGGTTGACGCCGTAGAGGGCATGCCGCACGCGCCCCTTCTTGTCGATGACGAAGGTGGCGCGCACGATGCTGTTCTTCTTGACGCCGTCGCACTCCTTTTCTTCGCGCACGCCGTACTGCTCGCACACTTCCGCTTCCGGGTCGGCGAGCAGGCAGACGGACAGGCCGTGCTTGTCGCGAAACTCGGCATGCGAAATGCAGTCGTCCGGCGAAACCCCCAGGACCACGCAGTCGTGCCGCGCGAACTCTTCGTCGTGGTCGGAAAACTCGATCGCCTGCAGCGTGCATCCCGGTGTGCCGTCGCGCGGATAGAAATACAACACGACGTTCTTCCTGCCTTTGAACTCGGCAAGGGCGACCGCCTCCATGTCGGCATCGGCCAGGGAGAACAGGGGTGCGGGTTGTCCGATTTGCAGCATCTTGGTTTCCACGTTGCGAACGATTCTAAACCATCCCGGGAATTCGTGAACCCCCTCGGCTCGGCTTGTTGCACACATGCGACAGACGCATCGATATAATGCGCGGAATACGGTTCATCGTTCCGCCGACAGATGCGACATGGATGAAGAAGGCGCCTTTCCCCGAGCAGAACGCCTGCTGTTATCGACGCGCAGGGAATACCTGGAAGCGCTCGAACGGCTGACCGGATTGGTGCAGCGCGAGCTGCGCATTTTCGACTCCGATATTTCCGGACTGAAGATCGATTCACCGCGGACGCATGAACTCCTGCGCGCGTTCCTGCTGCGCGGACGCGACAACCGCCTCTACATAGCGGTGCACGCCGACTACTATATCCGCAACTGCTGCCCGCGCCTGCTGGACCTGCTGGCGCAGTTCAGCGACCGCATGTTCATCCACCGGACCGAGGGCGACGGCGCCCGCGCGCAGGACAGTTTCGTGCTCGCCGACAGGCTGCACTTCGTGCGCCGCCCGGTGCAGGCGCAGCCGCGCGCCGTTCTCAGGCTGCATGACGAGCAGGAAAGCCAGGCGATTTACCTGCGCTTTTCGGAGATCTGGGACAGCTCCGTCCCCGCGGTTTCCGCCACTACCAGCGGCCTGTAAAAATGCCGGGAAAGACGGTATAATTTCAAGCTTGGCACGGAGAAAAGAAAGAAGGGGGAGGCCGCGCCATACCTGACTTAACTTATCGATAAGGGAACTTAAACATGAAACGCTCAGTAGTGATCGCTGCACTCGCCACGCTTGCGCTGGTGGGTTGCAGCAAAGAAGCTCCTCCGCCCCCGCCCCCGCCGCCTGCTGCAGCGCCGGCACCTGCGCCGGCACCTGCGCCTGCGCCTGCCGCCGAAGCGCCCAAGGAAGGTGCTGCACCTGCCGCTGCGCCCGCCGCTCCTGCGGCTGGAGCCGCGCCTGCCGCCCCGGCCGAAGCCGCCAAGCCGGCGGAAGCGCCCAAGCCTGCAGAGGCCGCGAAGGAAGCTCCGAAGAAGTAAGGTTCTACTTCGGCTGCGAAAAAGCCGGTCTTCGGACCGGCTTTTTTTGTTGGATAAAACGCATTGTATCGACCACATTGAATTGACCGCCGCGCATGTAGCTAGCGCGGCTGTTTCAAATGCTCGTGCCTAACGCTGCGCATACTCGCCAGCGCTTGGCGGCGGACGCTCTGACATATGCGGCATAGCAGCAGCCGAAACGCCTAGACGATTTCGCGCCAGGCGAAACCCTCGTCCTGATCGGCCACGCCGATCCAGCCGGGCGCACAACCCATCGCCTGCGCCAACGCCGTGCAGGCGAGTGCCGGCGTGTTGTTCTGCTGGGACAGGTGCGCCGCGATCAGATGCTGCAACCGGCTGCAGTCGAGCGCGGACAGGAGATCGGCCGCGCTTTGGTTGTCCAGATGTCCGTAGCGGCCGGCGACGCGCTCCTTCAGCGCCTGCGGGTAATCCCCGTGCATCAGCATGTCAAGGTCGTGATTGCATTCGAGCACCAGGGCGTCGCAGCCGGAGAGCATCGCCTCGATATGGCCGGTGGGCGCGCCGGTGTCGGTAAGCACGCCGAGCCGGCGCGCGCCGTCGGAGAACACGAAATGAGCCGGCTCGCGCGCGTCGTGCGGCACCGGGAAAGGCAACAGCTGCAAATCGCCCACGGCGAACGGGCTGTGGCTGTCGATGATATTGATGGCCGGCACGGCGGAAGCGTCGCCGGGCAGGCCTTTGAGCGTGCCGTGGGTCAACCACAGCGCCAGCCCGTGCTTGCGCGCGAACTTGCAGGCGCCGGCGGTGTGATCGCTGTGCTCGTGCGTCACGACGATGCCGGCCAGGTCAGCCGCCGCGAGGCCCAGGCGCGCGAGCCGGCGTTCCGTCTCTTTCGCAGGGTAGCCGCAGTCCAGCATCAGGCGCGTGCGGCCGCTTTCGACGATGAGCGCATTGCCCCGGCTGCCGCTTCCAAGGCAGGCAAAGCGCATGCGTTATTTCAGCTGCTCGTGCAAAAGAGAGAGAATGCGCCGCCCGGTATCGCTGTTGTCCTGCTTGCCGTCCTTGTCCTGCACCTGCACCTCGCTGACGCTGCCGGCCTGCTTGACCAGAACGCGATACTGCTCGGCCTTGATCGCGCTCTTGCTGCTCCTCCAGAATGCGAGCTTCGAGAGGAAACCGCTGTCCTTGTCCGGCCCCCTCTGCCCGTCGATCTGCGGATCCACATAGCGCACGAAGTAATTGCCCTTGGAGCGGTCGCGATCCTCGACGGTGAAGCCGACGCGATCGAGCGCCAGACCGACGCGGCGCCATGCGCGGTCGAAGGTATCGGTCAGCTGCAGACTGCTGCTGCCATCGGCAGCGCGCACCAGCTTGGCGCGCTCGACCTTATCGCCGCTGCCGGCCAGTTCCGACTTCGCGCGCGCGTCCTCGACCCCGAAGCGCAGCATCAGCCGGCGCAGAAACTCCGCCTCGAGTTCGGGATCGGGCGGGCGCGGCTGCCACATCGTGATGTCCCGGTCCTGGGTCGTGTAGACCTCGACCATGCCGCGATGGCTGATATAGATCTCGGTCGTGTTGGGTGCGCTGCCGCGCTCCAGGCGGGTGCGGAACTTGTCGCGCTCTCCGGTCGAGTACGCCGTATCGAACACCTTGCCGAGCAGGTTGCGTATCGGGCTGCTCGGGATCTTGGCCCTGTCCTCCGCCCAGTCGGTCTCCATCACACCCACCTGCGGCAGTTCCGTCCTCAGCAGGAAGCCCTCCGACTGCCAGAATTCCTTCACCATCGGCCAGACCTTTTCCGGACTCTCCGGCACGACCAGCCAGCGCTCGCTGCCGGCGCGCTCGATGTGGACCTTTGCCACGTTGGGCAGGACCTCCGTTGAACCCGCTCGCACCACGCCGCCGCGCTCGGCGTTGTAGGTGGACAGGGTGGCCGTGCCCTGGGGATTGATATCGGGCACCGCATAACGGTCGTCGCGCGATGGCGAGGTCAGGTCGGGCGGCACTTCCAGCGGCCGCAACTCCCTGGCCTCCGATTTGTACTGGATCTTCTCGCCCTGGACCAGATTCTCCATGCTGCTGCAGCCAACCAGCAGTGCCGGGACGACGAAACAAACGGCGTAACGCTTCATATGGTATTACCCTCGACTCAACGCGGCTAGTTCTTGGTTTGGATACCGGCCTGGCGCATTGCCTCTCTGACCGTCTCATAAAAATTCGCCGACAGCGGCACCAGCGGCAAGCGGATGCCGCCTTCGATCAGTCCCATCTGCACCAGCGCCCATTTCACCGGAATCGGATTGCCCTCGACGAACAGTTTGGTATGCAGGCCCAGCAGGCGATTGTTTGCGGACCGCGCGCGGGCGATGTCGCCGGCCAGCGCGGCGGCGCACATCTCCTGCATCAGCCGCGGCGCGACATTGGCGGTGACGGAGATCACGCCGTGGCCGCCCATCAGCATCAGCGGCAAGCCGGTGGCGTCTTCGCCGCTGTAGACGGCGAAGTTCTGGGGCGCGCGCCGCAGCAGGTCGCTGCCGCGCTCAAGGCTGGCGGTGGCGTCCTTGATGCCGACTATGTTCGGAACCTGGGCCAGGCGCAGCACCGTGTCGTTTTGCAGGTCGGCGACTGTGCGTCCGGGAACGTTGTACAGGATCATCGGCAGATCCACGGCCTCGGCAATGGCGCGAAAATGCCGATACATGCCTTCCTGGGTGGGCTTGTTGTAATAGGGCACTACCGACAGGCCGAACTGCGCGCCGGAGCGCTTGGCCGACTCCGACAGTTCGATCGCCTCGGCGGTCGAATTGGCGCCCGTGCCCGCGATGACCGGGACGCGCCCGGCGGCATGCGCGACGGCGATGCGTATCAATTCCTTGTGTTCATCGAAATTCACCGTAGGCGATTCGCCGGTGGTGCCGACGACCACGATGCCCTGCGTGCCCTCGGCGATGTGCCAGTCGATCAGACCCTTGAAGCGGCCGATGTCGAGCGAACCGTCTTCATGCATAGGGGTCACAATGGCAACCAGGCTTCCGGTCAACATGAGCGCTGTCCCGTGAGGAAAATGTTTAATTTTAGCGTATTACCCCGGTCGCCGGGACACATAAATGCCAGCATGGCCACCCTTCCGAACCAAAGCGGCGAACCTAATCAAGGCTGCAGTCGCCGGTGCCGCGCCCGGCCGCACAAATGCGCTGGATGACCGCGGGTCTCGGCAGTTCGACGCGGCCCTGCTCGAACGCAACCACCTGCAGCCGATTCCGCACCCATTCCAGCAATTCGCCGGGGCGCAGCAGGAATTCCGGATTAGACGGTCGTCCCAGCTTTTCGTTTCCCAACGCAAAAGTTTCGTATATCAGCACGCCCCTCGGACGCAAGGACGCGAGCATGCCCGGGACCAGTGGTCGGTGGAGGTAATTGGCGACGACGATGCCGTCAAAGCTCCCGCTCGCGTAAGGCCAGGCTTCCGCCTCCAGATCGGCGTAGCGGGCGACAACCCCGCCCACGCCGGCCAACGTGTCCAAGGCCGCGCGATCGCGGTCCACCGCTTCGACCTGGTAGCCGAGGCCGGCCAGATAGCGCGCGTGCCGTCCCTCTCCGCAGGCAAGATCGAGCACGGCGCCGCCAGGCGCGATCAGCGGCGCAAACCGGCAGACCCAGGCCGAGGGAGCAAGCTGGCTATGCTGAATTTCCATGATGGCCGGTCCTAAAAACCTGAACCCGGTTGCGTGAGGAACTCCGCTTCCTCCGGCGTCGAAACGCGCCCGAGGGCCGCGTTGCGGTGCGGAAAGCGGCCGAAACGCGCGATGATGTCGAAATGCCGGCGCGCGTAGTCGATGGACCCGGCGCTGGCAGGATCGCCGCGCAATCGCTCGAACAGTTCCAGGCTGCGGCGCTGTTGCGCCAGGTCCTCTGCATGTTCGAACGGCAGGTATACAAACCAGCGCTGTACCGGCAACAGCTGCACGTCGAACCCGCGCGCTACCGCGAGCTGCGCCGCGGCCAGGGCCTGGGCATCGGTCGCGAACGCCGCGCTCGAGCCGCGAAACAGGTTGCGCGGAAATTGATCGAGCACCACGATCAACGCCAGCAGCGCGTCGGCCGAATCGCGCCACGCCTGCAGCGCGCCAGCGGCGGCCCTCCGGTGCAGGTCGGGAAAGCGCGCGCGGATGACGTCGTCGAATGCCTGCGATTTCTCGAACCACGCCGCGCGCGGCTTGCCGAATTCGGGCGAGCCGAGGGGCCCGAACCAGAAGTCGAGGACATCGTGATATTCGGCCACGCTAATCGACCACGGTCCGGGACTGCTCGCGCAGGTACTGCTGCAGGTAATAGAACGAACCGATCGCCTTGCCGGTCGTGCCCGACGCCTTCCACCCGCCGAACGGCTGGTAACCGGGCCAGGCCCCGGTAGTCGCCCCCTGCGGCCGGTTGACGTAGGTGACGCCGGCTTCGATGCGCTCGAGGAAGCCGTCGATTTCCCCGGCACCTCCGTAAAAACCCGCGGTGAGCCCGTACTCGGAAGCATTGGCACGCGCGAGCGCTTCGTCCACGCTTTCCACTTCGCCCACGAGCAGGATCGGAACGAACTTCTCCTCCCGCCACAAGCGGTAATCCAGCGGCACGCTCGCGACCGTGGGCGCGCAAAAGTAGCCGCGCGCGAGCGCGCCGTCGGCGAGCTGTTTGCCGCCGACCAGAACCTCGCCGTGGCTGAGAAGATTCTCCACGCATTTCGCGTAACGGCCGTAGGCCGCGGCATTGATCACCGGACCCATCCAGTTTGCCTTGCTGGTGGGATCGCCAATCGCAAGCGCACCCGTCAGCGCACGCAGCCGCTCGCGCAGCGCTGCCGCGACCGGCCTCTCGACGTAGACACGCGAACAGGCGGAGCATTTCTGGCCGGAGAGGCCGAAGGCCGAACGCACGATGCCGGTGGCGGCGCGCTCGAGATCGGCATGGCGCGAAACGATCGCGGCGTTCTTGCCGCCCATTTCGGCAATGCAGGGGCGCGGCCACGGGCCCTGCGCGAAGCTGCGGAAGATATGCATGCCGACTTCGTAGGATCCGGTGAACGTCGTCCCGGCGATGTCCCGGTGACGGATCAGGCTTTCACCCGCAACCGCGCCGCCGCCGGTGACGTAGTTGCACACGCCGTCGGGCAGGCCGGCGTCGCGAAACACCTCCGCCAGCAGCCGGCCGCTCCAGGCGGTATCGCTCGCCACCTTGAATACCACGCTGTTGCCCGCGACCAGCGCTGCGCCGATCGGCCCGCCGGCGAGCGCGAACGGGAAATTGAACGGCGCGATCACCGCCCACGCGCCGTAGGGCTTGAGCACACTGCGGTTGTGGCTGGTGAAATCGCGCAGGGGATCGTTGGGGAGAATGCGCTCGTATCCCCGGTTCGCCTCCATCTGCGCGCAATACCATTCGATCAGATCGGCGGTCTCCTGCACTTCGCCCAGCGACTCCATGCGGTTCTTGCCCACTTCGAGCGCCACCGCCGCGCCGAGGTCGTACACCCGCTCCTCGATCAGCTGCGCGGCTCGGCGCAGCAGGCGCACGCGTTCCTGCCACGGCGTCGCGGCCCAGGCCGGGAAGGCCGCGCGCGCGGCCGCGACCGCCGCATCGACGTCGTCCGCCCCGCCCTGCTGGAATACGCCGAGCAGCCAGTCGCGGTCGATCGGGCTCCGCACTTCGAACTTGGCGCTGCTCAGGCGCTCCGCGCCGGCAACGAGCATCGCATGCTCGCGGCCGAGCGCCGCCTTGACCTGCGCCAGCGACGCATCGAAGCGCTGATGCAGCTCCGCCGGTGGGTCGAACATGGTCGAATAGGTAAGCTTGAAATTGCTCATCGCATTCCTGACGGGACTCGGCAAACCGGGATTTTAGTTGAATCGATAGTGCAGCCCAAGCGCGAATCCGGATCGACGCGCAACGCAGGCACGAGCCTCAAAGCAGCCCGCGCGAGGGTCATGCGCGGGCGGTCCCTCTACCCAGCCAGCACCACATCGGCATGCAACGCAGGCACGAGCCTCAAAGCAGCCCGCGCGAGGGTCATGCGCGGGCGTTCCCACTACCCTGGCTCGGAAATCTCGATCAGGTTGCGATCGGGATCGCGCACATAGACCGAACGCAGGGCGAAGCGCGCCCCGGTGCGCGCCACCGGCCCGAGCTCGATCGGCACACCGGCTGCGCGCAGCTGCGCGATCACCTCGTCGAGGGGCCGGTCGGCGAGAAAGCAAATATCCAGCGAACCCGGCGTCGGATGCGCTGCATAGTTGTCGGTCACCGTGCCCTGGTCGTGCAGATTGATCTTCTGCTCGCCGAATCGCAGCGCGCGCCGTCCCTGCCCGAAGGTCTCCAGCTTCATTCCCAGGACACGCGTGTAGAAATCGATGCACGCCGCGGCGTCGCGCGTCGTCAGCACCAGGTGGTCCAGGCTGTTGATCATGATCGCCTCACTGTTTCCATCCGATGGTCGCTCCGGTCGATCGGCGCAGGGCGAAAACGGCGGCCCGCGCTCTTGCTGCACCTGCATCCGCGGCGGCGGCTTGGGCGACGCAGCGTCCCCGCCGCGCCGCATTCTAGGACCATGTGCGGCTCATGCCCCAGTAATGGTGCCAGCCGGTCGCGGGAATCATGCCCAGCACCATCGAGATCAGCGCCGCGATCAGCATCAGAATGAACACCGCCGGCACGGCGGCAATCGCCCATTTTACGAGCAGCACGACCATCGACCAAAACGGAATCTTGATGTCGGTTACCACTACCTCGCGTCTATCTTCGCTCACGCTTCATGTCCTCCAGGTGGCCGCCCGGGGCGGCATGCGCCTACTGCTTCCAGGCCCGTTCGAGCGCCCGGCGCGCTTCATCGAGCTTGGTCTTGGCCTGCTGTCTCGATTTGGCGGACAAGCGCGCCTTGTCCTGTTCCTGCGCCAATTGTTTCTTGAGCGACTCCAATGCCGTGCGCGTGCGCTCCGCCTGCTCCAAGTCGGCCTTGTGTTCCGCCTCGGCCCGTTCGAATTCCTGGCGCGCATACTCCACCGCGCTCTGCTCCCGCGCCACGTCTTTGGCCGGAGCCTGGACCGCGGAAGAAAGGATGATCAATAGGGCGAGCAGGCGCGCGCCGGAACGCGGACGCGGCCTTGCCCGACCGGCTTTCGCCGCGGCAGCGCGTTCGCGCAAACACCCGCTGAAATCGCGACAGGGACCAAACATGATTACCGCCTCTGATCGAAATCCGCCACGGCGGCCGCGCGCAAATACCGGGGCGCATGATGCAGTTTAGTCCTGCGCCGCGGCCGTTGCCAGCGCCGAACGTGCTTCGTGTCGTCGGCCCGTTCAACCGGCTTAGTGGTGCGGAATATTGCTGGATTGGTGCCCCGAAGACGAATCGAACGTCCGACCTGCCCCTTAGGAGGGGGCCGCTCTATCCACTGAGCTACCGGGGCGAGCCGCGCAATTCTATACGAAATCGGTCACCGGCTCGATTACTATCCGCATTCCGGAACAGCCTGTCAGAGCACCAGTTTCGATCCCTCGGCGGGCGCCTCGCACGCCACGTTCGAGCCGAGCCGCGCCAGAGCTTCCCGGGTCTCCTTCAGCTTGAGATCGATGTCCTCGTCGCTCTGGTCCGGATCGTGATGGAACAGGTGCAGCCGCTTCACCGTCGCCCGCGCCGCCAGATCGGCTACCTCGCTCACGCAGGAATGGCCCCAGTCCACCTTGGTCGGATACTCGTGGTCGCGATAGGTGGTGTCGGTAATGAGCACGTCCGCGCCGCGAACGAAATTCGCCAGCCGCTCGACATAGGTGTTGTCGTAGCGCGGATCCGAGCGCAGGTAGAGCTCGTTGTCGGTGATGTAACATATCGACCGGCCATGGCAGCTCAGGCGGTAGCCGAGGCAATAGCCGGGGTGCTTGAGCAGTATCGTATCGATGCGGACGGCGCCGAAATCCAGGCTTTCCTCGCGCAGGTCGCGGAACACCAGCCGCGCCCCGAATTCGCGGATCGTCACCGGAAAGTATACGCTCTCCATCTGCGCCGCGATCGCGCGCTCTATGGTGAGATCGCCCTGATACGGGCCGAACACGTCTATCTGGTTGCCGCGCACGTACAGCGGCCCGAAGAAGGGAATGGTATTGATGTGATCCCAGTGCGTATGCGAAATGAAGACCCGCGCCGACAGGCGCTGCACCTGCAGCGCGGCAAGGTGATCGGAAAGCTGCTTGACGCCGGAGCCGCAATCGAAGATGTATAGCGGCTCGCCGCTGACCTCGACGCTGACGCAGGGCGTGTTGCCGCCATAGCGCAGCGCCGCGGCCCCCGGCACCGGCAGCGTGCCGCGCACGCCCCAGTAGCCGATCGTCACCTTGTCCGATAATATCTCGGAGATCATTTGCGGAAACGTGTCGCGCGACACCGGCTTGACGATGTAGCCGTCGGCGCCGAGTTCCTTTGCGCGGCGGCGGTCGAAATCGTAGGATTTCGACGAACACATGATGATCTTTATCGCCGACAGGTCCGGCCTGCTGCGGATCTCCCGGCAAAGCTCGAAGCCGTCCATCTCGGGCATGAGCACGTCGCTGATGACCACGTCCGGGCGGTCCACCGGGATTTCGCGCAGCGCCTGCAGGCTGGATTCGAGGCACTTCACGCTGTGCCCTTCCTCCTCCAGCACCGCCCGCATCAGGCGCAGGATGACAGGGTCGTCGTCTACGATCAGAAATCTCATGGTCTTCTTCTCAGTTCCCGCCCGCCGCGCCTGCGTCCCGCGATCAAGCGCGCGCAGCAGGCATCGTACTACATGGCGTGCCGGCGCGGTTGTGCCGCCGCGCATGCGGCCTCTGCATTGATAATTCAAGGCAAAGCTGGTAGCTTGCCTGTCTCGCTCAGCGACAGGCGGCGGCGTCCGGCGCCGCGACGACCTCGAACAACATGCAACAGGCATCCGCGCCCGCCGTACTCGATCCGGAAGTCAGGCAGGACCGCGCTGCGGATGGCGCCCCGCTCGTCGCCCTCACTGGCGCATGGGACATCCGCGCGCTGGAGTCGCGCGCCAGATCGCTCAAACCACAGTTGCAGCAGCTGGCGGCGGACCCGGGCCGGCAATGGGACCTGTCGCGCATCCAGCGCCTGGACCATATCGGCGCGCTGCTGATCTGGCAATCGTGGGGCAAGCGCCGCCCCGGCCGGCTCGCGCTGGCGCCGGCGCACGAGGTGTTCTTTTCCGATCTCGGTACCGCCGCTGCTGCCGTGGCCGCCGCGCCGTTCGACCCCCTGCGCATGGTGCGCGCGCTTGGTGCCGCGATGCTCGTCGCTGGCGGGCATCTGCTCGGCGTGGTGCAGCTGCTCGGGCAGATCCTGATCGACTCGATGGCGCTGCTGCGCCGGCCGCTGCGCGGGCCCTGGCGCGAGATTTCCGCGAGCCTGTTTCGTGTCGGCGCGCAGGCGCTGGGCATCACGGCGCTGGTGGGCTTTCTCATCGGCGTGGTGCTGTCCTACCTGTCGGCGGAGCAGCTCAAGTCGGTCGGCGCCAATGTGTTCATCGTCAATATCCTCGGCATCGGCATCATCCGCGAACTCGGCCCGGTGATTGCTGCGGTGCTGGTGGCGGGCCGCTCCGGCTCCGCCATCACGGCGCAGCTCGGCGTGATGCGCGTCACCGAGGAGCTCGACGCGCTGTCGGTGATGGGAATTCCGCATACCGTGCGCCTGATCCTGCCCAAGATCGTGGCGCTTTCGCTCGCGATGCCTTTGCTGATCCTGTGGACCTCGGCCATCGCCTTGTTCGGCGGCGCCCTCTCAGCCGACATGCAGCTGGGCATCAGCGTGCGCTCCTTCCTGACCGGGCTGCCGGCGGCGGTGCCGACGGTGAACCTGTGGCTGGCCATGGGCAAGGGCGTCGTATTCGGCGCGCTCATCGCCCTGATCGCCTGCCACTTCGGCCTGCGGGTGCAGCCCAACACCGAGAGCCTCGGTATAGGCACGACCAATTCGGTCGTCACTTCGATCACGGCGGTGATCATCGCGGACGCCGTGTTCGCGGTGATATTCTCCGACGTCGGCATCTCCCTGCTATGACCCCGGTCATCGAAGTCAAAGGCCTGTGGACGCAGTTCGGCGATCATGTAGTGCACCGGGATCTCAACCTCACGGTGATGCCCGGCGAGGTCGTATCGCTGGTGGGCGGGTCGGGCAGCGGCAAGACCACGCTGATGCGGCAGATTCTCGGCCTGGAGCGCCCGACGCGCGGAACGGTCAAGGTGTTCGGCATTCCGCTGCATGGATCGCGGGCCGAGCTGGTGCAGAAGATACGCAAGCGCTGGGGCGTGCTGTTTCAGGAAGGGGCGCTCTACAGCGCGCTGTCGGTGTTCGACAACATCGCGCTGCCGCTGCGCGAGCTGCGCGCTTTCGACGAGGACTTCGTCCGCGACATGGTGATGCTCAAGCTCGACATGGTCGACATCGAGCGCCGCCATGCGTCGAAGATGCCGGCCGACCTCTCCGGCGGCATGATCAAGCGCATTGCGCTCGCGCGCGCGCTGGTGCTGGAGCCCGAACTCGTATTCCTGGACGAACCGACCGCGGGGCTGGACCCGGACCGCAGCGAGAGCTTCGTCGCGCTGATCCGATCGCTGCATCAAAAGCTCAATCTGACCGTGGTGATGGTGACGCACGACCTGGACACGCTGGTGTCGCTGTCGGACAAGATCGCCGTGCTGGCGGAGCAGAAGCTCATCGTCTACGGCACGCTGCAGGAGGCAATCGCCGTGGAGCATCCGTTCATACTCAATTTCTTTCTCGGCGAGCGCGGTTTGCGCGCGCTGTCGGCGGTAAGCGCTTCGATTAAACTAGGCAGCAAGCGGTAGGAAGGGCCGGGCCGGCCGCGGACCCGGCGGGAACTTCCTGCGGCTGCGGGATAGCCAAGGGGGCTTTGCCCTCCTGTGCAGAACAAATCTAGGGAGAGGTCGTCATGGAAAACCGCGCGCATGCCCTTGCGGCAGGCCTGTTCACCCTGGTGCTCGGAGCCGCGCTGGCGGCCGTCGCCCTGTGGTTCGGCAAGGGCGACATAAAGCTGATTCCTTATGTCATGACGACCTCGCGCTCGGTGACCGGATTGAAGGTGGAGGCGCCGGTGCGCTACCGCGGCGTGGATGTGGGCAAAGTCGACGAAATCAGCATCGATGCGCGCAATGGCGGCCGCGTGCAGATCCGCATCGGTGTGCGCGAAGGCACACCGATTACAAGCGGCACCTACGCCCAGCTCGGCTACCAGGGCATCACCGGCCTCGCCTACGTGCTGCTCGGCGACGACGGCAAACCTCTGCCTCCCCTGCAAAGCAG
>Ga0335082_10005846_pt1 | contig 13458 bp, 15 predicted proteins | sample Lox_Sample_41_FD_206718 | JGI IMG/M metagenome (GOLD analysis project Ga0335082, IMG submission 206718) | Soil microbial communities from Loxahatchee National Wildlife Refuge, Florida, United States - Lox_Sample_4.1 | ecosystem: Environmental > Terrestrial > Soil > Wetlands | place: USA... | reverse complement strand
CGGCGCCGCGGCGGATCGCCCGGTCGATGTTCTCGTTCGGGACCGAGCTCTTCTTCGCCTTCTGCACCGCGTCGTACAGGGTGGGGTTGCCGGCCGGGTCGGCGCCGCCGGTGCGCGCCGCCACCTCAACATTCTTGATCAGCTTGGCGAAAAGCTTGCCGCGCCGGGCGTCCACGACCGCCTTCTTGTGCTTGGTCGTCGCCCACTTCGAATGGCCACTCATACCCGTTCCCTCACCATGTCAACAAAGAGCCGGTGGATACGCACATCACCCGTCAGCTCGGGGTGGAAGGAGGTGGCGAGCAGCGGCCCCTGCCGGACCGCGACGATCCTACCGGTGGCCGGCTCGGTCCCCAGAACCTCCACCTGCCTGCCGGTCTCCTCCACCCAGGGAGCGCGGATGAACACCGCCCGGAACGGGCCGCCCTGTTCCCGGGGCCCGGCGATCCCGGCCAGGCTGATGTCGCTCTCGAACGAGTCCACCTGGCGGCCGAACGCGTTCCGCCGCACCGTCATGTCGATCCCGCCGACGGTCTCCTGGCCGGCCACGCCATCCAGCAGGCGGTCCGCCAGCATGATCATCCCGGCGCAGGACCCGAACATGCACATCCCGGCGCCAGCCTGCTTGCGCAGCGGGTCCATCAGGCCGAAGATCACCGCCAGCTTCCACATCGTGGTGGACTCGCCGCCGGGGATGACCAGCCCGTCCACATGGTCGAGCTCGTCCGCCCGCCGCACCGTGACCGGGCTGGCGCCAGCGGCCGACAGCGCCCGCGCATGCTCGGCCACGTCCCCCTGCAAGCCGAGCACCCCGATGACCGGACCCGATCCCACGAGCAACCTCCACCATGTGATCGCCTGCATGTGCCCCGTGTGCCCCGTGTGCGCCGGGGCGGGCGGGGCGGCGTGATCCCGGTTCAAACACCTGCCATGCGGGCGGAATTCCCTTACCGGCCGGCGCTGCCCGCCTCCCCGCCGCCCGGTTCCTGTTCACCGCCCGGCTCCGGCTCACCGGCCGGCTCCTGCCCGCCGCCTGGCTCCGCGCCGCTGCCCGGAGGGGCGGCCTGGCCCGGCCCGGTAGCAGCGGCCCCGGCTCCGCCTGCCAGGCCGAGATGGCGCTCGACGGCGCCCAGCCGTGCGTCAATGGCCTCGAGCCGCCGCATGAGCTCATCCAGCGGCCCGCGCCGCCCGGACCGGCGGAACTGGCTGGAGAGCTCAGGGCCCTCGCCGGTCCCGGCCGGGGCGAGCTCGATCACCTTGTCCCGCACCCGGCTCAGGCTCCCGGCCAGCTTGGTGGGCACCTGGGCGGCCACCCCCTCGCCCTCCCTGACCAGGCCGAGCAGGATGTGCTCGGTCCCGATGTAGTTGTGGTTGAGCTGCAGCGCCTCCCGCAGCGAGAGCTCGAGCACCTTCTTGGCGCGCGGGGTGAACGGGATATGGCCGGAGGGCGCCCGCTGGCCCCGGCCGATGATCTCTATCACCCGCTCGCGCACCGCGTCCTGGCCGATGTCCAGCTGCTGCAGCGCCTGCGCCGCGATGCCGCTGCTGTCCCGCATCAGGCCAAGCAGGAGATGCTCGGTACCGATGTAGCTGTGGTTGAGCTCCGTGGCTTCTTCCTGCGCGAAGACGACGACCCGCCGCGCCCGCTCGGTGAACCGCTCAAACATCTCGCTCCCCTCGGGGTGGGGCGGTGACGGTCCACGCGCGCGGTGCACCCGGGCTGGCGAGGGCCGCCGGGGTCGCTACCAGCCGCGGCCGGCGTAGTGCTGCTCGGCTGGCAGGGTGTCCAGGTTGATGCCGACCATGGCCTCGCCCAGCCCCCGCGAGACCTTGGCGACAACGTCCGGGTCGTCGTGGAAGGTGGTGGCCTTCACGATCGCCGCCGCCCGCTGCGCCGGATCGCCGGACTTGAAGATCCCCGACCCGACGAACAGGCCCTCCGCGCCGAGCTGCATCATCATCGCGGCGTCGGCCGGGGTGGCGATGCCCCCGGCGGTGAACAGCACCACCGGCAGCTTGCCGGCCCGGGCGACCTCGGCGACCAGCTCGTAGGGCGCCGGCAGGTCCTTGGCGGCGGAGTAGAGCTCGTCGGGGCGCAGGGCGGCGAGGCGCGCAATGTCGGCGGAGATCTGCCGCATGTGCCGGGTGGCCTCCACCACGTTGCCGGTGCCGGCCTCGCCCTTCGACCTGATCATCGCCGCGCCCTCGGAGATGCGGCGCAGCGCCTCCCCCAGGTTGGTCGCGCCGCACACGAACGGCACGGTGAAGGCCCACTTGTCCACGTGGTGCGCCTCGTCGGCGGGGGTGAGGACCTCCGATTCGTCGATGTAGTCGACCCCGATGGCCTGCAGTACCTGGGCCTCGGCGAAGTGGCCGATCCGGCACTTGGCCATCACCGGGATGGACACCGCGCGGATGATCTTCTCGATCATGTCGGGGTCGCTCATCCTGGCGACCCCGCCCTGGGCGCGGATGTCGGCCGGCACGCGCTCCAGCGCCATCACCGCGACCGCGCCCGCGTCCTCGGCGATCTTCGCCTGGTCGGAGGTGACCACGTCCATGATCACCCCGCCCTTGAGCATGTCGGCCATGCCCCGCTTGACGCGCGCGGTCCCGGTCGCGGCGGCAGCACTGCCCTCGTGGGCGCCGGGGATGCTGGCGGCACTGCTGACTGACACGATCAACCTCACAGATCCGTTAGGCGGGCTCGGTTCCATGGTAGGCGCTCGCCCGCCCACTTACCCGGCCCCGTCCGCGGCATGCCGCCGGCGGTGATCACGTACTAGGCCACCTGCCCGGGCGGGCCGGGGGCATCCCCGTCGCGGGTGAAGTGGAGCATGTCGGCCCCGCTGCCTTCCGCCCCCCCGGTCACGAGCGAATCGTCGATCTCGAAGAACTCCGGCAGCGGCGCGCCCCCCGCCAGCCTGAGCACCCGGACCAGCCAGCGGCGGCGCGCGTCGCGGGTGACGGCCACCGCGTCGTTGTAGAACCGGCGCGCCAGGAACACCTGGTGGGCGGCGGCCTCCAGCTCGGCGAGCAGCTCGTCGCCGCGGCCCAGCTCGGTCAGGGCGGCGCGGAAGCCAGGCTGGCCCAGTGCCGCCCGCAGCGCCCGGGTCAGGTCGCTCTCGGCCAGCTCGTTCGGCTCACCGGCGGCCCGGGCGTCGTGCGCGGCCCCCGCGAGCAGCAGGCTGGTCGCCGGATCGAGCAGCCCGCAGGCGGCGAGTTCCAGCGCCACCGCGCTGCGCCGCACCAGCGCGGCGTCCAGGGACGCGCGGGCCGTCTCCACCCGCGTGTGCAGGCGGTCGAGCCTGCCCGCGCGCCAGGACACATAGACGCCGACCAGGACCGCGGCGGCGACGACGATGATCGTGACGGTCAGCGCGCTCACGGCACCACCTCCACTTTCCCGGCGGCGGGCACCACGGCCTGGTACACCTTGACCACATCGCGGGCCACCACCGGCCAGTCGTAGGCACGCACCGCCTCGCTGGCCGCGGCGGACAGCCGGGCCCGCAGCGGCGGGTCGTCCAGCAGGCGGCCGGCCGCCTCGGCCAGGGCCGCGGGGTCGGCGGTGGTGAACAGCTCGCCGGCCCGCCCGCCGCGCAGCACCTGCCGGAACGCGTCCAGGTCGCTGGCGACGATGGGCGCTCCCGCCGCCATCGCCTCGGCCAGCACGATGCCGAAGCTCTCGCCACCGGTGTTCGGCGCGCAGAACACGTCCACCGAGTGGTAGACCCGGGCCTTGTCCTCCTCGCTCACCTGGCCGAGCAGCACCACCCGTTCCCGCAGCGGTGCGGGCACCCGGTCGGTGACGTCACCGGCGTCGCCCGGGCCCGCGATCAGCAGCCGCAGCTGGGGGCGGTCGGCGGCCAGCATCCCGAACGCGCGCAGCAGCACGTCCAGGCCCTTGCGCGGCTCGTCCATCCGGCCCAGGAAGCCGAGTGCGCCGCCCGGGCCGGGCCACCCGGGCAGCGGGCTGGCCTTCTCGTACCTGCGCACGGTGACCCCGTTCGGGATGAGCACCGCGTCGCCCCCCATGTGCTCGACCAGGGTGGTGCGGGCCGCCTCGGACACGGCGATCCGGCCGCTGATCTTCTCCAGCGCGGTCTGCAGCACCGGGGAGGTCGCGTGGATCAGCCGGGAGCGCGGGATCGCGGTGTGCACGGTGGCCACAATCGGCCCGTCGGCGACCCAGCACGCCAGCAGCGAGAGGCTGGGCGCGGCCGGCTCGTGCACGTGCAGCACGTCGAAGTTGCCCTCCTTGACCCAGCGGCGGACGCGGGCCGCGGACAGGAACCCGAACGCGAGCCGGGCGACCGACCCGTTGTAGGGCACCGGCACCGCCCGCCCGGCGGGCACCACGTAGTCCGGCAGCGGGGTGTCGTCATCGGCCGGGGAGATCACCGAGACCTCGTGGCCCAGCCCGATCAGCGCCTCGGCGAGGTCCCGGATGTGCTGCTGCACCCCACCTGGCACGTCCCAGGTGTACGGGCAGACGATCCCGATCCTCATGACGGGCCGCCGCCGCCAGCGCCGTCCCCGCCGACATGGGCATTCAGCTCCTCCCCCGGGCCGGCGGCGGCGGGCAGCCGGCCCGGCGCGAAGTCTTCGGCGAAGACCCGCTGGAGCATGTGCCAGTCCTCCGGGTGGGCCGCGATGCCCGCCTCGAAGTTGCGCGCCATCTGCTGCGTCATGGCGGCGATCTTGTCCCGCCGGCTTCCCTCGGCGGGGACCGGGACCTCCGGGTAGATGTGCACGCCCCAGCCACGGTCCTCGAACCACAGCACGGCGGGCATCAGCGCGGCGCCGGTCTGCACGGCCAGCGCCGCCGGGCCGCCCATTATCCGCGCCTTCTGCCCGAAGAACTCCACCTCGATCCCGCCGCCGGTGACGTCGCGGTCGGCGGGCAGGCAGACCATCCCGCCGGCCCGCAGCCGCTGCGCCAGCACCCCGAACCGGCTGTTGCCCCCGGTCGCGGGCAGCACCTCGAAGCCCAGCGACTCCCGGAAGGCGAGGAATCGCAGGAAAACCGACTCGGGTTTGAGCCGCTCGGCGACGGTGGTGAACTTCCCCGCCCCGCGGGCGATGATCCAGACGCCGGCTACCTCCCAGTTGCCCGTGTGCGGCAGGGCGAAGATGACGCCCCGGCCCGCCGCCAGCTGGGCGAACGCGGCCTGTTCCCCGCCGCTGGCGACGGTGCCGGCCAGGATCCGCTCCCGGCTGATCACCGGCAGCCGGAACACCTCCATCCAGTAGCGGGCGTAGGAGCGCATCCCGGCCCGGGACAGGGCCCGGAGTTCCTTGCCGGACGCCTGCGGGCCGATGACCCGGCGCAGGTTGGCCTCCAGCCGCTGCACCCCCCGCCCCTGCCGGCGCCAGGCGATGTCGCCGGCGAGCAGGAACGCGGACCGGGCCCAGGATTCGGGCACGCGGCAGGCCAGCACCCAGCCCAGGGCGTAGGCGCGATCCACAAACCAGTCCCTGGCCGTGGCCAGCGTGCCCCTCATCGTGTTCCTCCAGCCGGTGGTGGGGATGTCCCCGTTTGCTCAGCCGTGCCCTGCTCTTCCGTGACCTGTTCCGCTGTGCCCCGCTCTGCCGTGCCCTGCTCCGCCGTGCCCGGCACGGTGCCAGCAGCCTGCCCCTGCCGGGTGGCCGCATGCACGGCCAGTACCCGCTGGCCGAAGGTCACCGCGCTGAGCGCCGCCAGCACCCACAGGCCGGCCGCGAGCACGTACGGCACCCCCAGCCCGGCGAGCCCGGCCGAGGTGAGGCCGATCAGCAGCCGCTCGCTGCGCTCGGCGATGCCGACGTCGCAGCGCAGCCCCAAGCCCTCGGCCCTGGCCTTCGCATACGACACCAGACCGCCGGCCACCAGGCAGAACAGGGCCACCCCGGCGAGCACCGCCTGGCCGGTGCGGGCCAGCCAGATCGCCAGGCCGGCGAACACCGCCGCGTCGCCGATCCGGTCGAGGGTGGAATCGAGGAACGCGCCCCAGGCGCCGCTGGTCCCCTTCACCCGGGCCAGCACGCCGTCGAGCATGTCGGCCAGGACAAAGAAGGTGCACACCATGGTGCCCGCGAACAGGTGCCCGGTGGGGAACAGCCACAGCGCACCGGCCACCATCCCGCACGTGCCGGTGATGGTGATCGCGTTCGGGGTGACCGGCGTGCGCGCGAGCGCCTCCCCGACCGGCGTCAGCAGGCGGGCGAGAAAGGGCCGCAGCACATTCAGCATGGCGGTCCGAATCCTAGTGGCCCCGTCAGGGAAAGCCATGGCAGCGGTTCGCCGGGGCGGCTCCCCGGCCGGCTCCGCCGCCGGGGCCCGCTGGCCGGGCGATTCCCGCTCAGGGGTTGTGGTGCGGTGGCCGTCAGGTAAAGGCTGGTCATGACGCAGCCGAACGGAGCCTGGCAGGAGGCAGATGATGACAGACAGGAAAGGACCGGCCGCCGCGGGCGGTGCACCCGCGGCCGGCCAGCACAGCAGCGTGCGCAACGTGGTGCTGGTCGGCCATTCCGGGGCGGGCAAGACCACGCTGGTGGAGGCGCTGCTGGTCGCAACCGGCACCATCCAGCGGGGCGGCCGGGTGGAGGACGGCACCACCGTCAGCGACTTCGACGAGGTGGAGATCAGGCAGCAGCGGTCGGTCAACCTCACGCTCGCGCCGGTGGTCCACGCCGGGGTGAAGGTCAACCTGCTCGACACGCCCGGGTACGCCGACTTCACCGGTGACCTGCGCGCGGGCCTGCGGGCCGCGGACGCGGCGCTGTTCGCCGTCGCGGCGACCGAGGGCGTGGACGGCCTCACCCGGATGCTCTGGGAGGAGTGTGCCGCCGTCGGCATGCCCCGCGCCGTCGTCATCACCAAGATCGACCATCAGCGGGCCGACTTCGACCAGGCCCTGTCCGCCTGCCGCGAGGCGTTCGGCGACAGCGTCGCCCCGCTGTACCTGCCGGTGAGCGACGGCAAGGGCGAGGTGAGCGGGCTGATCGGGCTGCTTTCCGGGCGCCTGTTCGACTACTCGGGCGGCACCCGCACCGAGGGCGACCCCGGTCCCGCGGACGCCGACCAGGTGGCGGAGCTGCGCGGCTCGCTGATCGAGGGGATCATCCAGGAGAGCGAGGATGAGTCCCTCATGGACGCCTACCTCTCCGGCGAGGAACTCGACGTCAAGGGCCTGATCGAGGACCTGGAGAAGGCGGTCGCGCGGGGCAGCTTCTACCCGGTGCTCGCCTCCTCCAGCCCGCACGGCATCGGCATGGCCGAGCTGCTCGAGGTGATGACGCAGGCGTTCCCGGCGCCGGGTGAGCACCCGCTGCCGGCCGTCACGACGCTGGACGGCAAGGCCGTGACCGGCCTCGGTTCCGACCCGGACGGGCCACTGCTGGCCGAGGTCGTCAAGACCACCGCGGACCCCTACGTGGGCCGGGTGAGCCTGGTCCGGGTGTTCTCCGGCACCTTGCGGCCGGACGTGGGGATCCACGTGTCCGGGCACGGGCTGGCCGACCGGGGGCACGCCGATCACGACACCGATGAGCGGGTGGGCGCGCTCACCTCGCCGCTCGGCAAGCAGCAGCGGCCGGTCCCGGCCTGCCCGGCCGGCGACATCTGCGCCGTCGCGAAGCTGACCAGCGCAGAGACCGGGGACACCCTGTCCAGCAAGGAGCAGCCGCTGCTGATGGAGCCGTGGGCGATGCCCGAGCCGCTGCTCCCGGTGGCGATCACGGCCAAGTCCAAGGCGGACGAGGACAAGCTTTCGCAGGCGCTGGGGCGGCTGGTGGCCGAGGACCCGACGCTGCGGCTGGAGATGAACGCCGAGACCCGCCAGCTGGTGCTGTGGTGCATGGGCGAGGCCCACGCCGATCTGCTGCTGGACCGGCTGAGCTCGCGGTACGGGGTGGCGGTGGAGACCACCGGGCTGCGGGTCGCGCTGCGGGAGACGGTCGGGGGCAAGGCCCAGGGGCTCGGCCGCAACGTGAAGCAGACCGGCGGCCACGGCGAGTACGGGATCGCCCACATCGAGGTGGAGCCGCTCCCGTCCGGCAGCGGGTTCGAGTTCGTTGACAAGATCGTCGGCGGGGTCGTGCCGCGGCAGTTCATCCCCTCGGTGGAAAAGGGCGTCCGCGCACAGATGGAGCAGGGGGTCGCCGCGGGGTACCCGATGGTGGACATCCGGGTCACGCTGTACGACGGCAAGGCGCACTCGGTGGACTCGTCCGACATGGCGTTCCAGAAGGCCGGCCGGGCCGCGCTCAAGGACGCCGCCGAGAAGGCCAAGGTGCTGCTGCTGGAGCCGGTGGACGAGCTGTCCGTGCTGGTGGACGACGACTACGTGGGCGCGGTCATGTCCGACCTGTCGTCGCGGCGCGGGCGGGTGCTCGGCACCGAGCCGGTCGCCGGCGGGCGGACCCTGGTCAAGGCCGAGGTGCCCGAGCTTGAGCTCACCCGCTACGCGATCGACCTGCGGTCCATGTCCCACGGGACGGGCTCGTTCACCCGGTCCTACCTGCGTTACGAGCCGCTGCCCGCGCACCAGGCGGAGAAGGTAGTGAGCGCCGCGAAGGAAAAGTGAGTCCCCCCGCATGAGGATGTGACCGCCCTGGCTCAGGGCTGGCCGGTGCCGTCTGGCCCGGCCGGCCGGCCCGGCCAGGCGGCCGCGACCATCTCCCGGGTCTCGCTCAGCAGCTGGGGCAGCACCTTCGTGGCGCTGACCACCGGCAGGAAGTTGGTGTCCCCGCCCCACCGGGGCACCACGTGCTGGTGCAGGTGCGCGCTGATGCCCGCCCCGGCGACGTTGCCCATGTTCATGCCGATGTTGAAGCCCTGGGCGCCGGAGGCGGCGCGCAGGGCGGCCATCGCCAGCTTGGTGTGCTCGGCCAGCTCCGCGGTCTCGGGCTCATCGAGCTCGGTGTAGTCGGCGACGTGCCGGTAGGGGCAGACCAGGAGATGGCCCGCGTTGTAGGGGTACAGGTTCAGCACCGTGTACACCAGCGTGCCGCGGGCGACGATCAGGCCTTCGGTGTCGGCCAGCCGGGGGATCTCGCAGAACGGGCAGCCTTCCGCCGCGGCCCCGGCGACCCGGTTCTCGCCCTTGATGTAGGCCATCCGGTGCGGCATCCAGAGCCGCTGGAACCCATCAGGCACACCAGCCCCGTCCTGCGGCACGGGCTCCTCTGGCACCGGGTAGGCCATGGATGCAGCATAGGTCCCCGCCCGGGCCGGCCCGCCGCCGATGCCGGTTAGGTCGGTGTCAGGCGGCGGCGAGCTTCCGCAGGCGGAGTGCGTTGATCTTGCCGATCTCGGCCGCGGCCACCTCGAGTTCGGTAGCCGGGTCGTGTGCCATGCGGCGGCGCAGCTCGGCCAGGATCTCACCGGGCCCGCGGCCGGTGGCGCAGATCAGGAACACGTGCCCGAACCGGTCCTCGTAGGCGGCGTTGGCTTCCCGCAGCGCCTGGACCACGCCGGGGTCCGAGCCGACCCCCGACTGCTCCTGCCGGGACTGTGCGGACCGGCCGCGTTCCCCGATCCGGGGATGACCCGCCATGGCCGCCTCGAGCTCGCCTGGCTCCCGGGCGGCCCAGGCGGCGTCGGCGGTGGCCAGCAGGTCAGCCACGGACCCGAAGGGCCGCTGGCCGGCCACCCGCCGGGCCCAGCCGGGCGCGCTGCAGCACCCGAGCAGGACCTCGACGGCGTCGCTGTCCGGCAGCGCGTTGAGCCGCGCGAGGCCGGGCATGGTCACGTCCTGCCCTGATGAGGGCCTGCTTGCTGCCATGCCGCAACCGTAGCGCCATGTTGACGGCCTGCTGAAGCATCAGATTGGCTGCTCGCAGCGGTATCCTCGCCGGGGCCCGCAGGCGCCCCGGGTTGCCGCGCCACCGGGCCGAGGGGCGGACAACGTGGCCGAATATGAGCTCGTGATCCGTGCTCGCCGGGTGGTCACTCCCGACGGCATCCGGCCTGCCACGGTGGCCGTGCGGGACGGCCGGATCGCCGCGCTCGCCGCCTTCACCGACGCCCCCGGCGCCACCCGCGTCGAGGAACTCCCCGGCCAGGAGATCCTGCTGCCCGGCCTCGTCGACACCCACGTCCACGTCAACGAGCCGGGCCGCACCGAGTGGGAAGGCTTCGCGAGCGCGACCCGGGCGGCGGCCGAGGGCGGGGTCACCACGCTGATCGACATGCCGCTCAACTGCCTGCCACCCACGACCACCATCAGCGCGCTGCACCGCAAGCAGCCCACCGCCCGCGGCGCCTGGGTCGACGTCGGTTTCTGGGGCGGTGTCGTCCCCGGCAACCTCGGGGAGCTGGCCGGGCTCCACCGCGCGGGAGTGTTCGGGTTCAAGGCGTTCCTCGTCGATTCCGGGGTGCCGGAGTTCGGCTGCCTCGGCCCCGGCGATCTCGACGCCGCTCTGGCCGAGATCGCGCGGCTGGATGCGCTGCTCATCGTGCACGCCGAGGATGCCGCCGTCATCGCGGCGGCGCCCAGCCCGGCCGGCCGGTCCTATGCGGGCTTCCTGGCCTCGCGGCCGCCGGCCGCCGAGGACACCGCGATCGCGCGCCTGCTCGCCGCGGCCGGGCACCACGGCGCGCGCGTGCATGTCCTGCATCTCGCGTCGGCGAGCGCCCTGCCGGTCATCGCGGCGGCCCGGGCGGGCGGGGTCCGGGTCTCGGCCGAGACCTGTCCCCACTACCTGACGTTCTGCGCTGAGGAGATCCCCGACGGCGCGACCGAGTACAAGTGCTGCCCGCCGATCCGCGGCTCCGCGCACCGGGACGGATTGTGGGGCGGGCTCGCGGACGGGCTGATCAGCGCGGTGGTATCCGACCATTCGCCCTGCCCGCCCAGCCTGAAGCAGCAGGCCTCCGGCGACTTCGGCGCCGCGTGGGGCGGGATCTCCTCGCTCCAGCTGGGGCTGCCCGCGGTGTGGACGCAGGCGCGCCAGCGCGGCCATAGCCTCGCCGACGTGGTGCGGTGGATGGCCGCGGGGCCGGCCGCCCTGGCGGGCGTGCCCGGCAAGGGGGCGATCGCCCCGGGCTATGACGCCGACCTCGTGGCGTTCGATGACGCGGCATCGTTCGCCGTCGACCCGGCCCGCCTGCGTCACCGGCATCCGGTGACCCCTTACGCGGGCCGGACGCTCACCGGGCTCGTGCGCCGCACCTGGCTGCGCGGCCAGCCGGCCACCGCGGCCCCGGCCGGGAGGCTGCTGGCCCGGCAGGCAGACGGGGCCGCAACAACATTGGCACCATGATTGGCCGGAGCCGGGTGGCCGTATCCGGCTGGACCGGCACCCCGTGAATGGCGGCCGGGGCAGTTCAGCCAGGCCGCGCCAAATGGGCCGCCGTCCCGCTGAGGCCGCGACCGGAGACATTTCCCCGCCCGATGGCCAGTCCCTCGCCCGATGGCCGGCCGGAAAGCGCGTGCGGGCCGGCCTCCCGGCGGAGGTGATACTCCCGTTATGACTATGCGACCCGGGCGGGCGCCGCTCGACGTGACCCAGGAACCCCTCAAGGTGCAGCTGGAGACGTTCCTCGACGAGCACCGGGCCGCGCTGCACGCCTGCCTCGACGGCCTGACCGAGGAGCAGGCCCGGCGCTCCCTCGTCCCGTCCCGGACGACGCTGCTGGGCCTGGTCAAGCACGCCACTTACGCCGAGAAGGTGTGGTTCGGCGAGGCCATTACCGGGCGCCCGCGCCAGCAGATGGGCCTGCCACCGACCGCCGCCGAGGCGTTCATCCTCACCCGGGAGGACACCATTGAGTCCGCCCGCCGCGCCCACGCCCAGGCGTGCGAGGCCTCCCGGCGGGCCACCGCCGGCCTCGGCCTCGATGACGTGCTCCGCGGGCACTACCTGGGGCCGCTGCCCTTGCGGTGGGTGTATCTGCACACCCTGCGTGAGTTCGCCCAGCATTGCGGCCACGCGGACATCCTGCGGGAGCAGATCCTGAGCGCCGGGTAAGGCGCTGGGCGAGGCACGCAGCGCCTGGATGGCTGGCCTCAGCAGCATCCGCGGTAGCTCGGCCCGTCCCCTGCGCCGGCCCGGCGCGCGGGCCCTGCCCGCCGCAGACGGCCGGGAGCGCCGGCTGGCACGCGTTTGCGGGGGTTCCCGGTCCTGTACCGGCAGGTTACGCTTCGGTCACAGTACTGGTGCAGCTCCGGCAGGCCGGGGCTGGTGGCCATCACCCCGGACATGCCGGCATGATCCCGGGCGGCAGCCGCCCCGGATGGCTCCGAGACGGCGTTGACCCGGATGCCGCGGGAGGCGTACTCGATGGCCAGCGACCGGGTCGCCGCGGCCAGGCCGCCCTTGGCCAGCATGGCGGGCGGGCCGGGGTCCGCGGCCTCGGCGGTGGTGGTGGCCGAGACATTGACCACGTGACCGCCGTACCGGCTGGCCATCTCGGCGATGGCGCGCTGGGTCAGCCAGAAGAACCCGCTGAGGTTGACCCGACAACCGTCGCGTAGTCGGCGGCGGTGTAGTCGGTGAACGGCTTGGCGATGACCACCCCCGCGGTGTTGACCAGGGTGTCGATACGGCCGAACCGTTCCAGCGCCACGCCAGTGATGCGGCCGGCGGTCGCCGGGCCGGCGATGTCGCCCTCGACGATGAGCATGTCCGGGTCCTGCGATGGCTTGATGGTGCGGGCGCTGGCCACCCGCGGGCGGTGCGGGAGCATGATCGCCTACCCCTCGCGCGAGAAGATCTGCGGGGAGAACCCGCCCGGCAGAGCCTCCAGGCCCATCGGCCTAGCCCCCGGCGGCACGGGGCCCGGGATTCCCTGCCCGGTCAGTCCGTCCCGGTACGGGGCCAGGAACGCGGTCAGCGCGGCCAGCAGTTCCTCGGGGGCCTGCTCGGCGAGCCAGTGGCCGATGCCGGGAATGATGAGGGTCTGCACATCGTCGGCGACGAGCTTCATCGTCTCCGCAACCATGGCACCGGAACTCTCCGCTCCGCCCATCGCCAGGACGGGCATCGGCAGCCGGCGGGTCTTGCGCTCCTCGTTCTGTGCGGCGGTGGCGCCGAACGCGCGGTAGAGCTGGAAGCTGCCGTGCAGTGCCTCAGGGCTCGAGGCGAGGCCGTCAGCAGCCCGGTGTCGACGCCGACCACGGCGAACCGCTCGTGGCCGAGCGCGTCCATCAGCCCGGCGAGGTCGTTCGCGAGGGTGCCCGTGTCGTAGCCCTCCTCCGGCTTGTCGGACAGCCCGATGCCGCGCTGGTCGACCGCGATGACAGAGAAGGCCCGGGCGAGCGCTGGCATGACCAGGCGCCAGTAGTACCACGACCCGGGCCAGCCGTGGATCAGCAGCAGCGGCGGGCCGCCGCCGCCGGTGACCGCGTGCAGGCGCACGTCACCGGTGTCGACGTACCGGCTGGTGAACGTGCCGGTGAACCCTTCCGGGAGGTGCGGCGCCCCGGAGACCGAGCCGGTGCCCTCCGGGGTGGGCAGGCCAGCAGACGA
>Ga0335082_10005845_pt1 | contig 13458 bp, 14 predicted proteins | sample Lox_Sample_41_FD_206718 | JGI IMG/M metagenome (GOLD analysis project Ga0335082, IMG submission 206718) | Soil microbial communities from Loxahatchee National Wildlife Refuge, Florida, United States - Lox_Sample_4.1 | ecosystem: Environmental > Terrestrial > Soil > Wetlands | place: USA... | reverse complement strand
GCCGAGCGGGCTTCCACCGAGCAGCGTTTCGAGCGCTTTCCAGAGGACCGGCCCGAGCAGCGATTTGAGCTTGCCGGCGATCAGGGAAGGGGCTTCTTCGCCCGCCAGCAGCGTTTCGAGCGTTCCGCCTTTACCGGCCATCGATTCGATCGCTTCCTTCAGACTTTTTTCGAGCGCTTTCGGTTCGATTCCTTCCAGCCCCGGGAGCCCGCTCAACAGTTCGGCGAGCGCGCCCGCTTCGAGCGCGGACAGCGGCGTCTTGCCGAGCACCGATTCGACCTGCGGCGCGGGCAGAGCTTTGATCGTCGTCGTCTGGCTGGCGCCGGCGCCCGCGGTCGGGAGGACCGCCAGCGAGCCCGCGAGGACCGCGGCGATCAGCGCGCCGGTCAGGGGTCGCGGCGGTCGGACGAGCGCTCCACCCCTCGCGGTGCGTCGTTCGAACATGTTTCACCTCCCGTGAAGCGATGACTGGTCACCTCACTGGTCGGCTGGGCCAACCGAAAAGTTCAGTTATGCAGAATCAATCTCCTACGCACGTCCAGTCTCTCCGAAGCTCGGGGGCCGGGTCGAGCGCCGTTCTGGGCGGGCGGATCGCCCGCCGATACGACTCGCAGGCGCCGTGCCGAGACACGCTCTGCGCCGACGGCTCGATCGGCAGCTCCAGCAGCGCGGAGCCGCGAACGACGTATGTCCAGCCCCACATGAATCGCTGCCCAGGCGCCCCCTTTGCCACGGCGCCGTGCATGACTGTGGCTCCTTTCGCTTCGCGCAGGCCCGCGCGTGGGACGAGCCGGTCGATCGGGCTCGTCCCACGGGTCGCGGACATCGAGGGTTCTCCGGTCGAGGGCCTAGCGGTAGCCGAGCGTCACCGAGACCGACGACGCCTTGCCGCCGACGGGCGTGAAGGAGACCTTGAACGGCACCTTCAGGGCCCGGTGGCGCTTGCGCAGCGCCGCGCTCGCACGGCGCACGAGTGACGGGTGCAGCGTGACGCGCTCGGCCTTGGCGGTCTGGCGGTGGATCGCGCGGAAGCTCCGTCCGCCCGCCGCGAGGGTGCCGGCGGCCGGCACTTCCACCACGACCGTCGCCGTGGCGCCCTTGACGCGGTGGCTGATCAGGCGCAGCTTGCCGACCTTCGAGGCGGCCGCGCCGGGGCTCGCCGGCGGGGCGCCGGGGGTCGTCGAGGACCCCGATCCCGATCCCGAGCCTGCGCCGCCGCTGCCGCCGGCCCCGCCGCTGCCGCCGGCGCCGCCGGTCAGGCCGACGGTTTCGCCGGTTTCCCTGAGCAGTCCCAGCGTGATGCCGCTGAGGCCGTTCAGGACCGCGAGCGTTTCGCCGTTGGCGAGCGGGCCGGTCAGTGCCATCGCTTTGCTCGGGAGTTCTTCGACCGTCTTGCCGAGCTCGCCCGCCAGCGCCTGCGGCGTGGTGGCGAGCTTGCCCGCGAGTTCTTCGACGGTCGAGGCCGAGAACGGTTCGCCGGTCGGCAGCGTGCCGAGCAGGCCCTGCAGCTGTTCGGGCGAGAGGGACTGCAGGATCGTTCCGATCAGCGCCTGGGGTTCGCTCGAGAGTTCGAGCAGCTTGCCGAGCACTTCGCCCGCTCCCGCGGACTGCAGCGCTTCGCTCAACTTCGCGACCGGGTTGCCGCCGAGCAGTTCTTCGAGTTTGCCCGCGAGCGGGCCGAGCAGTCCTTCGAGCTTTTCCTGCAGCGCCTGGGTCGATTCTCCGCCGCCGAGAAGTTCGCCGAGCGTCGCGCCTTCGGTGAGGCCCTGGAGCAGTTTCTGCACCGTTTCCTCGAGCTTTTCGGGTTCGAGGGTCTGCAGGCCGTTGGGCTGGGCGATCGCTTCGGCGAGCTGTTCGGTCGGCAGCGTGCCGAGCGGCGTTTCGCCGAGCAGCGCTTCGACGGCTTCGGTCGGCGGCACGCTCACGGTCGGCGTGCTCGCGTGCGCACGAGCGGTCGGCAGCAGCGCCAGCAGGCCGAACGTCGCGAGCATCGCCAGCAGCGGTGCCATCGTACGAACGGGCCAGCGGGCGGGAAAGCGGAATGCGGTGGCGCGCATCGGGTTCCTTCCTGATTCGGGGGGAGGTCTGCCTTTCAAGACCTCCGTACCGCGATTCCGATCAGTCGAACCCAACTCCAACAAACGTCTAATCGGGCCGCGCCGCGCGAGCCGCCGGAGCGCGGGTTTTCCAGATCGGTCGGTCTGGACCGGCGGGACTCCGACGCTAGGGGTGTTCGGCGGCGGCGATCCTGAGCATCTCCTCGATGCTCGTCACCTTCACGCGCGGCCTGCCGGCGGGCTCGCCCGCGGCGCGCTCGTGCCGGTCGATCGCCTCCCAGCCCGCGTAGCTGACGAGCTCGGGCTGGCGCTTGCGCAGCAGCGCCTCGACGGCCTCGGCGTCCGGCTGCTCGGGAGCGTGCCGCGACCCGTTCGAGCTCCCGAGGTCCTCGAACATCGCGTCGACGGTCTCCTGGGCGTCCTTCTTGTTCGTCCCGATCACGCCGGAGGGTCCGCGCTTGATCCAGCCGACGACGTACTCGCCGGCCAGCGTCTCGCCCGACTCGGCGTCGGTCACGCGGCCGCCGGCGTTCGGGATCACGCCAGAGCGCTCGTCGAACGGCACCCGGGGCAGCGGTATGCCGCGGTAGCCGATCGCGCGGAAGACGAGGCCCGCCGGGATCGTCTCCGTCTCGTCTGTCGCCTGCGCGCGCAGGGCGCCGGGGCGGGAGGGGTCCTCGATCAGCTCGTTGCGGACGAGCTCCACCTCGGCCAGGTGCCCGTCCTGCCCGGCGACGAGGGCGGTCGGCGAGAGCAGGAAGCGCAGCACGACCCGCTTCGGGTGGCCCTTCGGCTCGCGCGCCGCGTACTCGCGCAGGATCTCGACGTTGCGCCGCGCCGTGGCGTCCTGCTCCGCCCGCTCGTCGTGGACCGCGAGGCCACGCTCGAGTTCCTCTGAGTCGACGATCACGTCGGCTTCGGAGAGCTCGCCCAGCTCGAGCAGCTCGGGGTTGGTGAAGGCCGCCTGAGCGGGGCCGCGGCGGCCGAGCACGACGACCTCCTTCACGCGACTCGCGGCCAGCACCTCGAGGGCGTGGTCGGCGGTGTCGGTCGGCGCGAGCTCCTCAGGCGCGAGGACGAGCATCCGCGCGACGTCGATCGCGACGTTGCCGTTGCCGATCACCACGGCGCGCTCGGCCGAGAGCAGGTCGACCTCGAGGTCGGTGTGGTCGGGGTGGCCGTTGTACCAGCCGACGAACTCCGTGGCGGCGTGGGATCCCGGTAGCCCTTCGCCCGGGATCCCGAGGGGGCGGTCCGAGGGCGAGCCGGTCGCGTAGACGATCGCGTGGTAGTGGCGCAGCAGCTCCTCGCGGGAGACGTGCTCCCCGAACGTGACGTTGCCGAAGTAGCGAAAGCGCGGGTGCGCGGCGGTCTTCTCGTAGATCCGCGTGACGGACTTGATCTTCGGGTGGTCGGGCGCGACGCCCGAGCGGACGAGACCCCAGGGCGTCGGCAGGCGCTCGAGCATGTCGACCTCGAAGCCGGCGTCGGCGTCCTTGAGCAGATGGCCCGCGGCGTAGAAGCCGGCCGGGCCGGATCCGATCACGGCGATGCGGGTGGGCGGTGCGTCGGTCAAGTTCGTGCTCCTTGGGTACGGCCGGAGAGATGGGCGCGGCCCGACTCGAACGGGCGACCCCCTCGGTGTAAGCGAGGTGCTCTAGCCAACTGAGCTACGCGCCCCGGTCGGTCTGAACAGGAAGGCTAGCGGCCCGGGCTCAGAGCTTCCTGGGCGCCCGGGCCGACCCACCTGACCGACCGCGTTCGATAGACGGATCGCCTTCGGGGGTAGGCTAGTGTCGGAGACCGCGCGACCCGTCGGGACCTGCCTTGTTCAGCGAAGACACCGCCCACCTGGAGGGGCCATCAGCGTTCGCCCAGGCGGCCGAGCTCGAGCTGCGCGGCGTCAGCAAGCGCTACCCCGGCCAGCGCGAGCCGGCGATCGCGGATCTGAGCTTCACGGTGCCGGCAGGCGAGGTGTGCGTCCTCGTCGGCCCGTCAGGCTCCGGCAAGACGACCGCGATGCGGCTGATCAACCGCATGGTCCCGCTCACCTCGGGCGAGATCCTGCTCGGAGGCCGCAGCGTGCTCGAGCGCGACCCCCGCGAGCTGCGCCGCGAGATCGGCTACGTGATCCAGCAGATCGGCCTGTTCCCTCATCTGACGGTGGCCGAGAACATCGCGACGGTGCCGCGGCTGCTCGGCTGGGCGAAGGAGCGCACCGCCGCTCGAGTGGATGAGCTGCTCGCGCTGATCGGCCTGGACCCAGAGGAGATGGCGGGCCGCTATCCGGCGCAGCTCTCGGGCGGCCAGCGCCAGCGCGTCGGCGTGGCCCGGGCGCTCGCCGCCGACCCGCCGCTGATGCTGATGGACGAGCCGTTCGGCGCGATCGACCCGATCAACCGCACCAAGCTGCAGGACGAGTTCCTCGCGCTGCAGGCGAAAGTGAAGAAGACCGTCGTCTTCGTCACCCACGACATCGACGAGGCGATCAAGATGGGCGACCGGATCGCGATCCTCAGGGAGGGCGGCGCGCTCGCGCAGTACGACACCCCGAAGGAGATCCTGGCGCGCCCCGCGGATGAGTTCGTCGCCGAGTTCGTGGGAGCCGACCGCGGCATCAAGCGACTCTCGCTGACGCGCCTGGCCGACGTCGAGCTGCTCACCCCGAACGGAACGGGACCGGCGGCCGAGCGGATCCCCGCGAGCGCCTCGGTCAAGGACGCGCTCTCGGTGCTGCTGACCGCCGGCGGGCGGCCGCTCGCGGTCGTCGACGGCGAGCAGCGGGTCACGGGCCTCGTCACGCTCGCGCACCTCGAGCGGCTGATCGCCGAGGAGGCCGACGGCGAGCGCAGCGCGCCGGCAAGCGACCCGGGCGAAGCGCGCGCCGGCGGCGGCGAGGCGAGCGCGTGAGCGCGACCATGCTGCACCTCGCGGCCTCAGGGCCCGTGATCCCGAACTTCTCGGCGCACAGCTCGAGCTGCGCCGTTCACAACCGCCTGCTCTGCTGGGACTGGCTGAAAGCCAACTGGGGGCTGGTGCTGTGGCCGGCGCTGCGCCAGCACGTCGTCCTCACCCTGATCGCCGTGGGGATCGGATTCGCGATCTCGATGACGCTCGCGCTCTACGCGCACCGGCATCGCTGGGCCGAGCGGCCGGTCATGCTGTTCACGACCTTCCTCTACACGATCCCCTCGCTCGCGCTGTTCGAGCTGCTCGTCGCGCCGGTCGGCCAGAACGTCTTCGCAGCGGAGATCGCGCTCGTCTCCTACACGCTGCTGATCCTCTTCCGGAACATCCTGACGGGCCTGCGCTCCGTGCCGGGCGAGGTGCTGGAGGCGGCCGAGGGAATGGGCATGACGCCCCGGCAGACGCTGCTGCGAATCGAGCTGCCGCTCGCGCTGCCGGCGATCGTCGCGGGCCTGCGCATCGCGGTCGTGACGATCATCGCGCTGGCGACGATCGTCTACACGATCTACGACCGGGGCCTCGGCGTGCCGATCCACCAGGCGCTCGGCGAGGGGCCCTTCAAGACCGAGCTGCTCGCAGCCGGCGGCATGGCGATCCTGTTGGCGCTGCTGGCCGACGGTCTGCTCGTCGGCCTGCAGCGCGCGCTGACGCCGTGGGCGCGGATGAGGAGCGCGGCGTGAGCGACTTCGGCGACGCGTTCCGCTTCATCGTCCACAACGGCGCCGTGCCCGGCAATCCGGGCCTGCCGAGCCTCGTGCACCTGGCGCTGGAGACGCTCAAGGTCGGCGCGATCGGCGTCGCGATCTCGCTCGTGCTGGCAGCGCCGCTCGGGATCTGGCTGGGGCACGTCCATCGCGGCTCGTTCTTCGCGATCAACGTCGGCAACGTTGGGCGGGCGCTGCCGAGCCTCGCCGTGCTCGCGATCGGCGACGCCTTCCTCGGCCTCGGTCTGGGCGTGGTCGAGCTCGCGCTGGTCGTGCTCGCATTCGCGCCGATCGTGACCAACGCCTACCTCGGCATCGTCGAGGTCGACCCGGAGCTCGTCGACGCGGCACGCGGCATGGGCATGGGGGAGATGGAGATCCTGCGTCGGGTCGAGCTGCCGCTCGCGATCCCGCTGATCTTCGCCGGCATCCGCACGGCCTCGCTGTTCGTGATCTCGACGACGACGATCGCCTCGCTGGCCGGCTTCAGCGGCACGCTCGGCGACGTGATCGCCAACGAGACGAGCTACCACTTCTCCGGCGTGCTCGGCGCCGCGATCTGCGTCGCCGCGCTGGCGCTGGGGGTCGAGGGGCTGCTGGCGCTGCTGCAGCGCGCCGTCACGCCCCGGGGCGTGCTGCTCGAGAGCGCCGGGTATGGCGCCATGACCGAGGCGATCGTCGGGCAGGGGTGAATCTTAATATTTATTATGAATAAAATGAACAACCACCAGGAGGCGGAGCACATGCAGGCAACTCGAACGGGAGCACGTCGGAGATGGAGAGGCATCGCGGCGCTGGTCGCGGCGCTCGGGGTGGCGATTGCGCTGGCGGCGTGCGGGTCGAGCAAATCCTCATCGACGTCCTTGACGAGCACCTCGGGCAGCTCCGGCTCCCCCGGCGCCGGGAAGCCGGCCATCACGATCGGCGACAAGAACTTCGGCGAGGAGTACATCCTCGGCGACCTCTACGCGCAGGCGCTGGAAGCGAAGGGCTACAGCGTCAAGCTCAAAGAAAACATCGGCTCCTCCGAGCTGATCTACAAGGCGCTGACCTCTGGGCAGATCGACTTCTACCCGGAGTACACGGGCACGCTGCTGAGCGCCGTGGCCGAACAGAGCAAGGAACCGACGAGCGAAAAGGGCGCCTACGAAGAAGCCAAGGCGTTCGTCGAAAAGCACGGCTTCACGCTGCTGAACTACACGCCCTTCTACGACTCCGACGCGCTGGCGACGCTGCCCGCCTACGCCGAACAGAACAAACTCGCGAGCATCGAAGACCTGAAGCCGCTCGGCAAGAAGGTCACGGTCGGCGGTCCCGCCGAATTCGCGACGCGCTTCGAGGGTCTGAAGGGGCTGAAGTCGCTCTACGGCGTCGTGCCGACGTTCAAGCCGTTCTCGATCGAACTCGGCTACAAGGCCCTGGAAGGCAAAGAATCAGACGTGCAGGTCGTGTTCTCGACCGACGGGCAGCTGCTCGGCGGCAAGTTCAAGGTGCTGGCCGACCCGAAGCACGTGTTCGGCTTCCAGAACGTCGCGCCGGTGCTCAAGAAGAGCCTGCTCACCGAGGAGGGGCCGGCGTTCGAAGAAACCGTCAACAAGGTCTCCGCGCTGCTCACCACGCAGGCGATGCAGCAGATGAACAAGGCGGTGACGCTCGAAAAGCAGTCGCCCGCCGCGGTCGCCAAGGAATTCCTGAAAGCGAACGGGCTCGTCTAGCGGACCCGTCGCCATCGCGCCGCATCCCTGCGAAGCTCTGCGGGGATGCGGCGCGGGGGTGGACCGAGAGCGATGCGCGTGGCGCTGATCGCGGCCGGGGCGCTGGTCGCGCTGCTGGCGCTGGCGCAGCTCGTGCTGCCGCGGATCGCGGCATCCCAGATCTCCTCTCGGGTCGGCCGCTACGGCCACGTCGAGCACGTTTCGGTCTCGGCGTGGCCGGCGGTGAAGCTGCTCTGGAAGCACGCCGACGCGGTCAAGGTGACGGCCGCCGACCTGTCGCTCTCGCCCGCTCAGGCGGCCGCGCTGCTGTGGGAAGGGCGCGACACCTCGCGCCTGGACATCGAGGCGGCGAGCGTCCACGTCGGCTCGCTGGCGCTGAGCGACGCGACGCTGCGCAAGCGCGGCGCGCAGCTCGAAGCGCACGCGACGACGACGCAGGCGGCGGCGCAGGCGGCGCTCGGCGCGGGCGTGAGCGTGCGGCTGATCGGCAGCTCGGGCGGGCGCGTGCGCGTGCGCGTGGGGGGCAGCCTGTTCGGCGTCGGCGCGTCGGTGCCGGCGGTCGCCGAAGCGGTCGACGGGAGGCTCCTCGCCCATCCCGAAGGCTTCCTGATCGAAGGCTTCAAGCTGACCGTCTTCGCCGATCCGCACGTGCACGTCGAGGGGGTCGAAGCGCAGGCGGCCGGGCCGGCCTCCTACCGGCTCGGGATGCGGGCGCTGCTCGGCTGAGGTCGGCTCAGGCCGCGGCCGGGACAACGGGCGGAGCCGGCTCGGCACTGACCGCGCCGACCCGCATCGGCAGCCCCTCCTTGGGGCTGATCGTCGGCATCTGGCGGATCTCGAGGGCGAAGCCGGGCTCGAGCTCGAGTGAGCGCGCCGCGAGCAGCATCGTCGCGATCGTTCGCACCTCGAGTTGGCCGAAGCGCATCCCGATGCAGGTCCGCGAGCCGCCCCCGAAGGGGACGTAGGCGCCCTTCGGCATCGCCGCGCGGCCCTCCGGGCTGAAGCGCTCGGGACGGAAGGCGTCGGGCTCGGGGAAGACGTCGGGCAGGTGGTGCGAGGCCCAGGAGCTGTAGTTGACGAACGCGCGCGCCGGGATCGAGACGCCTTCGAAGTCGAGGTCGCGGACGGTCCTCCGCGGGCCGACCCACGCCGGCGGGTACTTGCGCAGCGTCTCGTCGATGACCATCTCCAGCTCCGGCAGCTCGCCGCCCAGGAGCTGGGATGCGCTCGGCCGTCCGCCGCTCGAGAGGGCGGCCTGCTCGGCGCGCAGCCTGCGCGCGATCTCCGGCCGGCGGGCCAGCTCGTAGAACATGAAGGAGATCGTCGAGGTGGTCGTGTCGTGGCCGGCGAACAGCAGCGTCATCACCTCGTCGCGGATCTGCGTGTCGCTGAGCCGGTTGCCGTCCTCGTCGGAGGCGTCGAGCAGCAGGCTGAGGATGTCGCTGCCGCGCCTGCCCGAGGCGCGTCGCTCGGAGATCTCGGCGTAGATGAGGACGTCGAGCTTGCGCGCGGCGAGCTGCATCCGCCCCCACGGCGAGCGCTTGCCGCGGAAGACGCGCAGCAGGTAGTCGCTCGCGTAGAAGGCGAGCGCCTCCTCGAACAGGCCCGCGGCGTCGATCTCCTTGGCGCGGCCGCTGTCCGGGTCCAGGCCGAACAGGGCCCGCATCGCGACGCGCATGGCCAGGTGGCGCGTCCAGTCGTAGAGGTCGGCGCTCGTGCCGGGCACCAGCCGCTCGATCGCCTGCTCGGTCTCCTCACGGATCGTCTCGACCGAGGCGGCGATGTTCTCCCGATGGAACGCCGGCAGCATGATGCGTCGCGAGCGCCGGTGGAAGTCCCCGTCGATCGTCAGCAGGCCGTCGCCCATCAGGCCGATGAGGTCGCGGAAGCTCCCCTCGCGCCACTGGAAGTCGGAAGCGTGCGAGACGAGGATGAAGTGGTTCGCCGCCGGGCCGAGCATGAAGACGATGTTGCTGTGCAGCAGCCGCAGCGTGAAGACCGGGCCGAAGCGCTCGTAGCCTTCGAGCAGCATCTCCAGCGGTTCGGCGGCGAAGCGGCGCGTGCGCGGCAGCGAAAAGCCCGTCTCGCCGGGCGGGTACGGCACGCGTGCGCGGCGCTCTTCGCGGATGTCTTCGAGGAGCACGGCGAAGGGACTGCGGTTCAGCATCGGAGGGGGGCCGACGAGCGCCACGCGCAAAGCCTAGAGCACGGCCTGGCTACCCGGCCAGTTTGTCTCTGGTCCGGCCCGCGCGGCGCGGCTTGGCATACTGTTGCTCCCACGCTGCGGGCCCCCGGGTTCCCGCAGCAATCGCGGGGGTGTAGCTCAGCAGGTTAGAGCGCTGCCCTGTCACGGCAGAGGTCGCGGGTTCGAGTCCCGTCACTCCCGCTTTTCGACGACTTGCCGCGACGCCGGCTCGCCGGTGGAGGCCGCAGGCGTCAGCCGTCGGCAGGCAAGATCGTGAAGGCTCCGCCGCCCAGCGGTGTCACGGCACGGAAGTGCCGCTCGTCGAAGCTCAGGATGCGTGTCGTGTCGTGACGGTCGGCGAGCGCTACGAGCGCGCAATCGGCCAGTCCCAGATCCAGGTCGGCGTAGCGCCTGTCGAGTTGGACGATCGTCTCGTAGTCTCCTCGCTCCAGGGCAGCGACCTTGAACCGGCCGCGCGCAAGGTCGCTCATGAAGGCCCGTCGAGCGTCCCGGCCGAAGCGCCGGCCGAGCAGGTAGTCGATCTCGGCCGTCGTCGGCGCGGGCACGAGGAGATCTCCGGGCTCGTGTCTGAGCGCGTCGAGGATTCGGTCTCGCTCCGGCTCGGCGACGTCGGCGAGAGCGACGATCGGGCCCGCGTCGAGCAGCAGCGTCAACGGCCGAAGCCCTCGAGTAGCTCGTCCTCTGGGATCTGCGAGATCGGACGCGGGTCGCGGTCGATTCGAGGAAAGCCGGCCGCGACCTCGAAGTCGCGATCGCTCGCCTTTTGGGGCTCGTACCTGGCAACGGCCTCGCGCAGGATTTCGGCCTGTGAACGGCCCTCCTGCAGGGCGAGACGAGCAAGGCGCTCAGCCTGCCGATCATCGAGATAGACGCTTGTCTTTCGCATCGAGAGGAGTGTAGGGCATGATGTAGGGCATGGGCCCCGACGAGCTTCGCGATCACTGCCTCTCGTTCTCCGGTGCCGAGGAGACCTTCCCCTTCGGCGCCGAGGTGTCGGTCTTCAAGGTCGCCGGGAAGATGTTCGCGCTCTCCGCGCTGGAGGCCGAGTCGCTGCGAGTAAGCCTCAAATGCGAGCCGGCGCTGGCCGAGTCGCTGCGGGTCGCGCACGCGGAGGTCCTGCCCGGCTACCACCTCAACAAGCGCCACTGGAACACCGTCATCGCCGACGGTGCGCTGCCCGACGGGATCCTCCGCGACATGATCGAGGACTCCTATGACCTCGTCGTCAGCCGGCTGCCGCGCGCCAAGCGCCTTGCGCTCGACTGGGACGGCCAGGAATAGATACGTCGGCGAGAGGGCGCGTGCTCCCGCTTGTGGGAGAGTTCAGGGGGATGGATCTGCCCGGCGAGCGAGACGACGGCTACTTCCCCCGCGGCGGCTCGATGCTGCGGAGCGTCCACGAAGAGCGCGCCGTGGGCCTGCTCTACGGGCAGCGGGCGCTCTGCGTCGGCGCGATCAAGCCGCTCAACTACGTCGGCACGAGCGAGCACACCCGCAGCAAGAGCACGCCGTTCAGGCGTTTGGCCCACACCGCGGAGATGTTCGAGACGGTCTTCTTCGGCTCCCGCGAGGAGGCCGACCGGGTGCTCGCGATCGTCGAGCGGATGCACGAGCGGGTGGTGGGCGAGCTTCCGGATGACGCCGGCTCTCACTACCCCGCCGGGACGCCCTACTCGGCCTTCGACCCGGAGCTGATGCTCTGGACCGTCGCGGCGATCGCGGACTCCGCGCTGTGGTTCTACGAGCGGCTCGTGCGGCCGCTGACGGGCCGGGAGCGCGAAGCGCTCTGGCAGGACTACCTGCGCTTCGGGGAGCTGTTCGGGATGCCGAGGTCCGCGGCGCCTGCGACATACGAGGACTTCCGCGCGTGGTATGAGGCCCAGCTCGCCGGACCCGACCTGCACCTGACCGGCGAGGCCCGCTACATGGGCCACGCATCCGCCTTCGAGATCCCGATGCCCGCCGCGCGCGCCCCCGCCAAGCGCGTCCACGACCTCGTCCTGCTCGGCTCGCTGCCGCCTCGCGTGCGCGAGCTCTACGGCCTTCGCTACACGCCCGCCCACGCTGGGGCATGCCGTGCCGCGCTCGCGTCGATCCGGCTCGCCCGCCGGGTCGCGCCGCGCTCGCTCACGCGCGGCTCGTGCGTGCGGGAGTTCGCGATGGTCGCGGCGACCGAGCGCCGTCGCATCGCGACCGGCAGGCCGACGCCGCAGATCGTCGGCTGAGGGGCGCCTCTGGCTGGGCGCTTCAGCCGACGGCCGCCGCGAGCGGGAAGCCGACGCCCGTCAGCTCTTCAGAGACCTCCCACAGCCGCCGCGCCACGTCCATGTCCCTGGCGGCGGATGTGCGCCCGACGAGCTTCGCCGGCCCACGGCTTTCCATGAAGCCACCCGGCCCCGCATAGCTGTTGCCCGGGATGTCCCGGGTGGCCGCGAAGAGCGTCGGCAGCGCCCCGTCCTGCTCGCTCTGGGCGACGATCCGGTTGCCGATCTGACTGAGCAGGTCGAGCAGCCGCCGCTGGCTGTGGAACTGGAGGTTCGTGGCCGCGTAGCCGGGGTGCGCGGCCGTCGCGATCACCTCCGAGCCCGCCTCCTCCAGACGACGTTGCAGCTCGGCGGTGAACAGCAGGTTCGCGAGCTTCGACTGGCTGTAGGCGAGCCACGCGCGGTAGCTCTTGCGCTCCCAGTTGAGGTCCTCGAAGTCGATTCGCCCGGTCCGGTGAGCGCCGGAGGCGACCGTCACGACGCGCCCCGTCACGTTCTCCAGCAGCAGGTTCGTGAGCGCGAAGTGGCCGAGGTGGTTGGTGCCGAACTGCAGCTCGAAGCCCTCGGCGGTGCGGCTGAGCGGCGGGATCATCACGCCCGCGTTGTTGATGAGGACGTCGATCTCGCCCTCCCAGTCCGACGCGAACCTGCGCACCGACTCGAGGCTCGCGAGGTCCAGCGGGCGGACCTCGGTCTCGCCGGGCATCTCCGCGGCCGCCGCGCGGCCCTTCTCGGTCGAGCGCACGGCGAGCACGACACGCGCGCCCGCGCCCGCGAGGGCCGACGCGGCGGCCTTGCCGATGCCGCTGTTGGCGCCGGTCACGATCACGGTGCGGCCGGCCATGTCGGGGAGGGAGGTGGAGCGGGAAGTGGTCATGGCCGAGAATGTAGTCGCTGACAACAAAGATGTCAACGACAACATGGGCTAGTAGCCTTGACGGCGATGTCTGAACGGCCCTACCACCACGGCAACCTCCGCGCCGAGCTGCTCGCGGCCGCCGAGCGGACCGTCCGCGAGCGCGGCGTCCAGGCGCTCTCGCTGCGCGAGCTGGCTCGCGAGGTGCACGTCAGCCACGCCGCGCCGCGGCGGCACTTCGCCGACCGCCAGGCCCTGCTCGACGCGCTAGCCCAGGAGGGCTTCGCGCGGCTCGGCGAGGAGCTTCGAGCGGCATTCGAGGAGGCCGGCGCCGGCTTCGATGACCGGCTCGGCGCGGTCGCGGCGGCCTACATCCGCTTCGCCACCGAGGACGCGGCCCTGCTCGAGCTGATGTTCGCCGGCAAGAAGCACGAGCAGAGCGGCCCGCTGCACGACGCCGCCGAGCAGGCCTTCTCGGTGATGCTCGAGCTGATCTCCCAGGGACAGGGGCAGGGCGTGCTCGAGCCCGGAGACCCCGAGCGCGTCGGGCTCGTCCTGTTCGCGACCATCCAGGGCATCGCCGCGCTCGTGACGGGAGGCATCGTCGCCCCCGAGCAGGTCCGCGCGCTCGTCGACGACGCGATCGAGCGCTTCCTGCGCGGCTCGCACGGCGCGCTGCTCGCCTGAGC
>Ga0335082_10005844_pt1 | contig 13458 bp, 16 predicted proteins | sample Lox_Sample_41_FD_206718 | JGI IMG/M metagenome (GOLD analysis project Ga0335082, IMG submission 206718) | Soil microbial communities from Loxahatchee National Wildlife Refuge, Florida, United States - Lox_Sample_4.1 | ecosystem: Environmental > Terrestrial > Soil > Wetlands | place: USA... | reverse complement strand
AGTGCCCCGTTCGGGCCGCACGATCTCAAGAGGATTGGACGCCGCGCCGATGAATTTGTCTGTCCCATGCGTAGGTTTCGACGCAAGAAGCAGATCTCCGAGCTGGCCAGGCTGCTCGTCGCGCTGGAGGCCCTCTCCGCGGAGCGCCGTCCACCCGTTCAGCGCAGCTCGAACGTGACGCGGCTCTCCCTTCGCTAGCGGCTCAGGCCGCGTGCGCGAGCGGAGGCTCTTCCTGCTCGAGCAGCGCGCGGAAGGTCGCGGACTCGAGCAGGCTCCGCTTCGCGGCCGATCCCGGCTCTAGCTCGAGCTCGGCGAAGATCGCCTCGGCCTCGGGCGTCCGCGGCGCCTCGCCCTTCCACTGCGCGATCAGCCGGGCCCGCAGGTCCTCCATCCGCTCGTCCTCGTCGAACACGCGCTTGACGACGAGCTGCGGGGCGACGGTGCCGTTCCAGCGGTTCTCCTGCAGGCGAAAGGCGACGTCGTAGCGGCCGATCCGTCGTAGCCGGTCGAGCTGCCCGCCCTGGCCGAACCCGATCGCGGAGCCGCCGTCGCGGCCGCGCTGGCGGACCCGGAAGCGCAGGTGCTTGCCGTCGCCGACGGTGGAGAGGTCGGTCAGCTCGCAGCCCGAGGCGAGCAGGGTCACGGCCGGGTTGCCGAGCCCGAACGGCGCCATCCCCTCGAGCTCCGCCGCGAGCTCGAGGGTGAGCGCGGAGGCGGGCACGATCGCGTCGATGCGCGTCACCGGCGTGAGGTCCTCCTCGCCGAGCGCCTGCTCGGCGTGCGCGGCGAACGCGGCTGCGAACTCCTCGACCTGCTCGGGTCGGATCGAGAGCCCCGCGGCGGCGCGGTGGCCGCCGAAGCGCTCGAGGTGCTCGCTGCACGCGGAGAGCGCGCCGTGGAGGTCGAACGCGGCCGTCGAGCGGCCGGAGCCCTTCCAGGCCTCCTCGCCGCCGCCCGCGATCAGGACGACCGGGCGGTTGTAGCGCTCGACGAGGCGCGAGGCGACGATCCCGATCACGCCCTCGTGCCAGTCGGCCGAGGCGACGACGTAGCCCTTCCGGCGGCGCCACGGCTCGGGCCAGGCCTCGATCCTGGCGATCGCGTCGCGGCGGATCCGCTCCTCGACGATCTGCCTGTCGCGGTTGAGCGTCTCGAGCTCGTTCGCGAGGCGCCCGGCCTCCTCGACGTCGTCGGTGAGCAGGAGGTCGAGCGCGGCCCGCGGGTGCCCGAGCCGGCCCGCGGCGTTGATCCGCGGGGCGAGGCGGAACCCGACGGCGCCCGCGTCCACCGCGGCGGCGTCGACCCCGGCGGTGCGCATCAGCGCCTGGAGCCCGCGCTTCTGCGTGCTCTGGAGTGCCGGCAGGCCCGCGATCGCCAGGGCGCGATTCTCGTCGACGAGCGGGACGACGTCGGCGATCGTCGCGAGGGCGACGAGGTCGAGGTGCCGCGCGAGGAACGGCGAGTCCGCGCCTAGCAGCGCCTGCGCGAGCTTGAAGACGACACCCGTGCCGCAGAGCTCCGGGAACGGGTAGTCGGACGGCCGGGTCGCGACGATCGGGCAGTCCGGGAGCGTCTCGCCGGGCCGGTGGTGGTCGGTGACGACCACCTCGAGCCCGTTCGCCTTCGCGGCTGCGACCTCGGCGACGGCGGTGATGCCGCAGTCGACGGTGACGACGAGCCCGCAGCCTTCGGCGGCGAGCCGGTCGAGCGTGGCGGCGGAGACGCCGTAGCCCTCGTCGAAGCGGCTCGGGAGGTGCCATTCGACCTCGGCGCCCAGCTCGCGGAGCGTCATCACCGCGAGCGTGGTCGCGCAGATCCCGTCGACGTCGTAGTCGCCGTGGACGCAGATCCGCTTCCCCGCCGCGACGGCGGCGCGGATCGTCTCGCAGGCCGCCGCCATGTCGCCGAGCAGGAACGGATCGTGCGCCGGCGGGGCGCCCGCGAGGAACGTGCGCGCGGCCTCGGGGTCGCCGTAGCCGCGGCGTGCGAGCACGCTGGCCGTCACCTCCGAGACGCCGAGCTCCTCCGCCAGCGCCCGGGCCTCGTGCGGCGGGCAGGGATCGATCGTCCAGGTTCCGAGCACGGGATCAAGGGTAGGTCCGTGACCGGACGACGCCTGACAGACTGCCTCCATGGCGAGCGAGCTGCGAGCCGAGTTCATGCTCGATCCCGAGGTCGTGTACCTCGACCACGGCTGCTACGGCGCGTGTCCGCTCGTCGTGTTCGAGCGCTACCAGGCCTGGCAGGCCGAGCTGGAGCGCCGGCCTGTCGAGTTCCTCGGCCGGCGGCTCGAGGGACTGCTCGCCGAGGCGCGCGCCGCCTTCGCCGACTACGTCGGCGCCGCTGCCGACGACCTCGTCTTCGTCGAGAACACGACCGCCGGGATCAACGTCGCGGCCCGCGCGCTCGACCTCCGGCCCGGCGACGAGGTGCTCTCCACGGATCTCGAGTACGGCGCGCTGAACTACATGTGGGAGCGGATCTGCGCGCAGGCCGGCGCCCGCTTCGTCCGCGCTCCCGTCCGCCTCCCGGCCTCGGGCGCGGACGAGATCGCGGACGCCGTCTGGGCGCAGGCGGGGCCGCGCACGAAGGCCGTCTTCGTCAGCCACGTCACCTCGTCGACTGCGCTCGTGCTGCCGGCCGCCGAGCTCTGCCGCCGGGCGTGCGAGGCCGGAGTCGTCTCGATCGTCGACGGCGCGCACGTCCCGGGCCAGGTGCCGCTCGACCTCTCGTCGTTCGGCGCGGACGTCTACGTCGGCAACTGCCACAAGTGGCTGTGCGCGCCGAAGGGCTCCGCGTTCCTGTGGGCGCGACCCGAGCTGCAGGAGTCGATCGGGGCGCTCGCGATCGGCTGGGGCTTCGGCGAGGACTCCACGTTCCTGAGCCGCAACGAGCGCCAGGGGACGCGGGACCCGGCCGCGTACCTGGCCGTCCCCGAGGCGATCCGCTGGCAGGCCGAGCACGGCTGGGACGAGGTGAGGGCGCGGTGCCACGCGCTCGCCCTGGCCGCCCGCGAGCGCCTTGCCGGGCTCACCGGCCTCGAGCCGCTCGCGCCGCCGGAGCTGCTTGCCCAGATGGTGTCGGCCCCGCTGCCCGCCGGGCTCGACGTCGACGCGCTGAAGGAGCGCCTCTACGAGGAGTTCCGGATCGAGATCCCGGCGCCCAGGCGCGGCGACGAGCGGTTCCTGCGCGCCTCGTTCCAGGGCTACAACGACGAAGACGACCTCGACGCCCTGGTCGCCGCGCTCGAGCTACTCCTTCGGTAGGTCGATCCCGAGCACGGTCAGCCCGATCAGCAGCGCGACGAGGCCGACCGCGATCCCGACGGCGCGGCGCGGATGCTCGAGCTCGCGGACCTGCTGGGCTGCGGTGCGTCCCCAGAAGACGACGAGCCCGACGAGCGCGGCGGCGGCGAACACGATCACGGGGGCCAGCGCGAACGCGCGCTCGAGGGGGATCACGAGGATCCAGGCCGCCAGGAACACGAGCGCGACCGCGACCACCGCGGCGATGACCACCTTTCGCGTCACGAAAACGAGTCTAGCCGCGGGTATCCTGAGGCCGTGGTCGAGACCAACTACTCCTCGGGCGAGGACTACGTGGTGGAGTTCCTCGGGTACCGGTTCGGCTTCAACCAGGCCGACTTCGAGCAGCGCGTGACGGCGGCCGCCGTCAAGCTCGGCTTCCTCGGGGGGAACGAGCTCGACGACGACGAGACGGCCGACCTGGTCGAGCTCGCCGCGGACGGTCGCATCGTCGAGCCGCGCAGCCCGCTCGGCCGCTATGTGGTTCGCCACTGGGAGCGGCTTTCCTTGATCGGCAACGAATCGCTCGTCTACTGGCTGCGCAAGCTCGTGTTCCGCGGCGCGTGGCTCGACCACCGGGTCAAGGAGGGCCTGCTCGAGGTCGCCTGGGACGACCAGGCCGCCGACTTCGCCTACAGCGACCCGAACGGCGGCCGCGCGCTGCTCGAGCTCGCGCCCGTCCCGTCCTGGAGCGAGCTCCAGTTCCGGCGATGAGGCGCTTCTGGCCGCTCGTGCCGGTGTACGTCGCCCTGCTGCTCTGGGTCGACCGCGGCGTGACGCTCCACGAGCAGTACGCGCTCGGCGCGCTCACCTGGCTCGTGCTGATCGCGGCGGCGTGGACGCTCTCCCCCCAGCGGCGCGCCCAGGTCGCGGTCGTCGTCGCCGCCGCGACGCTCGGCGAGGTGACCGGCTCGCTGATCTGGGGCGTCTACCACTACCGGCTGGACAACCTGCCGCTCTTCGTGCCGCCCGCTCACGGGCTCGTGTACCTGACCGGGATCGCGCTCGCGGCGTCGCTGCGGCGGCACACCCGCGCGCTCGTCGTGGCCGCCGCGGTCGCCGCGGTCACGTGGGGGATCGCCGGGCTCACCGTCCTCCCCCGCCTCGACGTGGCCGGCGCGCTCGGCGTGCCGCTGCTCTGCCTCTTCCTCTGGCGCTCGCGCTATCGCGCGACCTACGCAGGGGTCTTCTTCGCCGTCGCCGCGCTCGAGCTCTACGGGACCGCGATCGGCACCTGGCAGTGGGAGCGCGGCCTGCCCGGCTCCGGGATCCCCGACGGCAATCCGCCGAGCGGCGTCGCGAGCGGCTACGTCTGGTTCGACGTGATGGCGCTCCTGCTGGCGCCGGCGCTGCTCAGGACGGTGCGGGCAGCGAGAAGCCGAACCGTGGGTGCGGTGCCTCGGTCGCTGCAAGCGTGATCCTGCGGAGCGAGCCGACCGGGACGATCAGCTCCGTGACGACGCCCGCCTCGGCGTCGTCCTCCTCGTAGGGGCAGAGCGTGACGAACCCGAAGCCGGGCTCGGGCGAGAGCGAGCGGACGTGGAACACGGCGCCGTCGTAGAGCTCGACCTCCATCGACGCCTCGGCCACTCCGCGCTCCTCCGCGAACCGCTGCACCTGCTTGTGGATCCGGTCGACGAAGTCCTCCATCGACGGCTGCTGGGCGCCCGGGATCCAGAGGTCAGGCATCCCGCCCAGGATACGTGACTCGCTCGAACGGCCAGTCGCGCTCGAGCCACGCGCGAAAGGCCTCGTACAGCTCGCCGTCGAGCTCGGCCGCCTCGCTCCGCACCCAGCACGTCGCGAGCGCGTCGAAGCCGGGCTCGTCCGTCGGATAGACGTAGGCGCAGCCGAGCACGTGCCCGTCGTCGGCCGGGTCGACCACGGTGTAGGCGAACGAGCTCCGACGCTGGAACTCCTTCTGGTGCCAGCCGAGGTCGATCAGGTTCTGCTCGAGCGTGAGCCCGGGCGCGCGGCCGCGGATCGCCTCGAAGTCGGCCACGACGTCGCGGACGGTGAGCATCCGCAGGCGGAAGCGCGCGGTCTCGAGCCCCTCGGGCACCGCGAAGTCGTCCGGGACGAGCTTCAAAAGAGCTGGTCGCCGGCCGGAGCCGGGGCGCCGATGTGGGCGCGGCCGAGCTTCGTCACGATCCGCCCGCGCGGCGTGCGCTGGATGAAGCCGAGCTGGAGCAGGTACGGCTCGTAGACGTCCTCGACCGTGTCGGTCTCCTCGCCGAGCGCGACCGCGAGCGTCGAGAGGCCGACCGGGCCGCCGTCGAAGCGCTCGACGATCGCGCGCAGGAGCTCACGGTCGATCCGCTCGAGCCCGCCCTCGTCCACCTCGAGCAGCGTGAGCGCCTCGCGCGCGATCGGCGTGGTGATCACGCCGGCGTGGCGCACCTCGGCGACGTCCCGGACGCGCCGCAGGATCCGGTTCGCGATCCGGGGCGTGCCGCGCGAGCGCCCGGCGATCTCGTCGGCTGCCTCGTCCTCGATCTCGATGCCGACGATGCGCGCCGAGCGGCGGACGATCGTCGCGAGCTCGGCCGGCTCGTAGTAGTCGAGCCGGAACGTCATCCCGAAGCGGTCGCGGAGCGGCGTCGTGAGCAGGCCGGTGCGCGTGGTCGCGCCGACGAGCGTGAAGGTGGGCAGGTCGAGCGTGAGCGTGCGCGCGGCAGGCCCCTGGCCGACGACGATGTCGAGCCTGAAGTCCTCGAGCGCCGGGTAGAGGATCTCCTCGATCGTCCGGTTGAGCCGGTGGATCTCGTCGACGAACAGGACGTCGCGCTGCTCGAGCCCGGTGAGGATCGCGGCCATGTCGCCCTTGCGCTCCAGCGCCGGCCCGGCGACGGTGCGGATCCCCGCGCCGAGCTCCTCGCGGATGATGAAAGCGAGGCTCGTCTTGCCGAGGCCCGGCGGGCCGACGAGGAGGACGTGGTCGAGCGCCTCGCCGCGGGCCTTCGCCGCCTGCAGCGCGATCGCGAGCTGCTCCTTGATCCGCTCCTGCCCGATGAAGTCGTCGAGGCAGCGCGGCCGCAGCGAGCGGTCGAGCTCGTCCTCGTCTGCGTGCACCACGGGAGCGAGAAACTGAGTGCTCACGCGGCCCTCCTGAGCGCGAGCCGGACGCGCTCCTCGGGCGGCAGCTCGGGATCGACCGCGGCGAGCGCCTGCTCGGCCTCGACGACCGAGTAGCCGAGCTCGACGAGCGCCTCGCGCGCGACGAGGTGCTGGGCCGGCGGCGTGCCCGGGGTCGCCGCCTGCGGCATCCCGGCGGCGAGCTTCTCCTTCAGCTCCATCACGACGCGCTGGGCGATCTTCTTGCCGATCCCGGGGATCGCCTCGAACCGCGCGGTGTCCTCCAGCGCGATCGCGCGGCGCAGCTCGTCGGGGCTCGAGCCGGAGACGATCGAGAGCGCCACCTTCGGGCCGATCCCGGACACGGAGAGCAGCTGCTCGAACAGCTCGCGCTCGGAGGGCTCGGCAAATCCGTAGAGCTGGAGCGCGTCCTCGCGCACATGGAGGTAGGTGTGCACGGTCAGCTCGCCGTCGCGGGCGCGGCCGAGCACGCTCTGGGTGGGCTGGACGAGGTAGCCGACGCCGCCGACGTCGAGCACGAGCCCGCCCGGGCCCCTGCTCACGACCTGCCCGCGGAGCTGCGCGATCACCGGGCCACCAGCCGTGCGAGCGGCGGGGCGAGCGCGTGGCAGATCGCGACCGCCAGCGCGTCGGCGGCGTGGCTCGGCTGCGGCAGCTCGTCGAGCGAGAGGATCGCCTTCACCATCCTCTGCACCTGCTCCTTGTCGGCGCGCCCGTAGCCGCAGACCGCCTGCTTCACGCTCGCGGGTGCGTACTCGGTGCAGTCGACGTCAGCGTCCGCGCAGACGACGAGCACGGCTCCGCGCGCCTGTCCGACGGAGAGTGCGATGCGGGCGTCGGCGCCGACGTACGACTCCTCGATTGCGACGGCATCCGGCTCGTGCTCCGCCAGCAGGCCGCGCACGCCGTCGGCGATCGTCTTGAGACGCGTGGCCGGGCGTTCCCTTGCAGACGTTCGCCACCACCCGTGCACAACCGCCCTGAGGCGGCCGTCGCTTTCTTGGACGATGCCGTACCCGCACGCTGCCGTCCCTGGGTCGATGCCGAGTACCTTCACACGGAGAGGTTAGGCGGCAGACCGGACAACCCTTTCGAGCTTCCCCGGCATGACGGCGCGCTGGGGCAGGCGTCAGTGCGTCCCGGAATCGACCTCGTCCATGTAGTCGATTCGAATGGACGACAGGTCCACGCCTGCGTTGGCGATCTCTGCCGGCAAGTCCGGGTGATTCAGCGTCGCCTCCGCGAGTTCGCGTGAGTCATACGTCTCTTCGATGAAGACGAGGTTCGGGTCGTCCTGTCCGCGCCAGATCCGCCAAGTGCGGCACGCGGCACCAAGCGGCCCCCCGTGGACGCGGTCGTATTCGACCTTCCACGCCCCGTAGTCCGCAACCCGGTGCTTGATGAACACGGTCGTCATTCCCGGCCTCCTACGCTCGTGGTAGGAGGCGATGCTAGGGGGGTCGAACGGCGGACGTCAAACGTGCAACCGAAGACGGCCTACCCGGCGACCGCCTCCAGCACGCGCTCGGGAATGTCGAAGTTCGCGTACACCTCTTGGATGTCGTCGTTCTCCTCGAGCGCGTCCATCAGGCGCAGCACCTGCTTCGCAGTCCCCTCGTCGCCGACCTCGACCGTCGTGGACGGGATCATCGTCAGCTCGGCGGAGTCGACGGTGAACCCGGCCGCCTCGACCGTCGCGCGGACGCCGGAGAGATCCTCCGGCGCACACGTCACCTGGAAGCTCGAGCCGTCCAGCTCGACGTCCTCCGCCCCGCCCTCGGCGGCGGCGAGCATCAGCTCGTCCTCGTCCACCCCGGCCGCATCGACGAGAAGCATCCCCCGCCGCTCGAACTGCCACGCGACGGCGCCCGTGGTGCCGAGGTTGCCGCCGTTCTTCGCGAAGATGTGGCGCACGTCGGCGGCGGTGCGGTTGCGGTTGTCGGTCAGAGCCTCGACGAGGACCGCCACGCCCTCGGGCCCGTAGCCCTCGTAGACGACGGTCTCGAACGCGGCGGCGTCCGCGTCGGCGCCCGAGCCCTTTGCGATCGCGCGGTCGATGTTGTCCTTCGGCATGGAGTACGACTTGGCCTTCTCGATCGCGTTCTGGAGCGAGAGGTTGGCGGCCGGGTCGGGCCCGCCGTCCTTCGCCGCGACGATGATCGCCCGCGAGAGCTTCGAGAAGAGCTTCCCGCGCTTCGCGTCGGCCGCGCCTTTCTTGTGCTTGATCGAGGACCACTTGCTATGCCCGGACATGCGCCTCCTCCTGGACGAGCTTCAGGAACATCGCGTGCACGCGCGTGTCGCCGGTCAGCTCCGGGTGGAACGAGGCGACGAGGATCCTGCCCTCACGCGCAAGCACCGGGCGGCCGTCGTGCTCGGCCAGCACCTCCACCCCGTCACCCGCCTCCTCGATCCACGGCGCGCGGATGAAGACGCCGCGCAGCGGCTCGGGGTCGCCGTCCAGCTCGAGGTCGGCCTCGAAGCTCGCGACCTGACGGCCGTAGGCGTTGCGGCGCACGACGACGTCGAGCAGGCCGAGATGCTCGCGGTCGAGCACGATCATCCCCGCGCAGGTGCCGAAGATCGGCCGCTCGAAGCGCCGCAGCGCCTCGTCGATCCCGTAGAGGCGCATCAGCCGGGTGATCGTGGTCGACTCACCGCCGGGGATCACGAGCCCGTCGAGCCCGTCGAGCTGCTCGGGCTTGCGCACCTCGACGACCTCCGCGCCGAGCTCGCGCAGCACCTGCACGTGCTCGCGGAAGTTGCCCTGGAGGGCGAGGACGCCGATCGTCATGCCACTGATTGTAGAGCGGGCTATTCGGAGGCCGCGCGGCGGGCGGCGGCGAGGCCGAGCGCGACGAAGAAGAAGCCAACGACGGCGAACACGAGCGAGGGCACCCAGTCGCGGGAGGGCACCTCGGGCCCGAGCTGCACGCCGCCCTTCGTCCAGGACGCCGCGAAGTGCTCGGCGGCCGCGAGGAACCCGAGCGCGCCGAGCACCGCCCAGACCGACCGCCGCGTGCCCACGCCGACCCAGATGTAGAGGAAGGCGAAGAACGCCACGAGCGCCCAGTGCGTGTCGCCGCCGTGCCACCAGTAGAGCAGCGCGCCGCCGATCAGGACGGCCGCCGAGACGTGCACCCAGAAGCCGTACGGCCGCTGCTCGGTCGCGTCGATCGCGGCGCCGACGGCGAGGTAGAAGAGCCCCGTGAGGAGCGCTACGACGGCCGACCAGTTGCCGCCGCCCGAGATCAGGTCGATCACGAAGTAGGCCCAGGTCGTGGTCACGATCAGCATGATCAGCGGGAAGCGGTAGATCGGCAGCGAGCTCACGGCTGCGATGAAGACGAGGAGCAGCAGCGTGAGCAAGCCGAGGTGGAAACCCTGGAGCGGCGAGGTGGGATTCAGGGTCGGCAGCCAGCCGAACCACTTCCACAACGCGGCGACGAACGCGGCGAACGCGAGCACCGTCGCGAACCCGAAGATGCCGCCGGCGAGCCAGCGGCCGCGTCGCCTGAGCCCGAGCGCGATCGCCTTCAGCACCACGAGCACGAGGACCGTCCAGCACACGTAGGCGAAGTCCCCGTACTGGCCTGCGAGGTACGAGAGCGCAGTGAGCGCCGCACCGAGCACGGTCAGCCCGCCGAGGTAGATCAGGAACGACGACGTCGTCCAGACAGGCTTCAGCACGCCCACTGGCGGGGAACGATCTACCCCCGGTCGGACGGACTCGTTACCAGCCGCGCGACTCGAGCAGCTCCGACGGCTCGAGCGTGGCGGTGGAGATGCCGACCATCGGCTCTCCGAGGCCTGCGGAGACGCGTGCGAGCACCTCCGCGTCGTTGAAGTGCGTCGTCGCCTCGACGATCGCCTTCGCACGCTTGTCGGGGTCGCCCGACTTGAAGATCCCGGAGCCGACGAAGACGCCGTCGGCGCCGAGCTGCATGCAGAGCGCGGCGTCCGCCGGGGTGGCGATCCCGCCCGCGGTGAACGTGACGACGGGAAGGCGACCGTTCTCGGCCACCCACTTCACGAGCTCGACCGGGGCGCGCAGCTCCTTGGCCTCGGCGTAGAGCTCCTCGTCGCGCAGCGAGCCGAGCCGGCGGATCCCGCCGAAGACCGACCGCATGTGCGTGACGGCGTTGACGATGTCGCCGGTGCCCGCCTCGCCCTTCGTGCGGATCATCGCGGCGCCCTCGGCGATGCGCCGGAGCGCCTCGCCCAGGTTCGTGCACCCGCAGACGAAGGGGACGGTGAACTGCCACTTGTCGACGTGATGGGCCGTGTCGGCGGGAGTCAGCACCTCCGACTCGTCGATGTAGTCGACCTCGAGCGCCTGCAGGATCTGCGCCTCGGCAAAGTGGCCGATGCGACACTTCGCCATCACGGGGATGCTGACCGCGGCCTGGATCTCGGTGATCTTCTCGGGATCGGACATGCGAGCGACGCCGCCGTCGCGGCGGATGTCGGCGGGAACGCGCTCGAGAGCCATCACGGCGCACGCGCCGGCCTCCTCGGCGATCTTCGCCTGCTCGGCGTCGACGACGTCCATGATCACCCCGCCCTTCAGCATCTCGGCGAGGCCGCTCTTCACGCGCATCGTTCCGATCTCGGCCATGCAAACAGTGTAGAGATTCACTGTGGACGGTCGCCTGGACGAGCACGTGATCACGAGCGAGGCCCTGCGCGGGAACCCGCTCGGCGACCCGCACGAGCGGCCGCTCTGGGTCTACGTGCCGCCGGGCTACGACGAGGAGCGCCGCTGTCCCTCGGTCTACGCGATCCAGGGGATGGCGGGCCGGGTCGACATGTGGCGGAACCGCGCCCCGCTGCGCAAGACCGTGATCGAGCTGTTCGACGAGCTCTTCGCGTCGGGCGATGCGCCGCCGTGCCTCGTCGTCTTCCCGGACTGCTTCACCGCGCTCGGCGGCAGCCAGTTCCTCGACTCGCCGGCGACCGGCCGCTACCACACCTACCTCTGCGACGAGGTCGTGCCCTGGGTCGACGAGCGCTATCGCACGCTCGATGCGGCCGGCCATCGCGGGATCATGGGGAAGTCGAGCGGCGGCTACGGCGCGATGGTGACGCCGATGCTGCGGCCTGACCTCTTCGGCGGGCTCGCCACCCACGCAGGCGACGCACTCTTCGAGCTCTGCTACCAGCGAGAGTTCGCCCAGTGCGCGCGGGCGCTGCGCGAGGAGTACGCCGGTTCGGTCGAGCGCTTCTGGGAGGACTTCCGCTCACGACCGGCGCTGACCCGCGAGTCCGACCAGTGGCTGGTCAACACCCTGTGCATGGCCGCCTGCTACTCGGAGGGCGAGCTGCCGTTCGACCTCGAGACGGCGGCCCTCCGCCCCGAGGTCTTCGAGCGGTGGCTCAGGTGGGACCCGGTGCGGATGGTGCCCGAGCACGCCGAGGCGTTGCGTGGGATGAAGGCGATCTACGTCGACTCGGGCGCGCAGGACGAGTACTACCTCGATCTCGGCGCGCTCGCCTTCCGGCGCGCGCTGGCCGAGATCGGCGTGACCGACGTCTTCTTCGAGCTCTTCGCCGCCGGTCACGGCGGGATCGAGTACCGCTATCCGCTCGCGCTGCGCTACCTCGCCGAGCGGCTCACGCCGCCCGCGCCTCGCCGAGCGGCAGCACCTTGAGCTCGGGCGGCGGGCGGCGCAGGAACGACGCGACGAGCAGCAGCTCGTCGGCGTGCTCGGGCGCGTAGGACGGCTCGAGGCCGCGGCACGCGGCGAGGCCCGCCTCGAGCTCGACCGCGCCGCCGCCGCCCGGCGGCAACGTCCGCACAGCCGCGATGCGGCCGCCCGCGACGAAGACTGCGCGGCGGAAGCCCGGCTCGATCGCCGGCACGAGCAGGCAGAGCTCCGCCGCCCGCAGGCGGTCGAGGCGGCGCAGGCGGGCGACGACGTCCTCCAGCGCACCGATCCGGTCCCGGACGCGCGCCGCATCCTCGTAGCGAAGCGCGTCCGAATGCGCGGCGAGGCGCGCGCGCAGCCGTGGCAGCGCGGCTGCGGGATCGTCGAGCTCGGCGGCCGTGAGCGACCGCGCGGCCAGCGAGGCGCGGCTCCGGCTCGAGAAGGGGCCGCACGGTCCGGGCGTGCCCGTCACCACCACCTCCTCCCCACGCGCCCTCAGGTACACGTAGCGGTCGGGCCGGGCGCCGCGCGCGTTCGCCGGCGGCCGCAGCTCGCGCAGCAGGCGCAGCTCCTCGAGCCCAGCCTCGAGCTCCGAGCCGAGCACGCGCCACTCGACGCGGTCGAGCGCGCCGAGCGCCGCCTCCACCGCGGGCCGTTGCCGGTCGGAGCGGAAGTACGAGCGCAGCCGCGCCCGCAGGTCGCGTGCCCTACCGACGTAGAGGACTTGTCCCGCCCGGTCGAGGAAGAGGTAGACGCCGGGCCGCTCGGGGGCGCCGAACGCGAGCGAGCGCTTGCCGTGCACGCGGCGGGCGCGCGTCGCACCGAGCTCCTGGAGGTCGGCGACCGTCTCGGCGCCGCGCTCCTGCGCGAGCCCGACCAGGCAGAGCAGGATCTCCGCCGTCGCCTCGGCGTCGGGCAGCGCGCGGTGGCAGGGGCGCACGCTCGTGCCGAAGAAGCGCGCGAGCGAGGCGAGCCCGGCGCGCGAGGTACGGCCCGCGAGCAGCCGCCGCGCGAGGCCGACCGTGTCGATCACGGGCGCAGCGATCCGCCTCCCCGTCTGCCGCTCGGTCTCGCGGTCGAGGAACGCGAGGTCGAACCGGGCGTTGTGCGCGACGAGGACGGAGTCGCCGGCGAAGGCGAGGAACCGCCGCACGGCTGCGGCCACCGGCGGCGCAGTCCGGAGGTCCCCGTCGTCGATCCCCGTCAACGCGCCGACCGCGGGCGCCAACCGCATGCCCGGGTTCGCGAGCGTCTCGAACCGCGCGGTCAGCTCGAGCGCCTCCACGCGGACGGCGCCGATCTCGCAGATGCGCGCAGTCGCAGGCGAGAGCCCGGTCGTCTCGAGGTCGACGACGACGAAGCGGGCGAGCTCGAGCGGCACACGCTCGGCCACCGGCTCGGCCAGCGCG
>Ga0335082_10005843_pt1 | contig 13458 bp, 14 predicted proteins | sample Lox_Sample_41_FD_206718 | JGI IMG/M metagenome (GOLD analysis project Ga0335082, IMG submission 206718) | Soil microbial communities from Loxahatchee National Wildlife Refuge, Florida, United States - Lox_Sample_4.1 | ecosystem: Environmental > Terrestrial > Soil > Wetlands | place: USA... | reverse complement strand
CCTCCCCTTCGCCGCCCACCGAGGCCGGCGCCGCCGGCGCCGGCGTGCCCACCGTGCTGATGCCGCTGCTGGTGGGGATGTTGTCGTTGGTCCAGACCTTGGTAGTAGGGGAGGGCGCGGGCTTGCTCCGCAGCGCCTCCCGGGCCATCTCAGCCAGGGATTTCTGCGAGCCTGGCTGGGAACTGGGCGCAGCCTGCGCCGCTGCCGACACCGCCAGCGCTCCTGCCGCCAAGGCCGCCATCGTCATGCGAAGCCACGGGATTCTCATAGTCGCTCCACTCCGGGACACCCCTTCGGTCGCCGCTTTCTGCTCCTATTTTATCCCTCTGCGGGGCCTTTTTCCGCTCGACGGAGGGAGGGAAACGACAGGGTAAACGTCGTCCCGGAGGGGTCGCTGGCCACGCTGATCGAGCCTCCATGCTCGGTCACGATGCGGTGGACCAGGGCCAGGCCCAGCCCGGTGCCGCCCGCCTTGGTGGTGAAAAAGGGAATGAAGATATGGGCCAGGTTCTCGGGAGGGATGCCGGGACCGTTGTCGCGCAGGGTGATGCGGGTTTCCTGCTCGCCGGCCTCCGCCGCCACCTCCAGGCTCACGGGGATGGCGCCCGGGCCGGCCTCGGCACTGTTGCGCAGCAGGTTGGAGAAGGCCTGGCAGAGCGCGGTGCGGTCGCCCTCCAGGGTCAGCCCCGGGGGCACCTTTCCCAGGTCGAGGTCGAGGGTGCAGCCGCGCGCGGCCTCCTCCAGCAACTGGCGCAGGTCCAGAGTCTCGGGCTCGATCTTCTGCGGCCGGGCGAAGTTCAGGAAGTCGGTGACGATGCGGGTGAGGGCCTCGGTCTCGCGCGCGATCTTGCCGCCGAAGGCACGCGCCTCCGGGTGTTCGTCCGCGGCCAGCATCTGGGCGTAGCCGGAGATGGTGGCCAGCGAGTTCTTGAACTCGTGGGCGATACCCGCCGACATCTCCCCCAGCGACGCCAGGTTCTCTTTCAGGCGCATCTGGCGCGAGAGGTCGGCGATCGCGGTGAGGTCGCTGACCAGGCAGGCGGCGCCCAGGGAAGAGCCGTCGCGCGCGCTCACCGGGGAGAGAGTGATGCCCAGCACCCGGGCCTCGTTGGCCGGGGTGAGGTAGTCGGCCTCCAGGCGGCGGAAGGAGCGGCCTTCGCGCAGGGCCGCTTCCACCGCGGCCACCAGGTCGGAGGGAGTCTCGTCTCCCTCCGGGCTCTCGTCGCGCACCGCGCCCGTCCCCCGGAACAGGTCGCGGGCGTGCAGCCCGAAGACCGAGGCGTAGCCCAGGATGGTGCGCGCCGCCGGGTTGGCTTGGCGCACCAGTCCCGCCGAATCGAAGAGCACTACCCCGCTGGTCAGGTTGGAGATCACGGCCTCGCTGACGTTCTCACTCTTGGCGGCGCGCTGCCGCTCGATGCGGTGCAGCCGCTCCACCTCCCGCTCCTGCTCTTTGAGCCGCTGGATCACCGCTCGGTAGGCGGCCGCCTCGAAGGCGGCGCCCTCCACCGGCGGACCGCTCTCCTCCACTTCGCCTTCCTCGCGGAGGCTGCGCCGCAGATAGCGCATCAGCAGCGCTGCCGCCACCAGGGCCGCCGCCGCCAGCAGCAGGACGAGGAGCATCTTCATCACCAGCGGATTGGCCAGCAGCTTCACAGCGGCATCCCCAGATACCAATTCACGGCGGCGTTGCCCGCGAAGGCGGCCACCACCGCCATCCCGCCCAGGAAGATCCCGAAGGGGACCTCGTAGCCATGGTAGAAGACCAGGGCGGACTTCCAGGCGCGGCGGCGGGAAGCGGCCGGGTCCTCACGGCGCTTGGCCTGGCGCCGGCGCGTGCGCCGCAGCCACACCACCAGCACCGTGCCCAGCCCGAGCAGCGAGCCCACCACTGACGCTCCCAGCAGCGTGAACAGAGTCAGCTTGACGCCCAGGAAGGCCCCCACCATGCCCATGAGCTTCACGTCGCCGAAGCCCATGCCCTCGCGGCCGCGCGCCCACTTGTAGGCCGCACCCGCGCCCCAGATCAGCCCCGCTCCCAGTCCCGCGGAAAGCAGCGCGCCCGCCAGCGAGAACAGCCGCCAGGCATAGGGCCAGTGGGCGGCGGGGGAAAACAGCGCTGGCAGCAGCACCAGCGAAAGCTCATCCACCGGGAGCAGGAGGCTGAAGGCCAGCCCCAGGCCCAGGCCGCTGAGCGTGAGTCCGTCGGGCAGGAGTTTGGTTTCCGCGTCGGTGAAGATCAGCCCCAGCAGCAGGAAGCAGAAGACGCAGAACTTCAGCGTGAGCCAGGTGGTCTCGAAGCGCGCGTAGCAGGCCAGGAAGAGCAGCGCGGTGAGCACCTCCACCACCAGGTAGCGGGGGGTGATGGGGGCATGACACTGGCGGCAGCGTCCGCCCAGCACCACCCAGCTCACGACCGGCACGTTGTCGTAGAAGCGGATGGGCGTCTTGCAGTGGGGGCAGGCCGAGCCCGGGCTGACCACGGAGAGGTTCCGGCGCTCGAGGCCGCGCGTCGCCAGCTCCTCGTCCGTGAAGGCACGCAGCGGCAGCCGGTAGATACACACGTTCAGGAAGCTCCCGAACGCCAGTCCGAAGAGGAAGATCACGATGGCGAGGATGGGGTCGCCCAGGTGCACTTAGGTCGTCGAGTCTCGGGGTGGGGCCATTATATGTCGCCGCGGCAGGTTTCCGGCGTGGCGGGGCCCTCACGGATTGCGGAAGCGCAGCAGGTCGCCGGCCAGAGCGTGGGTGAAGCTGCCAGGGGGAGGCAGGGGCCCGTCCCACACCACAACCGTGCGATTGACCAAGCGCGTCTCCGGCGGAAGATTGCGCCAGCCGTCCTCCGTCTCCTCGCGCAGGTTCACCGCGAATCCCAGGAACTCGTCGGGATCGCCCTGCTTCCACTCCAGCAGCGAAGCCTCCAGGGCCTCGCTCAGCGCCTCCGAGGGCAGCAGGCAGAGGATCCAATCGTGGTCGGCGTCGATGGCGTAGGCGCCGCCCTCCACTCCGGGCACCGCGCGGATCACCTGCGCGCCGTGCTGGCGTGCCACCTTGCGGGTGGCGTCGCGGGAAGCGTGGTCCACCACCAGGATCTGGTCGCACGGACGCAACGAGTCCAGCGCTCGCCCCAGGCGGGCAGCGTCGTCGAAGGTGTGCAGCAGGGCCGTGATCTTGGGCATGGACGTGTGGCGCGGGCCGGGTAAGAAGAACAGGGCCGGACCCAGTCGCGTCCGGCCCGGATTGTATCGCGCCGCCTACTGCGGGGGCTCGCCGGAGTCCGGCGCGCGCCGCTCGCTGTGCGACCAGGGCCGCACTGCCACCGGTTCCTGCAGGCGGAAGGCGAGTACCGCCTCGGCATCCACCTTGACCTGCTGGCCCTTGGTCGCGCCCTGCACGGCGGTGCCGGCGCCGGCGCCCGCCACTGAGCCGATGGCGGCGCCCTTGCCGCCGCCCGCGATGGCCCCGATCACCGCCCCCAGAACGGCGCCGCCCCCGATGGTGGCGGCGGTGCGCTTGCCGCGGGAGTTACCCTCGCGCGTGTACTGGTCGGTGACCAGGGTATAGGCGTGGCCGTGGAAGCTCACCCGTGTCAGTTCCAGGGCGATTTGTGACTTTCCCGCGAAGTGCCCGGCGCTCTTGTCCTCGGCCACCCGCCCGATCACCTCGGCGCCCGCCGGCACCACCACCCGGCCGTCCACCTCCAGGGGGGAATCCAGGTTGGCGCGGAAGGTATCGCCCACGGTGTTCTTCTCTGAGTCGATGCCATTCAGCATGCGAACGTAGAGGGTCGTGCCCGCAGGGATGGTCACCGGCTCAGGAACAGGGGGCGCGGGAGCAGGTGGCGGGGCCGCCGGGTTGGCCGGCGGAGGCGGCTCGGGCGCCGGTTGCGCGGCCGGCGCGGCCGGCTCCTGCGGCGGGCCGGCTTCGGCGGCGCGAGCCGCCGCCCGGCGCAAGCGGGGCCGGGCCGGCTCTTCGGGCCGCCTGGGGAGCGCCGCGACCGCGGTCTCCTCGCTCACGGGTTGCACCTGCAGGTTGTTGATGACCGTCCTCACACCCGGAACCAGGGCAGCGTCGTCGGAGGCGGTCAAGCGCTCGCTGTCGCTGCTCACGGTTCCGTTCAGGGTCACGATGCCGTCCTTGGCCAGCACCTGCATGCGCTGGCTGCTGACGCGGGCATCGGTAGCCAGCTTGCCCTGCACGTCGCTGGCAAGTTGGGAGTCGCCGGAAGCACGCGCGCAGCCGGTCGCCAGCACCAGCGCCAGCATCGCGGCCGCCGCGATGAAGAGGGAGCATCTGCTTTTCATGCACGGTCTCCTGGGACGAGTGGCCGTTATGGACATTTAGATGCACCCAGGCTCCCAGGCTTTGCCCGCCGTGCAGAAGCAGCAGAACCAGCCACATCCCACAGCATCGTTGAAGCGATACTTGAATCGGAAGGACAAGCCGTCCCGCCCCCTCGAGTGGGTACTTTGGTTATCCCCCTCGACGCTCCCAGGGAACTCCAACGGGGGTAAAATCAGCCGCACGATCGGGGGAAACATCGGTGAAGATCAAGTGCTATTGGTTCCTTGCCCTGGCAGGGATGGCGACCTGGACGGCCGGCCCCGCGGCGGCGCAGATGGCGACCGGCCAGTCGGTGGCCAACGCGGCGCGCGCCAACCAGCAGGCCAAGACGGGCAGCAGCGATCACGCCAGGGTTTACACCAACGAAGACCTGGGCGGTACAGCCGCGCCCGCCGCCGGCGCGGCCGGCGACACTCCGGCCTCCGGAAAAGGTCCGGCGGGCGGGCAGCAGAAGCTGGATGCGCCAGCGCAGAAGCTGCGCGCCCAGATCCTGCAGCAGAAGCAGCAGGTGGCCCGGCTGCAGCAGCATCTCGACCATCTGCAGCAGGTCGCCGGCGAGCGCGCCAATCTGGCCACGCCCGCCCCGCTCACGCCGCAACTGTGCGCCAGCGAGCCCGAGCGCTGTGAGGGCAAACGCCAGGCCGCGCTCGACCTGGCCCGCACCCAGTCGCAGCTCGCGGCGGCGCAGCAGAAGCTCCAGGACACGCAGGACAAGGCGCGCAAGCAAGGCTACAGCGTCCAGGTGTGGGACCCGTAACCAGGGCTTCCGGGCCTACCCCCGCACCGGCAGCGCGTCGCAGAAGCGGCGGATGACGCGGCGTTGCGCCGCGTCCAGCGCCACGAACTCGAAGCCGTAGTAGTTCTCGGTGCGGTGGCGGACTTCCGCGTGCATGCGCAGCGGCTCTTCCGAGTGCGGCAGGGTGAGCTGCAGCAGCACCGGATCCCCCAGCAGGAACTCGCCCTCCATCTCTCCTCCCAGGCCCTCCTCGCTCAGGTCCTCGCAGCGGCCGCGCACCACCACCACCTTGCCGGCGCGGATGACGGCCGCCAGGATGCGGCCCTCGGTCTCGCCCCGCAGCACGGTGCGAGACTTGTCCTCGCGCCAGCGCCGGTGGGCGAGAGCGGGCGCCTCCGGCGACACCACCTCGATCTCCAGCTCTCCCTGCAAGGCGGAGGGCAGTTCGGGGGTGGGTTCCTCTGCCGGGACCATCGGCACCGGCGGCGGGTTTTCCACCGGCCTGGGTTCCGCCGGCTTGGCGCCCACCAAGGCGTCCTCGGCCTGGGTGATGGTGGCCCGGGCCAGCAGCCACTTCTCCAGCTCGGACTGCGAATCCGGAGGCAGGATGGTGAACTGCAATCCCGCCCGCCCGAAGGCGTCCACCCAGGCCACCTGACCCTCGCCTTCCAGGAAACTGGTGTTGCCGGGCAGGGCGAAGCGCAGGTGGACCTCGTGGCGCAGCGCCAGGGGCTCCATGGTCTTGATGGCCATGCCGCCGGAGCTCAGGTCGAGGATGGTGGCCTGCAGGTCCTTGACCCTCTCAAAGCTCAGGTACACCCGCGAATCCATGGGGTGGCGGAAGTGGCGGCGGCGCTCCCGCATCATCATGCCGTGGGCGGCGCGCAGGCTGCGCTTGGCGCGCTCCACCGAAACCGGCTTGTAGAGGACGAAATTGGCGCCCAGCTCGAAGGCCTGGCGCACGCTCATGTTGCCGGTCAGGATGGCAAAGACGATGGAGCGCTGGTTGGTGCGCGAGCGCCGCACCGCCTTCAACAACTGTCCCGAGCCCTCGATGTCGCAGTCGGCAAAGACCCCGTCGAACTTGCGCCGCGCCAGCAGCTCCATGGCTACGTCCGCCTGGGAGCAGTGCTCGAAGCTGATCTCCAGCTCCTTCAGCAGGCGCTGCAGCACCTTGACCGTCTTCGAATCGTCACTCAGGACCAGCGATTGCAGTTCCATCGGAGCCGATGCCGATATTAGCCGCCCCCCCGGAGAATTCAAACCCCTTTGATGCCGCTATTAACACCAAAGTCACCCCGGCGGGTTACGGTCTTAGGGAGGGGCGGCCGGAAGGACAGTGGCCGCCCGCCACTCCGCGGCCAGGTGCCCGGGGTTTCGTTTTCCCGGGGGCTATGGTAGAACTTCGCCGGGACCCTGAACTCCATGCCTATCCAGGTCGAACGCAGCAATTTCGATCCCCAGGACGGCCGCTACCAGTACTACGTGGCCTTCAAGGGGAGCACCAACCGCGAGGAGGCCGAAGTCCACCACCGCGTTCCCATCGAGGTGGCCGTCTCAGTCTCCGAGACCGGCGACCTCGCCGACCTGAGCTTCGAGGTGCCTAAGAAGTACCGCAACGAGGTCGCCCTCACCTTCATCAAGCGCGAGGCCCCGCAGGCCCACTACGTGGATCCCCGGGTCTTCGTGGCCATCCCCGGGCTCACCGGGGACGCGGTGCTGGCCGCGGTGGCCAATCTGGAACTGGACGCCGCCGGCCGCATCATCGGCATGGACATCCACTGACCCGCCGCCCAGGTCAGGCCTCGGAACCCGAGAGCGCGGGCTGGTCGTGCTGCGCCTCATGCCGTGCCCGCCGCAGTTCCGTCATGTCACCCATCACGATGATGGCCGCGCCCGCCAGCAGGGTGAGGGAATCGGGCGGGTTGGGCAGGAACTGCATCTCCCGGCCCTCCTGCGCGACCTTGACCGCCAGCACCAGCAGGTTGAAGCGGTTCCGCAGGTCGACCTGTTCCAGGGTGCGGCCCACCCAGGGCGAGTGCCCGCCCACGTCGATCTCCTCGATGCGCAGGGTGCGCGACTGCTCCCGCAGCATCAGATCCAGGAAGCTGGTCACGTGGGGGCGCAGGGCCTCGCTGGCCATGCGCAGGCCCCCGATCTGGTCGGGAGAGACGGCGGCGTTGGCCCCCGCCTTGAGCATGCGGTCCGCGTACTTCGCGTCCGAGTAGCGGGCCACGATGCGCACCCGCGGGTTCTTCTGCCGCACCATCACCGTGATCACCAGGTTGTCTTTCTCCGAGGCCACCGCCGCGATCACGCCCTTGGCGTGCGCCAGCCCCGCCCGGTCCAAGGTCTCCTCGTCGGTGGCGTCGCCTACCAGGTAGAGCATGTCCTTGAGGTTCTCGTGGTGCCCGCGGAACTTCTCCACCGGTTCTTCGCTGGTCTCGATGACCACGTAAGGGGTGCCCGTCTTGTGCAGTTCTTCGACGGCGTAGCGCCCGGTGCCGCCCAGGCCGCAGACGATGAAGTGCTGCCGCAGTTCGCTGATGCGCTTCTGCAATTTGCGCCTCCAGAAGATGTTGCTCAGTTCGCCTTCCACCAGGAAGGCCGTCACCGCGGAGAAAACGTACAGCGTGATCATGACCCCGACCATGATCACGAACATGTTGAAGACGCGCAGCGCCGGGCGCCCGGCGGTGGAGACGATCTCCCCGTAGCCCACCCCCGCCAGCGTGATCACCACCATGTACAGGGCGTCGAGCAGGCTGGTGCCCGGCGGGCCCAGCGCGCGGTACCCGTCCACCGCCACCCCGATGAGCAGGAGCAGGAGAACGACGGCGTACAGTAGCCTGCGGCGGATGTTCATGGGCCGTCTTTGAGGTCCCCGTCCGCGGCGCCGGCGCGCGCCTCAGGCGTGGTTTCTGGCTGGGAGCGGGGAAGCGCCGCGATTGTAGCATGCAGAAGCATCCAGCACTCAGCCGTCAGCATTCAGCCCTCTGCGCTTCCCCCGATGGCCCTGGTTTGGCTGAGTGCCGAGTGCTGAATGCTGAATGCTTTACACTGTCCCCGTGACCCAGCCTGCCACCGGTCTCTCCGCTTTCATCCTGGCCGGGGGCCGCAGCACGCGCATGGGCGCCGACAAGGCCTTCCTGGAGTTCCGGGGCGAGACCCTGCTCTCCCGCGCGCTCTTCCTGGCTCGCTCGCTGACCGCGGAGGTCTCCATCGTGGGCGAGCGCAACCGCTTTGCCGCCTTCGGCCCGGTGATCGAGGACCTCTACCCCGAACGAGGCCCGTTGGGCGGTATCCACGCCGCACTGTCGGCCTCGCCAGGCGCGCTGAACCTGGTTCTGGCCGTGGACACCCCGCTGCTCACCTCCGCCCTGCTGCGCTTCCTGGTGGAGCAGGCGCGCGCATCCTCCGCCGTGGTCACCGTCCCACGGGTGGCCGGAGGCTTCCAGCCGCTCTGCGCCGTTTACCGCCCCGCCTTCCGGGAAACCGCCGAGGCCGCCCTGCGGCAGGGACGCAACAAGATCGACCCCCTGTTCTCCGCCCTCCCCCTGCGCGTGCTGGAAGAGGAAGAGCTGGCGCGGTTTGAATTTCTCCCCGAGATGTTCGACAATCTCAACACACGGGAAGACCTGGAGCGCGCCGCCCGCCGGCGCGGGAAGCAGAAGCCATGAATGACCTGAGCCGTAACCCGAGCCAGACGCCGGGCGAGTCCCCCAAGCCCTTCATCGAGTTCAAGGAGGTCTCCAAGGCCTTCGGCGAGAACCGCGTGCTCGACCACGTCAGCTTCGACGTGCTCCCGGGCGAGACGGTCTGCATCCTGGGGCGCAGCGGCGTGGGCAAGTCGGTCTCCCTGCACCACATCATGGGCTTCCTCAAGCCCGACGCCGGCCGTATCTGGGTGGCCTACGAGGACGTCACCGACTACGCCGAGCCCGACCTGCAGCGCATCCGCAAGAAGGTCACCATGGTCTTCCAGAACGGCGCCCTCTTTGACTCGCTCACCGTGGGCGAGAACGTTGCCTTCCCCCTGCGCGAGCGCCGCGACCTGGATGAAGAGCAGATCTACCAGGTGGTGGACGGGCTGCTGGAGATGGTGGGCGTCAAGCAGTACCGCGAGCTGCTGCCCTCCGACCTCTCCACCGGGATGAAGCGCTCGGTGGCCATCGCGCGCGCGCTTTCCGCCCAGCCCGACTGCATCCTCTACGACGAGCCCACCACCATGGTGGACCCGCTCATGGCCCAGCTCCTCGGCGACCTCATCAAGAAGCTCAAGTACCAGCTCCGCCTGACCTCCATCGTGGTCACCCACGACATGCGGCTGGCCCAGAAGCTGGCCGACCGCGTCATCTTCCTGCACCAGGGCAAGTGCATCTTCTTCGGCCCGGTGGAGGAGATGGAGCGCAGCCAGCACCCCATCCTGCAGGAGTTCCTCAACCTCGACGCCCTGATCGTTCCCGGCAAGCTCCACCCCGGCGACGAGGGCTACGCCGCCAGGCCCTAGGCCGGCTAGCTCGGAGGCCCGTCCCGGGGCTCCCCTCGGAGGTCCCAGGGATACCCCTCCCCCCCTCCCCTGCCGCCAGTAGAATCATGGGGTTACGAGGCGAGATCCGTGACAGTCCGTAGGTCTAAAGGACTTAGAGGTAAAATACGTCAAACAAAGAACTTATGCGCCCGGCCGCTCGCCAGACGCCACTTCGCCTAGGCGAATATAAGGCGAAGCTACGCCATAGGCCGGAAGAAGTCAATAGAAACTAGAACCCCTCAGAGATCAGCCGCTCCAGCGTCACCCCGCCCGGCGCTTCTTCGCCTTTCAGCATCTTCTCCGCGTACTTGGCCAGGACGTCGGCCTCCAGGTTCACCGGGTCGCCCGGCTTCAGCGAGCGCAGGTTGGTCATCTTCCAGGTGTGCGGAATGATGGCCACCGTCAGCGCCGTCCCCTGGATCCTGGCCACGGTCAGGCTGATGCCCTCGATGGAGATCGAGCCCTTGAAAGCCACGTACTTGGCCAGGTCCTTGGGGACCTGGACCTTCAGCCAGTAATCGTCGGCGCCGGGAATGCGTTCCAGGCCCAGGAACTTGCCCACGCCGTCCACGTGGCCCTGGACCACGTGCCCGCCCATGCGCTCGCCGTACTTTACCGGCAATTCCAGGTTGACCAGCGCGCCCGGGCGCAGGCGCGCGAAGGAGGTGCGGGCCACGGTTTCGGCGGCCAGGTCGAAGCGCACGCGGTCGCGCTGGATCTCGATCGCGGTCAGGCAGACGCCGCTGACCGCGATGCTGGCGCCCTTCTTCAATTCCTTCCCCAGCTTGCGCGAGCCGACGGTGAGCCGCCGCGTGCCGTGCCGCTCCTCCAGCTTCAGCACCTTGCCGACTTCTTCGATGATCCCAGTGAACATGCCTTCATCCTACGCGATTGTCATTCCGATCCCGCGCGGCGGGAGAGGAATCCGGGTTCTGTTCGCCCGATCACCCGATCTCCCGCATCGGTTCATACGGGTCTCGCAAGTACCCTTCCACCGCAAAGTCCTCTCCGAATCGGTGCAAGGTGAACGAGCGCAGATGCGCGGCCTCGCTCATGCGCTGGAAGCCGGCGCCGGTGGCGAAGGGCACCGCGCCTGTCCCCGCCAGGATGCGGGGCGCGTAGTAGAAGAAGACCTTGTCCACGATGCCGGAGGCCAGCGCCGCCCAGTTCACCAGCGCCCCGCCCTCGATGAGCAGGCTCAGGATCTCCATCTCGCCCAGGCGCGCGGCCATCTTGCGCACGTCGGGGCGGCCGTCGCGCGAGCCCAGCTCCACCTGCTCCACCCGCACCCCGCGCTCCTCCAGCGCGCGCTTCTTCTTCTCCTCGGCGAAGGAGCAGAAGACCAGCACGTCCTGGCGGCAGGTTTTGACCAGGCGCGACTCCAGCGGCAGGCGCAGCCGCGAGTCCAGGATCACGCGCAGCAGCGGCCGGCGGCGCGGCTGCCCGGTGCGGTCGGTGAGCAGGGGATCGTCGGCCAGGATGGTGCCCACGCCTACCAGGATGGCATCGGAGGCGTGGCGCAGTTCCTGGACGTGCGCACGCGCCGCCTCGCTGGTGATCCAGCCGCTGATGGAGCCGGCCGCGCCCGGGTTTTCGGGCTCTCCCGGCGGGGGCGCGATCTTGCCGTCCAGCGTCATGGCCGCCTTGAGCGTGACCAGCGGGCGCCGCTCCCGCACCCAGCGCGCGAAGCTCTCGTTCAGCTTGCGTGCCTCGGCCTCCAGGCCCCCTTCGCCGATCTCCACGCCCGCGGCCTGCAGCTTCTCGAAGCCCTGCCCGCCGACCTGCGGATTGGGATCGCGCATGGAAGCGACCACGCGCTGGATCCCGGCGGCGACGATGGCGTCTACGCAGGGCGGCGTCCGCCCCTGGTGAGAGCAGGGCTCGAGGTTCAGATACAGCGTGGCGCCGCGGGCGGCGCTACCGGCCTGCTGCAGCGCCAGCACTTCGGCGTGGTGCATGCCCTCGTAGGTGTGGAAACCCTCGCCCACGATCTTGCCGCCGGCCACCACCACCGCACCCACGCAGGGATTGGGCGAGGCCAGGGCGATCCCCTGGTGCGCCAGCTCCAGCGCGCGCAGCAGGAACTGTCCGTCGGTATTGGGCGTAGACGGCACGGTCACTCTTCGTCGGGCTCGGCCACCGCGGCCGCGCCGCTGCGGCCCTTGGGACCGCGGCGCACCGGCGCCAGGCGCTCGGCGTAGGGGTCGCGCGGTGGCTCGGGCTCGCGTTTTCTCCGACGGGCAAGGATGTTCGAGAGCAGCTTTCGGATCCTACGCAACATGTCTGGGTCCTCTCTGCGCTCTCTGCGGTGAAATGCTAGGCGAACAGTGAATCTACGAACTCCCTGGGATCGAAGGGCAGCAGGTCGCCGGCCTTCTCGCCCACGCCCACGTAGCGCACGGGCAGGCCCAGTTCGCGCGAGATGGCCACCACGATGCCGCCCTTGGCGGTGCCGTCCAGCTTGGTGAGCACGATGCCGGTCACCCCCGCCGACTGGGTGAACAGGCGCGCCTGCTGCAGCCCGTTCTGCCCGGTGGTGGCGTCCAGCACCAGCAGGACCTCGTGGGGCGCGCCCGCCAGCAGCTTGCCGGCGGTGCGCCGCATCTTGGCCAACTCTTCCATGAGCGGCGACTTGGTGTGCAGCCGCCCCGCCGTGTCCACGATGACGTAGTCGGTGCCGCGCGCGCCCGCCGCCTGCAGCGCGTCGTAGAGCACCGCCGAGGGATCGCCGCCGGGCTTGGTCTTGATGACCTCCACCCCGGTGCGCGAGCCCCAGATCTCCAGTTGCTCGATAGCGGCGGCGCGGAAGGTGTCGGCGGCGACCATGAGCGCGGTCTTGCCCTGCGCCCGGAAGTGCTGCGCCAGCTTGCCGATGGTGGTGGTCTTGCCGGTGCCGTTCACCCCCACCACCAGGATGACCTCCGGCCCTTCCACCTTCTTCACGGGACGCTCGCTGGTGGCCGCCAGGATGGCGAGCAGCTCTTCCTTGAGCATCCGCTTGAGTTCGCCGACGTCCTTGATCTGCTTGCGGTCGGCCTTCTCGCGCAGCCCGCCCAGCACCTCCTGGGTGACGGCGGTGCCCAGGTCGGCGCCCAGCAGCGAGCCTTCCAGGTCGTCCAGGGTGGCGCGGTCGATCTCGCGCGCCCCCACGATGTCCTCCAGCCGCCCGGTCAGGTTCTCGCGGGTGCGCGTGACCGCTTCCTTCATGCGGTCGAAGAAGCCGGATTTCTTTTCGGTGCTGCCGAACAGGGTCTGGATCATGGGCTGGGAGGCGGCGCCCGAAGCGCACACCGCGCCGCGCAGCCATTATAGCGGAGAGGGAAGAGCGGACCGCGTCAGTCGGTGGAGGCGCTCTGGCCGGCGGCGGCCGGCACCGCAGGCGCGGTCGCCGCGGCAGTCGCGGCCGCCGCTTCCGTCACCACGGCGGCGCGCGTCAGCCGCAGCGCTCCGCGCTCGAAGACCGAGGTCAGCGCCGCCACCACCTTGGGATCGAACTTGGTGTTGGCCAGCGAGTTGATGATGCGCACCACGTATTCCGGGTCCATGGCCGCCTGGTAGGGGCGGTTGGTGGTCATGGCGTCGAAGGTGTCGGCCACCATGATGATGCGCGGCATCAGCGGGATCTGGTCGCCCTTCAGCCCGTAGGGATAGCCGCGGCCGTCCAGCGACTCGTGGTGCAATTCGATGCCGGGCAGCATCTCGGTGAGTTGCTTGACCGGACGCAGGATGTTCGCCCCCTTGGTGGTGTGCGTCTTCATGATCTCGAATTCGTCGGGAGTGAGCGCGCCCGGCTTCTTCAGGATGCGGTCTTCGATGCCGATCTTGCCCACGTCGTGCAGCTGCGCCG
>Ga0335082_10005842_pt1 | contig 13463 bp, 20 predicted proteins | sample Lox_Sample_41_FD_206718 | JGI IMG/M metagenome (GOLD analysis project Ga0335082, IMG submission 206718) | Soil microbial communities from Loxahatchee National Wildlife Refuge, Florida, United States - Lox_Sample_4.1 | ecosystem: Environmental > Terrestrial > Soil > Wetlands | place: USA... | reverse complement strand
CCGATATATGGGATTGCTGAGAAAAGATTGGTGATTACTGTAGCCCCTCAGAATCTTATTTGTCCTCATGGTAGAACGTACCCTATGAATGCTGTTGCTATGGTTACAATAAATAGGAGAACACCAATATTTCATGTTTCGATTATATTATACGATCCATAGTAAATTCCTCGTCCTGCATGGAGGTATAAAAAGAGGAAAAATATGGAGGCTCCGTTGGTGTGTGAGGATCGGAGGAGTCATCCGTAGTTTACGTCTCGTGTAATGTGGGCAATTGATGAGAAGGCTATTTCGATGTTCGGGATGTAGTGTATTGAGAGGAATAGGCCTGTCGCGACTTGAAGAACTAGGCATAGGCCTAGTAGTGATCCGTAGTTTCATCAGATAGAGATATTTAGAGGTGCCGGTAGATCTACTAAAGCTGAATTTATTACTTTGATTAGGGGGTGTGTGGTTCGTAAGGGTTTAAACATAGGTTATATAAATGGTCGTAGAGGGCCTTTTGCTTGTGAGGATACTTTAACTACTACGATTATGGTGAATAGGAGGATTATGGCTAGTATGATTAGTATTGATGCTCTTCCTGTAGTATAGAATGTTGAGATATTTGAGTTTAGGTGTGTTATTATGGGGGCTGAGGTATTTCTTATGATAATAGATGGGGTTATAAATATCATGGTTCTTAGGAGAACAAAAAGGTGGGTTTGGGCTCATAGGTTTTGGTTGGGTATGATGGCTACGAAGTATGAGAATATAACTAGTATCCCACCTACGTAGATTAGGAAGATTAGGAAGGCTACTCAGGAAGATATGGATATGGCGTAAATTATTGCTAAGAATAGAGCTATTGATAGAATAACTAGTCCTATAGATAGTGGGTTTGAGGCTACGAGTATGAATAAGGTTGTTATTCATAGAATGTATGAGGCTATAATTATCATGTTATAAAGTTGAGAATTGAACTCTTTCTTTAGGCTTCAAAGGCCTTAGTGCACCGTACACTATTTTATAAGGTTATGTACCTCATCAGTAGATGCACAGGTATAGGCAGATTCATACTACGTCTACGAAATGTCAGTATCAGGCGGCGGCCTCGAATCCAAAATGGTGGCCGGTAGAGAAGTGTATTATAATTAGTCGTCTTAAGCATACGGCTAGGAAAGTAGAGCCAATTAAAACATGGGCACCGTGGAATCCTGTTGCTACAAAGAATGTTGATCCATAGATGCTGTCGGCAATAGTGAATGGAGCTGCGACATATTCTCCGGCTTGGAGAAAGGTGAAGTATATTCCTAGGAGGACTGTTAGTGATAGGGCTTGGATGGCTGAATTACGGTTTCCTTCTATTATAGCGTGGTGCGCTCATGTAACTGAGACTCCTGAGGCTAGAAGTACGGAGGTATTTAGAAGTGGGACTCTGAATGGATTTAGAGGGTTTACTCCAATTGGCGGTCAGCAGCAGCCGAGTTCTGGGGTAGGTGCTAATCTTCTATGGAAGAAAGCTCAGAAGAATGCAATAAAGAATCAGACTTCTGATACAATGAATAGGATTATACCGTATCGCAGGCCTTGTGATACGTATCTAGTATGGTGACCTTGGAAGGTTGCTTCTCGTACTACATCTCGTCATCATTGGAATATGGTTAGGATTACTACAGATAGGGCAATTAGTAGACAATATGGGCCGTAGTTGTGAAATCATCTTGCTAGCCCTATAGCTAGTAGGAAGGCCCCAATTGAGGCTGTTAGGGGTCAGGGGCTTGGCTCGACTAAGTGGAAGGGGTTTCGTGGCATTTACGTTTTTTAATTATAAACTTTTTACTTGGAAGGTAAATGTACTGATATACTAAAAACGTGCAAGAGGGCTATGCCCGTGTATAAATTTACAGTTTATTGTTTATGTTCTCGACCATCTTGCATTTTTTATGATCATTTTCATAGAGGTGTATTGATAGATTTGGATTTAATTTTGGGTGCTGTGAATACTGGGAGTATACCTCATCATATTGAAATCATTATTATGAATAGGTAGGATCAGAATATAATAAGAGAGATTCTTCAAGTTATAGGGGATAGGTGGGGCATGTGAGATACACCTTTGGTGATTGTGACTTGACAAGCCACTGTTATTAATGCTTAACTAGTATCTCTAGTTTTTGAATCTAGTGACTCATGAAATGAAGGATTTGGTGTCAACTACTTCTAGGGCAATTGGTATAAATGTGTGGTTTGCCCCGCAAATTTCTGAGCATTGACCGTAAAAGACCCCTGGTCGGGTAATGATGAATCCTACTTGGTTTAGTCGTCCCGGGATGCCGTCTATTTTTACTCCTAATGAGGGAATTGTTCATGAATGAATAACGTCTGCGGCTGTGATTAGTATTCGAATTTCTAGTTGTATAGGGACAACTATTCGGTTGTCTACTTCTAGAAGTCGGAACTCTCCTGGGGCTAGGTCATTGATAGGTGTTATATAGGAGTCGAATTCTACATTAGGGAAGTCGGAGTATTCGTATCTTCAGTATCATTGATGGCCGATTGTTTTTACTGTTAGGGATGGATTTGTTAGTTCATCTGATAGGTATAGTAGGCGTAAGGAAGGGAAGGCTAGAAAAAGAAGTGTCGCAGCTGGAAGAATGGTTCACACTGTTTCTACCCCTTGTGCTTCTATTGTGAAGCGGGAGGTATATTTGTTGAATAGAAGGATAGAGTAGGCGTAGCCTACTGTTGAGATTACTATTGTAAGAATTACTAGGGCGTGATCGTGAAATGATACTATTTGTAGCATAATGGGGGAAGCGGCGTCTTGAAGAAGTAGTTGATTTCAGTGTTGCATTCTAAGTGAGCTAAAAATATAGCACGGGCCTAATTAACAAATAGGTGCCATTTGGCATTCACTTAATCGGTTAGCTTGGATAGGTAATTACTCCTGTTTCTCTTAGGTTGTGGAAGTCTAGTGGTAGAACATCTCTTCATTCTAAGGAGGCTGGTATGTGTGGCCTAGCAACTACTCTTCGTTGAGCTGCGAATGCTTCTCAGATGATAACAATGAATATTAGTAATGATACGAATGAGGCGATGGCCCCTACTGAGGATAGGACGTTTCAGGTTATTATAGCATCCGGGTAGTCTGAGTATCGTCGTGGTATGCCCCTTAGTCCTAGGAAGTGTTGAGGGAAGAATGTTAGGTTTACTCCCGCAAACATTACGAAGAATTGAGCGGCGGATCATCGTGAGTGAAGTGTTAGACCTGTTAGTAGTGGGAATCAATGGGTAAATGCGGCGAAGATTCCAAATACTGCTCCCATTCTTAGTACATAGTGGAAGTGGGCTACTACGTAGTAAGTGTCGTGAAGCATAATGTCTAGGGATGAGTTTGATAGACATACCCCTGTTAGTCCCCCTATAGTAAATAGGAAGATAAATCCTAGAACTCATAGCATTGGAGTGGTGAATTTGATTTTAGACCCGTGGATTGTAGCTAGTCATCTGAATACTTTAATACCAGTAGGGACGGCAATAATTATTGTTGCGGCGGTGAAATAGGCTCGTGTATCTACGTCTAGGCCTACGGTGAATATATGGTGGGCTCACACGATGAACCCCACGATAGCGATTCCGAATATAGCGTAGATTATACCTAAGGCCCCAAATGGTTCAAGTTTGGCTGTGTTGTGGGCTACAATGTGGGATACGGCCCCAAAGGCTGGAAGAATAAGAATGTATACTTCTGGATGGCCGAAGAATCAGAACAGATGTTGGTATAGTACTGGATCTCCACCTCCCGCCGGATCAAAGAATGACGTGTTTAGATTTCGGTCTGTTAGGAGCATAGTAATTGCCCCTGCTAGTACGGGAAGTGATAATAGTAGTAATGTAACAGTAATAATCACTGCCCATACGAATAGAGGGATTCGTTCTAGTCGTATTCCGTTTCATCGTATATTAATTATTGTTGTAATAAAGTTGACGGCCCCTAGGATAGAGGATGCACCTGCTAGGTGTAGTGAGAAAATAGCTAGGTCAACGGAAGGCCCTGAGTGGGCTAGGTTTCTTGCTAGTGGAGGGTATACTGTTCATCCTGTGCCAGCCCCTTTTTCTACTGCTGCTGATGATACTAGGAGAATGATAGATGGTGGGAGTAGTCAGAATCTTATGTTGTTTAGTCGCGGGAAGGCTATATCTGGTGCTCCTAATATTAGTGGAACTAGTCAGTTTCCAAATCCACCAATGAATACTGGCATTACAAAGAAGAAGATTATTAGGAATGCATGGGCGGTGACTAGAGTATTGAATAATTGATCTCTTCCTAGGAATGATCCTGGTTGGGCGAGTTCAATACGAATTAGTAATCTTGTGCCAGTTCCTACTATTCCTGCTCAGATACCGAAGATTAAGTATAGTGTTCCAATGTCTTTATGGTTTGTTGAGTAGAGTCAGCGCATACAGGATTATTATAGGGGCTAAACCTAGCAAGGTTACTGCATTTACGGCTATAACGGGGCTTGATATTAGAGAATTGTTTTTTATGGTAACACCGAGATTTTTGGTTGTAGATATTATTGCATTGAATGAGATGTTCAAGTAGAAGTAGAGATTTATTAGTGATCCTGTGATTAGGGTAATAGCTGTGATTGGGCTTATTGATGATAGATATGAAAGTACTATTCATTTTTGTAGAAATCCTGTTATTGGTGGTAGACCCGCTAGCGAAAGGAGGACCAGTGGAATTAAGATTTGTAGCGTAGATCTGGAGGATACGGAGGCTATCTGTGAATTTAGGTTGGTTGATACGGAGGATAAATATATGAATAATGGTGTAATGATTAGTGTGTATAGGGAGAAATAGATGATTGTTATGGTCGGGTTGTTAATGGCAGCTATTGATATTATTCATCCTAAGTGGCTGATAGATGAGTAGGCTAGCATTGTTCGTAAGTGAGATTGATTTATTCCTATGATACCACCTACAATGGCATTGAGAGCTGCTACGGATAATAGCAGGTTTGATTGTTTGGCTGTTGATAGTGTGAAACAGATAATGGATAAAGGAGCTAGTTTTTGTCATGTAGATAGGAGAAGAGCGTTTGCTCATGATAGAGAAGTTATAACTGAAGGGTATCAGAAGTGGCATGGTGTACTTCCGAGCTTGATTAGTATAGAGAATGTTAGCATTAGTGAGTTAGGTGTATCGTTTAGGTGTCACATAGAAATTCTTGCTAAGAGTATAAGTGCTGACCCCAGTGCTTGTGCTAGGAAGTATTTGATAGCTGCTTCTGATTCTTGGTTTGATTTTGAATATAGTGTTATAGGCACAAATCTTAGTATATTGATCTCTAGTATACATCACATGATTAGTCAGTTTGATCTGGCTAAAACTATGATTGTGCTTGTTAGTATTATTGATAGCGATAGGATTGAAAATGGGGTGTAGATAAACATAAAGGTTTGGAGGAGTTGAACCCCCTAATAGGGGTTAGAAGCCTCTATAGTAAACCGTTAAACCTTATGAGGATCAGTTTAATGAGCCTTCAGATCATTCATGGAATAGGCCGATCAGCAGAATAACTAGGAATATTCTAGAGACAATAATTATGTATGGAAACATGGCGTACTGAGTTAAGATAGGAATAGGGATTAGTAGTACAATTTCGATGTCGAAGACGATGAAGATAATAGCTAGTAGGAAGAAGCGCAGGGAAAATGGAATTCGGGCAGATCTTTTAGGGTCGAATCCACACTCGAACGGGGATATTTTTTCTCGGTCTATGTATGAGCGTGTTCTTAGGGCCCATGCGATTGTAAATACTATTAGAACTAGGGCTATATTGATTAGTGCTGCTGTTATGGTTAGGGTCATGTACCAAGAATATTGATATTTTCTTCTGATTAAAAGGCAGATGCTTATTCAAGCTCCTTGGTAAGACACAGGGAGGTTAGTCCATATTTAACGTCATCAGAGTTATCCGTTCATCCGGCGCAGTGTCAGTTTATTATTGATCTAATAATAAATATTGATATTATAAGTATAATGGCTAATGGTAGAAAAGATTTTCAGGTTATGTATATTAGGTGGTCGTATCGTATGCGTGGAAGGGTAGCCCGGACTCAGATAAATAAGGCAGAGAGTATGGTTGTTTTTATAACTAGGAGGGCGTTAGATAGAGGAGTTAAAGGAAGTGAGGATGTGAAGAAGATAGAGGTGAATAGGCATATTGCCAGGATTCTTGTATATTCTGCCATGAAGATTAGAGCGAATAGGCCTCTACTGTACTCTACGTTGAATCCTGAGACTAATTCGGACTCCCCTTCTGCGAAATCGAATGGTGTGCGATTGGTTTCAGCTAGATTTGTAGTGAATCACATGATGGCTAGTGGCAGGAGCATTAGACTAATTCAGGATCATCTAGTGAGTGAGATTACTGATATGTCCAGGGTTTTTATTAATACTAGGGCTCTTAGAAGGATTAAGGACATTCTAACCTCGTATGAGATTGTCTGTGCTACCCCACGTAAGGCCCCCAGTAGAGCATATTTTGAGTTAGAGCATCACCCTGACAGGAATGTTGCGTAGACATTTATTCTTGATACACATAAGAAGAATAAGACTCTGAATGATATAAAGAAAGCTGGGGATGTATGAGGATAAATTAGTCATAGAAGTAGGGCTAAAGATAATCTTAATGTTGGGGCTAGTATGAATGGTACTGTATTGGATGAAGAAGGTTTTGCTTGTTCTTTTACGAATAGTTTAATTGCATCTGCGAAGGGTTGAGGGAGCCCCATAATGCCCGGTTTGTTGGGTCCTTTACGTAATTGAGCATAGCCTAGAATTTTTCGTTCTATGAGAGTATAGAAGGCTATAGCTAATAAGGCTATTAAGTATCTAAGGATAATGGCTGAGATTGATGAGATGGTCATTATCAAGAGGGGTATACCCGTAAATAGGGTTTAAATCTATTGCATTGATCTGCCATCTTGATAAGCTTGTAGATGAATCGAACATCTTATAAAGACGTTCAAGGTCTTTTGTTTCCAAAACGGCAAGCTGCTATTGAGTTTCCTCTCTTATCAAGTGCAAGTTGATTGTTCTATATGAACTAAATTGCATAGCAGGTGACTGTGTGTAGTCATGTTTCGATCCTAAGTCGAGTGCACTATTCTGCCAACTTGCTGTATTATGTATATGTGTTGTGGTATATATTATTTATATGATTTCTTTTTTACAATAATTGTACTTACTTGGTCCTTTCGTACTGGAGTATGACGGCATCACGGATAGAAGCTAACCTGGCTTGCGCCGGTCTGAACTCAGCTCATGTAAGGAGTTAATGGTTGAACAAACCATCGTTATATGACTGCTGCGCCATATTGATTCCTTAAGCCAACATCGAGGTGCCAATCCTTTCTGTCGATATGGACTCTTTAGAAAGATTAGCCTGTTATCCCTAAGGTAACTTGGTTCTTAGATCTATGAGTAGGATCTTTTGTGTGATTTGTTGATCTGTTTATTATAGGATGATGAGTGTTCCTTGGTCGCCCCAACCGAATCTAGTGACAGCCAAGGTGGATGTTGCTAGATAAAGCTCTATAGGGTCTTCTTGTCCTGTGAGAATATCAAAGCTTCTTCACTTTGAGATTAATTTTTATTTGCTTAGATGAGACAGCTATATTTTCGTTTACCCGTTCATTCTAGCCCACAATTAATGGGCAAGTGATTATGCTACCTTTGCACGGTTAGGATACCGCGGCCGTTGAAGTATCACTGGGCAGGGCGTACCACGAATTTTAGGCTCGTGGAGATGTTTTTGTTAAACAGTCGAAATAAGTGTTTGCCGAGTTTCTTATCTAAGGTTGTGTGTGTGGTTTATTTATTTGTCACGAAATACTTATCTTTACAGTATGATACTTCATTATATTAGTTTATGAAGAACTCCGTGTTATTATTAAATATTAAGGTAGTTATTTGTTATTCTTATTACAATAACGTATTTTGTTGGTGGCTGATTTTAGGCCTACTAGGATTAGAGTTGGTTGAATATATTTGTTCACTATTAGGCTTGTCCTTAATAGTGTGACATAGCAGGGTATGCTTGTATTAATCTATAATTATGCACGGAAACCAGCAATTCTCTTATGCGTGTGGGATGTGGCCCCTGCAATACTTTTTTGTAAGAGTAGTGAAACACTCATTATTGGGCGCTCAGCAAAAATATTGCAGCTCATGAAGAGTTCGGGTGTGGGTATTAACATGTTGCTTGTAAAGCCATTATGCAAAAGGTACGAGTGTTAATCTCTATTTTAATCATTTTGTATTCCCTTGCGGTACTAGTATATTTGTTAGGAGGTGATGGGTGAGTTTGTTTATATTTAATGCGTATTTTATAAGATTGCAAAGTATGAGCGCAATAAGCTTTAGCTTTTTTCTTAGTGTAAGTAAGAGGCATTATATATGCTATATTGCGACAGGCGCAACTTCCGTTACGCCTACTATGTTACGACTTATCTAGCTTTTCAGCAAGAGTGACGGGCGATGTGTGCATGTCTTAGATTCTGGTTCATAAAAGAAGCATATATCTTATTACTGTCAAGTCCATCTTTTACGCCTTTATGAGGGGCGGTCTTGTTTAATTTTGTTTATTGTAACCCATCTCCGCCTTCTTATTAGCTGCACTTTGACCTGGCGTAAATAATTATTTATTGCTGCATGCTCTTTTAGAGGCACGCTGTAGGCGGCAGTACACAGGCTGATTTTCAAAGGAAGGTAAGATATTCGTGGATTATCGAATTAAGGGACAGGTTCCCCTGAGTTGATAAGACACCGCCAAAGTCTTTGGGTTTTAAACAGTAGTTTGTATTCACCGGCTTGTTTATATCATGAATAGAAGGGTATCTAATCCTTGTTTTAGTTCGTGATTTGGCAAATATGCATATTTGACAGGTAGGGGGCTTAAGGTGAAAATTAGACCTTAGAGTTCTGTTTAGACTGTCTTTTTATATAGGATTGCTTAGCCTTTGATTCGTTAGCTAGGGTCTCTCGTCTAACCGCGGCTGCTGGCACGAGTTTGGCCGACCCTTGATATTGATACCCGTTTCTTTAGTTAATAAATTAACAGAGTTTTTTACTGCGGTGCTTAATGGCTCTTTTAGTTATATTTATTGAAGCTGGGGCAATGGGATTTGCATGTAATTGGGTCAATAGAGCTAATGATTTCAGTTAGAGTCAAGCTGATAGTAAGAGAGACTGGCTCTTTTTTGGGGTATGAACCCACTAGCTTGCATAGCTTATCTTACTAAGTGCTTGTGCATGGGCACACTTTTAAATCTGCAATTTAATGTTGTTATTCAACTATAGCACTATGACATGGTAATTAGTTCTGGTTTTATTATGATGAGAATAATTGGGGCCATGTGTATCGTTAGTATTAAAAAGTCTTTATTTTTTATCAGGGGTAGAGGATTGCAAGAGGATACGATGTGTCCATGATTGATGGTAGAGTATAGGATGAGCGAGTAGGCTCCTGTCAGGAATCTAGTTATGGCTAGAGGGATCGCTAATGTATTGGATGCTCTTATAATTGAGGTTATTAAGATAATTTCTCTTAGTAGGTTGATTGATGGCGGAGCGGCTATATTAATACATGAAAATAGGAATCATCATATTGTCAAGACGGGGGTTACTGACATAATGCCTTTAGATAATGTGAGTCTGCGGGTCTGGGTTATTTCGTAGGTTAAGTTGGCTAGCGAGAATATAGCCGAAGAGCATAGGCCATGTGCAATTATTATTGCTAAAGCGCCTGATATTCCTCAGTTGGTTAGAGTCATTACCCCTGCTACTATAAGACCCATATGTCCAATAGATGAGTAGGCGATGAGGGATTTTATGTCAGTTTGTCGCAGGCACATTAGACTTGTAAATACAGCCCCTGTAAGGGCTAGCCTTAAGATAGCTGGCTTTAGTGATATGGCTATTTGTGGAATTATTATAGAAAAGCGTATAATTCCGTATCCTCCTAGTTTTAGAAGGATTGCAGCTAGAACTATTGAGCCAGCTACAGGGGCCTCTACATGGGCTTTTGGTAGTCATAGGTGTACTGAGAATAGTGGAAGTTTTACTAGGAATGCGGTTATTAGAATTAAAGAGAAGAGAGGGGATTGAGGAGTGATGTGGGTTGTTATAGATAAGAATATTGATATTGAGTTTTTTCAAAAAAAGATTATGCAGATACCTAGTAGAAGGGGAAGTGAGGCTGTAACTGTGTAAATTATAAGGTATATACTTGCTTGTAAACGTTCTGGCTGGTACCCTCATATTATGATTAGTAGTATAGTTGGAATTAATGAGGCTTCAAATCACACATAAAAAGAGATTATTCTTGATGCTGAGAAGCATAGGTTTAGGATTAGGCATAGTAAGATTGATGAGATAGAGAATATTTTTGGTCTGTTATTGTCTAATATAATTTTGTATCTGGCGATGAATATAAGTGAGGTGATTCATAGAGTTAGGGAGATGAGGGTAATTGATATTGAGTCCAGTATGACTCAGTTGGAGATTGCAACGATAGATGATTTTGTCGGTGTCAGTAAGCTGTATATTGATAGTATGATTAGAGTTGAGGAGCATAAGTGTCAGTATTTTTTAGTGGCGGATGGTAGTAGGAGCAGGGAAGACAGCGGTATAAGAATTCTTAGCATTTATTAATTGTTAAAGATTTTATTATATCGGAGCCATGAGTTCGTGATATTAGAACTATAAGGCTTAGCCCTAGGCTTGCTTCGCAGGCCCCAAAGGACAGGAGAATGATACTTAGTGTAGGCAGTGGCATGTTTGAGTGTGTTAGCGCGAAAGGAACGAAGAGTACTAGAGTTAGTGTAATTCCCTCAATTGATAAAAGGGACATTAATAGGTGGGACTGGTGAAGGAGCAGAGCTGTTATGGCAATGAGGGGTAGAAGTTTTATTATTGTAAGAATTGACGGGTACATAGAACCGAGACAATAAGTCTTTCGTTAATTTACAAGATTACTGCTTCACATTAGCTTTCGATTCATCAGATGGCGCGGGTATGCGTTTTAAAGTACCCAAAACTATTGTTTTATATAAACTACCTTCTGTACATAATAAGCATGTTATTACTTCAACATGAAAAGTTGATGTGTTATGTACACCATATGTAATGTCTAGAGGGAGACCCATAGTATTGGCTTCAACAATATGCTTTATTTTAAGCTATCTAGGCTACAGGATAAATATTATTGATAGTAGTAGAGAAGATACGAGGGATATTGTTAGGAACCTGTTTGGGGTGATAGGGTTATTTTTTATAATACTATTAGAGGAAGAATTGATAAATGATTGTATACCTTGTCCCTCCACTAGCTCTAGTCATGACTGATCTATTGATTTTAGATATGTGTGGGCTGATTTTAGAGGGCCTGACATGACGAATTGGGAGGATAATGGTACTAAATATCATATTAAGCACGAGGCATTTATAGATAATTTTGAGTTGTTGTAGAATGGGGTTATAGTATATTTAGAGATTACTCATCCTGTAAGGAGGCCTAGGCATACTGTAGATAGAGTAGCCATCTTGAGAGTTGTAGGGAGGATAAATGGAATATTGTTTATTGGGAGTAACCATATGATAGAGGAGCCGCCAACAACTGAGGCTGCCGATATAATTACTATAGGGTAGATGATTCTTTTTTCTTCTGTTAGTCTGGATAGTGGGGCATGTAATGAAGGTCCTCATATTACTACTATAGAGAAGCGCACAGAGTATAGTGAGGTGAGACCTACTGTAAATAATGACAAGAGAACTATTACTGAGTTATATGAGCTGAATATGGCTGATTCCAGGATTAGGTCTTTTGAGTAATAGCCAGCTAGGAAAGGGAGTCCGCATAGGGCGGAGTTAGCTACTAGTAGGCATGATGTGGCAGCCGGGAACTGAGATGTTAAGTTTCCTATTCATCGAAGGTCTTGGCTGTGGAGGTGCGAGTTAATAAATCTTCCGGCACAAATGAATAGCAATGATTTAAACAGGGCATGTGTTGTTATGTGGAAGAAGGCTAGAGCAGGGAGACCTAGTCCTAAACTGGTTATTATTATCCCTAGTTGGCTTAGAGTAGATAATGCAATAATTTTTTTTATGTCGCATTCTGTGGTAGCCCTGATTCCTGCTATCAGTATTGTAGAGACTGCAATAAATAGAAGGATTCTATTGAAAGCCGGGATTGTTGACAAGAATCTATAGAATCGAATAATTAGGAATACTCCGGCAGTGACTAGAGTAGATGAGTGAACTAGAGCTGAGACCGGTGTAGGTGCTGCTATAGCGGCTGGGAGTCATCTTGAGAAAGGTATCTGAGCTCTTTTAGTTATGGCAGCTACTATGATTGCTATTACCTGTATGAATCTAACTTCTGTTCCTCATATGTGTAGAATATTTCAATGTCCCTGATTTAGAGTTCAGGCGATTGATAGTAGAAGTATGGCGTCCCCGATGCGATTTGTAATGGCTGTAATTAGGCCCGCAGCTAGTGATTTAGGGTTTTGGTAATAAATTACTAGGATGAAGGATGTAATTCCTAGCCCATCTCACCCAAGTAGAAGGGCCATGAAATTGGGAAGATAGATTAAAAAGTTTATAGAGAGGATGAAAAGAATAACTAGTTTAGTGAACCGGTCTGTAAACTGGTCATCTTGTATATAGATTGTGGAAAATTTTAGTACATTAGCTGAGATTAGGATAACCACTATTGAGAATGTTAGCCCATAGGGGTCTAATAGAACAGGAAGTTGGATATTTAGTGTTTTTGTGGTTAGAATTCTTCATTCAATTAGGATAGTTGAGTTGTAATACATAGAGAAAGTAAGAATCGGGAATAGGAAGATGAGCCTTAGCCATATTAGTCCTGGTGCAGAAAGGAATAGTTTGTACATGAAATGAGATCATAAGATATTTTTGAATCCACAGATCAACGGTTTTATTAACCTACTTCATTTATATGGCACTATTAATAAATGAGATTAATGTTGTATTGCAGGCCGTCTTCTCCTTTTGGTGCGGAGAAGACGGCCTGCGAGGCTGGGTGCCCCTTTTTGTGTAGGTTGTAAGTGTTAATTGTAAGGATTATTTTTCATATCAAATATGGGGCTAAAATATCGGGTTTTATAGATTTTTTCCGACAGCGACTGCAATTAGGGTGTTTTTATTGGTAGATGTATATGGATGTGAGTATTTTTGGTATGGGTCTGGAGTCCTATGAATTTTTATTTTGTTGAAGATGGTGGTGTATGTCTGTTAAAATGTCTATATTTATAGGGGTTTGTGCTTGTTTTTGGGGTTGAGGTCTGTTCCTGATCATATGAAAATGGCTAGGTGATGGATTATTGTGTTTGTTATTTTACCCCCTCCCATATAATATTATTTGGCTCTCCTCCCTATATAT